>Ga0316232_1000269_pt1 | contig 85319 bp, 78 predicted proteins | sample TBHtaG_FD_206006 | JGI IMG/M metagenome (GOLD analysis project Ga0316232, IMG submission 206006) | Freshwater microbial communities from Trout Bog Lake, Wisconsin, USA - TBH18025_13 | ecosystem: Environmental > Aquatic > Freshwater > Lake > Hypolimnion/Profundal zone | place: USA: Wisconsin...
ACCCCGCGGCACACGGTGGCGGTTACTGCCGCTGCTTCCTTCCGGACCTGACGGGGTTGGTAACCTTCCGTTGCGCGGGACCCAGCTATCAGGTCTATCCGCAAGGAATTAAAAAAAGTATGGCGGAGAGAGAGGGATTCGAACCCTCGGTACGCTATTAACGTACACACGCTTTCCAGGCGTGCTCCTTCAACCACTCGGACATCTCTCCACAAGATGGAGATATATAATATAGTGCGGGGAGATTGTAAAGCTATTTCTGCAGCGGCGGGAAAACTCTTCCCCGGACCGGCCGCCCGGGGCCGGGGCGCGGTCAGCGGGGCCCCTCCGGAGGAGGGATCTGCCTGTTGCGCGTGATGATCGCCTGCAGGAGGGACTGCTGCTCCTTTTGCTGCAGCAGCTGCTTCACGATCATCTCGCGCACCGAGAGGAGGTCCTTCTTGAGCGCCTCGGCGTTCTTCACCAGGTGCCTGGCCCGCGGGTCGCTCCTCACGTAGGGAGAGAGCAGGTTGACCGCTTCCCCGATCTTCTGGCTCACCAGCACCCGTTCCCGGTAGTCTTCCAGCCCGCCCGACCTGAGGCGCTCCTCGAGGGCGCCGAACTCGGAGGCGAAGTAGTTCAGGACGTCGGAGTGTATGGTATCGTCATCGTTCATCGGTTCACCTTTTACCTTTGGCGGCGCGTCCTGCACCTGGTTTTTCTGCTTAAAAATCTATTCGGCAACTCCCCCCATTTCTTTATTGTTTATTTGAGGAGCCCCTAAGTTTGTCCCCCCCGATATGGTCTGGACCGCGGGCCCCGTTTTTGCTATGCTCCATCCATACGCGCCAGCCACCCCCGCCGGACCCAGAAAGGGCCTCCTTGCTCCAGCACATGACCATGCCAACCCCGAAATTCCTGACCGACCTGACCTCCCTGCTCCAGGCGGAGGACGCCGTCGTCAGCGTCGCGGGGCTCCAGGGCTCCGCCCCCGCCTACCTGCTCTCCCGGCTCATCCCGGGGCTATCCGCCCCGCTTCTGATCGTGACGGCGGACCAGGAGGGGGCCGACGAGCTTTGCCGCGAGCTGCGCTACTTCGCGGCGCGCCCGGAGGAGATCCTCCCCTTCCCCTCCTGGGACGTCACCCCGTTCGAGGCGGCCTCCCCGCATCCCGACATCGTCGGGGAGCGGCTGAACGCCCTCCTGCGCCTTTTGGACGGCCGGGCCCGGGCGCTGGTCGTGCCGCTTGCCAGCGCCCTGCAGCGCGTGCTGCCGCGCGCCGTCCTGGGCGAGGTCTGCCAGTACCTGGTGACCGGCGAGGAGCTGGAGCGCGAGACCCTGGTCGGCAAGCTGGTGAAGCTCGGCTACGCCCACGTCCCGATCGTCGAGGACCGGGGGAGCTTCTCCGTGCGCGGCGGCATCCTGGACATCTTCCCCCCCGACCTCCCGAGGCCGGTCCGCATCGAGTTCTTCGGCGACCTGGTGGAGACCATGCGCTTTTTCGACCCGGTCACCCAGCGCTCCCTGGAGCCGATGGAGGAGCTGGTGCTGCTCCCCTCCCGCGAGGTGGTCCTCTCCGAGGCGGTGCTGAAGGAGTTCGCCCCGCGCCTGAAGAGGCGCTGCGACCATCAGGGGATCGGCGCCGACCGGCGCCGGGAGCTCCTGGAGCAGCTCACCCACGCCATCTACCCGCCGGGGATCGACTTCCTGCAGCCGCTCTTCCACCCGGGGCTGGAGACCCTCTTCGACTACGCCGGTCCCGGGGCGATCCGGGTGGTCCTCGACCCGGCCGCGCTGGAGGAGGGGTGCGAGCGTTTCGCCCGGGAGCTGGGCGACGCCGCGAGCCGCGCTGAGCTGCGCGACGCGGTCACCTGCGAGCCGGAAGCACTCTTCCTGAGCGCCGGGGAGTTCGCCGGAAAACTTGGCCAGGGGCGCCGCCTGCTGCTCCCCAGGCTGGAGCTCGCCGGGGAAGGGGGGACGCTGGTCCGCCTGCCGGCGCAGGAGAACTCCGACCTGAAGCTGGAGCTCGGGAGCGAGGGGGAGCGCGTGCTCGCCCCGCTGGCGGACCGGATGGTGCACTGGATCGCGGCAGGCTTCCGGGTGCTGGTCCCCTGCCACCAGGCCGGGCAGGCGCGCCGGCTCTACGAGCTCCTCACCCACTACCGGCTGCCGCTGGAGATCAGCGAGGAGCGCTTCCCCCAGGCCGCGACCCGCCCCCCCGGCCGGGTGGAAATCCTGGTCGGGGAGATCTCCCGGGGCTTCCGCCTGGAGGCGGAGCGCCTGGTCGTGGTCGCCGAGGAGGAGATCTTCGGCAAGCGCGTCAAGAGGCGCGGGCTCTCCGAGGCGCGCAAGAAGCAGCTCCTCACCTCGCTCGCCGAGCTGAAGCCGGGCGACCACATGGTGCACATCGACTTCGGCGTCGCCCTGTACCGCGGCCTGGAGCACCTGAGCCTGACCGGCCTGGAGGGGGACTTCCTGCTCCTGGAGTACGCCGGCGGCGACAAGCTCTACCTCCCGGTGGACCGCATCAACCTGGTGCAGCGCTACGTGGGCGCCGAGGGGATCGAGCCGCGGCTGGACCGCCTGGGGGCCGCCGGCTGGGAGAAGGCGAAGGCGAAGGCGAGGAGCGAGGTCCAGGAGATGGCCGCCGAGCTCCTGAAGATCCACGCGGCGCGCGAGGTGCAGGAGGGGTTCCGCTTCTCCCCGGCGGACGACATGTACCGCGAGTTCGAGGCGGCCTTCGCCTTCGAGGAGACCCCGGACCAGGCGGCCGCCATCGACCAGGTGATCGCCGACATGGAGAGCCCGCGCCCGATGGACCGGCTGGTCTGCGGCGACGTCGGCTACGGCAAGACCGAGGTCGCCATGCGCGCCGCCTTCAAGGCGGCCCTGGACGGCAAGCAGGTCGCCATCCTGGTCCCCACGACGGTGCTCGCCCAGCAGCACGCCGAGAGCTTCGCCGCCCGGCTCAAGGACTACCCGGTGCGGGTGGAGATGCTTTCCCGGTTCCGCACCCCCCAGGAGCAGAAGAAGATCCTGGAAGGGGTGCGGAAGGGGGAGGTGGACATCATCATCGGCACCCACCGCCTGCTGCAGAAGGACGTGGTCTTCAAGGACCTGGGGCTTTTGATCGTGGACGAGGAGCAGCGCTTCGGGGTCACCCACAAGGAGCGCCTCAAGCAGTTCCGGGCCGTCGTCGACATCCTGACCCTGACCGCGACCCCGATCCCGCGCACCCTCTACATGTCGCTCATGGGGATCCGCGACCTCTCCATCATCGACACCCCGCCGGTGGACCGGCTCGCCATCAAGACCTTCGTCTCCCGCTCCTCGGACGAGCTGATCCGGGAGGCGGTGCTGCGGGAGCTTCGGCGCGGGGGGCAGGTCTTCTTCGTGCACAACCGGGTGCAGAGCATCGGCGCCATGGCCGAGGAGCTCAAGCGCATCGTCCCCGAGGCGCGCATCGCCGTCGGCCACGGCCAGCTGGCGGAGAAGGAGCTGGAGAAGGTCATGCTCTCCTTCATGCACGGCGAGTCGAACCTGCTGCTGTGCACCACGATCATCGAGAGCGGGCTGGACATCCCGAGCGCCAACACGCTGATCGTGAACCGCGCCGACACCTTCGGCCTCTCCCAGCTCTACCAGCTGCGGGGCCGGGTGGGGCGCTCCAAGAGCCGCGCCTACGCCTACCTGCTGATCCCGGGGGAGGGGTCCATCTCCTCCGACGCCCGGGAGCGGCTGAAGATCATCCAGGACCTGACGGAGCTGGGGGCGGGCTTTAGGATCGCGACCCACGACCTGGAGATCCGGGGCGCCGGCGACCTCTTGGGGGCGCGCCAGTCCGGCGACATCGTCGCCGTGGGGTACGAGCTCTACGCGGAGCTCCTGGACGAGGCGGTGCGCACCCTCAAGGGGGAGGCGATGCCGGAGCGGGTGGAGCCGGAGATCAAGCTGAAGGTCCCCGCCTTCATCCCCGAGGAGTACGTGAAGGACCCGAACCAGCGGCTACTGATCTACAAGAAGCTCACCCAGCCCGCCGACGAGGCGGAGATCGACGACATCCGGGCCGAGCTCATCGACCGTTTCGGCGCCCTCCCGATGGCAGCGGTCTACCTGCTGGAGATCATGCGCATCAGGGTGCTCCTGAAGGGGCTCCTGGTGAAGGAGATCGAGCTGGCCGGGGCCGACCTGGTGCTCTCCTTCCACGAGCGCACCCCGGTTTCCCCGGACGCCATCACCGCCCTCCTCAGGAAGGAGAAGGGGAAATACCGCTTCACTCCGGAGTTCCGGCTCTACGCGCGGATCTCCGACAGCTCCTTCGACGGCGTGCTGCGGGAGGCCAGAAATCTCTTGAAACTACTCAGCTGATATGCTAGCGTTCTCGGGATTGGAAGAAACTTACTGAATTAAAAAGGAGTCACCGTGCATTTCAGGAAAACTGCCACATTACTCGCGTTGGCACTCTGTGTCGCCGGTACCGGCTGCAAGCAGCAGGCGGGCGAAGCCAAGCAGGAGGCCAAGAGTGGCGTGGTACTCGCGGAAGTTAACGGCACCACCATCACGGATGCCGAATTCTACAAGGAGCAGGAGAACCTCCCCCCGTACCTCAAGCCGATGACCGAGACCGCCGAGGGGAAGAAGGAGATGCTGGACACCATGGTGGTGCGCGAGCTCATCATGCAGCAGGCGCAAAAGGACGGCATCGACAAGAGCCCGGCCGTCGCGGCCAAGCTGGAGGACCTCAAGAAGCGGGTCATCGTGGAGGCGTTCCTGAAGAAGAAGGTGGAGGAGTCGGCCAACGTGAGCGACGCCGAGCTGCAGGCCTTCTACAAGAAGAACGAGGACAAGTTCAAGACCGGCGACCAGATCAGGGCGAGCCACATCCTGGTGAAGACCGAGGCGGAAGCCAAGGATATCGAGAAGCAGCTCAAGGCGGGCGGCAACTTCGAGGAGCTGGCCAAGAAGCACTCCATCGACGGAGCGGGCGCCAAGGGGGGCGACCTCGGCTGGTTCGGCAAGGGCTCCATGCTCCCCGATTTCGAGAAGGTCGCCTTCTCGCTCAAGGAAGGGACGGTCTCGGGGATCGTCCAGACCAAGTTCGGCTTCCACATCATCAAGGCCACCGGGAAGCGCCCGGCCGGCACCCGCAGCTTCGAAGAGGTGAAGGACCAGATCAAGGCGGCCGTCGCCCCCGAGAAGCAGCAGGAGACCTTCAAGAAGCTGAAGGAGGACCTGAAGAAGGGGGCCAAGCTGACCATCAAGGAAGACGCCCTGAAGGGTCTCAAGAACAGCAAGCCGGAACAGGCCAAGGCTGAACCCGCCGCGACGCCTGCCCCGGCAGCGAAGCCGTAACCAGGCAGTCCATAACGACAGCACCTGCGGCCGGGCCCCTCGCCCGGCCGCTTTTTGCTCAAACGCAGGCAATCAAAGCATCGAGAGAAACCATGGCAAAGATCCTCACCGGCATCACCCTTCTCGCCCTCCTGGCGCTGCAGCCGGGCCTCTCCCACGCCCAGGTCGTCGACGGCATCGCCGCGATCGTGAACGAGGAAGTGATCACCACCGTCGACCTGGACAAAGAGTTCCAGTTGATGCAAAAGGAGCAGGAGAAGCTCCCGGCTTCCGAGAAGATGGGGCTGCGCAGCGCCGCCTTGAACCGGCTGGTGGACAAGAAGCTCATCGACCAGAAGATCCGCGAGCTCGACATCAAGGTCATGGACGACGAGGTGAAACTCGCCATCGACGACGTGAAGAAGCAGAACAACATGGACCAGGAGGCCCTGGTGCGCGCGCTGGCCGGGCAGGGGCTCAGCTTCGAGCAGTACCGGACCCAGCTCAAGGAGCAGCTGGAGCGGCTGCGGCTGATGAGCCAGGAGGTCCGCTCCAAGATCCAGATAGGCGAGCAGGAGACCCGGGACTACTACGACGCGAACCGCGCCAAGTACGGCGCCGTGGAGCAGTTCCGGGCCCGGCACATCTTCTTCAAGGTCGACAAGAAGGGGGGCGCCGCGGAACTGGCGCGGGTCGAGGCGGTTGCCGCCGGCGTGCTGAAGCTGGCGCGCGCCGGGAAGGACTTCGCCGAGCTGGCCAAGACCTACTCAAACGACCCGGCCGCGGCCAAGGACGGCGGCGACCTCGGGACCTTCAAGAAGGCGGACATGCTGCCGGAGATCGGCGACAGCGTGGCGGCCATGAAGCCCGGCGAGGTGAGCGAACTGGTGCTGAGCCCGGCGGGCTTGCACATCATAAAGCTTGAGGAAAGGTCGCAGGGCGCGGGGAAACCCTTCAGCGAGGTGAAGGGGGATATCGAGGAGCTCCTCTACAAGAAGAAAGCCGACGAGCGCTTCGCCCAGTGGGTCAAGGAGCTGCGGGCCAGCGTGCCGATCGAGATCAGATAGGCGAACGGTCAATCAATCTGACCGGTTCCAGCTCACCTAGCTCATTTCTTAGAGAAAAGCCCCCCTCGGCCATGCCGGGGGGGGCTTTCGTGTATATCGTGTAGAGCCTGGTCCCCCCTGTGGAATAGGGGGGAAGCTGAACGTAGTGAAGCAGGGGGGTGCTTTCGCGGGGAGGAGGGAACCCCCCTGTCTCGCCCTGCAAGCCTTCCCCCCTGCCCTGCAGGGGGGACACAGCCTTACAGCCCCTCGTCTGCGGCCTGCTCCAGGAGCTCCCGCTGGCGGGGGGTCAGTTTTTCCGGCACCTTCACCCCGATCCGCACGTACAGGTCCCCCCGCTCCTTCTTGCCGGGATGCGGAAAGCCGAGCCCCTTCAGCCTCACCTTGGTGCCGGTCTGGATTCCCGCCGGGATCTTGATCCGCTTGGTCCCCTCCAAGGTCGGCACGTCTATGGTGCCGCCCAACGCGGCCTCGCTGAAGCGGACCTCCAGCGGCAGCACGATGTCCGCACCCTCCCGCTGGAACCGGGCGTCGGCTCCCACATTCACCGTCAGGAAGATGTCGCCCGCGGGCCCCCCCCCGCGGCCGGAGCCGCCGCGCCCGGCCACCCGCAGCTTGGTGCCGGGCTCGATGCCGGCCGGGATCTTCACCGAGAGCTCCTCGCGTGCCCCGTCGCGCAGATAGGCGATCCGCTTGTCGGCGCCGTCGTAGGCGTCCCGGAAGGTGACCTGGATCTCCATGTTGTAGTCTTCGCCCTTGGCCGCCATGCTGCGCCCGTGGCCGCCGCGCTGATTGCGCATGGCGCCGCCGAAGATGCGGGAGAAGATGTCGTCCGTGCCGAACCCCTGGTCCTTGAAGAGGTCGTCGACGTTGAACCCCTTGAAGATGTCCTCCTGAGAGTAGCGCTGGTGGAAATTGCTGGAGCCGAACTGGTCGAACTGCTCCTTCTTCTTCGGGTCCGACAGGACCGCGTACGCCTCGTTGATCTCCTTGAAACGGTCCTCCGCCTGCTTGTCGCCCGGGTTCTTGTCCGGGTGGTACTTGACCGCGAGCTTGCGGTAGGCCTTCTTCAATTCCTCGATCGAGGCGCCCTTCTTGACACCGAGCACCTCGTAATAATCCCTCTGAGCCATGGTAAAAGTCCTTTTATCTTCCGTATGATCCGCTTCCCAGAATGTAAACGGTGCATGGTCGCTTGTCAACCATTGTAAACTTGACAAGCGGCGTCAGGCGGGCTTATATATCCCCGAGTTAATCCAGACTTAAACCACCAGGAGCTGCCAGATGAAGCAATTCGACGCGATTGTCATAGGTGCCGGGATCAGCGGCTTGAGCTTCGCCAGTTACGCCGCGGGCGCCGGCCTCAGCACACTCGTCATAGAGAGGAGCCCACGCGTGGGGGGGTGCTTCCACTCGCACCAGTTCGAGGGGAAGGGGGCGGGCTTCTGGCTGGAGCTCGGGGCCCACACCTGCTACAACTCCTACGGGGGGCTGATCGGCCTCATGGAGCAGTACGGGCTGATGGGGAGCATCCTCGCCCGCGAGAAGGTCTCCTTCAAGATGCTGATCGACAACGAGATCCGCTCCATCACCTCGCAGCTTTCCTTCCCGGAGCTGGTCGGCTCGGCGTGGCGCCTGTTCACCCTGAAGAAGGAAGGCGAGAGCGTCGAATCCTACTACGGCCGGATCGTGGGACGCAGCAACTACCGGCGCGTCTTCGCCCCCGCCTTCAATGCGGTGATCTCCCAGCGGGCCAACGACTTTCCGGCCGACATGCTGTTCAACAAGCGTCCCAGGAGAAAGGACGTGCTGAAGAGCTTCACCCTGCAGGGGGGGCTGTCCAGCGTCACCGACAGGATCTCCGCCATCCCCGGCGTGACCCTGATCACCGAGGCCCAGGTGAGCCGGATCTCGAAGGGCGCCGGCGGCTACGCCGTGGAGCTCGCCGACGGCCGCGGTTTCGAGGGGGGGCGGCTCGCCTTCGCCACCCCGCCGCCGGAGGCCTCGCGGCTGGCCGCCCAAATCGCCCCCGAGCTCTCGGCGCTGCTGGGCCGCATCAAGGTGGAGAACATAGAGTCGGTAGGGGTCGCGGTCGCCAAGGAAAAGCTCGCCATCCCCCTTCTGGCCGGCATCATACCGGCGGACGACGACTTCTACTCGGCCGTGTCCCGGGACACCGTGCCCCACGCGACCCTGCGCGGTTTCAGCTTCCACTTCAAGTCCGGCCGCCTCCCGATGCAGGCCAAACTGCAGCGGATCGCCCAGGTGCTCCGCGTCAAGCCGGAGGAGCTGGAGCAGGCGGTGCAGCGCGAGAGCTGCCTCCCCTCCCCCGTCCTTGGGCACGGCAAGCTCACCGGTGAGATCGACCAGAGCATCGCCGGGGAAAAGCTCTTCGTCACCGGCAACTATTTCGCCGGCATGGCCGTGGAGGATTGCATCGTGCGCTCGCGCAAGGAGTTCGAACGGCTCTCCGCCGGGCGCTGAGGAGCCCCGAACGCACCGGGAATCACGCTAGGCGCGCCGCCGCTTTCCTCCGGCCTTTTGGTTTCGGCCCCGGACACCAGGGGGTGCGGTTTCCGGCCGCCCCGCGCGACATGGGACCGCCCACCAGGAATTGGGCAAGGGAAGCTCTTGCCATGACACCGCGAACAGAAGGGGGATTTAGCATGCTTGAATTTGTCATCGACAAAGCGCTCTGCACCAGATGCGCCCAGTGCGCCGCAGACTGCCCGGCACGGATTATCACCATGACCGGAGGATTCCCCGCCATCGCTCCCGAGAGCGAGGCGTCCTGCTATCGCTGCCAGCACTGCCTGGCGGTCTGCCCGACCGGGGCGGTCTCCATACTGGGGCGCCGGCCCGAGGATAGCATGCCGCTGGCCGGCGCTTTTCCCGAGCCCCTCCAGATGGAAACCCTGGTCAAGGGGCGCCGCTCCGTGCGCCGCTACCGGGAGGAGAACCTGCAACCGGAGTTGCTGCTGAGGCTGCTGGAGGTGGCCTGTCATGCCCCATCAGGCATGAACTTCCGGCAGGTCCGCTTCACCCTGGTGGATGACCGCGCCAAGCTGGGCCTGCTGCGTGACGAGATGATGGCGGGGCTGAGCCGCAAACTTCGCGAAGGGTCGCTCCCGGCAGGGGTGGAGTTCCTCGCCGATTTCATCCCCCAGTGGGAGGAGCAAGGGATCGACTTCCTGTTCCGCGGAGCCCCCCATCTGCTGGTTGCCTCGGCACCGCAATCCGTCGTCACGCCGGTGCAGGACTGCCTGATCGCGCTTTCCTACTTCGACCTGTTCGCCCAGTCTCTGGGAGTCGGCACCGTCTGGGACGGCCTGGCGAAATGCGTCATCGACGACGTGCTCCCCGAATTCCGGGGCCGCCTGGGCATTCCCGGGGACCACCTGATCGGTTATGCCATGGCGTTCGGCAGGCCGGCAGTCCAGTACGCCCGTTCGACGCAGCAGGGGCCGCCGCTGATTCACCGGGTGGCGTGACCCCGGCGGCGCTTCCGGGTCCGCCAAGTAACCTGGGGGCATTGAACTCCCGCACTCCGGACCGGAGTGCGGGGACACAGTGCCCTTTTTTTCGGCCAGGCGGATCGGATCAGCGCAGCAGGAACCAGGCGCCCCCGGCCAAAGCCGCGTAGAGCACGATCCCGAAGGGGCTGGAGAGGGCGACCCTGAGGTCCTGTCCGGAGGGGATGGAGCTGTAGCAGAAAAGGTAGACCGCGGCGTACATCGCCAGGGTGTGCGGGAGGTCCGCCGGGAACCAGCGCCCCCAGCCACGGTAGAGGTAGTAGGCCACGGCGTTCAGGGCGAGCGGCGCCAAGGCGGAGGGGAGCGCCGAAACCGGCCCGGGACGGCTGATGGTCACGGAGCCCAAGAGCCACCCCCCGCGCTCCCGGCGCGGGATGACGCTGAAGCCGACCGGCCTGCCGCCGGTGACGGCCGCGACGACGAAATGGGCCAGCTCGTGCAGTAGGGTGCCGGGAAGGGCCCAGCAGATCTGCCAGAAGCTGCCGATCCTGCCGACCCTCCCCTGCAGCACCGCCAGGAGGATCACCAGCAGCAGACCGGCGAAATGGTGCCAGGGCTCGTGGCCGTCGACGGCCAGTGCCTGCAGGGTTGTGCCGTTCATGAAACCTCCTGGTGCCGTCTCGCAGCATAGCGTGATTCGGCCAGGGTGGCAACCGCTGAACGCGCGCCCTTGCCGTTTCCAGCTTCCTCTGCTATGGTACGGGGGTGAGCGGGAGATGAACTTGACTACACTGGAGGATGACATGTTTCTGGAAGGAGAGGCTGCACCGGATTTCAAGCTGCAGGGAAGTGACGGGAAGCTGCATGCGCTCAAGGATTATGCGGGCAGGATTCTGGTGCTCTACTTTTACCCGCGGGACAACACACCGGGGTGCACCGCCGAGGCGGTCGGGTTCCGTGAACTGCTGCCGCTCTTCGAGCAACTGGGCGGAGTCGTGGTCGGGGTCAGCAAGGACTCCCTCAAGTCCCATGAAAAGTTCGTCTGCGAATACAAGCTCCCCTTCACGCTGCTCTCCGACCCCGACGCTGCCGTCATGAAGGCGTACGGCGCCTACGGCGAGAAGGTGAGTTACGGCAAGACGACCGTGGGAAGCATCCGGTCCACCGTGGTCATCTCCCCGGACGGCACGGTCATCAAGCATTGGGCCAAGATCCCGAAGGCCTCCGAACATCCGGACAAGGTGCTCGATTTTTTCAAGATGCTCGCCAAGGGGAAGTGACTGCAGGATTGCCGGATGATGCAAAGGGATTTTTATGCCCGGCGAGTCCGGGCGAATGATGATGCGCCCCTGCGGGATCCGGGCTCGATCGGACGGGGAGAGGCGACGCGGGGTACCCGCGCCGCCGCTCACTCCGGCGATGGGGTGGTGCCGACGAACATATCCGCACCTTCTGCGAGGACGGGCTCAGTCGACGTAATTGTCCCTGGTCTCGGCGTCCAGAATCTTCAGCAGCATGTCCGGGGTATACGGGCATTCGGTGCAGGTGACGTCCGTCTCCAACCCTTTCGAAGGGGTCCACAACAGCACCCAGTCGCCGTTTTTCTGCACCCTGGTCACCCGCCCGTTGGTGCGGCTTTCAACGGCCCTCCACATCTGATCCTGGTCGATCAGGTCGAACCCCGAGATATCGCTCGAGTAGTTGAGATTCTCCAGGAACCTCGTCAACAGGTCGAAATCTATAAAGTCCTCCTCCTTGCGCCACCACTTGATGAAGACACGGTCAGGATGCGCACTTCTTTCCTTCTCGATCTCCTTTACCAGTTCGTATCCCTGCATAGCCAACCTCCCTTGGGTCCTACCCCATTTGAGATCCGCATCAGCTCCACTTTTAATTATACCCCCGGGGCTCCTTACTGCAAGTCTGGCAGCCTGGTCCGCCCAGGCTCGCCCGCCCTGAAAGACTGAGTGAGTTCGGTTGTTTGAACTGCCGGCACCCTTCAACGGAGCGGGATCGCCCTCCGGTTTCAGGGGATGAGAACAATTTTCCCAAATGTGCTCCCTTCAATCACCTCATGATGGGAACGGGCCGCCTCCGCCAGCGGCAGTTCGCGGCTGACCACCGGGCGCAGCGTGCCGTTTTCCATGCCGGCGACGAAGGCCGCGTGCATGCTGGCCAGTTCGCGGTCGCTCGCCTTGAAGAGGGTCATCCCGATGATGACGGCCTCGCGCGACATGGCGTCGCGAGGATCGATCTCCACCTTGCCGCGGCTGCCGACCACCACGACCCTGCCGCCGGTGGCGAGCGCCCCGAGGTCGGCCCCGAGGTTCACGTTGGCAAGCATCTCCAGGATGACGTCCAGACCGGCCCCGCAGGTAAGTTCTGCGGTCTTCGCCAGGTGGTTCGCATCGTGGTGGTTCAGGACGCTGTGCGCCCCCGCCTCAAGCACCAGCCGGTGGGCCCGGTCGCTTCCCACGGTCGCGATGACCCGCATTCCCGCGGCGCGTGCCAGCTGCACCGCCGCAATGCCGACGCCCCCGGAGGCGCCGTGCACCAGCAGGTTCTCGCCCGCCAGGGCGTGGGCCTTCTGGAACAAGGCGCGGTAGGCGGCTCCGTAGGGCACGCCGACCGCCGCCCCCTGGGAGAAGGAGATCCCCTCGGGGAGCGGATGGGTCTGGGCCTCGGTGCAGAGCACCTTCTCCGCGTAGGTTCCGGTGAGCGACCAGGCGACGTAGACACGGTCCCCGGCTTTGCGGTGTCTGACTCCCGGCCCGACAGCCTCGATGACTCCCGCGCCGTCGATGCCGGGGGTGAAGGGTGGTTCTTTGGGCTGCGGGTAGAGTCCGGAGCGGATATAGCTATCCACCGGGTTGACCCCGGCGGCGTGAACCCGGACCAGCACCTGCCCTTCGCGGGGGACGGGATCGGCCAACTCCCCGACCCGCATCACCTCCGGCTCTCCGCATCTGTCGACGATTATGGCTTTCATGGGCGTCTCCCTTAGGTATCTGACTGAAGGAAATTCTCTCGATGAGCTTGTTCGCTCAAATAAAAAGTATAGCACCGACGGCAGCCGGCTCAATTGATCCGAGGCCAAGGCTTCCCTCCGAAGCCGCGCCCCCGCTCTGCTGCGAAGGATGAGTTCGGGGTCGGGGAGCCGGCTATTTTTTACGGATGACATATGCATCGGGAAGTTATAGTATCGCTCGGGCGTGACGGAAAGCTCTCCAGACGCTACACCCAAGCAGCTGTGGCATCGCCGCAGGAGGTATGACATGAAAAAGTGGCCCGCACTCTGCGCTGCCGTCCTGGCATGCAACGGGGTGACACTGGCAACCGCCCTTGCCGCCCCTTTTGCCGGGGCCTCGGCCTTCGAGGCCAACTGCGCCGAGTGCCATCCCGGCGGCAGGAACATCGTCACGCCGGCCAAGGACCTCCGGACCATGACCCTGCGGGCGAACGGCATCACCACTGCCCGGGATATCGTCGGGAAGATGCGCAAGCCCGGGCCCGGTATGACCAGGTTCGATCCCCAGGACCTGCCTGATAAGGACGCGCTCGAGATCGCCGAGTACGTCCTTGCCACCTTCAAATGATTCTGAAACAATCTCCATCACATAATAACCAACAGGAAGGTGTTTCCCATCGCAACAAGCAAAAAGAAGCGGATCCACAGGCTCATCATCGAACGGCTGGCCGCCGACCTCTCGGTCTTCTCGGTCGCGGCCAAGACAGCTCACGAGGCGTCCATTCACGAGGAGAACATCCCGGACAACAAATATGACACCCTGAGCCTGGAGGCCTCCTACGTCGCCCAAGGCCAGGCCAACCGCGCCCAGGAGATCAAGCGCGCGCTGCACGCCTACCGCACCCTGACGCTGCAGCAGTTCGACGAAGAGGCGCCGATCCGCCTCACCGCCCTGGTCACCCTGGAGGCGGAGGACGGCGAGACCAGGACCCTCTTCATCGGCCCGGAAGAGGGGGGGATGAAGCTGAACCTGGACGGGGAGGAAATCCTGGTCATCACGCCGGGCTCGCCTCTGGGAAACGACCTGATCGGCAAGTGCCTCGGCGACGCCGTGAACCTCGGGCTCAACCGGTCGAAAAGGGATTTCGAGATCGTCCGGGTCTGCTGAGGCGGACCCGGACCACCACAAGGAGGGAGATGCCATGCCGGAAAAATTCGCCGCCCTGGTAGTCGAAGAGAGCGCCCCCGGGGAGTTCACCCGGCAGATCAAAACGAGGTCGGTCGACGAGCTGCCGCAGGGGGAACTCCTGGTCCGGGTGCACTACTCGTCGCTCAACTACAAGGACGCCCTTTCCGCCCTGGGACGCCCCGGAGTCACCAGGAAGTACCCGCACACGCCGGGCATCGACGCGGCCGGCGAGGTGGTCTCCTGCTCCGACGGCGCCTTCGCTCCCGGCGAGAAGGTCATCGTGACCGGCTACGATCTCGGCATGAACCACGCCGGCGGCTACGGCCAGTACATCCGGGTCCCCTCCTCCTGGGCGGTCGGGCTCCCCGAGGGGCTCACCCTGAAGGAAAGCATGATCATCGGCACCGCGGGGCTGACCGCCGCGCTCTCGCTGCACCGCCTCACCCAGGCGGGGGTGCGCCCCGAGAGCGGCGAGGTCCTGGTCACCGGCGCGACCGGCGGGGTCGGCAGCGTCGCCGTGACGCTGCTGGCATCGGCCGGGTACGGCGTGGCCGCCGTCACCGGAAAAATGGCCGAGGCCGATTTCCTGCACGGCCTGGGCGCCCGGCTGGTCCTGAGCCGCGAGGAGCTGCTGCGGGGCGCGGACCGCCCGCTGCTGAAGGAGCGCTGGGCCGGGGTGCTGGACGTGGTGGGTGGCGAGATGCTCGCCGCGGCGATCAAATCGACCAGCTACGGCGGGGTGGTCACCTGCTGCGGCCTGGCCGGGTCGGCGGAACTGCAGCTGAACGTGTTCCCGTTCATCCTGAGAGCGGTGACCCTGATCGGCATCGACTCGGCGCAGTGCCCCGCGCCCCTGAGGCAGCAGGTCTGGCAGCGCCTGGCCGGGGAGCTGAAGCCGGTGCGGCTGCTGGAAAGCGCCGTCGAATGCCCCCTTTCCGGCCTGGAGGAGAAGTTTGCCGCCATACTTAAAGGGGAGTCGCGCGGACGCACCGTGGTGAACCTGATCGACGCCTAGCCGGAGACCGGGCCGGATTCCTGCCGCGCCCGGTCCCCGTTTGCTGTTGACAAGCGCGTTCCGGGAATTTACATTGGCGCAGCAGTATTGTTATGCATTCTGGACGGCGCCCGGTTCCCGGCCCGGCCAGGTTCCCGTGGAGGTTTTTTTGCTCGCCATGAAGCTCGGTGAAATGCTGGTCAGGGAAGGGAAGATCACCTCCGCGGAGCTTGAGGAGACCCTGAAAGGACAGGCCATCTTCGGCGGCCGGTTCGGGACCAACCTCGTCGAGATGGGACTTCTGGACGAGCTCGAGCTCACCCAGTTCCTGAGCAAGAAAACGGGCGTCCCCCACGCCTCCTCCGAACAACTGATGAACATCCCCCCCCAGGTCATCAAGCTCCTCCCGGAAGACTCGGTCAAGAAGCACCGGGTGGTCCCCGTCGCCGTCAACAACAAGAAGCTCTTCCTGGCGATGACCGACCCCTGGGACTTGGCCGCCATCGACGAAATTGCCTTCGTGACCGGTTACATCGTGATGCCGCTCATCACGCCGGAGCTCCGGCTGGTTTGCGCCCTGGAAAAATACTACAACATCAAGCGGGACCTGCGCTACATTCCCGTTGCCGGGGGTGGCAGGGCCAGAGCCCGCACCGGTCCCGCAGCCGTGTCACCTCCCGCCGCTCCCAAGCCGGCCGCGGCGGCTTCTCCCCCTTTCGTGCCCGAGGATGAAATCTTCGAGCTTCCGGAGCTGGACGAGCTGGACTGCTTCGGCGACCTGAGCGAGACGGAGAGCCAGGCCCTGGTACCCGCCTCGTTTGCCGGCCTCGGCGGAGCGCCGCGGGAAGCGGAAAAGGACTACAGCATGGACGCCGTGCTGCGTGGGCTGACGCAGGCTTCCGACAGGGACCACATCGCCCAGCTGATCGTCGGCTACACCTCGCGACAGTTTCCCCGGTCGGCCCTGTTCCTGGTGAAGGGGGAGCGGGCGACCGGATGGGTCGCGCAGCTCGGGGCCATGCCGCCGGCTGATTTCGAAGCCCTGTCGGTCGGGCTCGACGAGCCTTCCGTGCTGAAGACGGTCGCCGAAAGCAAGGCCTGCCACCTGGGCCGTACCCCCATCTCACCCTGCAACGGCAGGATCTTGGCGGCTTTGGGCGGCGGGGACTCCGCGAACCAGCTGCTGGCGCCGCTCCTCATGATGGGAAGGGTGGTTGCGATCCTCTACGTGGACGGGGGGGGCAGGCAGCTGGACGACAGGATCGACGAGTTGCAGAAACTGCTCGCCAAAGGATCCATGGCTTTCGAAATTCTTATCCTGAAGAACAAGATACTTTTGACATAGGGCTCTATGACTGTCAGTATGCACCCTGGTATGGTTGAAGGATGCCCCTGCAATAAGGTAGATCGCCGTTGCCTGAACGAGGATCAGCACCGACACACGAATACCTGAGGAGGCGGCGCTTTCGCGCAGGAGTAACGCCCGTTGCACAACGCGTCACGCCTTCCCATCAGTTTAATGACACGGGTGCGGACAACAATTAATTCGGACAGGCGCGAGCCTGCGTTTGACTTTCAGCGGCTCTACGCTAGATTATACGGGTATCGAAACGACCATTTTCCCGTTGTAAAAAGGCCATCATGCCAGTCACCGCACAGCAGGTCGAGCTGATTCCACTCGCCGTCTACACGCTCATTGCGGTTGTCCTCATCCTTGCCCTCCTGGTGGCAGCCTATTACCTGGGGTCCGGCAAGGATGCCCCTGACAAGGGAATCCCCTACGAATCCGGAGTCCTCCCGACCGGGAGCGCCCGCCACGCCTCGCAAGTCCCCTTCTACCTGATAGCAATCTTTTTCATAGTGTTCGACGTCGAGGGAGCCTTCATCTTCACCTGGGCCACCGCCTGGGACCTCCTGGGGCTGTCCGGCATGGTTCACATCACCGTGTTCATCACCGTCCTGCTGCTGGGGCTCGTCTGGCTCTGGATCAAGGGTGGACTGGACTGGGGTCCGTCGGCAAGAAAATCAGGTTGAGGTTGGGCAAAACATCGACACGTGTACCGATAGTTTAGGTTGCCGGAAGGCCCGGCACTGGAAATGTGAGGAGTGGCGTTACGCATAAGAGATGCCTTTTCTTAACCTCAACCTCAGCCTCAACCTGTTATTACCCGGAGCAGCTTTGAGCGACGCGGAAGACGAAAAGATACCCGACAACGTTCTGCTCACCTCCCTCGACGACGTCATCAACTGGGGGAGGGCGAACTCCCTCTGGCCCATGTTCTTCGGGCTTTCCTGCTGCTTCGTCGAGATGATGACCTCCTTCACCTCCCGCTACGACGTGTCGCGCTTCGGCGCCGAGGTGCTGCGCGGCACCCCGCGCGAGGCGGACCTGATGGTGATCGCCGGCACCGTGTTCAAGAAGATGGGCCCGAGCATCCTGAGGCTCTACGAGCAGATGGCCGAGCCGAAGTGGGTCATCTCCATGGGGAGCTGCGCCAATTCCGGCGGGATGTACGACGTCTACTCCGTGGTGCAGGGGGTGAACCAGATCCTGCCGGTCGACGTCTACATCCCCGGCTGCCCGCCGCGGCCCGAGGCGTTCCTGGAAGGGCTCATGCTGCTGCAGCAAAAGATCGTTTCCGGCGAGCGGCCGGCCCGCCCGGTGCTGCACCTCCCGGGAGGCTCCCAGGGGACCACCGCACCGGTGCTGGTGGACGGGCTCACCAAGTCGCGCGACCCGAGGGGGCCGGGCATGGAGGGGTGCGCGGTGCGCGGCTCCGCCATGACCCCGCCCGAGTTCCCCGCGCCGCGCTCGGACGAGCTCTGGCGCCCCCGGCAGCCGAGGCAGGACTACCCAGACTTCGGGCTCGCCGGCGAGCTGGAGGGAGCCTTCGGGGGCGAGGTGCGGCTCGACGAGTCGGCCTGCGACATGCTGACCTACCGCGCCGCCCCGGAGCTGCTGCCGGCGCTCCTCAAGCACCTGAAGGGGCGGCCGGGCGCGCCCTTTCGCCGCCTGGAGGACATCGCCTGCGTGGACGACTCCTGCAGGCGCGAGCGCGGCAACTTCAAAGACTTCACCCTGAACTACCACCTCACCTGTTTCGACACCCCCGGACGCATCAGGATCAAGACCGAGCTGGAGGGGAGCTACCCGGAAATCCCCAGCGTCAGCTCCGTCTTCCCGGCCGCCAACTGGTACGAGCGGGAGGCCTTCGACATGTTCGGGGTCCGTTTCGCCGGGCATCCGAACTTACGGCGCATCCTGATGCCCGACGACTGGGACGGCCATCCGCTCAGGAAGGAGCACCCGTCCCGGGCCACCGAGCTGCCTCCCTACACGACCAAGGACGCGCAGCGCCACGACCCCCTGCCGGCGGCGGACTTCTTCGACCGGGTGGATCCCGAGACCCTGATCCTGAACCTGGGGCCCCAGCACCCGGGCACCCACGGCGTCATCCGCTTCATCCTGAAACTCTCCGGCGAGGAGATCGTCGACGTCGTCACCGATATCGGCTACCACCACCGGGGGGCCGAGAAGATCGGCGAGCGGCAGAACTGGCACAAGTTCCTCCCCTACACGGACCGGATCGACTACCTGGCGGGGGTGCAGAACAACCTCGCCTACGTGAACACCGTGGAGAAGCTCTGCGGCATCGAGATCCCGGAGCGCGCCGTCCACATCCGCGTCATGCTCTGCGAGCTGTTCCGCCTGGCGAGCCACCTGGTCTGGCTCGGCACCTTCGCCGCCGACCTGGGCGCCATGACCCCGGTCTTCTACACCTTCACGGACCGGGAGAGGATTTTCGACGTCGTGGAGAGCATCACCGGGGGGCGCATGCACCCGGCCTGGTTCAGGATCGGCGGGGTCGGCGACGACCTCCCCGAGGGGTGGCTCGCGCAGGTGGACGCCCTGGTGGACTGGCTCCCGGCCAGGATCGCCGAGTACGAGAAGCTTTTGACCGGGAACCCTGTCGTGAAGGCGAGGCTCCAGGGGGTTTCGGCGATCACCCTCGACCAGGCGATCGAGTGGGGGCTTTCCGGGCCCAACCTGCGCGCCTGCGGCTTCGACTGGGACCTGCGCAGGAAGATCCCGTACGGCGGCTACGAGCGCTTCGACTTCGAGGTGGCGACCGCGCAGGGTGGCGACTGTTTCGCCCGGTACCAGGTCCGGATGGAGGAGATGAGGCAGTCCATCTCCATCGTGAGGCAGGCGGCGGCGGGGATGCCGGGAGGTCGCTGGATCTCGGGCGACTACCGCTACGTGCTGCCGCAAAAGCGCGATACCCTGCACGACATCGAGTCGCTGATCCACCACTTCGTGAACAGCACGCGCGGCATGTCGCCTCCCAAGGGCGAGTGCTACACCGCCATCGAGGCGCCCAAGGGCGAGACCGGCTACTTCGCCGTTTCCGACGGGTTGCACACCCCGTACCGCATGAGGATCAGGACGCCGAGCTTCCCCCACATCCAGTCGCTGCCGGTGTTGAGCCGCGGCTGGCTGGTGGCGGACTTCCTCGCCATCATCGGCTCGCTCGACTTCGTGCTGGCGGATCTGGACCGGTGAAAAGGACAAAAAGGACCTAAGGGACGTCAAGGACCTAAACGACTCGACGACCTAACGAATTAACGTCTCAACGACTCAACGACTCAACGACTCAACGACTCGACGACTCGACGACTTAACGACTCGACGACTCAACGTCTCAACGTCTCAACGATGTACCCGCGGAGCGTCATGATACCGGAACAGCTGAAAAAGTCGCTAGAGGAACGCGTCGCCCACGCCGTGAGCCCGCGCGAGGCTGCGGTCGACGTCATGAAGATGCTGCAGTCCCACTACGGCTGGCTGACTGACGAGGCCGTGGGCGAGGCGGCGGAACTCCTCGGGCTCTCGCGGCTCCAGGTGGATGAGCTTGCCACCTTTTACGAGATGATCTACCGCCGTCCGGTCGGCAAGAAGGTGATCCATGTCTGCGACTCCATTTCCTGCTGGAGTGCCTGCTGCGCAGAGATCATGGCGCACCTTCAGGCGCGCCTCGGGGTAGAGCCAGGCGGCACCAGCGCCGACGGCATGTTCACCCTGATCCCCTGCTGCTGCATGGGGATGTGCGGCGACGGACCGGTGATGTCGGTGGGCCCCAACTTCTACACCAACCTGACAGCTCAGCGGGTGGACGAGGCCTTGGAGCTCGAACGCAGGATGGAGGCCTAACGGGCGGTGAACCTCGTGGCGCCTCCCTCACCCTGTCCCTCTCCCGGAGGGCGAGGGGACGTACGGCGGATGCCTAGAGAAAGACGCGCGGCAGTCTCTCGTCTCTGGCATAAAAAAGCATCAAAAGCTCCCTCTCCCGGAGGGCGATGGACCTGACGGCACCCGATTAGCCGGAGAGCAGGAAGAAGTCCCGTTCCCGGCGAAAAGCTCCCGCTCCTGGGGAGGAATGGGGAGGGGAAGGCCGCAGGCGGCCACCTTCTCTAGCTTTTCCGGAAGCTGCATGAAATAACAAAGCAAAGGCTGGCATGGAACTGCTCCTGTTCAAACATAACCGCCCGGACCGCACCGTGACTTTCGACGAGTACTGCGACGAAGGGGGGTTCACGGCACTCAAGAAGGCGATCACCGGCATGTCGCCGGACGAAGTGCAGCAGTGCGTCATCGACTCCGGCCTGCGCGGGCGCGGCGGCGCCGGCTTCCCGACCGGCAAGAAGTGGTCCTTCGTGCCGAGAAACCTCCCCGGTCCGCGCTGGCTCATCTGCAACTGCGACGAGATGGAACCGGGCACCTACAAGGACCGGGTGCTGCTGGAACACAACCCCTACAGCCTGATCGAGGGGATGACGCTCGCCTGCTACGCCCTCGGGGTGCGCCACGCCTTCATCTTCGTGCGGCGCGGTTACGAGAAGGCGGCGCAGAACCTGACCCGCGCCCTGGTCGAGGCGAAGCAGGCGGGATTCCTGGGGGAGCGGATTCTCGGCAGCGACACCTCGGTCGATCTCGACCTGCACCTCTCCGCAGGCCGCTACATCTGCGGCGAGGAAACGGCACTCATCAACGCCCTGGAGGGAAAACGCCCCAACCCGAGATCCAAGCCTCCCTTCCCCGCCATCAAGGGGCTCTGGGACGGACCTACCGTGGTGAACAACGTGGAGACCCTGGCCAACATCCCCGCCATCGTCTCCAACGGGCCGGGCTGGTTCAAGGGGCTGGCGCTCAACCCCGAAGGGGCCGGCACCAAGCTCTTCTGCGTGAGCGGCGCCGTCAAAAACCGGATCTGCGTCGAACTCCCGATCGGGACGACGCTGCGCCAGATCATCGACGGCCCCTGCGGCGGCATGCGCGAGGGAACGAAGTTCAAGGCCTGCATCCCGGGCGGCGCATCGACCCAGTTCATGACCCCGGAGCAGTTGGACGTCCCGATGGATTTCGATACGGTGGCCAAGGTCGGCTCCCGGCTCGGCTCAGGCGCCATCATCGTCTTCGAAGAAGGATGCTGCCTGGTGGCGGCGACGCTCAACCTGATCACCTTCTTCGCCCGGGAATCCTGCGGCTGGTGCACGCCGTGCCGCGAGGGGCTTCCCTTTGTGAAGGAGATCCTGGAAAGGATCGAGGCGGGCCGGGGCGAGGAGCGGGACATCGGCATCCTGCGCGAGCACGTGAAGTACCTGTCCTATGCCTTCTGCGCCTTCGCGCCCGGGGCGATGGCACCGCTGGACGGGCTCCTGACGCACTTTGAGGACGAGGTGAGGGAGCATATCACGAAGGGTAAATGTCCGTTCAAGCAGGTACTCCCCCTCCCTTGACGGGAGCGGGTCGCGGGGCGGGTGAAGCTGCCGACGGAGTACTACTTGGCGCCTCCCCCCCCACCCCGCCCCCCCGCAAGGTGGGAGGGCGATTTTGAACCAGCGAAAAGCGTTGGAACAAGGATTCGCATGCCGAAGCTAATCATCGATGACATACCGGTAGAGGTCCCGCCCGGCACCAACGTGCTGGAGGCCGCGCGCAGCGTCGGGATCACCATACCGCACTTCTGCTACCACCCGGCCCTGGCGATCGCCGGTGCCTGCCGGCTCTGCGCGGTGAAGCTTCTGGAGGGCCCGGTGAAGGGTATCCAGATGTCCTGCTCGCTGCCGGCCCAGGACGGCATGGTGGTCTCCACCACGGACCCGGAGGCGTTCAAGCTCCGCAGCCTCGTCATCGAGTGGCTCATGACCAACCACCCCCACGACTGCCCCGTCTGCGACGAGGGGGGCGAGTGCCTGCTGCAGGACTTCACGATCGCGGGGGGCCACGGCCTGCGCAGGTACCAGGGGAAAAAGCGCACCCATCTGAACCAGTATCTGGGCGAAGAGATTGAGCACGAGATGAACCGCTGCATCCAGTGCTACCGCTGCGTGAGGTTCTACCAGGACTACGCCGGCGGGACCGATTTCGGCGTCACCGGCAGCGCCGCGCGGGTGTACTTCGGAAGGTTCGAGGACGGCGCGCTGGAGTCCCCGTTTTCCGGGAACCTGGTGGACATCTGCCCCACCGGCGTCTTCACCGACAAGACGGGACGTTTCCGGGCGCGCTACTGGGACTACCAGTTCGCTCCCTCGGTCTGCCAGCACTGCTCGGTGGGGTGCAACACCGCACCGCAGGCCTACCACCGGGAGCTCATCAAGATCGTCGCCCGCAGGAACGACCGGGTGAACGGCTGGTTCATCTGCGACCGGGGGCGCTTCGACAAGGATGCGGTGAACGACCCGGCGCGCCCGCGTCTGCCGATGATCGACGGCGCCGCCGCCGATTACGAGGCGGCGCTCGACGCCCTGGCCATCAGGATTTACGACTTCATCGAGGTGCACGGCCCGGAGAGCCTGGCTCTGGTCGGCTCGCCCCGGCTTTCGCTGGAGGGGTGCATCCTGCTCGGCGAACTCGCCCGGAATCTGGATCGTGCGGCGCTTTGCTACTACGCGGAGCCATCGGCCGCGCAGGGAAGCGTCAACGCAGCGGGCCTGCTCAACGAGAACAACGCGGCGTCCCCGCTCGACCTGCAGAGTGCGGACTGCATTGCGCTGCTCTCCCTCGACCTCATGGAGGAGGGCCCGATGCTGGCGCCGGCCATCAGGAAGGCCTGGCTTGCCGGCGCCAAGGTTTTCTATGTGGCGCCCATCCTGGGCGGGAAAAAACCGGGAACGCTTCCGTTCCAGTACACCGAGGTCCCACTGCTCGACGACGTGCCGTTTGCCGGCGCCTCCAGGGCGGTCATCGTCTGCGGCACCGGCGTGAGGGAGCCTGATCTTCTCGCCCGTCTTGCCGCGACCGGTGCCAGGCTTGCCCTGCTGCAGCCCGGCCCGAACGGTTTCGGAGCCGCCCTGCTCGCCCGCGAGCACGGCGCCGTCCCGCTGGCGACGGCCCTCGCCGCCAAGAAGGTAAAGGGGATCATCTGTTTCGAGCCGGACATCCCTGCCGGCATGCTGCAGGGGATCACCACCCTCGCCTGCGCGGACTGGCGCACCCCGGAAGCCGCAGGGGTGGAGAGCATATTCCTTCCCACCACCACCTGGATCGAATCGGACGGGACCAGCGTCAATTTCGAGGGTCGTGCTCAGCGTTTCCTGAGGGTGTTGAAGGCTGGGTTGCCGCTTCGGGGGCTGGAAGCAAAATACTACGCCCACACAAAGGACGGCAGGCCCGCGGCGGCTGCAGAACCGGAAGACGCCCCGCCCTACCCGCCCCGGGTGCACCGCGGCGAAATCCCGGGGGGACAGGAGCAGGATGCCTGGAAGGTGATGGCACGGCTGCTGGAGAAGCTCGGAGGGGAGCGGATCGACGAGCCGCTCTCCGGGAAATGGGCTAAACTTAAGAATCTTGACCCCGAGGGTGGCGGCCTGCGCATCCTCGGCTGGTAATTTCATCGGGTCAACAATGGTAGGTTCTGGGGTATCCCCCCTGCGCAGCAGGGGGGAGGGCTCGCGCAGCGAGACAGGGGGGTCCTCCTCCCGGCCAGACACCCCCCTGCCTCGCTACGTTCAGCTTCCCCCCCTATTCCATAGGTGGGGACTAAACATGCACCGGACATCATCATGAATTGGGACGCCATCGACATAGGCTTGATGCTGGGGAAGATCCTGGTGCTCTTCTTCATCATCCTGACCCTCGCCGCCTACCTGGTTCTGGCTGAGCGGCGCGTCCTCGCCTGGATGCAGGACCGGATCGGGCCGAACCGGGTGGGGCCCATGGGGCTGCTGCAGCCGCTCGCCGACCTGGTCAAGATGCTCACCAAAGAGGACCTGATTCCCCGCGCGGCGGACCGTCTCCTTTTCTGCCTGGCTCCCGCCATGGCCGCCATCCCCGCCATCCTGACCTTCGCCGTGGTCCCCCTGGCGGCTCCCGTGGTCATTTACGGGCACAGGGTGAACCTGCAGGTGTCGGACCTGGACGTCGGCGTCCTCTTCTTTCTGGCGCTCTCCTCCATCGCCGTCTACGGCGTCGCCCTCGGGGGCTGGGCCTCCAACTCGAAGTACGCGCTGCTCGGCAGCATCCGGGGGCTCTCCCAGCTGATCTCCTACGAGCTCTCCATGGGGCTTTCGCTGGTTCCGGTGGTCATGCTGGCCCGGTCGCTGCGCCTTTCCGATATCGTTAATGCCCAGGCGGAGATGCCGTTCATCGTCTACCAGCCGCTTGCCTTTCTGATCTTCCTGGTCAGCATCTTCGCCGAGTGCAAGCGGGTCCCCTTTGACCTCCCCGAGGCGGAGGGGGAACTGGTCGCCGGGTTTCACACCGAGTACTCCGGCATGCGCTTCGGGCTTTTCTTTGTCGGGGAATACATCAACATCATAGCGCTCGGCGCGCTGGCATCCCTTTTCTTCCTGGGCGGTTGGCGCGGGCCGCTACTGCCGCCGATCGTCTGGTTCTTCATCAAGGTCACCTTGTTCTCGTTCCTGTTCATCTGGGTCAGGGGGACCCTGCCGCGCCTGCGCTACGATCAGCTGATGCACCTGGGCTGGAAATTTCTGACTCCGCTTGCGCTCCTCAATATCCTCGCCACTGGGTGGTGGCTTGCTTTACGATAAGGCGCTGTTCTCATGCAATGTAATCTCACCAAAAGGAGGATCTGATGAAAACAACTGTTGAAATCGGAGATGGAGAGGGGTTCATGCAGCAGGTGGATGTAGCGGACCGGCACGGTCATACCTCGCTCATGGTTGCGGCCAGGGAGGGGAATGCTGCCGAGGTGGAGGTCCTGTTGAGCCGCGGAGCGAGCCTCAGCGCGAGAAGCGAGAAGGGAAAGACCCCGCTGCACTACGCAGCCGCCAACGGCAAGGTCGAGGTGGTGACCCTGCTGCTGTCCAGGGGCGCCGAGGTGGATCCGCGCGACAAGGACGGGCACACCCCTCTCATGCTCGCCGCCAATTACGGCTGCGACCAGACGATTCAGGCGCTGATCAGGCACGGCGCCGACCCCCTGGCCATGTCGCACTCGGGGAGCACCGCCATGGCCTATGCGGAACACAACCGGCACCCGGAGACGCTCGCCATTTTAATGAAATCGTTGACCTCTAACTAGTTAAAAAGGCGCATGCTGTCTGCCTTTCGAGGCGGAGCACACCCATCCGTAGGAGCGGCATTCCTGCCGCGATGTATTCGCGTCCAGGGGGACGCTCCTGCGGAGTTCCGCCCTTGAGCGGCCCAACAGATGTCGCCGAGTCGCGGTTGCCTGCCTTGTTCGCTGGGGCTGCCGCAGATATCGTGAGCACGCCCCGCAAGGGAGACGAGCACTGCCAACACCAGGGAATCAATGGCCATATTTAACGACATAAAGGAAATACTGACCGGCCTCTCCATTACCTTTGGCCACATTTTCCGGAAGCCGGTCACCGTGCAGTACCCTGAGGAGAAGCGGGTCATGCCAGCGCGCTTTCGCGGCAGCATCGTGCTGACCAGGGACCCGGACGGTGGCGAGCGCTGCGTCGCCTGTTATCTTTGCTCCGGCGCCTGCCCGGTGGACTGCATCTCCATGGCGGCGGCCGAGGCCGAGAACGGACGGCGCTACGCGGCCTGGTTCCGCATCAACTTCGCCCGTTGCATCCTGTGCGGGCTTTGTGCCGAGGCGTGCCCCACCCTGGCGATCCAGATGTCGCCCGACATGCTCCCTTGCAAGAGGGATGTCATGGAGTGGGTGTACGAGAAGGAAGATCTGCTGATCGATGGACCAGGCAAGGATTCCGAGTACAATTTTTACCGGCACGCGGGAATCGGCGTGGTGAACCCGCGCGGCGCCAACCCCGACGAGCATCCGCCGGTGGATGTCAGAAGCCTGTTGCCCTAGTACCCCTGCCAGCCTTTGCGCCTCACCCCCTCGCCCCCCGAGAGAGGGGCAGGGGGAGTTGGGGACAGAGGTGTAGGTGGGGAACCGACGACTCTTCCTGGCAGGGCATTGCAAAGGGGGGCCGGGAGATTAGACAAAGGGGGCAGTTTTTAGGTCCTCCGAATCACGCAGGAGCTCCATGGAAGCGATTCTCTTTTACCTACTGGCGGCCGTAACCCTGATCGGGACCCTGTGCGCCATAACCGCGCGGCAGGCGGTCCGGGCCATCGTCTACCTGGTGACTTCGTTCTTCTCCCTGGCGCTCATCTTCTATCTGCTGGGGGCGCCGCTCGTCGCAGCCTTCGAGGTGATCATCTACGCCGGCGCCATCATGGTCCTGTTCCTGTTCGTTATCATGATGCTCGACCTGGGACACCCCGAGAAGATGGAGACCCCGCGGCTGGGCGACTGGTGGCCCGCACTGCTGCTATTGGCCGCAATCCTCGGCTCCCTCGTCATCCTCGCGGCCGGCCATCCGCAGGCGCCCAACACTGGCTTCGTCGAGGTGACGGTGCGGCAGTTCTCCCAGGCGCTATTCCAGCGCTACGGGGTGGCGGTCGAGATCATCTCCATGCAGTTACTCTTTGCGCTGGTGGGCGCGCTCTATCTCGGGAGGCGCCGATGACCGTCCCGCTCTATCATGTGCTGATACTTGCCGCGATCCTCTTCGCCATGGGGCTTGCCTGCACGGTTGCCTGGCGGGCCAACGTCATCATGATGCTGATCGGCATCGAGATCATGCTGAACGCCGTCATGCTCACCTTCGTAGGGGGCTCGGCACAGTGGGGCATGGCGGACGGGCAGATCTTCTCGCTCATGCTAATGGCGCTTACCTCCGCCGAGGTGTCGCTGGCGCTCGCCATGGTGGTCTATCTGCACCGGCGCAAGCAGTCGGTGAATACGGATGATTTCGACAGTATGAAAGGGTAGGAAGGGACCTATGACGACGTATCTCTCACTCATGCTCCTCTTCCCGCTCCTCGGGGGAGCCTTCATCGCGCTGTTCGGCCGGGTCCTGCCGCGCCGCCTGGTGGAGGCGCTCGCCTGCGCCGCGGTCTGGGGGAGCTTCGCCTGCGCCGCACTCGCTGCCCTGGCCTACGACGCGCCGCACAAGGTCGAGCTGGCCCGCTGGGTAACCGCCTTCGATCTCGCCATTCCGCTTTCGCTCTACATCGATCCGCTCTCGCTCGCGCTCGCCGTGATGATCGGCTTCGTCTGCGGCCTGATCCACGTCTACTCGGTCTTCTACATGGCTGACGAGGCCGGCTACGCGCGCTTCTTCGCCCTTTTGAACCTCTTCGTCTTCGCCATGCTCACCCTGGTCCTCGCGGAAAACCTGGTGCTGCTCTACCTCGGCTGGGAGGGGGTCGGGTTTTGCTCCTACCTTTTGATCGGCTTTTGGTACACCGACAAGGCGAACGCGGACGCAGGGCGCAAGGCGTTCATCACGACGCGGATCGGCGACACCGCCCTGGTGATCGCCATCGCCTGGCTGTTCCAGCTGTTCGGCACCCTCTCCATCTCCCGGTTGAACGGCATGGCCTTCCTGGTGCCGGGAGGGATCATCACCGCGATCGGCCTACTGTTCCTGGTGGGGGCCATGGGTAAATCGGCGCAGGTGCCGCTCATGGTCTGGCTTCCGGACGCCATGGCGGGGCCGACTCCGGTCTCCGCGATGATCCACGCGGCCACCATGGTGACGGCCGGCGTCTACCTGCTCGCGCGCATGTTCCCGCTGATCGGCGGCTCCGCTGTCGTCACGGCCGCTATAGCAGTGACCGGAGGGGTGACCGCCTTCTACGGCGCGAGTTGCGCCCTGGCCCAGCGCGACCTGAAGCGGGTGCTCGCCTTCTCCACCATCAGCCAGATCGGTTACATGATGCTCGGGGTCGGCGCGGGCGCCGTCACCGCGGCGACCTTCCACCTGCTGGTGCACGCCTTCTTCAAGGCGCTCCTCTTCCTCGGGGCCGGCTGCGTCATCTCCGCCCTGCACCACGAGCAGGACATCTTCAAGATGGGCGGGCTGCGCCGCACGCTGCCGCTCACCTTCTGGCCCTTCCTGGCCGGCGCCGCCTGCCTCGCCGGGCTGCCGCTTACCGGCGGCTTCTTCAGCAAGGACGGCATCCTTGCCGCGCTCTGGCTCAAGGGGAGCGCCCTTTACTTCGGCCTCTATCTGCTGGGCCTCGCCACTGCGCTCCTGACCGCCTTCTACAGTTTCAGGATGGTCTACCTGGTATTTTTCGGAGCTAACGGGCATCCCGTTTCTGGGGAAGGCGGGCTGCGGGCCATGCAGCTGGTGCTGGTCCCGCTCGCGCTTCTGGGACTCTTCGGCGGGGTGCTGAACCTGCCGGCCTACCTGGGAGGCGGTTTTCTGGACGGCTTCTTCGCGCATCTCGCGGGCGGCACAACGCCGGAGGGGTCCCGGATGGAGGAAATTGCGCTGCAGGGGGTGGCCGGAGTGCTCGCTCTCGCAGGCCTTTTGGGCGCGCACCTGCGCTACGGAGGCGCGGCCAGGGAGGCGCGGCTCAAGGAGGCAGCGCTGCCAGCCACGCCACTGACCGCGTTCCTCTTGAACGGCTGGTACTTCGATCGCCTGTACCATGCCTGCCTGATCCGCCCCTACCAGGCGTTATCCGGCGTGCTCTGGCAGGACGTTGACGAGGGGGTCATCGACGACACACTGGACCGGCTCGCGGCGGGCCTTGGCACCAGCGGCAGCTGGCTTGGCCGCTGGAGCACCGGGCGGGTCTCGCTGTACCTTCTCAGCTTCGCCGCGGGCGGCGCCCTGATACTTGGCTACCTCGCCTGGCTTTCCCTGTAGTCGGCGTGGGCGCCGGAATCCCGCGCCCCCTTACTGGACAACTGCATGAGCCCTGACTTCCCGATACTGACGCTGCTGATCTTCCTCCCGCTCTGCGGGTCGCTGCTTCTTTGCGGCCTCTCTCGCAGCGCCGCGGTCACGCGGCCGCTCGCCCTGGCCTTCGCGGCGGCGGAATTCGCGCTCTCCGCCTGGGTCTGCACGACCTCCACCCTTGCGGGCTTCCCGGGGGCGCCTGCCGGCTTCTTTCTCTTCGAGGATGCCGCCTGGGTAGAGCGTTTCGGAATCCGCTACACCCTCGGGATGGACGGCATCAGCCTGGTCATGGTGCTCCTGAGCAGCTTCATAACCGTCATCGCCGTGCTGGTCTCCTGGAAGGGGATCCAGGAGCGGGTCCCCCTCTTCTTTGCCCTGCTCCTCGCCATGGAGTCCGGCATCCTCGGGGTGTTCTTGAGCCTCGACCTCTTCCTCTTCTACCTTTTCTGGGAGGCGATGCTGATCCCGATGTTCTTCCTGATCGGCATCTGGGGGCACGGCCGCAGGGTCTACTCAGCGGTCAAGTTCTTCCTGTACACCTTTGTCGGTTCCCTGCTCATGCTGGTGGCGATCATCTCGCTGTATCTGCTGCACGGGACCCAGGCCGGCAGCTACACCTTTTCGCTGGCACAACTGATCCATACCACCGTCCCGTACGGCACGAGCCTGTTGCTCTTCGCCGCGTTCCTGCTCGCCTTCGCCATAAAGTTCCCGCTTTTCCCGCTGCACACCTGGCTGCCGGACGCGCACACCGACGCGCCGACCGCCGGCAGCGTGATCCTGGCGAGCCTGCTGCTGAAGACCGGCGCCTATTCCCTGATCAGGTTCGGTTATCCGCTCTTTCCTGAGGCTGCGCGCGCCTTCACGCCGCTGCTCTACGCATCGGCCGTCTTTGGCATCGGTTACGGCGCCTGGGTCGCCTTCGCGCAGACCGACATGAAGCGGCTGGTCGCCTATTCCAGCGTGAGCCACATGGGCTTCGTGGCACTCGGCATCGCCGCCTGGAGTCCGATAGCGCTTTCCGGCGCACTGATGCAGATGGTGAATCACGGGATTACCACCGGCGCGCTGTTCGCCATGGTCGGCATGCTGGACGAGCGGACCCACAGCCGGGAGATCGCCACCTACGGCGGAATCTGGGGCAAGGTGCCGATACTTGGCTTCTTTTTCCTGTTTTTCAACATGGCGTCGGCGGGGCTGCCCGGCCTGAACAACTTTGTCGGTGAGTTCCTGGTGCTGGTCGGCACCTTCAGGGTCTCGCCCTCCGCAGCCTGTGGGGCCTTCCTCGGCATCGTGCTGACGCTGGTGTACACCGTGAGGCTGGTTCAGGAGATTCTCTTCGGCAAGGAGAACAAGCCGCTGGAGCTGAGCGATCTTTCGCTGCGTGAAGGTGCGATACTTGCCACTCTGGCCCTCATCGATGTCTACCTTGGGATACATCCCGGGCCGGTCCTTGATTTGTTTAAGGTTCCAATAGCCTTATTGATCAAAACCTGACTTCAGAACAAAAGTGAAAGGCCAACGCCTGACCACAGAGGGACACGGAGGATTACACGGAGGCACACAGAGGAAGGACTTTTATGGATCCCAACATGGTAACAGGCAATATTATTGATGCTGCTATGAAGGTCCATTCAGCTTTGGGGCCAGGACTCTTGGAAAGCGCTTACGAAGCATGTCTTTTGCATGAATTGCACAAACGTAACATGAAAGCATTATCCCAAGTGCTCTTACCGGTATCCTTTGACGGATTGACCATTGATTTAGGATATCGGGTTGATTTACTAGTCGAAGATGTGGTTATTGTGGAGTTAAAAACAGTTGAATTGATAAATCCCATCCATGCTGCGCAACTTCTTTCGTATCTTAAACTGAGCGGAGAGCAGTTGGGGCTTCTGATAAACTTCAACGTGTTGCATTTAAAAGATGGTATCCAGCGTTTTGTTCTCTGATTGGTTTATGATTTTGGTCTTTATTTTCCCCCATTGATTTTGAATTAGTTTTTCCTCTGTGTACTCTGTGGTAAGGCTTTTTAGGTAGTGCTTTTCGGAGTAAATGAATGACCCTTTCAGATGCCATTTCACTGATGCCGATTATAATCACCGCCTGCGCGGCGCTGCTGGTGCTTCTGGCCGGCCCGTTCCTGCCCGGACGCCTGACCAGCGCCATCGCGGTTGCTGCCTCCTTGGCCGCAGGAGCCTTTGCGGCGGTGGCCCCGCCCGTGAGCGCGCCCGCACTCCCCGGGCTCGCCTTCACCCCATTAGCCCACTACCTGGTTCCGGTCTTCTGCCTCTCCGCCGCGCTGACGCTGCTGCTTTCCCACGGCTACAACGAGCGGCGCGCCATCAAGGGGGAGGAATTCCCCGCAACGGTCCTCTTTTCCCTGTTCGCCATGTGCGCGCTCCCCTGCGCCACCAACCTGCTCACCCTTTTCCTCGCCCTGGAGTCGATCGCCTTCGCCTTCTACATCATGGTCAGCATCGACCTGGGGAGGGCCGAGTCCGGAGAAGCCGGGCTCAAGTACCTTCTGATGGGAGCGGTGGCCGCCGCACTCACGGCCTTCGGGTTTTCGCTCATCTACGCCGGCAGCGGCACGCTGGCTCTCACTGCCGCCAGCGCCGCCCCCGGGAACCGTGCCATCATCTCGGCGGGATGGGGTCTTGTGGTCATCGGGATCGCCTTCAAGCTGTCCCTGGTCCCCGCCCACCTCTGGACCCCGGACGTTTACCAGGGGGCACCCGCCCCGGTTGCCGCCTACCTTTCAACCGCCTCCAAGGTCGCTGCCGCCGCCGTCCTCCTCATGCTGCTCGGCTTCGCGCCGCCCATGGCTGAACTGCACGTCCCTCTCTACCTGCTTTCCTTGCTCTCAATGGTGATCGGAAACCTCGCCGCCCTGCTGCAAAAGAACATCAAGCGGATGCTCGCCTACTCCTCCATTGCCCACATGGGTTATCTGGCTCTCGCCATGCTCACCGGCACCAAGGAGGGGTACGCGGCGGTGCTCCTGTATGGTGCCGTCTACACCGCCATGAACCTCGCCGCCTTCGGCGCGATCGCCTCCCTGTCCAGCGACGAGGAGCGCTCCCAGGTCGACGACTATTCCGGAGTCGGCTATAGCGCCCCCTTCCGGGGCGGCGTGCTGGCGCTCTCCATGCTGGCGCTGGCAGGAATCCCCCCCACGGCCGGGTTCATCGGCAAGTTCTTCATCTTCTACGCCGCCATCCGGGGGGGCGAATTGACGCTTGCCCTCATCGGCATCGTCTCGGCGGCAGTCTCCGCCTACTTCTACCTGAAAGTCGTGGTGCACCTCTACATGCGACCAGCCGAGGTAGCCTCCCCCAAGCCTTCCAACGGCGCCGAGTCCTTCGCCCTTGGCTGCGCCTCCCTCGCCATCGTCGCCATCGGAATCTTTCCCGCGCCGCTGCTGCGAATGGTGGATGCGGTACTTGCCAAAGGGGGGTGAGCTCTTTTTGTCTCGACCGGAACCTGTTGGTGGTGCAAGAGGTAGATCCAAACTAACAATAAAAAAAGGGGAGCCCGGTAATTGGGTTCCCCTTTTCGCTTGTTTATTACGGATTTTCACCAGGTTTCGTCCGGCTTCCCCCAGAGGTTGAAGGCGATATCATCCAGGAGCTCCGGTATCCCCTCGCCGGTGGCGGCCGAGATCGGGAAGACCTTGATCCCCTTTTCCTTGAAGTAGGGGAGGATCTCCTCCAGGTTCTCCCGCACGTGAGGCAGGTCTATCTTGTTGATGACGACGGTCTGGCGCTTCTCCGCGAGTTCCGGATCAAACAGCGCCAGCTCGCGGTTCAGAGCCTCGTACTCGGCGATCGGGTCGCGATCCGGCATCCAGGAGAGATCCAGCAGGTGCAAGAGCTGCCCGGTGCGCTCCAGGTGCTTCAGGAAGCGGTGCCCGAGTCCCGCCCCCTCGCTGGCCCCCTCGATCAGTCCGGGGATGTCGGCCATGACGAAGGTCCGGTAGTTCTTGTACTGGACCACGCCGAGGTTGGGTTTGAGCGTCGTGAAAGGGTAATCGGCGATCTTCGGGCGGGCCGAAGAGACCTTGGTGATGAGCGACGACTTGCCGACGCTCGGCATCCCGAGCAGGCCGACGTCCGCCATCAGCTTCAGCTCCAACCGGATCCACCTCTCCTCGCCCGGCTCGCCGGGCTGCGCGAACTTGGGAGCCTTGTGGGTGGAGGTCTTGAAGCGCGCGTTCCCCTGCCCGCCCCTGCCGCCCTTCATAAGCACGATCTCCGAGTCCGGCTCGGTCAGGTCGGCCAGGATCTCGCCGGTTTCCGCGTCCTTGATGACCGTCCCCATGGGGAGCAGCATGATCAGGTCGTCGCCGGCCGCGCCGTGCTTATCGGCTCCCCTGCCGTGCCCGCCGCGCTTCGCCTTCTGGTGCGGATGCTGGCGCATGTCCAGGAGTGTCGCGAGCTGCGGGGAGACCTTGCAGATCACGTCGCCGCCCCTGCCGCCGTCGCCGCCGTCCGGCCCCCCCAGGGGGATGAACTTCTCGCGCCTGAAGGAGACGCACCCCGCACCGCCGTCGCCCGACTTCACGTATATCTTAACTTCGTCTATAAAACTCATGATTTTCCTGTGCAAACGGCAAAAGCCCGGACCATACGGCTCCGGGCTTTTGCACTATTGGTGTTATTACCAGCTGCTAGTTAGCCGGGTACACGGAGACCTTCTTGCGGTCTTTTCCCAGGCGCTCGAACTTCACCACGCCTTCGATGAGGGCGAAGAGGGTGTAGTCCTTGCCCAGGCCGACGTTGTTGCCCGGGTGGATCTTCGTGCCGTGCTGACGGTAGAGGATGTTGCCGGCCTTGACCGTCTCGCCGCCGAACTTTTTGCAACCAAGTCTTTGGCCGTCGGAGTCGCGACCGTTCCTGGAACTGCCGACGCCTTTTTTGTGTGCCATTTTCTGCTCCTCCTGACGGTAACGTCCGTGATCACGCTGATCGCGGGCTCCCGCACCGTCTTGTTGAATATTGCCTAGGCGTTGATCTTCTCAATCCTCAGTATCGTCCTGAGTTGACGGTGCCCGTTAAGTTTCCTGGAGTCCTTCCGGCGCTTCGACTTGAAGACCAAAATCTTCTTGTCTTTGCCCTGCTCGACAATCTTGCCGATAACAGACGCGCTGGGCACTAAAGGTGTTCCGATAACAACCTTATCGCCGCCAACCATCAGGACCTCGGAGATCTCGACGGTATCACCTACCGCACCCTCCAATTTCTCGACTTTCAAAAAGTCGCCTTCGGAAACTTTGTACTGTTTCCCTCCGGTTTTAACTACTGCGTACATGTACTTCACCACCTTTATCCTGAATTTACTATGAGCGGTAAAATTTATCTTGAAACAAGCGCCAAGTCAAGGGTTTTTGTCCAGGATATTTAATTTTAACCTGAGAGGAGCCTGCACCGGTGCATTTCCCCCTGCGAGGGGGGTGCTTCGAGCGGTCTCAGCCGAGGTCCACGAATATGTCTTCGCCCCGGATTTCAATGGGGTAAATCTTCAGGAGCAATTCCGGATGCCCCTGGCACTCGCCGGTGACCAGGTCGAAGCGGTAGCCGTGGCGCGGGCAGGAGAGGGTGCCGATCTCCTTCAGCACGGCCCCCTGCAGGGGCGCATACTGGTGGGGACACTCCGTTTCACAGGCGAACAGCGCCCCCTTGGTCTTGATCAGGAGGACGTCCTTCCCCTCAACCTGCACGACCTTCTTCCCCCAATCGGGGACTTCCGAGACCTTTGCTGCGAAAAACATGATGACCTCCTGCGCATAGAGTCTGTTCCTAGTTGAGCTTGACGATCTTCACCTGATGCGCCGCCTGCTCGGCTTTCTGGCGCGCCTCGTCGGTGTCCGCCCCGAACGCCAGCACGACCCCCATGCGGCGGTTGCGCCTGGTTTCGGGTTTGCCGAAGAGGCGCAGCTTGGTGCCGGGGACCAGAAGCGCTGCCGCGACCCCTTCGAATCCCACCTCGGCGGCCTGTTCCTCGGCCAGGATGACATGGGAAGCGGCGGGAGCCAGGTTCTCCACCTCGGGAACCGGCAGGCCGAGAATGGCCCGCACGTGCAGCTCGAATTCCGAGAGGTTTTGGGAGATCAGGGTCACCATGCCGGTGTCGTGCGGCCTGGGCGAAACCTCGGAAAACCAGACCTGCCTGCCCTGCACGAAGAATTCGACGCCGAAGATGCCTCGCCCGCCCAAAGCCCCGGTCACGGCCTCCGCCTGGCGCCGGGCCTCGGCGAGCACGCCGGGCTCCATGCCGATCGGCTGCCACGACTCGTGATAGTCGCCGTCCACCTGGCGGTGCCCGATGGGGGGGCAGAAGGTGGTCCCCTCCTTGGCGCGCACGGTGAGGAGCGTGATCTCGTAATCGAAGGGGATGAATGCCTCGACGATCACCCGGTCGGAAGCCGCCCGCGCACCCTCGATAGCGTAGTTGAAGCAGCGCTCCAGGTCGGCCTCGTGGCGCAGCACGCTCTGCCCCTTCCCGGAGGAACTCATGATCGGCTTGATCACGCAGGGGAGACCGATGGCGCCGACCGCCTCGCGAAACTCGGCAAGGCTGCTGGCAAAACGGTAGGAAGCGGTGGGCAGCCCCAGTTCTTCGGCGGCCAGCCTGCGAATCCCCTCGCGGTTCATGGTGAGGTTCGCGGCGCGGGCCGTCGGTATGACGTTGAAGCCGGCCGACTCCAGCTCCAGCAGGTACGGCGTGTTGATCGCCTCGATTTCCGGGACGATGTAGTCCGGTTTTTCCAGGCGCACGACGCGCTCCAGCTCGCCGCGGTCCAGCATGTCGATGACGTGGCTGCGGTGCGCCACCTGCATCGCCGGCGCGTCGGCGTAGCGGTCGACGGCGATCACCTCGACCCCCAGCCGCTGAGCCTCGATGGCGACCTCTTTGCCGAGTTCCCCCGAGCCGAGCAGCAGGACCCTGGTTGCCCCTTTTTTTAACGGTGTGCCGATCATCTTTTCTCCTGTTACGCGGTCATAGGACCGATCGGTCGGATCAGTCGGATCGGACCGATCGGTCGGATTAATGGGTCGGGACGCCTGCCAGCCTAGCTGACCGCGACCTCGAACTGCTCCTGGTGGAACCCCGGCTTGGCCCGGACCGTGATCCTCTTCTTGAAGTTCTTCTCCAGCTCCTCCAGCCCGCGTCGCTCCTCGTCGTAGAGCAGGTCGGCGACCTGGGGATGCACGGTCAGCATGACCTTGGTGCCGCGGATGTCGAGCATCTCGCGGCGCAACTCCCGGAAGATCTCGTGGCAGACGGAAATCTTGGACTTCACGTAACCCCTTCCCTCGCAGTAGGGGCAGGGCTCGCACATCATGCGCCCCAGGCTCTCGCGCACCCGCTTGCGGGTCATCTCCACCAGCCCCAGCTCGGAGATCTTCAGGATGTTGGTCTTAGACTTGTCGCTCTTGAGCGCCTCCTCGAGCGCGCCGTACACCTTCTCGCGGTTCACCTCCTTCTCCATGTCGATGAAGTCGATGATGATGATGCCGCCCAGGTTCCTGAGACGCAGCTGGTAGGCGATCTCCTTCACCGCCTCCAGGTTGGTCTTCAGGATGGTGTCCTCGAGGTTGTGCTTGCCGACGTAGCGCCCGGTGTTGACGTCGATGGCGGTCAGCGCCTCGGTCTGCTCGATGATGATGTAGCCGCCGCTCTTCAGCCAGACCTTGCGCCCCAGCGCGCGGCTGATCTCCACCTCCAGCCCGAAGTGGTCGAAGATCGGCTCCTCCTCGTCGTAGAGCTCGATGGAGTACTTCATCTTCGGCATGAAGGTGGTGATGAACTGGACGATCTTGTCGTACTCGGGCTTGGAGTCCACCACGATGCGCTCGACCGACTCGGTCAGGATGTCCCGCACCACCTTCTGGGTCACGTCCAGGTCGGAATGGATCAGGCTCGGCGCGCCGGCCTTGTCCTTCTTCTTGGCGACCTCCTCCCAGAGCTTGGTGAGGTAGTGGAGGTCGGCGACCAGGTCCTCCTCGCTCTTGCCGTCGGAGACCGTCCTGACGATGAAGCCGCCGCCCGCCGGCTTGATGCGGTCCACGATCTCCTTCAGCCGCTCGCGCTCCACCTCGTCCTCGATCCTGCGGGAGATTCCGACGTGGTCCACGGTCGGCATGTACACCAGGTGCCTGCCGGGAAGCGAGATGTGCGCCGTGATGCGGGCCCCCTTGGTGCCGATCGGCTCCTTGGAGATCTGCACCAGGAGCTCCTGCCCTTCCTGCAGCAGGTCCTCGATCGGGTGCAGGGGGTGCGGCACCGGCTCCTCCCCCTGCTCCCTTTCCATGAAGCTCTCGTACTCCTCCATGGAGTCGAAGACGTCCGCCACGTAGAGAAAGGCCGCCTTCTCCAGCCCGATGTCGACGAAGGCCGCCTGCATCCCCGGCAGCACTCGCACCACCCTCCCCTTGTAGATGTTCCCGATGATCCCCTTGACGCGACTCCTCTCGACGTACAGCTCCGCTATGGTGCCGTTCTCGATGAGCGCGATGCGGGTCTCGTGGGAGGTGGTGTTGATAACCAGTTCGTTCCCCATGCTAACCCCTCTTCAGCTATATGATATCTGCATTTCAAAATTTCAAGATTCAGCTCGGGCGAGGGACAAAAAGTAAGGACGCATGGGACACCAATCGATGTCCTACGGAGTATCCTCAGGCGCCGTCCCGGCCCTATTTGCCTACGGATTCTTAACCCTGGACTTCCCCGACCGGAGCATCGGCTGGCGTCTGGGCGAAGAGCACCTCCATCTTCTCAAGCCGCGCATCCTTCAGCTCCTCCACCGGCAGCGCGAGGACCGCCGAGGCGAACTCGGCCGGCTTGCCGCGCCCAACCACCATCTCCAGGACGCACCCCAGCGCGCTCAGCTCGAACATCTCGTGACGCAGGTCGAATTCCACCACCTTGCCCCTCTTCTCGCGCCGCAGCGGGGAAGACTCCAGGGCGAGGAAGGCCGCGACCTTCTCCTGGAGGTCCTGAGCCAGCTCCTCGGGGAGGGTCACCCGGTACCGTACCCGCTCCATGATGACGGAGAGGGAGGGGGATCTCATCGGAATCTCGGCCGCCTCGACGATGCGCATCCCCTCGGGGAGGGTCCGGTTCAGCGCCTCCTGCAGCTGGGCCGCGGAGAAGCCGGCGTCAACCTCGAAGTCCATGTACTCCGCATGCGACTCCACGCCGACCGAGAGGGCTGTGGCGAATGAGAACTTCGGATGGGGATGAAAGCCTTGCGAGTAGCGGATCGGAATCGCCGCGCGCCCGACCGCCCGGATGAAGAGGGTCTGCTGCTCCAGGTGGCTCAGAAAGCGCATGCGTCCCAGCTTTTCGAAACGGACCCGGATGCGCTGCGCCAGCTCGGCCGCCTGGGGCGGCTCGACCTGAACGGCATAGGTGCCGAAGGGCACCGGCTCGTTCAGCCGCAGCTTCACCTCGTCGAAATCGCAGACGCCGCACCCCGTGCACTCTCCCGCCCGGCAGTCGGGCGTGAAGGCTCCCGAGACCGCGGCCTCCCGTTCGGCAAGGAGGTACTCCCGGCGCACGCCGCAGTCGATGTGGTCCCAGGGGAGCGGCTCGTCGAGTTCACGGCGGCGATGGTAGAAACGGGGATCGACGCCGACGTTTTCCATCGCCTGGGCCCATTTCAGCTTGTCGAAATGCTCCCACCAGCCGTCGAAACGGCAGCCCAACCGGTGCGCCTCGATCAGGAGGGCCGCGAGCCTCCGGTCGCCACGGGCGAAAACGCCTTCGAGCGTGGAGAGCGGCGCGTCCTGCCATTTCATGATCAGTTTCTTCTTCTTGAGCTCGCTCCGCAGGAAGCGCTGCTTGTCGACGATCTCCTCCTCGCTGATCTGCGCTTCCCACTGGAACGGGGTGTGCGGCTTCGGCACGAAACTCGACACCGAGACGTTCACGTCCCCCCCGGTTCCGGCGAATTTCCCCTGCCTCTTTACCTCGCGCGAGATGTCGATGATACCCTGGACATCCTCCATGGTCTCGGTCGGCAGCCCGATCATGTAGTAAAGCTTGATGACGCGCCAGCCGGCTGCGAAGACGGCGCGGGCGTTCTCTAGCAGGGCCGCCTCGGTGACCCCCTTGTTGATGACGCTGCGCAACCGCTCGCTCCCCGCCTCGGGCGCCAGGGTGAACCCCGTCTTCCTGACCCGGCGCACCTCCTCGGCCATCTCCGGGGAAAGGCTCCCGACCCGCATGGAGGGGAGCGACACCGCCTTCTTCTGCGCGGCGTAACGGTCCATCAGCCCCTTGATGAGCGGGGTCAGGCAGCCGTAGTCGCCGGTCGACAGGGAGAGCAGCGACACCTCGTCGTAGCCGGTGTTGCCAAAGGCCTCCTCCACGATCTCCAGCACTCGCTCTGGGCTGCGCTCGCGGACCGGCCGGTAGATGTAGCCGGCCTGGCAGAAACGGCAGCCGCGGGTGCAGCCGCGGGAGATCTCCACGCTCACCCTGTCGTGCACCGTCTTTAAAAACGGGACGACGGGAGACGTCGGGTAATGGGCGCTCTCAAGATCCGAGACGAAACGGCGCCGCACGCCCCGGTAACCTTCCCGCAGGGGGACGATTTGCGCGACCCGCCCGGCGTCGTCGTAATTGACCGTGAAAAAGCTCGGGACGTAGACCCCCTCGATCATCGAGAGCCGCTCCAGAAGCTCAGGCTTGCCGAGCCCCGCTTCCTTCCAGGCGCGCACGCACTCGGCGATTTCCAGAGTCGCCTCTTCGCCGTCGCCAATGAGAATGGCGTCGAAGAAATCGGCCAGAGGTTCCGGGTTGAAGGCGCAGGGGCCGCCGCCGACGACGAGCGGATAGCCGGCGCCACGCGCGGCGGCCAGCAGGGGGATGCCCGAGAGATCCAGCATGTTCAGTATATTGGTATAGGAAAGCTCGTACTGCAGGGTAAACCCGAGGATGTCTGCTTCCTTGAGCGGCCTCCCCCCCTCGAGCGTGAGGAGGGAACCCCCTTCCAGCCTGAGGCGCTCCTCCATGTCGGGCCAGGGCGCGTAGACGCGTTCCGGCGTGATCCAGGGCACCCCTTTCAGCACCCCGTAGAGCACCTGGAGCCCTAAATGGCTCATCCCTATCTCATAAACGTCAGGGAAGGCGAGCACAAAGCTCAGGCCCCCCTCCCTGCCAGTAACGGTACCCATCTCCCCGCCCATGTAGCGGGCCGGTTTTTCCACGGACAAAAGTCTGTTATTGCTCAAAAAACCCCCAAAAACGTCCCTCTTCGCTATGACCGGACATAGTACCAAATTATCTTCCTGGCTGGCAAGGTATTATACTTGCAGCGCCGGAAAGGAGCTCGCCGGGCAAACCTACCGCATATGAGGTAGGCCCGGGATGATTTGAGGCTAACTCCGGCCCCGCTGCACAGCCGATTTCCGGACCGTCCACGCATTTCCGGGGTGTTACGGTATCAATGAGAGGTTGGCACGCTACCTGCTAATAGTAAAAGCATCAACCACTTTTAAAGGAGTTACCCCATGAAAAAAGTCCTGTCCTCCATCGTTGCTGCCCTTGTTGCTGTTGCTTTCGCCGGTGTTGTTTTCGCTGCTGACGCTACCCCCGCCGCTGCTCCGGCTGCTGAAGTGAAGAAAGAAGAAAAAGCTCCGGTAAAGAAAGCAAAGAAAGCAAAAAAAGCAAAGAAAGCGAAAAAAGCAGCTGTTAAGAAAGAAGAAGCTGCTCCGGCTGCTGCAGCTCCCGCTGCCCCGGCTGCAAAGTAATCACCCTAACGGGTAACTTAAAAGGCCGCATCTGACGATGCGGCCTTTTTTTATGGAAGTACCTCAGAATTGAAGAGACCCGCAAGGGGCGCGGCAAAATCGGCCGACTACTCCTTCTGCCAGACGTAGGAGGGATCGAAGAGGGGATCGTAGAACCCCGGATAGGCGACGACGAAGGTGACTGTCTCACCGACGCCGGCAGCGGTCCGCACCAGCGTCATGCCGAGCCCCTCGAGCGGGCCGACGGTCAGCCCCTTGGCGTAGCCCTCCTCCTTGCAGGTGATGTAGATCTGCTTGGGAATTTCCAGCCAACCGGTAGCGATGTTCGCCACGCCACGCGCGATCTTGTTGGCCATGCCGTCCACCACCTCCTGCGGCGAGGCATCGTCGATGGTCATGGAGCTCTTGGCAAGCGCCTGCCGCTCCGTGCCGACGCTGCACAGGGCAAGTACCAGAATCGTCATCAGCAAACTGCGCTTCAACACCATGTTACTCTCCCTTTTTCTCAGCCGGTTCGGCGACACCCTGTTTCCTCGGCTCGACCCGCTTCTCTTCCCACCCCTGCCAGACGTATTCCGGGTATATCATGGAATCGTAATATCCCGGCTGGGGCACCGGGAAGAAGACAGTCTCCACCACGCCGGCAAAGAGACGGTAAAAGGCCATGCCCATCCCCTTCAACGGCCCGACCAGGTATCCCACGCTCCCCCGGTCGCGAACCATCAGGTAGGACTGCTTGGGAATCTCGACCACCGAGGTGGTCGCATTGGCGACGCCGCGAACCAGCTTGAAAGCCATCTTCTCGGCGATGGCCTCCGGTTGCTGTTCCTCCAGGGCGAAGCAGGTGGTGGCGAAAAGCATCAGCAGCAACAGGGACCACAGGGTCATTTTCGTAGGCATTTTCACTCCTCTTGGCCTGTACTTGCTACAAATCCTTTAATCCTTTGTTCTTTTAACATAAATGGCTCACCTTGGCAAGCCGGCAGAATCCCTTCCCGGGCCACGCCGGGAAGCGCCGGCCCAGGGACTGCCACTCCCGTATACGGCGGCTGTCACAAATAGAAAGCGGCGCGATTCATGACGAATCGCGCCGCTTTCCTACTGCATCGGTTGCCTGTCCTTCTGGCTACTTGCCGTGTTTTTTCGCCAGGTAATTGGCGACCCCTTCCTTCGAGGCCTTCATGGAGTCTTCGCCTTCCTGCCAGTTGGCCGGGCAGACTTCGCCGCCGTGGGTCGTGACGAATTGGAGCGCGTCCAGCATCCTGAGCGCCTCGCCGACACTGCGGCCCAGCGGCAGGTCGTTTATCACCGAATGACGGACCTTGCCTTCGGTATCGATCAGGAACAGGCCACGCAGTGCCACGCCGCCGGGGAGCAGAATCCCGTAGTCGCTGGCTATGGACTTGGTCAAGTCTTCTACCAGGGGATACTGGACATTGCCAATACCGCCATTCTCCACGGGGGTGTTTTTCCAGGCAAGGTGGGTAAACCTCGAGTCAACCGAAACCCCTATGACTTCGCAGTTCTTTTCCTTGAACTCGGCGACTCTCTTATCGAACGCAAGTATCTCGGAGGGGCAGACAAAGGTAAAGTCGAGCGGGTAAAAGAAAAGCACGACATACTTGCCGCGATAGCTTGACAAGGTAAGTTCGCCAAAAGTGTTGTCCGGCATGACTGCCTGTGCGGTAAAATCGGGGGCTTCTTTGGTAACCAAGGTAGTAAGGCTCATAAGCGCGCTCTCCTTTGTGCAAAATAAAATAGTGAAGACCGGAAAACTCTACCAGCAGCCTTGGCACTTGTCAACCCAAAAAGATCAAAAGCATCCGATTTGTCCTGCACCCCCTCAGCCGACCAATTCCCCCCTGATGCTGACCGTCACGACGTGGAAGGGGATTCCCTTGCCCGACGCGGCGAGCGCCTGTTTGGCGACCATGGCGATGCCTCCGCAGCAGGGGACCTCCATCTTCAGCACGGTGATGCTTTTGATCCGCGAGGCGCGGAACAGTTCAGTCAGCTTCACCAGGTAGGCATTGTTGTCGTCCAGCTTCGGACAGCCGACCACGACGGCTTTTCCCGAGAGGAAGTCCCGGTGGTAGTCCGCATACGCCAGGGGGACGCAGTCCGCGGTGATCAGCAGGTCGGCGTCCTGGAAGTACGGAGCGGTGGTCGGCACCAGGTGCAGTTGCACCGGCCACTGCGCCAGCTGGCTCGGTCGCGGCGCAGGGGTTTCCGCGGCTTCCGCGGCAGCGGGGGGTGCCGCAGGAGCGAAGGAGAGCGCTCGTGATCCGGGGCAGCCGCCGTGCGCTGCGGGTGCTGCAGCAGGCGAGACAGGTGCCGCGTGCGGGAGATGAGGCGCTCCCGAGGCCGCCTCCAGGTGTTTTTCCACTGCGGCTTCGTCGAAGTGGTCAGCCTCCCTCTCGATGATGGTGATGGCATCCTGCGGGCAGTCGCCCAGGCAGGCACCCAAGCCGTCGCAGAGATTGTCCGCGGCAATTTCCGCCTTGCCGTCGACGATCCTGATGGCCCCCTCGGCGCAGGAAGGGACACACAGCCCGCAGCCGTCACACTTTTCCTGGTCTATTTGTACAATTTTGCGGATCATTTCAATAACTCCTTGGGTGTGAATAAATAATCGTACCCGCAGCACTACCTCGCCGCTGGCTCCAGTTAAGGGCGCGCGTTCCGACCGCGACGCACCGGAGTCCCCCTCCGGGAGAGGGAACTTGGCAGCTTGCGCTCCGCCGCTGGGAGGCGGACTTTGGGCGGGCCTCAATGGGCTTGGGACATGTTACCACAATAGACCATCAGAAAAAATAGTGCCAGACAAGATCCAGCCTGCCCCGCAGCATCAGGCGCCGCCCCGAGTACCCCATCACCTCGCGGATCAGGGCGCGGCGCTCCTTCGTGTAGCAGTGGATCGGGCAGTGCTTGCAGGCCGGCTTCGGATTGAGCGGGCAGTTGCGCCGCTTCATTTCGGCGTAGGCGAGAAGTCCCGCGCAATCCGGGCAGAGCCTCCCCTTGGCGGTTGCGTGCTTGCCCCGGCAATAGGCGCCGATGAAGGCGCTCAGCACCTTGATATCCTTTTCCTGTTTGCGCTTGAGATTTTCCATGGGCAGAATCCTAGCAAATCTCGGCCGGCCCGGGAATGACGAAAGTCAAGGGATGCTCAAAATCAGCGCGGAGTCGTCTTCACGAAGGCGGGGAGCATGAATTGTCGGGTACTGGTCAACAGACTTCGGCCTATTGATAAACAATTGACTTTATGGAAATATATCAATTCATTCGTGACATTGGGCGTGTCCAGGTTCGAGCGCCCCCGGCAGTGATCTGCCGGAAAGGAGTGCCCGCTGCAAAAAAGCGCAGGGCGGAGAACCACCCCCGCCCTGCGCCGTTACCAGTCACTGGATGGTTGATCTGCCGACAGCAGGCGGAGGGAGGTGATACCCGCCAGGGCGCGGCAGGCGGGCGTGGTTATTAACCTTCCGAGGTCCCGATCTCACGAACCGCCTTGCCAAAACAGGTGGGGCAGATACTGTGACTGAAGTCGGCCTGCGAGTGCTCAGAAATGTACTTCTCGATCTGGTGCCAGCTTTCCGAATCGTCGCGGATCTTTTTGCAGTACATGCAGATGGGGAGGATCCCCTCCAGTTGCTTCACCTTGGCCGCGGTGGCCTCCAGTTCGAGGACTTTGCCGGCAAGCTGCTCCTGAATCAGCTGCCGCTGCCCGACTTCCCTTTCGAGCAGAAAGGCCTGCCTGGACAAGTCTTCCTTGCTTCTTTGCAGCGCCGAGACGCCGCCGGAGATCTTGCGCGACCCCGCAAACAGCATCCCGAGCCCCAGGAGCCAGAGGGCTGCGTGGGAAATCGCCACCCCGGCAACCTGCTGGCGGGTGGCGTCGAGGATATCGCTGATCGGCACGCTGACCCCCACCCCTCCGAGGATCGTCCCGACGCGGGCTCCCTTGCTGGCATGGCATTTCAGGCATGCCTCCTCGGTGACGGCCACACGCTCCAGACGCATGAGCTTGCGGCCGTTAACCACCTCGATGCCGCTCACCTCCTTGGCCCCTCCCGCGAAGGCGCGCAGCGCCTTTTCCTCCCAGGGATCCGGCTTGTTCTCCGGACGCAGGGGATTGAGGCTCGTGAGGTGGACGTGCCCCACCGTCTCCTGCCCCAGCGAGGACTCGTACACCTGGCGCGCCATATAGGTGGCGTTTACCAGGGTGAGAGCCTTCCCGGTCGTCGTCTCGACATCGCGGTCCGGGACGTGAGCAAGCAGCGGGTTGGGCTGCGAATGCGCGGAAACCGGTACGTAGACGCCTCCGTTTCGGGAGACCCAGAGGCGGTACATGCGCCCCTGTTCAAAGGCCGTTATCGCCTTTGACTTGCTGACGGCGATCACCTGTATTTCACTCAAGCTCCAATACCAGAAAAAGGACCCTGCAATAATTGCCGTCCAGCTGAACGAGAGTATCCAGAGATACAACTGGATCTTTTTCGAGACATTCAACTTGCCCATTTCGCCTATCCTCAATCGCCTGCAGAGTGGCCGCCCCTAAGGGGACTCGACCCCCCGGCCGGGCCGCTTCGGTCAAGACAAGTCGGCTTTCCACCGCAATAATCCGGCCGCAATTGTCACCGGTTTTCCCGTCAAACTACCATTTGTCAGATTGAATTGACAGAAAAAACCTGATCTGACTGAAGGATGCCCGGAGGCAGCAGACGGCTGCCACCAGGTAGAGAGCGCTAAGGCCCTCCCTGATACTTCCCTGAGCGAGATCACGCTATTCCTCGGGCCGTGGGCCATCTTCACCCGCTAGCCAATGCTGCGACAGACCCCTTTGCCTTTGCCTGGAAACTGTGCTATTTTGTCTGGAATGAATACTAATATGAAAAAGTTGATCATCCCGCGTGCCGAGCACTGCATTTCCCGCTCGCTGCTGAGCCCAAACGGCGTGAAGGTCCTCTACAAGCTGAAGGAACAAGGCTTCACCGCCTACCTCGTGGGCGGAGGGGTGCGCGACCTGCTGCTGGGCCGCGAACCGAAGGACTTCGACGTCGTCACCGACGCAACCCCCAGCCAGCTGAAGAAGCTGTTCAGGAACTGCCGGCTGATCGGCCGCCGCTTCCGCCTGGCCCACCTCCACTTCCAGGACGAGATCATCGAGGTGGCGACCTTCCGTTCCACGGCCGACGCCCCCTCGGAGGAGCCGTCCGACCAGACCGACCGGTCAGCAGAGCAGCCGACAGTCGAAACAGCAGCCCAGCCTGCGCCCGAGGAGCAGATCCCGGCGGGCAGGCGCGAGCGCGGCCGCGACGCCAGGCATCACGCCCACGGCCCCCAGATGCTGAAGAGCGAGGACGGCATGGTGTTGCGGGACAATGTCTTCGGCACCCCCGAGGAGGACGCGGTGCGCCGCGACTTCACCGTCAACGCGCTCTTCTACAACGTCGCCGATTTCTCCATCATCGACCACGTCGGTGGCATGGAAGACCTGAAAGCTGGGGTGATACGCACCATCGGCGATCCGCTGGTGCGCTTCACGGAGGACCCGGTCCGCATGATCCGCGCGGTCCGCTTCGCGGCGATGCTCGGCTTCAACATCGAGGAGCGCACGGCGAGCGCCATGACTGAGCTGGCCGACTCCATCAACAAGGCGACCCCGCCGCGCCTCTACGAGGAGGTGCTGAAGCTCCTGATGCTGGGAGCTGGCGAGCGAACCTATCAGATGATGCGGCATTGCGGGCTCTTCGGGCCGCTCTTTCCCCACTTCGACGCCTGGCTCACCAGGGAGTCCGACTGTTTCCCCCACTCGCGGGTCGGCAAGGCGCTCGAGTGGATCGACGACCGGATCGCCCAGGGGGTGCAGGTCTCGGCCCCGCTGCTGGTGGCGCTCATGTTCGGGGAGTATCTGGAGGAGAAGCTGGCCGGGTTGCGCGAGGCGGGCGCCTCGCCGCAGCAGGCGGCCGAGGCCGCCGTTGCCGAGTTCGCCGGCGAGCTCGCCCCCACCGTGGCCATCCCGAACCGGGTCCTGATCGCGGTCCGCGAGATCCTTTCCTGCCAGCAGCGCTTCCAGAAGACCCCCGGCAGGAACGGCCGCGGCGTGGTGTCCAGGGCCATCTTCCCGGACGCGCTCAGCTATTTGCGTTTCATGGAGGACCTGGCCCCCGGCAAGAGGTCGCTTGCCGACTGGTGGCAGCGTTTCGCCGCCGAGCAGCCCGAGGCCGAGGCAGTCGCCGAGCAGGCCCCGGAAGGAGCCGCCCCGGCCGGGGCGCCGGCCAAGAGAAAGCGCAGGAGGCGCCGGCGCAAAAAACCCGGTGCGCCCGCGGCAACGTGATGAGCCAGGTAACGCCAAGGGAAATGGGACAAAGGTAAAAGGGGACAGGCTACTTTTAGCAGAAAAGTAGCCTGTCCCCTTTTTTGCCCTTTTTTGTCCGCATCCCCCCCTGGCGGCAGGGGGAGGGACGCAACAGCAGTGAGGGCCGGGGTGGGAACGGGGAGGGACGTTGTGAGAGGCAGTGGGCCCGGAATGAGAGGACTTCTACTGTCGCCGGAATTGCCCCCCTAAAGCGCCAGGGCGCGCGTCTCCAGGTCCTTGATCCTGTCGCGCAGCTGGGCCGCCTTCTCGAATTCCTGCTCCTTGGCCGCCGCGAGCATCTCCTTTTTGAGCCGCTTCACTGTCTTCGGTATGTCCTTGGCCTTGATCCCCTCCCACTCGTCCGCGCCGATCGGCACCGGGAAGTAGTCGCGCTCCTCGGGCGCCGAGAGCGAGTTGCCGATCACCCTCTTGACGCTCTCCGGCGTTATGCCGTGCTCCTCGTTGTAGGCGGTCTGCAGCGCGCGCCTTCTCAGGGTCTCGTCGATCGCCGACTGCATGGAGCCGGTCACCCGGTCCGCGTACATGAGGACCCGGCCAGCCACGTTGCGCGCCGCGCGCCCGCAGGTCTGGATCAGGGAGCGCGTCGAGCGCAGGAAGCCCTCCTTGTCCGCGTCCAGCACCGCCACCAGCGAGACCTCGGGAAGGTCGAGCCCCTCGCGTAGCAGATTGATCCCGACCAGCACGTCGAACTCGCCCAGGCGCAGGTCCCTGAGGATCTGCATGCGCTGGAAGGTGTCGATGTCGGAATGCAGGTACCTGACCCGCACCCCGAGTTCCCGATAGTAATCGGTCAGTTCTTCCGCCATCCTCTTGGTGAGGGTCGTCACCAGCACCCGCTCGCCGCGCTCGACCGTCAGGCGCGCCTCGTGCAGCAGGTCGTCGACCTGCCCCGCCGCGGGCCTCACCTCTATGGCCGGGTCGATGAGACCGGTCGGCCGGATCACCTGCTCGACCACGACGCCGCCCGCCGCCTGCAGCTCGTAGTCCGCCGGGGTCGCCGAGATGTACACCGTCTGGTTCAGCTTGGTGGAGAACTCCTGGAAGGTGAGCGGCCGGTTGTCGAGCGCCGAGGGGAGCCGGAAGCCGTAGTTCACCAGGGTCTCCTTGCGGCTGCGGTCACCCCGGTACATCCCCCCCACCTGGGAAACCGTGATGTGGGACTCGTCGATCACCATCAGGAAGTCGTCCGGGAAGTAGTCGATCAGGGTGTAGGGCGGCTCCCCGGCGGCCCGGCCGTCGAAATGGCGCGAGTAGTTCTCGATCCCCTGGCAAAAGCCCATCTCCTCCATCATCTCGATGTCGAAGAAGGTGCGCTGCTCGATGCGCTGCGCCTCGATCAGCATGTTCTGCCCCTTGAAGTAGCGGATGCGCTCCTCCAGCTCCAGCCGGATCTGCTCCACGGCCCGCTCCAGGGTGGCCCGGTTCGCCACGTAATGCGAGGCGGGAAAGATGGAGCACCTGGGTAGCTTGGCGAGCTGCACCCCCCTCAGGGGGTCGATCTGGGAGATGGCGTCGACCGTGTCCCCGAAGAACTCGATCCGGAGCGCGCGCTCGTCGTCGTGGGCCGGGAAGACCTCGACGGTGTCACCCCTGACCCGGAAGCTGCCGCGGTGGAAGTCGACGTCGTTTCTCTCGTACTGGATCTCCACCAGGCGCTTCAGCAGGTCGTCGCGCTCCAGGGCGTCGCCCTCGCGCACCCGGATCTGCATCTCCTGGTAGCTCTCGGGGGAGCCGATCCCGTAGATGCAGGAGACCGAGGCGACGATGATGACGTCGCGGCGGGTCAAGAGGCTTCGGGTTGCGGAGTGACGGAACTTGTCGATTTCGTCGTTGATCGAGGAGTCCTTCTCGATGAAAGTGTCCGAGGAGGGGAGGTAGGCTTCCGGCTGGTAGTAGTCGTAATAGGAGACGAAGTATTCCACGGCGTTGCCGGGGAAGAGCTCCTTGAATTCGCCGTAGAGCTGCGCCGCCAGCGTCTTGTTGGGCGCGAGCACCAAGGTCGGGCGGTTCACCCCGGCGACCACCTGTGCCATGGTGAAGGTCTTGCCCGAGCCGGTCACGCCGAGCAGTACCTGGTGGGGGTCTCCGCGCAGCACCCCCTCGGTCAGTTCCTGAATCGCCCGGGGCTGGTCGCCCCGCGGCTCGAAGCCGCTTACCAGTTCAAATTTGTCCATGGTTTGGATGATAACACGGCGGATGGCTTTGCAACAGGGGGCACTTTCAGGCGGCGCAACAGTTTCTCTGGGGCGGGAGCTGGTTCACGCTGAGCCAGTAGGTCATCACCTGCTTCATGTCGGCGCAGAACTGGTTGTAATCCACCGGCTTGCGGATATAGCTGTTGGCGCCCAGGCTGTAACAGTCCAGGATATCCTGCTCCTCGGTCGAGGAGGTGAAAACGACGACGGGTATGACCCGGGTCCTGGCGTCGCCCCTGATGCGCCGCAGCACCTCCAACCCGTTCACCTTGGGAAGTTTCAGGTCAAGCAGCACGAGGAGCGGGCTTACCGAAAGGTCGCGCCCGGTAAAGCGTCCGGTGCCGAACAGAAAGTCGAGTGCCTCGGCTCCGTCCCGCGCTACCACGATGCCGTGGGGCATATGCTTTTTAACCGCCCGCAAGGTAAGTGCCTCGTCGTCCGGATTGTCCTCAACCAACAGGATCATCTTGTTCACCGATCCCTCCTCTCGCCTAAGTGCCGGCGGTTCTGCTATTCATCGCATATACCAACTTTCCCCCAGAAGTGCAATAAATTTAATAATTAAATCCTTAGCGGGCGGATGTGCGCAACTGCTTGATTTTTTATCCGCCCGGTGCGATACTAGCGCTACTCAGCAATCTTGAAAACGGAGGGTGCAAATGTTCGGATTCGGCATGCCGGAACTCATCGTGGTCCTTGTCATCGTTCTCGTGGTTTTCGGCGCCGGTCGGCTCCCGGAAATCGGCGGCGCTCTCGGCAAAAGCATCAGGAACTTCAAGAAAGCCTCCAGCGGCAAGGAGGAGATCGAAATCAAGGCTGGCCACCCGGAAGACGAGAAAAAGGGAGAGTAGCCAGGCGACTCCTCTTCGTTCCAAAGAAACCAAGGCCCCGGCAGGACAGGGGCCTTTTCTGTGCCCGGTTTCCCGGCTGCGCAACTTCGGGGTGTCGGGCTGTACTTTTTTGGAATGCGTCGCGGGATCCAGCGCCTTTGTCTAATATGCTGGATCCCACCGGCCGGTTTGCTCACAGCGATCTCCTGTGAGCAGCTTTGAAGAAGACGTCAGCTTTGGAAGGAATTCTTGAAAGCTAAAAGGCGCGACCCTCTTAGTTAGCTGCCGGTATCGTTACTTTTTGCCACCTTTGATCTGGCCTTCTTTGGGCGGATGCATCTCACCTACTTTCGGCTGCTTTTCGGCTTGTCCCCTCTCCAGGCTCGTTCCACTGCGTACTTGCTCCGATCCGGGACGAGTGGGTTGTTTGGTACGACCCTCGCTTTTCTGTCCAGGTTTGTTCTTGGTATCCATGACCTCCTCCTTTAAGAGGGCCGCGCCAACCGTAGTGCCGTCCTCAAAGAAACGGCACCGCTCGTACCGTGCTCAGCGCGTCTTGCTGCGAGCACGGCAGCTGTATTCTCCTTTTGACTCCCCGACGGTATACCCTTCAGCCCCGCTCCACGATCTCCTGGTGGGCCGCGCCCTTGCGGGCGTTCCTCTCGCGTCTGAGGTCCTGAACCTTGGCGGCGATGCCCAGGAACTGGTCGTTTCCCAGCACCTTTGCAGCCACCTTGAAAAGTTCCTGTTCCTCCTCGTCCTCATGCCTGCGGACCAGTTGGCTCAGAACCCTCAGTTTAGCCGGCCAGCGCTCATCGTCCACGGCGAGGCCATTGAAGGCGCCAATCATGCTCTTGGCCACCTGATGTTCCTCGTAGCTTACCAGTGCGCCCGCGCGCGACTCGTCATGCTGTTCCAGGGCTGTGTAGAAAAACCGCTCTTCGGCTTCCATGTGGACCAGCAACTCATGCTCGAGCTTGGTGAAGAGCTCCTGGCGAAGTTCCACCTGCGCGTTGGAGCTTTTTTCGATCCTTTTGAAGAGCCCTCTGACCGTTTCGTGGTCCCGGCGCAATACATCGAAAAGCTCAGTTTTCTCCTGAGTCCCGACTGCTGCCGACTCTTCCGCCTTACCATGGGACTTCGTCATCATGCCCCTCCACGGGGAAGCCAACCGGTTCGCGTGGCCTGGCCACCTACAGACACCATCGGCCCGCTTCGGTGGCCCGGTTTCCCTCACGCCCCCGCCGGTAGCCTCCCATGGTGGGCCTTTGGTGACTCTTTAGCAGCGTCAGGGGCCCAATCCTAGGGAGGTCAGTCCGCTGCTGACGGGCGAAGAGTCATCAGAAGTTAGCCAAGATTCCTGGGCCCCGGCTTGTCGGAATTTGCGAAGTCGGCCTTGGCTTCCCCCTCTGAACCGATGTCACCTGCGCCGGTCTGTTTCAGGATATCCACGGCCCGCTTCTTCCAATCTGCGCTGTCGCAATGCACCGAGAGCAGGATGCCCCCTTCCTTGATGCGCCCTTCGTACCTTTTGGCTTCGTACTCGGGGATGCCCATGCCGACCAGGGCTCCGGCTACCCCGCCAATGACGCTACCGGCGCCCAGCCCAGCCAACAGCGAGACGATAGGACCTGCGGCGATGAAAGGACCCACGCCGGGGATCGCCAGGGCACCGATGCCGGTGAGCCAGCCCAGCGCGCCGCCGATAACCGCGCCCGTACTGACGCCCGCCGTGGTTCCTTCAGGGGCCTTGGTGTGTTTTTCGTGGGCGAAATCTTTGGTCCCCAGGTTTTCAGAGAAAAGTACCGATATGTCAGTGGAGCGGAAATCCGCATTTTTCAGCGCCTGAACCGCTTCTTCCACGTTTTGCCTGCTGCGATAGATTCCAAATACCGCGACGTTTTTTGCCATCTCCAATCTCCTTTATGCTTGGTCAGCGGGGGCGAATACTATTTGTGGGCGGATGCTGCGGGGACCTTGGCTCCCTTCTCGCGGGCCTCGGAGAGCCCGATGGCGACTGCCTGTTTCGGATTGGTCACTTTTTTCCCGCTCTTGCCGCTCTTTAGTTCCCCTTTTTTGAACTTATGCATGGCTTCCTCAACCGTGTCCTGAGCCTTTTTCCCATATCTTGCCATTGCGTCCTCCGTCTACTTCTCTATCTGGGTACCAGGCACCTCCGTTACCAAATCCCCCCGCTCTGCTGCAACTTTGGCGCTTGCCGCTTGGAGCAACTTCAGATCATCCCCATCAGTGCCAGGATGAGCAAAACCAGCAAAATCAGGCCGAGCCCGCCACTTGGGTAGTATCCCCAGCTCGCACTGTAGGGCCAAGTTGGCAGAGCCCCAACCAGCAGTAAGACTATGATGATGAGCAAGATGGTTCTCATGTTTTTCCTCCCTCATGCTGTCCGGGAAATCATCGGGCTGCGCCAATGGATGCCCCCTTGAGACAAGTCGGGTTCCAGTTCCGCAGCATGCACAGCCAATGACTTTATTGGCTAATTTTAATATTCTCTCATTGTGCCCTCGTTTGTCAATAGGGAGCTATTCGCTGCTTTTCCTCGGGCTGCCTGCGCGGCACAACCTTCCGGAGCCAGGATTTTCAATGCCTGCCGCCGCCGGAGACCTCCCTTTCAAAGGTGGGCAGTATCGCCTTGATGAAGGCGTTCCTGATGAGCTCGACGATGATCTGCCAGGTGCTGGTCTGGGGTCTGGACACCAGCCCGGAGATGTCCGCCTTGGTGGCTACGTCCTGGCGCGGCCTGTTTTCCAGCAGTTTGGCGACCCCGCCGATCAGCATCTCGTAGAGCTTGTGGAAGAGCCCCTTCTCCTTGTCCTTGCGCTTGTCGTAGACCTTCATGTCCTTGAAGAAGGGCTTGAGGTATCCCGAGATCTCGCCGTTTCTGATGTGCAGTTCAGTGACGAGGGAAAAGGCTCCGGCAGCCACGTCGAATTTGCCGTAGGCGCGTAGCAGGTCGTTCAGCGAGGTCAACTGGGTGTCCTCTATTTTCAGGTAGAGGTCGAAGTCGGGTCCGCTCTTTTCGGGCCGGAAATCGGCTGTGCCGCTGGTTATACCGGACCCCATGAACCTTGCCTTCAGGCGCGCGTGCGCGGGCCCCAGGGAGAACTGGTTGGAAAAGTTCGTCAGGTGGAAATCGGTGTCGGAAAGAAACACCCGGTAGCTCTTGCCCGGCTCCTCGTTTCTCATGCCGAGCGTGCATCCGGTGAGGCTCAGGTCGTCGGCACGGATCAGGATGCCGGGCCGGTTGCTGACCTGCTGGGCGGTCTTCCCCACGGCGGCGGCACGCTTTTTCTCGACCCCGGCCGTGGCCGGCGAATGGATATAGTCGAGGTTCATCCCCTGGATGTTCAGCTCCTTCAGATGGGCGATTTTCACCTTCGGCGCATATTCGGTGTCGCCCGAGGCCCGCAGTACCCCGCCGTGGATGGCGAGGTTGGAACGGGCAATCACCGGTTTGAAGTAGTCGACGGGGATTTTTTCCAGCTTGAAGCGGGCCTTGGCTCCCGGATAGGGCTCGGCCAGGAAGTTTGCCTCGCCGTCGACGGTGCCGTGCCCGGAGCCAAAGATCGCGGTGTCGAGATGGAACGACGAGGGATAGACCTGGTCCGGCAGGCGGACGTTGCGGATGTTTTTGGCCTGGAGGTTCAGATGGTCCAGCACGAGCGGTTTTTTAGGGTCCTGGTCGATGTAAGTGATGCTCGCGTCGCTGATAGCCACGGTGTTTATCTTAAGCGGGTAGATATCCTCAACTGCCTGCTGCCAGCCGCGCTCCTTGAGTGTCACCTTGCTGGCTGCTTCACTGCGCAGTTGCAGCAGGTTGATGTTCAGTTTGGGCTGGTCCAGTTCGAGCTCGGCGACCAGCTTCCCCGAGAGTATCGCGCTCCAGTGAATGCTGGCTTTCAAGACGGGGAAATAGGCGACGGGAGGTTCCGGGTGCGCCTGCTGCCGGATGGTAAGTCCTTTCAAGGTAAGGGAGAGACCGATCAACTGCACGTGCAACCCCGGCAGCCGAACCGAGTACCCCTTCAGGTCGTGGTTTATCTTGCGCTCGATCGTGCGGCGCAGGGGAGCGTCCAGGAAGAATGAGGCGATGAAGAGCACCAGGGCCAACAAGATCGGTATGCCAAGGCCCCAGCGTAGCGCCCTGGAACCCGGGAGCCGTCCCCGGGGCTTCTTCTCCGTGCTTTGCGTCATGATCGCTCCCGTGCAGGGTTTATTGGCACATGCTAATAAATGTAGGTCCTTGGGCGGGATTGTCAATGCTCAAACTGAAGCGCCAGCCTCGAGATCGTCCGGTGACCCAGTGCCCCCTACGCGCCAGTCGCGATATCGTGAGTATTTACTTAGAATGTGATAAAATGCCTTCGTTAGCTACCTGTACCCCAAGGACGTGCGCATTGGCTCGGGGCATCTCCGGGCCCGCGCGCCACAGACCAACGGTCAGTAGCTATCCCGAAGGAGGTTCACAGCGATGAGAGCTATTTGGTCTGGTTCGATCAGCTTCGGTCTCGTCAATATCCCCGTCAAACTTTTTAGCGGTTCGGAAAGCAACACCCTCGATCTCGACATGCTCCGCAAAAACGATCTTTGTCCGATAAAGTATCTTCGCGTCTGCAAGACCGACAACAAGGAGGTTCCCTACGACGAGATCGTGAAAGGTTACCAGTACACGGACGGAGAGTACGTAGTCCTCACTGACAAGGATTTCGAGAACGCCAGCCTGGAAAAGACCCACCTGATCGACATCCTGGATTTCGTGGATGAGAAAGAGATCGATACGCGTTATTTCGAAAAGCCGTACTATCTCGAACCCGACAAAACCGGTCCCAAGGCATACGCCCTGCTGAGGGAGGCGCTGAAGAGATCGGGGAAGGTCGGCATTGCCAGCTACGTACTGAGAAACAGGGGGAGCCTCGGCGTGGTCAAACCTTTGGACGACCTCCTGGTCTTGAACGAGATCCGGTTCAAGGACGAGATCAGGAACCCGGCTGAGCTGAAGCTGCCCAAGGGTGAGAGCCTCCGCGAACAGGAGGTGGAACTTGCCCTCACTCTCATCGGCCAGTTGACCACCAAGTTCGATCCAACCAAGTACAAGGACGCCTACCTGGACGACCTGAAGAAGGTCATCGAGCAGAAAGCGCAGGGGAAGGAGCCCAAGCCGCAGGCGAAGGCACCGCAACCCGGCAAGGTGATCGACATGATGGCGCTGCTCAAGGAGAGCCTTAAGCAGAAAAGGAAGGAGGCTGCCTGAAACCAGGCTGTTCTTCGCGACGCTGTCCAGGCGCCGGGCGCCGGGGGGTGCTTCATGTTCTCTTTTCGCAGCTACTTTAAGTTGGGGTCGGTCAGTTACCTGGAGTTGGGCAAACGCGTCCTCCAGAAGGTAAGCGATGCTGACTGCTCGGCCCATGCTGCAGCCATGGCCTATTATTTTCTATTCGCAGTATTTCCCTTTTTCCTGTTTCTCACCACCCTCATCGGTTATCTGCCCATTCCGCATCTGATGGATTACGTGCTGAGCAGCGCCGCGCGCATGCTGCCGAGCCAGGCCTTTGACCTGCTGCAAGACAACATCCGGGCCCTCTTCAGCAACAAAAAGCAGGGACTGCTTTCCTTGGGGGTGGTGCTTGCGCTCTGGGCCTCTTCCAACGCCGTAGCCGCGATCATGAACGCCATGAACAAACTGTATGTCGTAAAGGAAGGGAGGCCGTTTTGGAAGGTGCGGCTGACTGCCCTTTTCCTGGTGATCGCGCTTTCCGTGCTCTTCCTTTTGGCTCTGGTGCTGCTCATGTTCGGCACCAAGATCGGCGCCCTGATAGCCGCAAGGGTTGATTTCGGCACGTATTTCAGGGTGGCCTGGAACCTGATGCTGGTGCCGGTGATCCTGATCCTGCTTTCGCTGGCGGTCGCGACTGTTTATTACTTTGCGCCCGACGTGGAGCAGAAATGGAAATGGATCAGCCCGGGCTCCGTTGTCGCGATACCCAGCTGGATCGTCGTGTCACTGGGCTTTTCCTATTACATCAACAACTTCAGTTCCTACGACAAGACCTATGGCAGCTTGGGGGCAGTGATCATCCTGCTATTGTGGCTCTATATCAGCGGGTTCATCATTTTGGCGGGAGCCGTCATCAACGCGGTCATTGAGCACAGTTCACAGGAAGGGAAGGAACCCGGCGAGAAGGTGGAAGGAGAGCATCAGAAAAAGAGCTGGTGGTCACGTTTTTGGAAAAGCAGGAGGGGAGGGGCGAGTCAGTAGCAGGACCTCCCTCCCCCCGGGGAACCGTCACTTGATCTGCCCCCTGATCTCGCCCTCCGGGAAGGTCCCGGTATGAATGTTCACATAGGCGTTCCCCGATTTCAAGAGCCGCACCAGGTCGGCGATCGTCTTACCCTGGAACTCGCCAATCAGACTCTCCTCCGTTATGGAACCCTCCGCCAGAATGCCGCTAAAGGCTCCTTCCTTGGCCGGCCCCCCGAAAAGACCGGCAACGGGAGGCCCGTTCTCTCCTCTTTTGCCCATATGAATGTGGGCCCCGGTGGGGTTCATGAGCCCGCTCACGTTCAACTCAAAGCTGAGGCTCTTGTTATAGATGGTCAGCTTAAAATCGCCCACCGCGTCCGTTTTAACGGGAGGAACCTCCTGGTTTCCGGTAAGGTCGGCCTTGAACCTGGTTTGGGCGGCGAAGCCTGGCAGAGCGAGGCCGACCAGCAACAGGAAAACCAGCGGCAACAGCGACAACCTTCTCATAACGTACCTCCTTGTATTGGTGTCGTTTCTTTATACGTTAGCTCAGGTAGTTCCCTATCGGCTTGGTTCTGGCTAGTCCCCAAAAGTCCTTGAGGCACCGGCGGGTTCCTGCATCAGCCGACGGGGAATGGTACCAACCGGCCTGGCTCCTCCAGCTAGGCGGCATCCGGCTTTTGTTTGGGCTTCAGTAGCCCCAATACTCCCTTCAAGGGAATGGAAACCCAGTCCGGCCGGTTGTTGAGCTCGTAGCCCAGTTCGTAGAGCGCCTTGTCCAGCATGAAGGTCTGCAGCATGACCTCAGTGGCCGCCGGATCCCCGGGGATCAGACCCGAACCGGCCACGCTTTTTTGGTAGGAGGCGAGGTAGATCCCGGCGTTATAGCGGTACCAAGCTTCGGCCCAGGGCCTGAGAAACGGGATGTCCTCCTCGCGCATCTGGCCGCGCTGCATGAGCACCGCATAGGCCGCGTAGTAGAACGAGCGCATCATGCCCGCCACGTCACGCAGCGGCGACTGCTTTAACCGTCTCTCGCTCAGGCTCTTGATCGGTTCGCCCTCGAAATCTATGATGATGAAATCGTTGCCGGTGTAGAGCACCTGGCCCAGGTGGTAATCGCCATGGATGCGCGATTTCCAGGCCGGGAACTTGCTCGCCGTGAACTTCTGCAGCAGGGTCAGCATCTCCTGCTCCAGGCCCAGCAGCGCTTCCGCGTCGGGGCGCAGCACCTGCGGTATCTTGGCCAGGTTGCGGCGCAGCAGGTCCAGCACCTTTTTGGCGCGGGTGCGCATGGACTGGTACACCGAGCGCTGGTACAGCAGCGCAAAGGGCTCCGGGGTGAAGGCGTCATCGTCATATCTGGAACAAAGTGCCAGGTGGAACTCCCCGGTGCGCCTCCCCAGCAAGGCGACCATCTCCGGATAGAAGCCGCCCATCATCTCCAGGAGCCCCGGTGAGAGCTCGCTGACATCGGCCTCTGGCTGTCCGACCGACTTGGGCGGCGGCTGCACCCCGGCCTGCTCCAGTTCCGACTGCATCCCGGCCTCGTCGCGGTGCGCCAGCACGCGGTCCAGGAACTGGGCCACCTCGTTCAGGGTAAAGGTCCAGGCGTCCCCCTGGCTCGGGATGAAGCTCTGCAGCAGGGCCAAGGTGACCGGCTCGCTGCCGGCGCGCCGGTATTCCAGCACCCCGGCCATGGGCGCCACCTGGCTGAAGTGGGTGCGCTCGGTGAGGAACCTGCCGATCTCCACCTCCGGGTGCAGCCCCTCCTCCATGCGGCGGTAGAGCTTGAGGAAAAAGGTGTTGTCGTAGAGGATGGCGGAGTTGCTCTGCTCACCTTTGGCGACCTGCGAGGCAAGGGCGAGGGGCTTGTCCCCCAGCAGCGCCGCGAAGCCGGGCGCGGGCCTGCCGGAGAGCCGGCCCCCCTCGACGCGCACCCCCTTCCTGCGGGCGATCAGCTCCAGAAGCACCTGCCGGAACTGCCCGTTGGCCAGCCCGTCGTAAAGGATGCCCGGCCTGTCGTCGACCTTGAGCCCGCAGACCACGGCCCAGGGGAATCCGCTCTGGATCGCGTCACCGCCCCCGTCCAGCGGAAGGAAATGCAGCGGCAGCAGGTAGGTCTCCGTGCTCCCCTCAGTATAGCTCACCTCCACCAGCGTCAGGACCACGGAGGAGCCGTCGATGGCGAAGGGGATTTTGCCCGTCAGCCCTAGCCGCGCCACGAGGCGGCTCTTGCCCTGGAACCATCGGCATTTCTTCAGGTATTCGGGGAGGAGGAACTGCTCCAGTTGGCGCAGTGGTGCCCCGGCGAGGACGTTTTCCCAGGCCGCGGCGACGGCGATCTCGGGCAGCGCCGCTTCGGGGACCGCCTTCTCTCCCCCTTCGGTCAGGAGCATCAGGTGGTAACCGTAGGGGCCGACAATGATGACGTAGGGGGAATCCTTGATGACCGGGAACCTGGTGCGCCCCATCATGTCCTCGGGATAGAGCCCGATGAAGCGGGGGTGGTTGATCTCCACGAACTGGGAGGAGCGGGACAGGTTCACCAGCACCAGAATGGTCTGCTCCTCGTATTTGCGCAGCAGCACCAGGATCTTAGGGTTATCCAGGGTGATGAACTCCACGCTTCCCCAGCCAAAGGCCTTATAACGCTTCCTGAGATCGATGAGCCGCTTCATCCACCACAATAGCGAGGAGGGGTTCTTGGCCTGGTTCTCGACATTGAGCGCCTCGTAGTGGTACTCGGGGTCGATGATGACCGGGAGATAAAGCCCCTGCGGGTTGGTGGGGGAGAATCCGGCGTTGCGGTCCGGGCTCCACTGCATCGGCGTCCGCACACCGTTGCGGTCGCCCAGGTAATAGTTGTCCCCCATGCCGATCTCGTCGCCGTAATAGATGATCGGGGTGCCGGGGAGGCAGAAGAGCAACACGTTCATGAGCTCGATCTTGTGCCGGTCGTCCCCCATGAGCGGGGCGAGCCGGCGCCGGATCCCCAGGTTGATGCGGGCGCGGGGATCCCGGGCGTAGATGCGGTACATGTAGTCGCGCTCCTCGTCGGTCACCATCTCCAGGGTCAGCTCGTCGTGGTTCCTGAGGAAGAGCGCCCACTGGCACTCGGGCGGGATGGCGGGAGTCTGCTGCAGGATGTTGATGATCGGGAAGGAGTCCTCCATCTGCACGGCCATGAACATGCGCGGCATGAGGGGGAAGTGGAAGGCCATGTGGCAGGCGGCGCCCCCCCCGAAATAGGACGCGGCATCCTCGGGCCACTGATTGGCCTCCGCCAGCAGCATGCGGCCCGGGTATTTCTGGTCCAGGTAGGCGCGCAGCTTCTTGAGGAACTCGTAGGTCTCCGGGAGGTTCTCGCAGTTGGTCCCTTCCCGCTCGTAGAGGTAGGGGACCGCGTCGAGCCTCAGGCCGTCCACCCCCATGCCGAGCCAGAAATCGATGACCCGGAACATCTCCCGGTGCACGCGCGGGTTGTCAAAGTTGAGGTCCGGCTGGTGCGCATAGAAGCGGTGCCAGTAATACGCCTTGGCGATCGGGTCGCGGGACCAGTTGGAGGTCTCGAAGTCCTTGAAGATGATCCGGGCGTCGGGATATTTGTCCGGGGTATCGCTCCAGACGTAGAAGTCGCGCCAGGGTGAGCCCTTCTTGGCGCGGCGCGCCTTCTGGAACCAGGGGTGCTGGTCCGAGGTGTGGTTCAGCACCAGCTCGGTAATGACGCGCATCCCCAGGTCATGCGCCTCGCGCAGGAAGTCCTGGAAGTCGCGCAGCGTCCCGTAATCCGGGTGGATGCCGCGGTAGTCGGCGATGTCGTAGCCGTCGTCGCGCAGCGGCGAGGGATAGAAGGGGAGCACCCAGATCGCGGTGACCCCCAGGTCGCGCAGGTAGGGGAGCTTGCTGGAGAGTCCGCGAAAATCCCCGATGCCGTCGCCGTTACTGTCGCAGAAGGTCTTGACGTGGACCTCGTAGATGATGGCGTCCTTATACCAGAGCGGGTTTTTATCACCTCGTGTCGGCATGGCGTTGATCCTTTTTTGCTGATTGAGCAGGCACGCCGCCCGGGCGGCGCCCCCTCCCCGACCCTCCCTCCGGGAGAGGGAACTTTTGGCCGGGGCGGCGACTATCGATCCGGCATTTTTTTTGCGCTTCGACTCCGCTCAGCGAGCGGCCCGGAAGATGAAGCTAAAATAGCTCGGCAGTATCCCCCCTGTGCAACAGGGGGGAAGGCTCGCGTAGCGAGACAGGGGGGTTCTGCCCCGGGCCAGAACACCCCCCTGCTTCACTACGTTCAGCTTCCCCCCTATTCCATAGGGGGGACAAGACAAAAAACGAACTCTGCAGGTCACAGGTAATAGTCGAAATCCGCCTCCTTGCGCAGCCAGGTGCGCACCCGGAAGACCCTGGCCGGCGCCTGGGCGGGATCGAGCTTCAGGGTGTTCCAGGCTCCCTGCCAGATGAAGTTTTCCCCGCTCAGGAGGTCCTGCACCAGGTAGGACTGCCCCGGCTTGATGCCCAGTTGCTCCAAAGGGACCTGAATCCTGGCCTGACAGGGATGGAACGGGTCCAGATTAACCACCACCAGTACCGCAGAGGAACCGGCATCGGCACTCTTGCCGTAAAAGATGACGCTGTCGCTATCAGTCGGGTAGAACTCCAGGTTGTTGGTCGCCTGCAGGGCCGGGTTCTCGCGCCGTACCCGGTTCAGCGTCGCGATCAGCCCTTTCAGGTTGCCGAGGGCCTCCCGGTCCCAGGAGCGGATCTCGTACTTCTCTGCGTGCTGGTACTCCTCGCTTCCCGGCTCGGCCGCGCCGATGCAGAGCTCGAAGGGAGGACCGTAAATGCCGTAGCTTGAGCCGAGCGTCGCAGCCAGCACCAACCGGATGGCGAAGGCGGGCCTCCCTCCAACCTGGAGGTACTGGGTGAGGATGTCCGGGGTGTTGGGCCAGAAGTTGGGTCGCAGATACTCGCGCACCTCACTACGGGTGAGCTCCGCCAGGTAGCCGGTCAGCTCCTCCTTGCTGGAGCGCCAGGCGAAGTAGGTGTAGGACTGGCTAAAGCCAAGCTTGGCGAGCCGGTACATGACCTTGGGCCTGGTAAAGGCCTCCGCCAGGAAAATGACTTCGGGAGAGCGCAGCTTCGCCTCCCCGATGAGCCACTCCCAGAAGGGAAAGGGTTTGGTGTGCGGATTGTCCACCCGGAAGATCCTCACCCCCTGGTCCATCCAGAAAAACACCACACTTTTCAACTCTTCCCAGAGCTCGCGCCAGTCGGCGGTCTCGAAGTTGAAGGGGATGATGTCCTGGTATTTCTTGGGCGGGTTCTCGGCGTACTGGACCGTGCCGTCGGGCCTCCAGAGGAACCACTCGGGGTGCTCCTTTAGATAAGGGTGATCGGGAGAGCACTGGAAGGCGAGGTCCAGGGCGATCTCGACCCCTAGTTTCCCGGCTTCCCGGACCAGCGCCAGGAAATCCTTCAGGCTGCCGAGGCCCGGGTGCACCGCCTTGTGCCCTCCGGCGTCCGAGCCGATGGCCCAGGGGCTCCCGGGATCGTGAGGCTGCGCCGTCGGCGCGTTCCCCGGCCCCTTGCGCTTGGCGAAGCCGATCGGGTGGATGGGAGGCAGATAGAGCACGTCGAAACCCATTCCGGCGATCTCGGGCAAAAGCCCCAGGCAGTCCTTCAAAGTGCCGTGCTTCCCGGCGACCCCGCAGGAGCGCGGAAAGAGCTCGTACCAGCTGCTAAAGAGCGCCCTCTTTCGGTCGACGCAGACGGAAAGCTCCTGGTGATACCGTGTGGCGAGCCCCCTGGCGCAGCAGGCGCTGATGAGGCTGGCAAGCTCCTGGTCCAGGCCGAGGGCGACGGCCCGTTGCCGGTTCGCCGCGTGGGCCAGGGCGGTCGCCGCCAGTTGAAGCCGCGCCGCGACCTCGCCCGTGGTCCCCTCGGCCGCCTGCTCGATGAGCCGGACGCCGATCAGGATATCGACGGAAATGTCCTGGCCGGCCTGGTTTCTCTTCTGCAGGTCCTTTTGCCAGGTTAGGAAACGGTCTACCCAGCCAAGCAGCGTATAGTGGTAGACCCCCGGCTCCGCCAGGATGAAGGCGCCTTGCCAGCGGTCGTTGTCGAGGCGCTGCAGCGGGACCTCCTGCCAGGACTGGTCGCCCTGCCTGCGGTAGAGCAGCACGGCTGCCACCTCGTCGTGCCCGTCGCTGAAGATGTCGGCCTGGACCACCAGCTCGTCGCCGGCCACCCGCTTCACCGGGTAGCGGCCGCAGTCGATCTGCGGGGTAACTGACTCTATGATGACGCGCTCTCTGCCTTCCATGGCTGCCTCGTTCTTTAACAAGGACGAAAAGGACTCAAGGGAATTAAGGGACCGAAAAGACCTAAGGGACTAACTGGCATCTTGCTCCTATAGTGCTTCCAGCAGGGCCACCGGGGCGCTCTCGAAGACCCGGGACAGGGTAATCCCCGGTTTCCCCCCGTGGTCGGTGACGCTCAGCTCCTCACCGGTGATGATGTTTCGGAAACGCCCGGCACCTCCGTCCGGCAGGCTGAGGAAACTGTCCAGCCAGGCGGCTTCGCCCAAGGGGGACTGTCCCGGCTCGGGGGCGAGCGTCGCCGGAAACCTCGGGACGGCCGCAATGACGGTTTTGCCCCCGGCCCGACGGGCGAAGGCGCACAGGTTCCTGGCCCGGGCTCCCTGCGCCTCCAGCGCCAGATACTCTCCGCTGTCAAAGAGGCCCCGGTTTTCCCTGCGATAGTTGAGCACCTTGAAGATCAGGTAGAGCTTGATTCTGCCGTCCTCCCTGCTTGCCAGGAGTTCCCCGCAAAGCGCCTTGGCGCCGATCTCGGCCTCGCGCGCCTTGAGCCCCGCAAGCGCTGCGACCCGCGCCGGGTAGTCCACCTGCCTGCGGTTATCCGGATCGACCAGGGTGAGATCCCAGAACTCGGTCCCTTGATAAAAGTCGGGGACCCCCGGCGAGACCATCTTCAGGAGCGTCTGGGAAAGCGAGTTGAAGATGCCGAAGCGGGCAATCATCTTCTGGAAGGGGAGGAACTCGTCCAGAAAGCCGTTGCCGCGCCCCTGTGCCGTGATGGCATCGAAGAAGGCGATTAGCGCCGCTTCGTAGGCTGCGTTCGGGCTGATCCAGCTGGTGTTCACCTTGGCTTCCCGCGCCGCTTTGACCAGGTAATCCCTGATCCTGGTACGGAAGCCTTCCAGGCCGGCCGGGTCCAGTTCGCCGAAAGGCCAGGCCCCCAGCATTGTCTGATACAGCAGGTATTCCTCATTGCGACTCGGCACCCGCTGACCGTCCATGATCTGGCCCTTGCTTCGATTGATCCGGCTCCATTTCATCAGGGCTCTCTGCCACTCCTCGGGGATCTCCGACAGGGCGTTTATGCGCGCCCGGACGTCTTCGCCGCGCTTGGAATCGTGGGTAGCCGAGGCGATCATCGCGTTGGGGAAGGTCTTGAATCGCTCCAGGTTCTGGCCGTGAAAGGCCTCCAAGGGGATGCCGAAACGCCCTGGCATGCCGCCCACGTCATTGAGCGAAAGCAGCCGGTTGTACACGTAAAAGGCCGTGTCCTCCAGCCCCTTCGCCATGACGGGGCCGGTGATCTGCTGGAAATGCATGGCGAAATCAAGCCAGGCTGCCCGGTCGCTCTCCTTTGCCTGTTCAGGGAATCTGAGCAGCAGCACATCACGCAGAAAATCGAAGACGGAGCCGCTCAGGGCCGGGTTCTTGCGCTTGGCACGGGCCACCGCCGCCTCGATATACTGGACGTCTTTCTCCCGAACCGTTTCCGGGGTCACGTAGGCCCGGTACACCGGGAAGCAGGCAATGACCTCGCTGATGACGCGCACCAGGCTGTTCAGGGTGAAGTCACGGGTAAGTCGATCCGTCTCAGAAATGGTGTTGAGGCGGTGCCCCAACATGTTCACTTCCCCGGAGAGCGAGACCTGCATCACCAACTTCTTTTTCTCGTAGACCAGTTCGGTGAAATCGGAATGGTAGCCCAGGTAACGGTCATAGATGCGGTCGAAGGCCTTCGCCTTCTCGACATCGACGAAGATGCCGTTCACCTGGTTCAGGAAATCGTACCCTGTGCTGCCGAAGACCGGCCACTCTTTGGGGAGCTGCTCTCCTTTCATGAGGATTTTTTCGACCACCGTGTAAAACGGCCGGTAGGCCGGTTCCTGTACCAGCTGCAACCGGTAAACGCTTTCGGGATGCTGCAACCCTTTCTCCCGCGCCTCGGAGCTTCCCGCCCCGGTCATGGCATCGCCTGCCCTGCGGGAGTGTTCCGGGGGCAGGGAGCCGCCCGCGGCCATCGATTCGGGACTGTTTGATCCGGCAACTTGACCGGTTGCGGCACCGGTCAGCTGCAGGTAGCAGTTTTTCTGCAGTTTCTGCAGGTAGGACAGGGGATCGTAGAGACCGTCCACGTGGTCTATTCTGACCCCGGTAACCATCTGCTCCCTGATCAGCCGGAACAGAAGTCGGTGGGTCTGCTCGAAGACCGCCGGATCCTCCATCCTGATGGCGGCGAGCCCGTTGATGTCGAAGAACCTTCGATAGTTGATCTCCTCGGTCGCCACTCTCCAATAGGAAAGACGGTAGACCTGAGCCTGTAACAACTGGTCCAACCGGTCGAAACTGTGCGGCTCTCCTTTGTTGCCATTGAAAATGGCGACGTTCTCGCCGATGAACTCTCTCACCTGCTGGCTTTCCAGGCAGAGCTGTGACAGCCGTTTCTTGACGATCTCCTTCTCGCGGTGACGCTCTTCCCGTTGGGCCGGGTCTTGCTCCGTCGGGCCGGGGAAGTGTTGCAGGGAGGTTATGATGCTGGAAAATTCCAGCAGCGCGGGCGTCTCCGCGGGCACCAGTTCCTGCAGACGTTCCGGGCGGTAGCCGAGGATCAGCAGGTAACTCTTGGGCTCCACCGGAATGTGCAGCGCGTTGCAGTCGATGTAGAAGGAACCGTCCTGGAAGGTCAGGCGCAGTTCACCCTTTTCCAGCACCCGGCCATACTGGTCCCCCAGGAAAGGGAGCAGCACCTTGCCGGTGAGTTCCTTTTTCACCGGCTCCCAGTCGATGTCGAAAAAGCCTGCATAGGGAGAGCTCGGGCCATTTTCCAGCACGTCCATCCACCAGCGGTTTTCCGTGCTTTCGATGCACATGTGGTTCGGCACGAAATCGAGGATCTGCCCCATGTCGAAGCGCCGCAGCTCCTGCACCAGTCCCCCGTAGGTTTCCTCGTTGCCCACCTCGCGGTTCAGCAGCGTCTGGTCCACCACGTCGTAGCCGTGGATGCTCCCTTCCTTGGCAGCCAGGTAGGAGGAGGCATACAGGTCGCTGATCCCCAGGTCGTGGAGGTAGGCGATGATTTCCCGTGCGCCGGTAAAGGTGAACCCGGCGTTGAACTGCAGCCGGTAGGTGGCGGACGGTATTTTAGCACTCGGAAGTGCCTGCTGGCTCATGCTCCCCCCGGCTTATTGTTCCGTCAGTACGGCGTCCAGATTGAAGCGGAAGGTGTCGCCCAGTTTGCGGAAGGCTTCCAGCCAGATGGCTGCCCCGGCCTCCCCGGAGCGCTCCCGCTGCAGGTAGTCTCGGTAGGTCGACTTCGCCAGTACGTAGTAATCGTTTTGCACCTGCCAAAGGACGATCTCTATCGGGACGGATCTGAGCAGCTCCATGAGTTTCTGGATCTTGGCCATCAGCTTCATGTCTGCGGGATCCTGAACCAGGGCCCGGGTAAGTTTCTCCATGTGAACTCTCAGGAAGTACTCGGTGTTGGGCATATCGATCTCCACCTGCCATTTCCTGATCTGGTCGACGATCCTTTGCACCGCGTCGGCGTCGACCTCCTCCTGGGTGAGGGCGGTTTTCAAGGCGTCGTTCAGTGCGGGTTGCGCCGCGATCAGAAACATCCTCGGCACGGGCGTGCCGGTCTCCTTCATGAAATCCATCAGGGGACGGCCGCGCTCGAAGAGGCTCTGGTAGGACTCGATGCTTGCCGTCAGGTTCTTCTCGATGATCTGATTCAGTATCTTGCGCTGTTCGTCCCGGAAGAGGTTGGAGAGCGAGTAGCTGTGGGTGCCGAAATGCTGGTCCATCAGGGCGATCAGTTCGGTATACAGCCCCTTGTCGAATGTAGCACTCATCTCCTCCTTCATGGCGTTATAGGCTTCGGCGTCGTTGTGGGTGGAGACCCCGCCCTTGAAGTCGTGGCTGCCGATGCGGACCACGCCGAAAATCAGGAGCTGCGACTCCTCGGTGATCTCCGAGGCGACGTGGATGCGGCCGATCGCGATGGAGGCGTCCTCGGTCGCTATCTTCCGATAATCCTCCTTGGCGACCGCGTAGCAGTAAATCTGGGAATGCTCCTCGTACTCCTCGAAGAGCGAGCTGAAGGCGTAATGGGCGCCGACCTTGACGAGATCCAGCCGGGTCGGGAGCACGAAGTTCCGGTAGATGTGGGCGCCGTCCTTGTTTTCCGGGATGTTGCTTTTCGCCTCCTGGAGCCGCTTCAGAAAGGCCTCTTCCACCCCCTGCTCCACGATGCCGTGGGAAAGCTGCAGCGCGCGTGCGGCGTACTCGATGACCTGCACCGTTTCGAGCCCCGAGAGCTCGTCGAAGAACCAGCCGCAGCTCGTGTACATGAGCAGCGCATGGCGCTGCATTTCCAACAGCTTCAGCGCGGTGATCTTCTCTCCCGCGTCGAGTTCGCGCTTGGCATGCTCGGCCAGGAACTTCTCCGCCTGCTCCATTTCCCGGTTCAGCACCACTTCGATGTAGGCGTCGCGCGCCTTCCAGGGATCCTTGAAAAAAGCTCCCCCTTTCTGCTCGAACCCGACCGCCAGCCGGTCCCTGAGCCAGTCCAGCGCTGCGCGCAGCGGGGCGCGCCACTGCTGGTTCCACTGCGGGTAGCCCCCCGAGTTGCAGCCGCAGTCGCTGTTCCAGCGCTCCACCCCGTGGGCGCAGCTCCAGGCGGTCCTCTCCTGTATCTGCGCCTCGTAGCCCGGCGGGTGCAGTTCGAGGAACTCGCCGTAGTTGGTGAGGCGGGCCAGGTTGTTTGACTCGATCTGGGCAAACGCCGAGGCGAGCGCCATGTCGCCGAATTTCTGGTGGTGCCCGTAGGTTTCGCCGTCGGTCGCGATGTGCATGAGCTGCGGCCCCTCCCTGTCGTCGGAGAATCCCGCCAAAAGCCGCTGGGCGAGCAGATTCCCGTCGGAGAGCAGGTTTTCGAAGGCGAGCGCCTGGGAGACCGGTCCGTCGTAGAAAAAAAGCGCGATGCTCCGCTTGGAGGGGAGCTCGCACCGGTAGGCCCGGGAAGGGTCGATGGCCCCCTCGGTCCACTGCTCCTCCCCGATTTTCCTGAAGCGGGCCGCCTGATGAGGCGCCAGGATGGCGTACTTCATCCCGTGCTCCGCCAGGATATCGAGGGTTTCCAGGTCCACCGCGGTTTCAGCGAGCCACATTGCCTCCGGTGCCCGCTGGAAGCGGGACTCGAAGTCCTTGATGCCCCAGATGACCTGGGTGCGCTTGTCGCGGCTGTTGGCCAGGGGCATGATGATGTGGTTGTAGACCTGCGCTATGGCGGCGCCGTGCCCCGAGCGCCACTCGATGCTTTGCCGGTCCGCTTCCAATATTGCCTTGTACACCTCGGGAGCCCCCTTCTCCATCCAGGAAAGTACCGTGGGCCCGAAGTTGAAGCTCATCTTGGCGTAATTGCTGACGATGTCCAGCACGCGCCCCTCACCGTCCAGCACGCGCGAGGCGGCGTTGGAGGCATAGCACTCGGCGGTGATGCGCTCGTTCCAGTCGTGGTAGGGCGCCGCCGAGTCCTGGATCTCCACCGCTTCCAGCCAGGGGTTTTCCCGCGGCGGTTGGTAGAAATGGCCGTGCACGCAGATGAATCTCTCTTGGGATGGTTCCATGCTCTTCTCCTTTTATGCGATGCTGGCATACACCAGCACGCTGAACGGATTGACGGTCAGTGCCACGCTCTTTTTGGTCTTGGTCGCGGCCATGCTGGGCGGCGCATCCTCGCCCGGCCCCCTCCAGTGCGGGGTCGAGGAGTCGAGCACCTTCTCCCAGGCGCCGGCCGGCAGGTCGAGGGTCACGAGCTCCTGGATGTTGCTGAAGCTGAAAATACAGAGGACCGCGTTATTTTGCGCCTGCCTGCGCACCGTGAGGATCTTCTGCTTCGTGTTGCCGGTTACCACGATCTGTTCCCTGTTGAAGACCTGCAAGGCCGGCATCTTTTTGCGCAGCCCCAGCAGCCGGTGGTAAAACTCCAGGATGAGTGCCTGCTCCCCGTCTCGTTTCTTGGTCAGGTCGAGCTTCGATTCCAGGAAGGTCGTCTCGGCTTCGGGGTCCGGAATTTCGCCCTCGCATACGCCCGAAGCGTGCTCCTCGTGTTTCCCCTTGCGCACCGCCGCGATAAGGTCGGGATCGGTGTAGCCCACGAAGTAATGGAAGGGCGCCTTTTCCCCGTACTCCTCCCCCATGAAAAGCAGCGGGAGGTAGGGCGACAGCAGCACGACGCCCGCCGCCAGCAGGAGCTTTTCCAGGGACTGCACCGCGCTCAGGCGGTCGCCGCACTTCCGGTTGCCGATCTGGTCGTGGTTTTGGGAGAACACCACGAACTGCGAGGTGGGCCGCTCCCCTGAGGGGCCGCCGTGACTGCGCCTGCGAAAGGTCGAGTATTCGCCGGTGTACACGAAGGCCTCGTTGTAGGCCTTGACCAGCTGGCTGAACTGGCCGAAATCCTCGTAGTACCCGGTGGTTTCCCCGGTGAGCAGGGTGCGCAGCGCGTGATGGAAGTTGTCGCACCACTGGGCGTCGATGCCGTAGCCGCCGTATTGCACCGGGTTGATCAGGCGCATGTCGTTGGTGTCGTTTTCCGCGAAAAGGTAGACCTGCCTCCCCTGCCGCACCCGGTGGCCGTGCACCTCTGCGGCGAGCTGCTGCAGGAAGTGCTGGGCGCGCTGGTCCAGGATCCAGTCGACCGCGTCCAGACGCAGTGCGTCCATGTGGAACTCGTCGATCCAGTACAGCGCATTGGCGATGAAAAATTCCCGCACCGGGTCGCTGTCCGGCCCGTCGAAGTTCATGGCGCGCCCCCAGGGCGTGTGGTACTTGTCGGTGAAGTAGTGGCCGAAGTCCCCGATGTGGTTCCCCTCCGGACCGAAGTGGTTGTAGACCACGTCCAGGATGACTGCGAGCCCCTTGCGGTGGCAGGCGTTGACCAGTTGCTTCAGGCCGCCGGGGCCGCCGTAGCTGTTTTGCGGGGCGAACTGGCAGACTCCGTCGTAGCCCCAGCCGCGGTCGCCCGGGAACTGGGCCACGGGCATCAGTTCCAGCGCGGTTATGCCCAGCTCCAGCAGATAATCGAGGAAAGGGATGACCGCCTCGAAGGTACCTTCCCGGGTGAAGGTGCCGACGTGCAGCTCGTAAATCACGTACTGCTCCAGGGGAATCCCGCTCCAGCCGTCGTCCTGCCAATAGAAAAGCCGGGGATCGACCACCTGCGACGCCTCGTGCACCCCGTCGGGCTGGAAGCGCGATACCGGGTCGGGGCGCGCCGGTCCAGCATCGGGCTGATAAAAATAACGGTCGCCGTCGGCCACTTTCGGGATCTGGGCGGAGAAGTACCCTTTCTCCTCCTGCTGCAGCGGGTAGGTGCCGACCGCCTGCCCGGAGACGACGCGCAGCGTCACCGTTTGTGCTTTGGGAGCCCAGACCCTGAAGCGTGTGCCTCCCCCTTCTGCTGCCGGGTTCGCGCCGAGATCGAACTGCCATGCCGTTGCCATATCCCTCACCTCCGCGTGTGACGGGCGTCACCTGCTGCACAAAAATATTGTTAAAGATACTTTACCATTAATCCATGTCAATTGAACACAGCAGGAATCGAGGGCCCCCGCACCTATCGAAGTGAGCTGCGGGAAAGCACGGGTTTCATGGTGGTTCCCGCGCCATTTCAGCCAGTTTTGCCGTGCGCCGGGCGGCATGGACAACCAAAGGTGCTATGATATCCGGTACGGCGCGGTGCGGGAACGACACCAGCCAGCCTTCCGGAGCCCCATGAAAAAATCGGCAAAAATAGTCATTCTGGCCGCCTTGGCTGCCAACCTCCTGATTGCCGCCATCAAGTTTATCGTCGCCTGGTGGACCGGGAGTTCCGCGATCCTTTCCGAGGGAATCCACTCCCTGGTGGATTCCGGCAACCAGGTGCTCCTGCTCCACGGCCAGCGCCGCGCCGCGCTCCCGGCCGACGAGGATTTCCCCTTCGGTCACGGTAAGGAGATCTACTTCTGGAGCTTCGTGGTCTCCATACTGGTCTTTTCGGTCGGGGCCGGCCTCTCGCTTTTCGAGGGGATCACCCATATAATTCACGGCACGCCGATCAGAAACGTCGGAGTCAGCTACCTGGTCATCGGGGTCGCCATGCTCTTCGAGGGCATTTCCTGGATCATCTCGGTCCGTGAGTTCTCCAAGGAGAAGGCTCCCCAGCACAACTTCCTGCAGGCCATCCGCAAAGGCAAGGACCCGACCCTGTTCCTGGTCGTGCTGGAGGACTCCGCTGCGCTACTCGGTCTGCTGACCGCGCTTGCGGGGGTGGCGCTTGCCAGCCTGACCGGGATGACGGAGTTTGACGGGGCCGCCTCGGTGGTCATCGGCCTGATCCTGGGAGGCACAGCGATCTTGATTGCGGTGGAAACCAAGAGCCTTTTGGTTGGGGAAGCCGCCTTGCGGGAAGTCGTGCAGGCCATCAGGGAGATCGTTTCCCGTGGTGAGCATGTCGAGCACGTGAACGAGGTGCTGACCCTGCACATGGGTCCTGAGTACATCGTGGCGACCATCAGCCTCGATTTCGTGGATGAGGTGCCGGCCGGAGAGATTGAGCGTACCGTCTTGGTGCTGGAGGCAGAGATCAAGCGGAGGGTGCCGGAGGTGAAGAAGGTGTTTATCGAGGCAGAGGCCTGGCGCAGGCCGAAACAGCGCAACGCGCCGTTATGGGAGTGAGGGCGCTTCGACTCCGCTCAGCGCACGGTTGGTCCCTGAGCGGAACCGATGGGCAGTGCCTGAAGGGCGGTCCCTGAGCGGAGTCGATGGGCGCTGCTGGAAGGTCGGTCCCTGAGCTGAGCCGAAGGGCCTCCTACCGGTACTTCAGCTGCGGCCGAGCGAAGAAATGGCCTCTCGGACGAAGGCGAGGTGGCGCTGCTCATCCGCAAGATTCGACTGGACGACGGCGAGCACGTCGACAGGAAAATCCCATTTAGAGGCTTCCGCATATTTGGAGGTCGTCAGGCGCTCGTTGGTTTCCATCGCCTCTAGCGCACCTTTGGTCCCGGTCAGGCTGCGCAAGGCGGTAAATCCGGAAATTATGAAACCCTTGAAATCCGAGGTCAACTCCGGCGGCGTTCCCTCGAGCTCCCGCACTTTGATAGAAAGCTGATCTATATGCCTTCGATGTTCTGTCTGGAATAACATCAGCTTCTCTTTCACCATCGGCTCGTTCACGTTCTTGATAGCCTGATCATAGGCGTGGATCGCGTCCACATCCAAATGAATCAATTTGTTGAGATTCTCCAGTATCTCGTCCCTGTTCATTTCTCTGGCTCCCCCTGAATTTTAATAACATGACGACAGTTCTCAGTTCGCTACTGGCTACTGGCTCCAGGCTATTTGCAATCATCTATCCAAAGGCATTTGTCCTGGCCGCAGGTTGATGCCATGCCAGTTTCGAAGCATTCCGAATTTGCCTCCTTCTTCTGTATGGCGCGAATGAGTTCGGCTTTGGTCATTTTCCGCACGGGTATTTCCAGCTTTTGAGCGATTTCCTTGATTTCTTGAAGTTTCATTCCTTTTCTCCTTTTTTTTGTGTCTCATCCGGCGCTGCATCTCTCGCCGTCTGGCGTACAGTATATTGCCGGGATGGACACCGTGGTTGATTAAGTCTAATAATATTAAGCTAATGTGGTTTATTGTCAATCCCTTAAAAATCAGCCAACTTCGGGCGCGTTCCCAGAGGGCAATGCCGATCGATGGAGAGCTGCGACTCTTCCCCTTGCCTGCAGGGTTGGCGAGCTATTGACCCTGGTTTTTGATAGAATTTACCTGATACGCGCGGCGCGCGCCAACGCGTTACGACACCAAGGCGGGACTGTTTGGTGTTTGCCACCCCTCAAAGAAGGATCAAGAGATGAGCCTGAACCAATACGAAAAAAAAAGGGACCTGACCCAAAGTCCCGAGCCTGCCGCAAAGACAAGGGAGCCCGGCAAGGTACTAAGATTCGTGGTCCAAAAGCACGCAGCGTCTCATCTGCATTACGATTTCAGGATCGAACTGGACGGGGTCCTGAAGAGCTGGGCGGTTCCCAAGGGTCCGACACTCGACCCATCCATTAAGCGGCTGGCGATGATGGTCGAGGACCATCCTTATGAGTACCGCACCTTTGAGGGGACCATCCCCAAAGGCAACTACGGTGCCGGAGAAGTCATAGTCTGGGACGAGGGCACCTATCATGCCCCGGGAGTCGAGGACAGAGAGGAAAGCGAAAAAATACTGCGCGCGGGCCTCCATAAAGGGGATTTGAAATTCATACTCGCGGGGCACAAGCTGCAGGGAGAATTCGCCCTGGTGAAGATCAAGGCTGACCAGGACAATTCCTGGCTGCTCATCAAGAAAAAGGACCAGTGGGCCACCTCGGACGACGTTACCCGAGACAACCACTCGGTGCTAAGCGACGCCTCGCTAGGCGACGTCCGGGCAGGCAAAGCTGGAACCGCAGCACAGAGCCCGAAAAGACCGGTTGCCCGTGCTTCCGAAGCCTTGGGCGAAAGCGCCGCAATGCCGCACGACCTCAAGCCAATGCTCGCCACCCTGATCGACGAGCCCTTCGATGATCCGGACTGGATTTTTGAGATCAAGCAGGACGGCTACCGGGCCATTGCCGAGGTGCAAAACGGGGCGGTACAGCTCTATTCGCGCAATAACAAGTCCTTTAACCGGCAGTTCGCCCCGGTGCTGCGCTCCCTGGAGTCGATACCTGGCGAAGCGGTGTTCGACGGCGAGCTGGTCGCGCTGGACGACAAAGGGAGGTCATATTTCCAGTTGCTGCAAAACCATCTGCGTAGCGGTCACGGCAACCTTTCCTATTTCATCTTCGACCTGCTTTATCTGAACGGCAAGGACCTGCGCGCCCTCCCTTTAACCACCAGGAAGGACCAGCTTCGGGAGATGTTACCGGCACTTCCCGGCATCCAATTCAATGACCACATCCAGCACTACGGCAAGGACTTCTTCGAACTGGCTCAGAAGAATAACCTCGAGGGAATCGTAGCTAAGAAGGCCGACAGCCCGTATCAAACCGGCAGAAGAAGCAAGGACTGGCTCAAGATAAAGATACGTCTCCAGCAGGAAGCAATCATCTGCGGATACACCGAACCCAGGGGTAGCAGGAAATTATTCGGTTCCCTGGTGCTCGGGGCTTACCAAGGCAAGGAACTGGTCCACATAGGATTCAGTGGAGGCGGCTTTGGCGATCAGCTTCTTAAGGAGCTGTATCAGAAAATGCAGCACCTGGTCCAGCCGGAATCACCTTTCGCCCAGAAGGTGAAGGCCGACATGCACATCACCTGGGTTAAGCCGGTGCTGGTATGCGAAGTTTCCTTCACGGAGTGGACCGATGAACGATTGCTGCGTCAGCCAGTTTTTTTGGGGTTGAGGGAGGACAAAGAACCAGATACGGTTGTCAGAGAGATCGCCTCGGCTGGTGCACAAGAGCCGGATGAGTCACCAGGGAAAAGGACGCACCTCAAAGACCAGGATTCATCTGGCAGCCAAGAAACCTCCGACTATCAAAAACCATCCGGTGCAGTGAAAGATAAGGAAGTTGTCATAGGTGGGCACAAGCTCAAGCTGACCAACCTCGACAAAGTCTTCTGGCCTGAAGAAGGGTATACCAAGGGAGATGTGATCAATTACTACCGGCAGGTCGCCCGGGTCATCCTGCCGCATCTGAAAGATCGCCCCGAATCGCTCTACCGTACCCCCAGCGGGATACTGGAAAAGGGCTTTTTCCAAAAGGAAGCCGGCGAATTGCCGCCCGGGTGGATGACCACCAAAGAGGTCTATTCGGACACCCACCGGAAACACATCAAGTATTTCATCTGCCAGGACGAGGCGACCCTGGTCTACCTGGCGAACCTCGGCTGCATCGAGATCAACCCCTGGCTTTCGCGCCTGCAGCGGCTGGAGTTCCCCGATTATTTCGCCATCGACCTCGACCCGGAAGACATCTCCTTCGACAAGGTCGTCGAAGCGGCCTAGGCGGTGCACGAGGTCCTGCAACGGGCGGGCGCCACGGGCTATCCGAAGACCTCCGGCGCGAGCGGCATGCACATCTACGTTCCGCTGGGCGCCAAATACGACTACGACATGGCGGGCAAGTTCGCCCAGGTCGTCGCCGCCCTGGTGAACCATCAGATACCCGATTTCACCAGCCTGGTCAGGGACCCGCGCAAGCGGCAGCAAAAAGTCTACCTCGACTTCCTGCAAAACAGGGGCGGCCAGACGCTGGCGGCGCCCTACAGCATCCGTCCCAGGCCGGGCGCCACCGTCTCCACACCGCTGCGCTGGGAGGAAGTGAAACTCGGGTTGAGCCCGCAGCAATTCAACCTCAAGACCGTGCCTCCCCGCCTTGAACGCCTGGGAGACCTCTTTCAGGGCGTGCTCGGACCCGGCATAAATCTGGAGCAATGCCTGGACAACCTGCTGGAGGAATAGAAGCAGGGGTGCTCGTTACGCTGCCAGGGCGCTCGGGCTCAGTTTCCTTGCGCCCAGTTTGAATAACGGATATACTGCAATTATTACAGAACGCCAATAAAAAGGAGGCGCAATCATGAAAGTCAAAGAGGGCGACGTGTTGATCTGCGGTACCGAAGACTGCCGGGTTGAGTTGACCGTGACCAAGGAATGCATGTCAAACACCTGCGGCGAAGCCTGCGAGATAGAAGCGACTTGCTGCAAAGAGCCCATGGAGCTGAAAGAAAGCTCCTGATACGGGCCCGGGCCGTTTCGCGGGAGCACCGAAGTTCGGGGCCGCATCCGGCGCATAGGGTGCGGCTATTTTGTACGCGCTGCGAAAAGGCTCAGAAAGAACCGGAATTAGGAGGTGAGCGTCATGTTACGGTGGGCGTTAACATTTTTCGTAATTGCCATAGTCGCCGCGTTTTTCGGCTTCTTCGGCGTCGCATCGGCAGCGGCTGGCATAGCAAAACTTCTTTTCTATCTCTTCCTGGTATGCGCAGTCATCATGCTGATCGTCGGGCTCATGGCCGGACGTGGCATTTCAGGTCGATTATGATTGAAGCACTCGATCTCTGTATCGAAGAAAAGCGGCCCTTTCGGCCGCTTTTTTTTTGAGCGTATGTTTCAGGTCTCCTGCTCCAATTGCTGGCGGATCTCCAGCAACTCTTGGTGGCGCTCCTTCGAGGTCTCCGGATACTTCATCTTGAGCTCCTGCAAGGTGTCGACAAGAATCTGGCTGATGATCAAGCGGGCATTCTTTTTGTCGTCGGCCGGCACGACATACCAGGGCGCCTGCTTACTGCTGGTGGCATTCAGGCACTTTTCGTAGGCAACCATATACTGCTTCCATAGGCCACGCTCCTTCACGTCATCCTGACTGAACTTCCAGTTTTTCTCCGGGTCATCGATGCGCTCGAGAAAGCGCTTGCGCTGCTCATCCTTGGATATATGGAGGAAAAACTTGACGATCCGCGTGCCGTTACGGTGCAGGTGGCCCTCCAGGTCCGCTATGGAGCGGTAGCGCTCGCGCCAGATGTCCTTGTCGTCGGCGAGGTCCTCCGGCAGCTCCTCGGCCTGCAGGATCTCGGGATGCACGCGGACGATGAGCACCTCCTCGTAATAGGAACGGTTGAAGATCCCGATTCGCCCGCGCTCCGGCAGGTGGCAGGTGGTGCGCCAGAGAAAGTCGTGATCCAGTTCCTCGGCACTTGGGTGCTTGAAGCTGAACACCTCGCAGCCTTGTGGATTGATCCCCGACATGACGTGCTTGATGGCACCGTCCTTCCCGGCTGCATCCATTGCCTGGAAGATCAGCAACAAGGAGTAGCGGTTGTTGGCATAGAGCAGAGCCTGCAGTTTGCTCAACTTATCAGTATGTTCATCCAGAAGTTTTTGATACTGCGGCTTCGTCTGGTAGAAAGGCTTCACAACGGTGGGGCAATCCTTGAGCTTCAGCTTTTTCCCTTCTCGCACCCTGAAATCGTCCACGTCTATAGACATCTCCATCCTCCATTGCTGCCCTAACCATCAGAAGTTTCCTCGGGCTGCTCAATTAACTCGGCCGCTTGAGTTGCCTGGAACGCGGGTTCCAGTGCCCAAACGGTCTGCACCGATGACTGATTTTCTCCTATCTGTCCAACTTGTAGTCTAGGACAGCAGCGCGCCTTGTCAACATATCGGGGCAAAGTCTTGCTTCTCTGCCTTGACTTTAAGTCGCCACCTTGGTACAAGAAATTAGTATATTTTCATTTTAAATCTTAAATCTACACAGATACCAGCCAGGAGCAGTTCGGCCGTGAAATCCTCCCCTGCGCCCCAGCGTGCTCGCTGCGCTTGCCGCGGGTGAGCGCGGCCTCGGCCCTACCGGCAACCCGGCCGGGAAGGGCAGGATATGGGGAAGTAGAGGAGAGTATTATGCGTAAAACAGTCCGTATTTTCATGATTTTGTTGTCAAGCTACCGGTGGACAAAGGCCTGGAGAAGCATGGAGAAAACTGAAGTCTTTATCAGGGGAGAGTTTGGAGGACATTTCTAACCATGAACAGCCCGACGGAAGGCACAACCTTTTTGATCATGCGGCTCGGCTTCCTGGTGCTGATGATCGGCTGCATCAGCGCCTTCTTTCTCTGGGCCGTCCGCGGTGGCCAGTTTTCGCACCAGGACCGGGCCCGCTATCTGCCGCTGCAAAGCGGGACTCCTGCAGGCGGTGAGGCCGTCGAGAAAGGCCGGCAGGAGTGGGCGGGAGGCGACCGTCATGATGCTTAACCTCTACGTGCAGCAGCACCAATGGATCGTCGCAAGGATTCTGGCCGGAGCGGCGCTGGTACTCCTCTTCTGGCTAACCTACTCCGCACTCTGGCTTCCCAGGGAAGAGGACGACGCAAATGAGCTCCCCAAGGTGAAGGATCTCGGCTCCTTCATCAATACATTCCTGAGCACCGTGCCCCTGGTGCTCATACTGTTGGCCATGGCAAGCGCATCTTTCACGATTGTCACTCTGGTGGCTAAGACCTGCAAACCGCCCAACTGGTGAGGCGCCTATGTCAGAAACAAAATGGTTCTCGGAAGAGCATTAGCTTTCCGGAGCGCCCTGGCCAACCGGATCTGAACCTGCTCGGCGTGGCCGCTTCTGGCCCGTCCGCGCAAAAATGTACCGCAGTCATCCTGGATTCCCGGCCTGTGGTCCCCTCTCCCGGAGGGACAGGAGGGGGCAAACCGCAGGCCGTTTCACCACCAAGTTCAACGGGGGCGACATGGACACCATGGGACACCACATCTGGATCGGATTCGCCGGCGGGCTGCTCGGCTTCGCGCACTGTCTCGGCATGTGCGGAGGGTTCGTCCTGCATCTGTCCCTGCGGAAAGATGGTACCAGGATGCTCTCCGGCCCACTGCTCTGGCTGGCGGGGAAACTCTTCAGCTACCTGTTCCTCGGTGCTGCGGCAGGCTACGCGGGCGGCTTTCTGGGAAACCTTCTGCTACGGCAGGGACAATTCCAAAACCTGCTCAGCTTCGCGGCCGGCGGGGTGATCCTGCTCATGGGGTTGAGCGTGCTCGGCCTTTTGCCGGTCCGCAGCAAAGCGACCGGCGGCATCGGGGAAAACGTGCTGGTCACTCTGTTCCGGACCTTTCTCAAGGGCCACTCGTCCGGAGCCGCGCTCACCCTGGGCATTGCCACCGGTTTTCTCCCCTGCCCCATCGTCCTTGCCTTTCTTGCCTACGCTCTGCAATCCGGGTCGGTCCTAACCGGGATGGTTACCATGGGCGCCCTGGGCCTGGGGACCACCGCACCGCTGCTGCTTTTAAGCGGCGCCACCCGCCTTTCCGGGATCCACCTGCGCAGCTGGGCGCCCAAAGCCGGAGGGATCATACTCATCACCCTCGGGCTTACCACCGCGCTGCGGGGCGCCACCATCTACCACCACCTGCTGGGCTGCCCGGCGCAGCAAGGGGTCGCAACACACCCCCAAAAACCCTGCTGCCCCGGAGAGCTCCATGCAAACGTCCGCGGCAACTAGAGCGCCCTGCGCCCACTGCGGGTTGCCGGTTTCCGCCGTCGCCGGGGCCCCGGACGCCGTCTACTGCTGCCACGCCTGCCGGGTGGTTGCGCTCATCATCGGAAAGCAGCAGGGAGAGCAGGGCCGGAACCTGCTGCGGCTTGGCTTTGGCACCCTGCTCGCCATGAACATCATGATGATTTCCCTCATGCTCTATGCCGGCAACATCGAAGCGCAGACCGTCCCGGTATTTCGCCTGGTATTGCTGGGATTGGCTATCCCCGCCCTAGCCATCCTGCTCCCGCCGTTTCTAGTCGGCGCCCTGCGCGAATGCTCTGCCAGAAAGGTGAGCCTCGACGCGCTCATCGCCTGCGGCTCGCTGGCCGCCTTCTGCGTCAGTGCCGTCAACGCGGCGCGCGGCAGCGGCGCGGTCTATTTCGACACCGCGACCATGCTGCCGGTCCTCGTCACCTTCGGAAAGATCATCGAGTCCTGTGCCAAGACCCGCGCCGCCGACCTGATGCACAGCCTGGAGTCCCTGCTCCCCGACACCGCGCAGCGCGTCACTCCCGCAGGGAGCGAGGAGGTCGCCGTCGCTGCCCTGCGCCCCGGAGACCTGGTCCGGGTCCGGCCCGGGGAGCGCATCGCCGTCGACGGCCGCATCCGCGAGGGAAGCAGTTGCATCGAGGAGGCCGCCTTCACCGGCGAGTTCTTGCCGCGGCTCTGCAGTCCCGGCGACGACGTCCTGGCCGGCACCATTAACGGGACGGGAAGCCTGGTGGTACAGGCGCAACGGACCGGCAGCGAACTTCTTTTGCACGGCATGGTAGCCATGATAAACGACGCCTGGCGCAACCAATCCCGGGCCGAGCGCATCGCCGAGAGGGCCGCGACCCTCTTCATTCCGGTGCTGCTGATGTTGGCCGCCGTCACCCTGGTTTGCTGGTCGCTGCTGGGAGACCTCGGGCAGGGCCTGTTGAACGCCCTCTCCGTCCTGGTGGTCGCCTGCCCGTGCACCATGGGGATCGCCACCCCGCTGGCGACCTCGCTCGCCATTGGGCGCGCGGCGCGGGCGGGCATAGTGGTGCGCGGCGGCTGCGTCATGGAGCAGATGGCGCGCACCGACCTGGTTTTTTTCGACAAAACCGGCACGATTACCGAGGGCCGCCCGGTGCTGCAGGAGATCCAGGTCAGCGATGACACCGTGGAACCGGACGAACTGCTGGGCCGCCTAGCCGTCCTGGAGTCGGCCGGCGGCCATGTGCTGGGCCGGGCCATCGCCGCCGAAGCGTCCCGGCGCGGCTGCGGGGCGGGCACCGCGGCACGGGTGCAGGTGACTCCCGGTCTCGGCATGAGCGGCGCGGTTACCTGGCGGGGAGAGACCTGCCAGGTGCTGGCCGGTACCGCAAGTTTCGTCGCCGCGGCAAGCGCGGCCGGCCCCGAAACCGCGAGTCCGGCAGGCGACGGCGACTGCAGCGTCATAGAGGTGGCCTGGGACGGTAGACTGCGCGGTCGCCTGCTCTTCAGCGACGCCATCCGTCCAAAGGCAAGGGAATGCGTTGAGGCGCTGGCGGAGCAGGGAATCTCCAGCGTGCTACTCTCCGGCGACCGGTTGCCGGCTGCCGCCTGCGCAGCCCGCCAGACCGGCATAGCCCAGGTAGAGGCTCCGCGCAGCCCCGCGCAGAAGCTTCAGGCGATTATCGGGAGCGTCGCCGCGGGAAACTGCGTCGCCATGGTCGGCGACGGCATCAACGACGCGCCCGCGCTCGCGGCAGCGCACACCGGCATCGCCTTTTGCGCCGGCACCGATCTTCCGCGCCAGGCGGGGAATGTCGTCATCCTTTCCGGCAGCCTCATGCAGGTCCCCTGGCTCATCGGCCTCAGCAGGCAGACGGCCAACATCATCCGCCGCAACTTCGCCTGGAGCTTCGGCTACAACGCCGTCGCCCTGGCAGCAGCGTCGCTTGGGCTGTTGCACCCGTTACTGGCGGCTCTGGCGATGGTGGCATCCAGCCTCACCGTGCTGGGCAATTCGCTGCGCATCTCAGGGTACCCGCATGAAGACGGCCGCACCCGCCGGCAGGCTCCCGGTGCCGCACGCCATCAGGCCGCAGCTCAAGCTCCCTCCGAATGTACTGCTCAGGTCAACAGATGAAAAATCCGCCCACCCGTCGAAGCACAGCGTGCCAAAACAGATCCTGATTAGCGACAATCATCCGCTTCCAAGAATTCTCCCTCCCCCCTTGCGGGGGAGGGTCGGGGTGGGGGGGAAGCAGCCACGAAGTGAGGTTACTTGTGGGCAGTCATGGCACCTTCCCCCTCCCCCTAACCCCCTCCCGCAAAGGGGAGGGGGGACTAGGGCGGAAGATCATCACTAATCAGGAAACAGATTGACGCGTTTGCACCAATTGATATAATCAACCCATATACCAATTGGTGTTTATTGAATGAGGGTTCGATTCATGACTCCAATTGGGAACGGTTTAGAGCGTCACGTACTGGAAACGATCCGGGACGCCTATCTCGCGGGGAAGCTCCGCCGGACCAAAGACTGTGTGGCGGACATGCTGCGCGACGGGCTGTACGAGGCCGACCTGGAGAAGGTAATCATGGAGGCAACCGAGATTGTCAAGGTTATGCCCGCGACCAGCCTGCTGGCGAGCAGCCCGCATAACACCCATTACGTGATCCGGGGGTCGAGCACGAGGAACATAGCGATATACTGCAAGGCTTGCAGCAACTATCATCCTAGGACCAACGAATTCGTGGAGTGGCGGCTGACGTCCTTCAGCCACAAAGAAGGCGAACGGACATGATGTGCACCAACTGCTTTGCAGCGGACTACCAGCGCGCGAGTACGGATCTTCACCTCAAGATTGGCGGAAAGGATCATGTCCTGCGCGGCATCGATTGCGAAACCTGCCCCGCCTGCGGTGAGGTCACCTTTACCCAAGCTCAGAGCCTGGAAATCGACAAGCGGCGCATCGCCCTGGAGTTTGGAGCGAAGCCGCTGCTGGCGCCGGTCGAGCTGAAGACCTTACGCCGCATGTTGAACATGAACCTGAACGAGATCTGCGACCTGTTGCACATCGGACGCAACAGCTACGGCAGGTGGGAGCGCGGTGAGGTTGAGATTACGCCATCCATGAATCTGCTGGTCCACAACCTGATCGAAAGAATTCTGGACGCCCCGGTCAACATCTTTGAGAGAGAACGGCTTGCTGCCATAGAGCAGGCGAATACCACCCTGATCAAGAAGGGTCTTTCCTTCGGAGAGTACCTGAGGGAAGTCACCGTTCTTACCAAGCTTATTCCCGACATTGTCTCCAACTCCATCGGGATCCTGCCATCGGAGTTCACGCGGATAGAGCATAACGAGCTTGCGCCGGAACATATTCCCCACGAGGTGACGGCCAAACTTGCGCATTACTTCGGCCTCACCTTCGATGTTCTCCTCCCCCTGTTAAACGGGATGCAAGAAGTCGCGCGGATGAAAGCTTCCTCCGGCGCCGTGCATGAAATCATCAGTCCTTACGACGGCCAAGGTGAGGCGCCGCCGGCAAATGAATCAGGCGCAGTCCCGGAAATGCCCGCACAGCAAAAGATGACTTGGCAGGATAATCCCCGGATAAGCGAAGAGTATGCAGCGCAAGTGAAAGCCGCCCTGGACAGATTGGAAAGGCACGCGCCCGAACAATTAAAATCCCGCCGCCCGTCGTAACCCCCGTCAGCCAAGCGCCCTTATCCCCGGTAACAGTTGACTCAACGCCAGCATCGGTTACATAATCAAGATTGTTGCATTAGCAACGATGGAGGCCGCTTTGAGAATCTCACTTGCCCTTGGTTTCCTGATATTTTTCGTCTCCGGCTGTGCCAGCAAGGACTGGCGCACGGCGAGCCGCGAGTCAGCCGGCATTGCGCCCGACCCCGCGGTCACCAAGGAAGCTGTCCTGCAGGTGTACGGTGCACCCACCTGGGGCTGGCGCGGCTGGTTCGCCATCCACACCTGGTTCGCGGCCAAACATACCGGCGAAGCCTCCTACACCGTCTATGAAGTCATCGGCTGGCGCCAGTATAGCGGCTTGTCGCTGGTGCGCATCGAAAAGGACGCCCCCGACCGCTACTGGTTCGGTGAGAAGCCGAAGCTCCTGAACCAGCACATGGGCAAGGGAGTGGATGAGCTTATCAGCGCGGTCGACCGTGCCGCCCGCGCCTATCCCTGGCCCGAGACCTACAAGGCCTTTCCCGGCCCCAACAGCAACACCTTCACGGCCTGGATCGCCCGGCAAGTGCCCGAGCTCGGCCTCTCGCTCCCCTTTTCAGCCATCGGGAGCGGCTATAAGTAACTGTGTCGTAATAGCGGCATTTCCGCCCTACGCGCCAAAGAATCCCGTAGCGAGCGTAGCACAAAGCAAAAGGGACTCCCGTTTTCCGGAGCCCCCTTTGTAGGTACAGGTACTAGTAAATGATCAAACAACCGACGCCCGCTGCAGCCTCGCCAATCGGTTACATCCAGGCAACGGTTGCTCCCTTGATGTTTTTCATCAGCCAGTCGGCCCCCTGCTTTTCGACGAACTCGAACTTGTCGGCGCCCACGGCCCCCATGTATTCCGCGCAGGGCGGGCAAACGCCAAAGGTGGCGCCTTTTTCCTTGAGCTTCTTCAGCAACTCCTCGGCGTTTCCGAACTTCTTGAAAATGGGGGATTCGATCCTGGCGGCTTTGGTCTTGTTGGCAAGATCGGCGCCATCGAGGGTCATCCAGACATGGACCGCGCCGAACCCCTTGTCGAGCGCCGTAAAGGCGCAGAGCAGTCCCAGGATGGCCCGGTTGGGATCGCTTCCGCCATGGGTGATCGCGACGATGTAACGATCGGTTTTTTCCTCCGCGGCGAAAGATTGACCGCCTGCCAGGGAGACCATGCCCGCTGCGCCGAGCCCGAGTCCGATCCCTTTCAGAAAATCCTGACGGCTTATCCCCTTATCATTCCCGCTTGCTTCGTCCATGAGGGCCCTCCTTAAATTAGTAGATGCTGCACAGTACCCAATCATAGATAAAAACTCAAATTGATATATTCGCTGGTATCGCGCGGAGACATGGAGAATACCGATTGCGCGGGCCACGGGTGCAGAACCTTCGGCCAACTATTTGCCCTTGCATTATCGCGGTAATCAACTATCCTTAGTTAATGACCATACGCTAATCTGTTTACTGGCCATGGATGAGGTCGCCTCGCATTTGGAGGCGGTTTCCGCACGGAACCCGGACGCTCTCCTTTCCTCGGGATTCGATGTGATAAGGCATGATCATGGGCACCCTTACTTCCCATCAGCTCTTGCCAACAAGCAGTCGTATTCAATTATCTTGTCCGAATCACGATTTACGGGGAACATTCCAACCACCTTGAAGCCAGCATCCTCATAGATCGGCATAATGTCAGTCCAATGCGGCATTTCTTCGTATATCGAAATAAGAGAAACCTCCGTCTGCAGAGCGAAAACATGTCCGAGCCTCTCCCCTAATCCCCTGAAAACCTCCGTATCAAACCCTTGAGTGTCCATCTTCAAGAAAATTTTGGTGTCCTTAGGATCCGGAACAATATCATCCCAAATTTCATCCAGCCTCCGAATGGTAACAAGCTCTTCGCTTTTCACTAGTGCCTGCTCGCCAAAATGGCTTATGCAATACTCGTTAGTTCGTAATAAGGAGCTGAACACTGTGTGGTCGGAGACATTCATGGTCCGGGTGGTCGCCTGGCTTCCAAGTGCCAGGTTATGCACTTGCCAGAGTGGATCGGAAGCCGCGGCCGCCGCTAATTTGTTGAAAACAGTGGCGACTGGTTCGAAGGAGACAATTCGTTGATCAGGGAAGAGATGCCTTATTTTTTGGGCAAATTGCCCTTCATTCGCGCCGACATCCAGAACGCAATTGATCTGGAACTTCTCGGCTATCGTCCTCAACTGTGCATTGTAAGAAAACCATGCCTCGGCGCGTTTTTTATTGTTGACGAAAGCGATAGAACCCGTGGCAAGCCGCTCAATATCGTAGCCTGAAAGCGTCTCTATTAGATTTTTGATTTGTTTTTTGAGGACGCCCATAATGATCTTCTCCCGTATCCAATATTAGTGCGGTTGCCCGCAAGTGGGGTTGCAGTCAAGAAACGATGCAGGTGACTCGCGTTTGCCCATGAGCAGTTTTTGCGGCTAACTTAGCTTGAGTCTGAACAGAAACCGTCATTGTGTCAAGGGCCAAGGTTATTTGCCACCCCCGGGGCCACGGTTATTTTCCACTTCAGTGTTTTCCGGGAGAGCGTTTCAGTTGTCGGATGACGGGTTCCGTGGTCGGGTTTTCTTCCGGTACGATTCT
>Ga0316232_1000277_pt1 | contig 84421 bp, 74 predicted proteins | sample TBHtaG_FD_206006 | JGI IMG/M metagenome (GOLD analysis project Ga0316232, IMG submission 206006) | Freshwater microbial communities from Trout Bog Lake, Wisconsin, USA - TBH18025_13 | ecosystem: Environmental > Aquatic > Freshwater > Lake > Hypolimnion/Profundal zone | place: USA: Wisconsin...
TTGTTAATTGTTCTGCTCGTTCCCGTCGGCTATTCTGCCGGCACTTTGCGGTCAATTGTCGAGCTGAGATTCTCGTCTCAATTTGTCGATTCCTCCGACGTGGAACGAGTAGCGCAGCGGCAGGTGCTGCTTGTTTTTTTTGAGGACTCCCCGATTCTTGGGCATGGCTTGGGGAGCCATCCCAGTCAGATCATTCGCAGTGAGGCGCTTCCGTATTCCTACGAATTCCAACTGCTTGCACTTCTAGGGCAAGTGGGTATCGTTGGTTTTTCAGCTCTCGGTGTCCTTCTCTTCCTTTACTTTCGACAATACTTTGCGACGATAAGAGATGATGGCCATTTCAAAGCAGCGGTTTTCTGCCTTCTGTTTGCATGGGTTTCCTCTGGTGTTTTCAACCCATTCCTGGTGTCTTCATGTGCATCGGTGGGATACGGATCCATAATGGCTCTCGGAACCGTGAATAGAACTATGAGAGAGAATGTGGGATAAGAGTGGAACGACGATCTGTTTTGTTTCAGCGAGGCATACGAAAGTTTGAAGCCGTTTATGTAGCTCGCGCAATAACTTTCAAAATGGAAAGAATCGAATGCAGAAGATAGCCGTTAATATTGTGAGATATAACCATCCATTTGCGCTCATACGGGACTGCATCCGGGCAACGCTGTCCCAAGACATAGATAACTACACGGTGACGCTAACGGAGAATGGTTCTGGGGACTCAATCGAGCAGGAAGCACTTACGGAGTTTGGCGACAATCCCAAATTTGCTTATTGGGACAATGGAGCCAACCTAGGATTTGCGGGAGCGCATAATCTGTTTATTTCCCAGTCGGAGGCGGAGATAGTCGTTCCATTGAATCCAGACACGAAGATGACGCCTGGCTACTTGGGCCTGCTCGCGGAGGTATTTAGTGACCCCAAAGTTGGTGCCGCCACAGGGAAGATGTTGAGGTTCGAGCGAGATGCCGACGGTTCCTTCGTGCTGGATGGAACAGGCATCGAAGTTTCAAGAGCAAGGAGAGGGCGAGAGAGGGGGCAGTTACAGGTCGACAGAAGACAGTTTGACAATCTGCGGCAGATATTCGGTGTTTCTGGCACGGCGCCTGCGTACCGCAAGTCTGCACTTGAAAAGATCCGTCTGTTTCAGCGTGAGTACTTTGACGAGGACTTCTTCGCGTATTGGGAGGATCTTGACCTGTCGTGGCGATTAAGATTAGCAGGGTACGAGTGCGTCTATGTTCCGGATGCTGTCATCTATCACTCACGTGCAGTGGGAAAGAGCAAAGGAGGATATCGTCATCCACTTGAATTTGTGAGGCATCACCACCAGTTTCCTGTGCGGATTCTGCAATGGAATTGGCGGAACCATCTATTCTGTATTTTGAAGAACGATTTCGGATGGAGTTTGTGGCGTGATTTCCCCTTTATTCTTTGTCGAGAGTTCTTGATGCTGTGCTATATCGTAGCGTTCGAGCGGCGAACGCTTGGTGCCATGCCAGAGTTCTTTCGGTTGCTCCCTGCGATGCTCAGGAAGAGACGGTTGATTAAGAAGAGCAGGGTGGTTAACTCGATGGAAATCGGAAAGTGGTTTGTCGGATAAATGAAGTCTACCGTCTGCATTCCTACGCTGAATGCCCGTGACAATTGGGCTGCATTTTCTGCTGCGCTGAAGAGTCAGACCGCCAAGCCGGACGAAGTAATAGTGCTTGATTCCGAATCCGAAGATGGAACGGCCGAGGCTGCTGCAAGGGATGGCTTCCGGGTAGTGCGAATCGCCCGAAAGGATTTTCGGCATGGTGCTACAAGGCAGTTGGCGGCCGAAATGGCTTCGGATAGCGAGGTCCTGATTTACATGACTCAGGATGCGATTCTGGCGAGACGCGACGCGTTTTCAGTTCTTCTGGCAGCGTTTGAGAATCCCGAGGTTGGAGCAGCCTACGGACGCCAGTTGCCAAGTAAAGGCGCGAAGCCAATCGAAACTCACGCTAGACTTTACAATTACCCTCTTAACTCGAATCTTCGTTCTACGGAAAGCATTGCAACTCTTGGCTTTAAGACGATCTTCTTCTCGAATTCTTTTGGCGCTTACCGGCGGAACGCCCTTCAGGCGGTGGGAGGTTTTCCTCTGGATGTGAATTTCGGCGAAGACACCGTGACGGCTGCTCGTCTGATCTCAGCAGGCTGGAAGATTGCCTATGTGGCGGAGGCTCAGGTGTTCCATTCTCACGATTACACCTGGCGCGAAGAGTTCCAACGTTACATTAGCATTGGCCGGCTCCACGGTGAGCATTCCTGGCTGCTTTGCGATTTTGGTGGGACCTCGGGAGAGGGACTGCGATTTGTGAAGTCGGAGCTCCTGGCACTGTCAAAGCTGGCCCCACAGTCTATTCCCTGCGCACTTTTCAGGACTGCGTGCAAATATGTTGGATATAGGATAGGACGAAAACGATCTAAGCAACAGGAAGTTACGCCAGTGTCGAGCACCGAACGAAATAGGTAGCGGCACATCACGTCAGGCGCAAGTCGGATGCATTCCGAGAGGCACTATGCGGGTTATGGTGGACTGTACCCAGATCAGTCGAAACAAGGCTGGGGTTGGGATCTACGCCCTGAATCTCGCGAGGGAACTTATCGGACTACGATCCGATAACCTGAAGCTATGGTTCGTTGTGCAAGACGATGATGAGGACTTCGCGTTCAAGCACAATGGTGTTGAAGTAATCAGAGTACCGGCCCGGATTTTTCGACATCTGCCCTTTCGTTTTCTGTTGGAACAGCTCTATCTTCCATGGCTCGCAAGGAAGCACAAGATCGACGTCTTACATTCTTTGCACTACGCGTTCCCTCTACTCAAACTTCAAGCTCGCAAGGTTGTTACATTTCATGACATGACGAGTTTTCTGATGCCGGAGGTTCACACACTCATCAGGCTTCGGTATTTTCAATTCTTCATAAGGGCGGGGACCCGATGGGCAGATGAACTGATATGCGTTTCTGAATCTACTCGAAATGATTATGCGCGCCTATTTCCAAACTCTTCGAAACCAGTCTATGTAACTCAACTCGGGAAGTCGCCGGCGTTCACGCCTGATCTAGATCCAGAACAGGTGCGGCAAACCTTGGAAAGATACAATCTGAAGAACCCATATGTCCTCTACATTGGTACCCTTGAGCCCCGCAAGAATCTGGAAAGGCTGGTTGAAGCATTTCATCAGATTTCCGATTCCTTTGTGGAGCACATCCTGCTGATAGTGGGGATGAAAGGCTGGATGTATGAGGACATCTTCCGTACTGTACGCCGGCTCGGTATGGGAAAGCGGGTGGTGTTTACAGGGTTCGTGGACGAGAAAGATGCGCCACATCTGATCGCGGGTGCAGAAGTGTTTGCATACCCTTCGCTGTATGAGGGATTTGGTATCCCTGTGCTTGAGTCTCTTGCCTGCGGCACGCCTACGCTTACCAGCAACGTTTCGTCATTGCCCGAAGTCGCGGGCGATGCTGCTTTGTTGGTGAATCCATTGAATGCACATGAAATAGCTCATGGTCTCCGGAGATTACTTGAAGACCCCGTTCTGCGAGATTCACTTCGAAAGAAAGGAGTTGCCCAGTCCAGCCGTTTCTCGTGGCACCGCACAGCAATCGAAACTCTCAGCGTTTATGCGAAGTGCCGCCGGGACGTTCGAGAACGGTGATATTGAGCTGTCATGTGCTTTCCTCAACGTTCAGGAGGATTCCACGCCGATCATTCTTCGACGAACTGCAAGGCGTTCCTCTTCATGGCTGAGCAACTATTATTCCGGTAACACAGTACATGCTCCAATGAAACCTGATCTATACTCTGGGCTATGCCAATGCCGCGATTTCTTCGGCGATATGCTCGGATGGCGAAGCGCGCTGGACGACTGCTTACTGGGCGCGATGTACTTTATCGCTACGACGCTCACCCCAGGAAAAGGACTCTTGGCGCCATCTATGGCGGTTGGACCATTAGCCCCCAGGGGTTGAGTGCGAATAGTGTCATATATTCCTTCGGCGTAGGTAATAACATCTCTTTTGACTTGGCCGCAATTGAGCTTTTCGATCTTCAAGTCCACGGCTTCGATCCCTCTCCGCATGTGCCAGCGTGGATCGCCTCTCAGAATCTTCCACCGAACTACCAATTTCATATGTATGGCCTCGGTGTGGAAGATGGCGCTGCTAGTTTTTTTGTGCCGAATGAGGGGGTTATGTATTCCATGAGAGAAAGGCAGGATTCCGATTCTTTAAGAGAAATTCGGTTGCCTGTGCGCAACTTGTCGAGCATAGTTCAATCTCTTAATACGCACTGCATCGATGTTCTCAAAATTGATATCGAAGGCGCGGAGTACGATATTCTTCCCTCCATCATCAGCTCTCCGGTGCCGATCAAGCAGTTGTTAATAGAGTTTCATCACAGAATTGGTGTTGCTTCACTCGACGATACCGTGCGCGCCGTTCAACTCCTTCGGTCTGCCGGCTTCCAACTGTTCCACGTCTCAGAGACAAGTTCAGAGTTCTCTTTTCTGCACGATAATTCCGGCACATCTAAGCGCATCCGGACAACCTAACTTGTGTCCTGGAACTTGCATGCGGTGCGACTTAGCGTCGAACCATCATTGTTCTATGAACTGCAGAAGGTATTTTCCATAACCGCTCTTGAGCAGCGGTTGGGCGAGAGCGGCCAGTTGCGTGGCGGTGATGAATCCCATGCGGAATGCGATCTCTTCAGGGCAGGCGATCTTGAGGCCCTGGCGTTTTTCAAGGGTGGCTATGAAGCTTGAAGCATCGAGCATAGAGTCGTGGGTTCCGGTGTCGAGCCAAGCCGTGCCTCGGCCAAAGGTCACTACGTTGAGCTCGCCTCGGTCGAGGTAAAGTCGGTTGAGATCCGTGATTTCAAGTTCGCCGCGGGCGGAAGGCTTCAATGATTTGGCCAGTGCGACTACCTGCGAATCGTAGAAGTAAAGTCCGGTGACGGCGAAGCGCGAACGGGGATGCGCCGGTTTTTCTTCGATGCTGACGGCGCGACCTGTGGAGTCAAACTCGATGACGCCATAGGATGTTGGGTCCTGCACGGCGTAGGCGAAAATCATGGCTCCAGTCTTGAGGGCGGCGCTGCACTGAAGATGCTTTGACATGTCCTGACCGTAGAAGATGTTGTCGCCGAGGATGAGCGCGCACGGTTGTGCGGCGATGAACTTTTCGCCGATTAGGAACGCCTGGGCAAGGCCATCGGGGCTGGGTTGCTCAGCATACTCCATTTTGAGGCCCCACTGCTCGCCGGAGCCTAGCAGATCGCGGAAGCGAGGTAAGTCCTGTGGCGTTGAGATAAGCAGGATCTCGCGAATACCCGCCAGCATGAGAGTGCTGAGCGGATAATAAATCATCGGCTTGTCATAAATAGGAATGAGCTGTTTGCTGATGGCAAGGGTTGCCGGGTACAGGCGCGTGCCGGAGCCTCCAGCAAGAATGATGCCCTTCATTTTGCACCCCTGGTTTCGTAGTTGGTTGCAATCCACTTGCGGTAGTCTCCGGTTGTTACTTCCTGAATCCATGCAGAGTTCGAAAGATACCACTCCACAGTGAGGCGGATTCCACTGGCGAAGCTTTCGCGCTGATTCCAGCCAAGCTCTTGTTTGATCTTCGAGGCATCCACGGCGTAACGGCGGTCGTGCCCCGGACGATCCTTGACGAACGTGATGAGGCGGTTGTGCGGAGCGTCTGAGGGGCGAACCTCATCCATGATGGTGCAGATTGTGGAGACTACGTCGATGTTGGCTTTTTCGCTGTCGCCGCCTACGTTGTAGGTTTCTCCCACTCTGCCTTTTTCAAGTACCAGTGCAATCGCTTCGCAGTGATCTCCGACATAGAGCCAGTCGCGTACGTTGAGTCCATCCCCATAGATGGGAAGAGGTTTGCCATTGAGCGCGTTCAGGATGACGAGCGGGATTAGTTTCTCCGGAAATTGATAAGGGCCGTAATTATTCGAGCAATTTGTGGTCAGTGTTGGCAATCCGTATGTGTGCTGGTAGGCGCGCACAAGGTGATCGCTGCTGGCCTTGGAAGCGGAGTAGGGACTATTCGGTTCGTAAGCCTTACTTTCAACGAAGGCCGGATCAGTCTTGCTAAGCGATCCGTAAACCTCATCGGTCGAAACATGGAGGAATCGGAAACGAGTCTGGTCCGCCGAGGGAAGAGTGCGGTAGTAGGCGAGCGACTCGTGGAGCAGGCGAAAGGTTCCGACCACGTTTGTGAATATGAATTCCTCGGGAGTAACAATGGAGCGATCGACGTGGCTCTCGGCGGCAAAATTCACAATGGCATCCGGGCGGTGCGCCAGTAGCAGTTTCTGGACGAGGGCGCCGTCCTCGATTCCTCCGTGGACGAATATGTGCGCCGGATGGTCTTTAATCGAGACGAGATTGCCAAGATTGCCTGCATAAGTGAGCTTGTCAAGATTGACTACCCGGTCGCCGGCCGCGATTCGCTGCAGTACAAAATTCGAACCGATGAACCCTGCCCCACCAGTGACAAGAATTGTTCGTCCCACTTCAACCCTCCACGAGATTCAACGAATTTTGGGGATGACGGAATTCTACGGCGTTTGCAACGACCATGGAAAAGAATCCAGTTAGATGGGAAATTTTGACAGATACAGACAGCTTGGATTGAATCTCAATGTACACATGTTGTCGACAGCGCATTCGTCCGTGTAATATCTTCAGAGGCGCATATGGGTCGAAAACCAAAATCCGACAGCAATGGGCAAAGCCTTTCGGCTCGTCAGAAGGCGTATCTGCACATCCAGCGCGGCGTGGCGTCCGGGCAACTCAAGGCCGGAACTGCTATTTCGGAACTCGCGCTCGCCAAAGAACTGGGCAGCAGCCGTACGCCCATCCGCGAGGCGATTGGACAGTTGATTGCAGAAGGGCTTCTCGAACAGAGTCCAACCGGCGGAACCCTGGTGGTTCAACTCAAGCGCGAAGACATTGTTGAACTCTACGAACTGCGGGAAGCGCTCGAAGTGTATGAGGTTGGAAAGATTGTGCGCATGGGATTGCGCTCTGAAGACGCCAGTCGCCTACAGGGACTTGTGGATGATTTTCTCGCACTCAAAAATGAGCTGATTGCCTCGGGCGCACAGGCACTCGATGCGTCCCAGATGAACCGTTTTATCGCACACGATTTGAGTTTCCATGCAATGTTAATGGGCATGGCGCAGAATTCTCGGATACAGAAGGTTGTGAATGATACGCGCCTCCTGATTCGAATTTTTGCTTGCTACCGGCGTGGGCACGCAGTCAACCTGCTCGAACAGATTTACCGTGAGCACCAGGACCTGCTGGACGCAATGGTGAGGAACGACCGTGACCGGGCCATGCAACTCATCGCCGAGCATGTCCGGACCAGCCAGCGCGAACGGTTGGAGGACTTCGATTTTGGTAAACGCGAAGCTTCACTTCGCGCCAGCGTCCCCGTGATTTTCGAGGTGCGAGATTTGCTGGTAACGCAGTAAGCGCGCCGTCACTGGCCCCGCTTTCCGTTTTTCCATGAATTGCTGACCTACTTAACGACCACCCCGTGACTTGTTGAATCTCCCGCAGACGGGCCCCGCAAGAAAGCTGTGGTCTTGGCTAAATTGTGCCCCAGCCATTGATTTTTCTCTCCCATTTTGGCTGTTCGTGCGCCCGTATGAATTATAATTGTAGACATCCTGCATACAATGAAGTATTCAAGAAGCGTCTACTCATATTTGTCAGCAGATGAGAACTCAACGGAAGCCCTTGAGTATGTATAACCCCACCGAAGCACGTGGTTCGGTATTTACTAGCCAGGACGGCAGAAGGAAACAGCAAAGATGAGCAAAATTGGATTTATTGGCTTAGGAATCATGGGCAAGCCCATGAGCAAGAACCTGCTCAAGGCAGGACACAGCCTCGTGATCTACGACATCGTCAAGGAAGCTGTGGAAGAAGTCAGGCTGGCTGGCGCCGAAGTGGGCACCTCGCCTAAGGATGTGGCTTCGAAAGCGAACATCATCATCACCATGCTGCCCAATTCACCACAGGTGAAGGCGGTGGTGCTCGGTGAGAATGGCGTCATTGAAGGAGCCCAGAAGGGCGCAATCGTAGTTGACATGAGTTCGATCGCTCCCCTGGTCAGCCGCGAAGTGGCCACGGCGCTTGCCGCGAAAGGTATCCGCATGTTGGACGCTCCGGTCAGCGGCGGTCAACCCAAGGCGATCGATGGCACGATGTCGATCATGGTCGGCGGCGCGCAGGCTGATTTCGACGAAATGGTCCCCATTTTCAAGGTGCTGGGCGCGTCGTATGTTCTGACCGGCGACATTGGCGCCGGGAATGTCACCAAACTGGCCAATCAGATCATTGTTGCCGTAAACATTGCGGCGGTTTCCGAAGCGTTGGTGATGGCCACCAAGGCGGGCGTTGATCCTGAATTGGTGTACAAGGCGATCCGTGGCGGATTGGCCGGCAGCACGGTTCTGGATGCCAAGGCACCGCTGATGATGGACCGGAAATTCAATCCTGGATTCCGCATCAACCTGCACATCAAGGACCTTGCAAACGTGCTGGAAACCAGCCACGGAATTGGCGTACCGCTACCTATGACTGCTGGTGTGATGGAGATTCTGCAGGCGCTGAAAGTGGACGGCATGGGCGAACTTGACCACGGCGCCATCGTGAGATTTTACGAGAAGCTCGCAAAGATCGAAGTGAAGCGGCCGGAAGCAAAAACGGCAACCAATTAACAGTTCGACAAAACATCATCACTTTTGTATTCAAAAGGACCTCACATGAAAGTTGCAGAAGTAGTCGTTAGGATTCTTGAGGACGAGGGAATTCGTGTTGCATTCGGAATTCCCGGCGCCGCTATCAACCCGGTTTACGGGTTCATGAAAGACTCAAAGATCGAGCACTATGTCGCGAGGCACGAAGAAGGTGCTGTGCACGCGGCGGATGGCCATTACCGGGCTTCGGGAAAACTGGCCCTGGCGATCTGCACCTCTGGCCCTGGCGCAACGAACTTCGTCACCGGCCTGTACACGGCGCTCGCTGACTCCATTCCCTTGATTGCAATCACTGGCAATGCTAACTCCACGCAGTTCGGCCAAGAGCCGTTCCAGTGCGTCGACATCGCCGAGATTTGCCGGACTGTCGCCAAGAAGACCTGGTGCATTACCGACCCGGCCGAAGCTCCGAAGATCATGCGCGAAGCTTTTCGCACCGCATGCAGCGGTCGTCCCGGACCGGTGCTGATCGACTTGCCGCTGAACGTGCAGATGGCTGACATTGACTATGATCCGGCCAAGGATAGCCCGCTGGTTTGGACCCGTCCGACGCCCGAGCCTGCGGCAATTGCCAAGGTCATGGACATGATTCAGGAAAGCAAGAATCCGATCATGATTCTGGGCGGCGGCGTCATCATTTCCAACGCCACGAAAGAGTTCCGCGAAGTGGCTGAATATCTGCAGATCCCTGTCATCATGACCTACATGGGCAAGGGTGGTCTGCCCTACAACCATCCCCTTTGCGCCGGACACGCTGGCATCCAGGTGGGCGGTCCCATGGGCAACAAGACCTTCCTGGAGTCCGACTTGGTGATCGGCATTGGTTGCCGCTATACCGACCGGCATACCGGCAAACTCGACGTTTATCGCGCAGGCCGTAAGTTCATCCACGTCGACATCGAACCGACGATGATCGGCAAGGTTTTCCCGGCTGATCTGGGCGTTGTATCTGACGCCAAGGCGGCGCTCGTCGCGCTGCTTGAAGAAGCGAAGAAGCGTGGTTATCATCCTGAGGCTTCTGAGCGGGTCAAGCAGCTACCTGCTCTTCGCGAACAGTTGGCGCGCAAGACGGACGTCGAAGACACGCCGATCCGGCCACATCGCGTCTTCCACGAAATCAACAAGTTCTTCCCGGCGAACACAATCTTTACTGCCGGCTGCGGTATCACCCAGATCTGGTCCGGACAACTGCAGGACATCGAACTTCCGCGCCGGTATCTGCCTTCGGGTGGAGCAGGCACGCTGGGCTATGAGGTTCCGGCAGCGTTGGGAGCCAAGGTTGCATGTCCGAACGATCCCGTCGTAGCGGTGGTTGGCGACTGCGGTTTCCTGTTCATGGGTGAAGAACTGGGCATGGCAGGACAGCACAACATTCCCATCGTCATCGTCGTGATCAACAACGGCAACCTGGGACTGATTCGCCAGAACCAGAAGTACGCCTACAACTACGAGTACGGTATTCGTGAGCGCTACGCCCATGGTGAGGAAAAGGTTCTTCCGGATCTGGTCAAGTTCACGGAAGCGTTTGGCGGCAAGGGCGAGCGGGTCTACGACGCTAAGGAACTGCCAGCGGCCTTCAAGCGCGCGACGGAGTCAGGCACATTCTACCTCGTCGATGTGATGGTAGCGACTGACGCTGACTGCTCAATGGGTGGTGCAATCAACGCTGTTAAAGAGTTCGTGTAGTCGTTACGTTTGAAGCTCCAACAACTCTAGGTGCGGCAGCTATTGCCGCACCTGGGAGTTGAATTTCAAGAAACTAATAAGGCAATTAAGTAACTGATGGAGTTCGCTGAAGACTAGTTAATACCGAAAGGTGACCCTTGTGCCTACACAATGGTTTCATGACTATGCTGCTGTCGGCAACAGCCTCGGACTTACCGCCCTTGTAGTAGCAATCCCCATTTTCTTTCTCTTTTGGGCGTTGGCTGTAAAGAGAATGAAAGGCCACGTAGCGGGGATACTTACTCTACTCTTAACGATCGTAATCACCATTCTGGCTTACAAAATGCCCGTACACGTTGCGTTGTCGGCAGCGGCGCTGGGTATGGTGAACGGATTATTCCCAATCGGGTGGATTATTTTAACCGCTGTCTTCTTCTACAACCTCACTGTCGAAGCGGGACAGTCCGAAATTATCAAAAGTTCGATTTCATCTCTCTCCGCAGATCGTAGATTACAGGCCCTGCTCATCGCGTTTTCGTTCTCCGCTTTCATGGAAGGCACATCGGGCCAGGGCGCTCCCGTGGCAGTTGCTGCGGCAATGTTAATTGGACTTGGGTTTTCACCCTTGCCTGCAGCGCTTATTTGCCTGGTCGGCAACACACCGCCAGTCCCGTTTGGGCCGGTAGGTGTACCGACCATCATGATGGCGACTGTCACCAAGATCAACGACCATGTACTCACCAAGGCAGTCGGCACTGACATGATCGTTATGGCCCTGATCATTCCGATCTTCATGTTAGTGGTATTAGCCGGATGGAAGAACGCGATGGGTGCTCTGCCTGCTGCGCTCGTAGCGGGAGTGAGTTATGCAGTGACCTGCTTCTTTGTGTGTCACTACGTGGGAGTGGAACTACCCGCAATTCTGTCTGCCTTCGCATCAATCGTTTGCCTCGGCGTATTCCTGAAGTTCTGGAAGCCAAAGACAATCTGGCGATTTCCAAACGACCCTGACATCGCAACAGAGACCTCTAAGAAGTTCACTACCGGCCAGATTATCAAGGCTTGGTCTCCTTTCGTGATCCTGATGATCGTGATGGCTACCTGGGGAATTCCAGCATTCAAGAATTGGGCGCTTAACGTTCAACATTGGGCGGTCAATATACCTCATTGGCCTTTCCTGGATGGAATAGTCTATAGGACGGCTCCGATTGTTGCGAAGCCGGCTACCTACGCCGCAAGCTACCGCTGGGAGTATTTCACTGCTGCCGGGACGGCGATGTTCATATCATCGCTCATCTCGATGGTGGTGCTGCAGATCAGCCCAGCGACCGGAGTAAAAGTATTTGTCAAGACATTCAAGCAGTTGAAGTTTGCTCTTATCACCCTGGCTTCCGTGATCGGCATCGCCTTTGTAGCCAACTACTCTGGGATGTCTTACACGCTTGGGCTGGCGTTCGCGCACTACACCGGTAAAGCATTTCCTGTGTTCTCTCCGGTCATCGGTTGGCTTGGAGTATTCCTGACCGGCTCGGTTACTTCTTCTGCCGCTCTGTTTGGAAAGCTTCAGCAGGTAACTGGGTAACTGCAATGCAACTTGGAATTAATCCTGTCCTGACCACGTCGGCAAACCTCGCCGGGGGTGTTATGGGCAAGCTTATCTCTCCCCAATCTTTGGCCGTTGTCTGCGCTGCTACAGGACTGATCGGTCGCGAGACGGACATCTTCCGGAAGGTCTGGAAGTATTCCGTCATGCTGCTGGGAATCGTAATTGTAATGATCGTCTTGCAGGCGTATGTGATACCAGGTATCGTCCCGCAAGAGATCGCCGTCGTCGCGCAGTAACGGATTGCGGTCGCAAAAAAATAACCACCCAGAGCTGTAATGGCTGGGTGGTTTTTCGTTGAAGGCGGTCGCTACTTCTTGATTGCGATGCTCAATTCTTTTAGCTGCACATCGGTGACCGGGGTTGGAGCGTCCATCATTAAGTCGGTAGCCGCTGCAGTCTTTGGGAACGCGATCACTTCACGCAGGCTCGGTGCTCCGGCCAGAATCATTGCGATCCGATCCAGTCCCAAGGCGATTCCGCCGTGTGGCGGCGTGCCATATTGCAACGCTTCAAGAAAGAATCCGAAGCGCAACTTCTGTTCGGCTTCGTCCATCCCAAGAGCCTCAAAAATCTTGGCCTGCACGTCCTGCTGGTGGATACGAATCGAACCTGATCCGAGTTCGGTTCCGTTCAACACCACGTCGTAAGCGCGTGAACGAATGGCACCGAGGGCCGAATTTGGATCATGCAACGCCTTTACACCTTCGTCCAGCAACTCCATGTGGTCTTCATGCAATGAAGTGAACGGGTGATGGGCAAATGTCCAGGTCTCACTCTGCTCGTCCCACTCGAACGACGGAAAATCCGTGACCCAGAGGAATTTGAAAGTCTTGTCGTCAAACGCCTTATGTCGTGCCGCGTAGCGTTGGGCCAGCGCCAGTCGAAGTTGTCCTGCGTTGGAGTAGACGGCGTAGGAATCGCGCTGTTGGCGGCGCGCAGCGGCTGCGTCGCCTGAACTCACCTCAGCGGCGTCAGCTTTCTTCGGAGCGGCTACCAGCACTAGCAGATCGCCGGGTTCTGCACCGCTCAGTTCGCGGACCTTTGCAATGGCATCGGGCCAGCTCTTTTCCAGCCGTTTGAAGTCGTCGAGAAACTTAATGACCTTGGACTGTTTATCGCTCAGCAGAGTCTTGTGCTCGTCGCGTTCCTTGCGCGAGAGCTCTCCTACCTTCGGCGTGCGAATCACCACAACGGGCAGCGAAGCATCAACGGCGAGCGTTTCCAGAGCATCGGCGGGGAAGCACGCCTTCACGTCTGTCATTGCCGGCAGGCGCAGGTCGGGCTTGTCTATTCCGTAGCGACGGATGGCTTCGTCATAGGGCATCTGCGGGAAGGGCCGCTCAATCTTGTTTCCAGCGGCGCTGAACGCTGCGTTAAGGAATCCCTCCACCACGTCGTGGATCGTCTCCTCTGTCGGAAAGGCGAGTTCGAGATCGATCTGCGTAAACTCTGGCTGGCGGTCGGCACGCAAATCTTCGTCGCGGAAACAGCGCGCAATCTGGAAGTAGCGGTCGAGCCCCCCGATCATCAGCAACTGCTTGAAAATCTGCGGCGATTGTGGCAGCGCGTAGAATTCGCCAGGATGCACACGGCTTGGCACCAGGTAGTCGCGCGCGCCCTCCGGCGTCGAACGCGTCATGTACGGCGTTTCGATTTCGTAGAAGCCCTCGCCAGAAAGATAGTTGCGAATTGCCAAAGTAATCCGATGCCGCATCTCAATGTTGGCGTGCATCTCGGGACGACGGAGATCGAGATAGCGATATTTCAGACGCACTTCTTCGTTCACATTGATGTTCGCATCGCCGGGGAAGAACGGTGGCACCTTGCTCTCGTTGAGCAGCCTCAGTTCGCTGGCTATGACTTCAATCTCACCCGTCACCATCTTCGGATTGATTGTGTTCTCCGAACGCGGTTCAACGATGCCGGTCACAGCCAGTACATACTCATTGCGCACGGACTCGACGCGCTCGTGCATCTCTGGATTGCGTTCGTTGTCGAACACAATCTGGGTTATGCCAGAGCGGTCACGCAGATCGATGAAGATGAGATTGCCGTGATCCCGTCGCCGGTTTACCCAGCCCATCAATGTAATTGTCTTTCCCGCGTCAGTCGAGCGCAGATCGCCGCAGCGGTGTGTCCGCTTCAAATCGCCTAAGAAATCAAGTTGCATAATCGCTTTCCGTGTTTGCGAATCAAGTTACAAATAATGTTGCGGGGTAAAGCTCCGCATTCTCCATCGTACGACAATCGGTGGGCCATGATGCACGCGCCAACTGCATTCGTGGAATTTGTGTTCCTAATTGTTCAGGTATGCCTGCAGTTCCGCCCGTAAAACCGTGGTCTGCTCGCCGCTCTTAAGATTCTTCACCGCGAAAGCATCGGCCTGAACTTCGTTTTCGCCGACGATGATGGCAAAAGTCGCCCCTAGCTTTTCAGAGGTTTCGAAGCTTTTTTTCAGGCGGAAACTCTCATCGCTTACGTCCACCGAAACTCCCTCGGCGCGCAACTCTTTAGCCAGCTTCAGTGCATGGCGGTTCATCCCCTTACCGAGCGGGATCACGAACGCCTTAAGTGGTGCAAGCGCCTGCTGTTGTTGTGCTTGCAAGGCCAGCACGAGGCGATCTTCGCCGATGGCGAAGCCAATTCCCGGAGCTTTCGGGCCGCCGAGCTGTTCGCTAAGGCCGTCGTAGCGGCCTCCGCCCAGCACGGCGCTCTGTGAACCCAGTTCTCCGTGCGTGAACTCAAACGTGGTGCGGGTGTAGTAGTCCAATCCCCGAACCATGCGCTCGTTTACCTGGTAAAGAACCGCAAGCGTGTCCAGAATGGCGCGCACCTCGGCAAAGTGCGTGCGGCAGCCTTCGTCAAGATAATCGGCAATCTTCGGCAGCTTTTCAATAATCGGCTGATCCGCGGGAACTTTGCAATCCAAAACCCGCAGTGGATTCGTCTCGGCCCGCCGCTGGCAATCAACGCACATCTGATCTTTTACGCCCTCAAGCGCCTCGCGCAGAGCTTGGTTGTAGGCCGGGCGGCAATTCACGCAGCCGACCGAATTCAGGTACAGCGTCCAACCCGTGAGTCCTACAGCATCCAGCAGCGCCGTCAGCATGTCCAGCACTTCGGCGTCGCGCATCGGCAATTCGCTGCCCGCCGTAGGAGGACCGATCACCTCCGCGCCGATCTGGAAGAATTGGCGGTAGCGTCCCTTCTGTGGGCGTTCGCGCCGGAACTGCGGCCCGATATAGTAGAGCTTCTGCAGCAATCCACTGCGTCCCAGTTCGTGCTCAATGTAGGCGCGCACTACCCCCGCCGTGTTCTCCGGACGCAGGGTGAGTGTCTGCGTCTTCTCGCTGGCGGCGCGAGCCTTATCCTCCCAGGTGAACATCTCCTTGGAGACTATGTCGGTTTCTTCGCCTACACCCCGGGCGAACAGTTCGGTGGATTCAAAGATCGGAGTACGAATCTCGTGATAGTTATAGCGGGCAAAAATCTCACGTACCTTGCGATCTACGAAGTTCCAAAGCTCGGTGTCAGGAGGCAGCAGGTCGCGAGTCCCGCGTACGGCTTTAATCATCTTTTCTGGTTCCTTGTACGAAAATTCTGTTCATCCGGGTATGGGTATTCCATCTGCTGAGCGGCCGCGCGGGCTACGATCTGTCCGTAGGTCTGGGCCACCAGGTACAGTGCCATATCGATACCAGCACGGATACTGCTGGCGGTCGTGATATTTCCATCCACCACCATCGGCAACTCAGGCAGCAGCGACGTGCTGGGAAAGCGCTCGCGAAAGAAATCCACCGAGTGAAAGTGCGTTGTAGCGGTCTTTCCTACGAGCAGTCCAGCCTCCGCCAGCAGCAGGGAACCGGTGCCAACCGATGCCAGGCGGTCCACTCGTGGGGCCATTCTCTTCAACCAGTCCAGGTACTCGGGTTGGTGCATTAATGCCCGAATTCCATGCCCGCCCGGAACCAGCAACATGTCCAGGGAAGGGCAGGTGGCAAAATCCACGTCTGGCATAATGCGCATTCCACCGCTGGCGCGCACCAGTTCCGTGCTTTCGCCAACCAATACCTGGTGGATCGGGGACTCACTTTCGCGGCGCGATTCCTCGTCCAGGCGGGTGGTGGCAAATACTTCAAAAAGACCGCAAAAATCCAAAACTTCCGCGTCTGGATAGATCAGAATGCCAACCGTTTTCTCCGCCCGGCTTAGCGGTTCGCCGTTGGCGCTCAATCTTCCAACCCACTCAGGCACTGTTTGTTGCAACCCAGGTACTTCGAATAATAGGTCAAATGAAAACCTTCCCTCCGCGCTTTGATGGCGGTGAATGTTCCGGTCCAAAATATTGACCATACCAGAACTAAAGGTACGAAGAAAACCTGTAATAGTACCTCCGGTTCCCTGTCTATATGCCACACCACCCCACAGAACTCCCGGTTGGGCTCCGCAAAATGCTTCACAGAAGGCCATGATCAGTAGTAATATTCCGAAACTGGTCGGGAGCCGGCTGTTTGGCGCCCGTGCCAGCTTCGTGAAGTTGTTCTTTTGACCAATTTCGCGTTCATTACGCACTTTTTTGAGCAGTCGAATGTGCTTGGCTTTTGGCCGAGGGCCTGCGACCTGAGTCGGTCTCTCTTTAGGGGAGGCCACCTGCGTGCACAGGGCACAAATTAAGACTACCCGCAGTATCGATGTTGTGGACTTGGGGCTGAAAGGGGATCCCATGGAATTCCAGGACACAGTGCTGAAGTGCGTGGATTGTGGCGAGGATTTTGTCTTTACCGCCGGAGAGCAGCTTTTCTTCCACGACAAACAATTCAAAAACCTGCCCAAACGCTGCAAGGCCTGTAAGACAAAAAGAGGGCCGGCCCAGGGGGCGCAAAGCCATTTCACAAAACACGAAACCATCGCTATCTGCTCGGGTTGCGGAAAGGAAACGACTTTACCCTTCCGTCCTACGCAGGGAAGACCCGTGTTTTGCCGAGAGTGTTTCGGGCAACAAAAGAAGACCTCCAGCGCAACGGCTTCCTGAAGGTTGCTGATTCCTGGTAGGTGATCGAACTCTCGTCCAGGTTCAATGTGCTTCGAACCGGCGTGTGCGAGTCGCTAGAGGGCCTTTCGCGCCCTTTCCCCGGTTGCGACTCCAGGTTGGGGCTTGGGTGACTCCTTGCGCGAAATTGCCTGCATGCTGTCTTGGTGGGTCACCAGCAGCGCTTCAATTTGGCGGAGCAAATCGTTGGTGTTCATCGGCTTTACCAGTAGAGATTCCGCGCCCGACGATCTCCATTCGCTGCCCAGTTTCGGATATGCGGTCAAAATCGCCGTCGCGGGATTGTATGCCTGCGAACGCGCAATGCGAATGACCTCGAACCCTGAGGTCTCGTTTTCCATTCGCATATCGGTGATCACCATTTCGAACTTAGCGGTGGTCAGCTTCTGCTTCGCCTCGCGAGCGGAAGTCGCTGTCTCCACGTCAAACCCGCTCATCTCAAGGATGGCTTTGAGCGTCAATAGAATCGCCAGTTCGTCATCTACGAGCAAAATGCGTCGTTTCATTACAGGCTCCGGAATTCCTCGAAAATTATCTCCGACTCTTGTGGCTGCTCGGATTGGATGCGTGTATCCGACTAATTGCCGGAAGGAAAATCAGAATCAGGTTTGTAAGCAGGAATAGCAGGGCCTCTAAGACCGGCACCGGAACCACCCCAATTGCCCATATAATACTACCGTGGGCAGTTTCTATGTTGAAAACTTCGGTTGTCGCGCCACGCAAGCTGATGGCGCCGCGATCGAACGCCAGTTGACCGATCGCGGAATGTCGCGAGCCGGCACCGCGGCCGAAGCCGAAGTCGTTGTCTTGAACACCTGTACCGTGACCTCGTCGGCCGATCAGGATGCGCGTGCAGCCATTCGGCGAATCCGTCGCGCGAACCCCTCCGCGCGCATACTTGTGACCGGATGCTATGCGCAGCGGGCACCTGAAGAGGTTGCTGCTTTAGACGGCGTCTCACTCGTCGTTGGCAACTCCCACAAACACCGTCTTGCCGAAATCGCCGCCGCAAGTGGGTTTGTTTCGTTATCTTCTTTAGCCGCGCCACCGGTGGAGCCCGAAACCACCTCGACGGCGGGTCACCGCGCACCGATGGTGGTGGAAGACATTTTTGCCCACACGGAATTGCTTGCCGCGCCCGTCTTCGACTCCGATAATGAAAAGACTCGCCCCAACCTCAAGGTGCAGGATGGCTGCAACAATCGCTGCTCCTTCTGTGTGATTCCCTTTGTGCGTGGCCGTAGCCGCTCACTTCCTTTGAGTGAAGTCCTCCGCAACGTCGAACAGTTAGTGGCCAACGGATATCAGGAACTCGTGCTCAGCGGAATTAATCTGGGGCGATGGGGCCGCGATTCAAATCGCGAGTTACCAACCCCCGCTTCGGCGGCACCAGTTCGGCGTGCCCGTTTTGTCGATCTCCTGCGGGCTATTCTCGAACGAACCAGCGTTCCTTTGCTGCGCATCAGTTCCGTCGAGCCAATGGATTGGAGTGACGAACTCATAGATCTTGTGTCATCCAGTCAGCGCATCGCCAGCCATGCCCATCTTCCGTTGCAGAGCGGCAGCGACCGCGTCCTGCGGCTGATGCACCGCCGATACCGTCCCTGGCATTATGAAGACCGCGTTCAGCGCATCCATGCCGCTATGCCCACGGCTGCCATCGGCGCCGACGTTATGGTTGGTTTTCCCGGCGAGAGCGAAGAGGATTTCGAGCAGACCCGCGCCTTTATCGAGCGCCTGCCATTCACCTACCTGCACGTCTTCACGTATTCCTCGCGCCCTGGCACGCCCTCAGCAGCAATGCCCGCGCAGATTCCTGTGCATCAGGCCCGCGAACGCAATCGCGTACTGCGCGAACTCGCATCCCGAAAGAAACGAACTTTTCAGGAGCAGTTCGTCGGAGGGACATTGCGGGCGATCACACTCACTCAGTTCTCGAATGGCCGCACCGAGGCCCTCACAGATAACTATCAGAAGCTTTGGATTATGGGCCAGCTACCCTCGAATCAAATGCTCACGGCCCGCATCCATTCCATTGAAGGCGAAGCGCTGGTGGGAGTTGTGGAGTAAGAGCCAAGTTTCAAGGTTTAAGGTTTCGCATTCCAAGGTTAAACACCAGGCCGCAGCCCGTGGAGTTCTGGACTTTTGCTTTGAAAACCTTGAAACTTTGAAACCTTGAAACTTTGAAACCTTTTCCTGAAAGGACTCCATGCCCAACGTTTTCGATTTTTCCGCCAAGCTCAACAATGGGGAAGAGAAGTCGCTCGCGGATTATCGCGGCAAGGTTCTGCTCATCGTAAACACGGCAAGCAAGTGTGGATTCACTCCGCAGTACAAGGGCCTCGAAGATCTCTACAAGAAATATCGCAAACAGGGGTTAGAGGTTCTCGGCTTTCCATGCGACCAGTTCGGCCATCAGGAGCCGGGGACCAATGAAGAGATCCGCAGCTTCTGCGAACTCAACTACGGCGTTACATTCCCGCTTTTCGCACGGATCAATGTGAATGGCGTTAGCCAACATCCACTGTTTAAGCACCTGAAGTCCGAAGCTGCCGGACTGATCGGCGATTCGATCAAATGGAATTTTACGAAGTTTCTGGTGAGCCGCAAAGGTGAGGTGCTTGGCCGTTTTGCTCCGACCACGCCTCCTGAAAAAATCAGCAACGACATTGTCAAAGCCTTGAAGAAGTAACGATTGGCGGTATTGTTTCCTACTCTTTAGCTAGAGCACAGCTCCGTGTCTGTGCTGCTGCTCAACATCCTTTCCGTGCTATACTTTAAGCGGTTTCAGTACCATCGGAGGACCGTATCGATAAGCGTTTTATCCGCACCAATGAGCGTATTCGCGTCCGCGAAATTCGCGTGATCGACGATCAGAGCGAGCAACTTGGTATCATGACACCTCTAGATGCGCTCAAAATTGCCAGGGAAAAAGGGCTCGACCTGGTGGAGGTTTCACCCACCGCGCAACCGCCTGTCTGCCGCATCATGGACTTTGGTAAGTACATGTATGAGCAGGAAAAAAAGGAACGCGCGGCCAAGAAGAACCAGAAAGTCATCACCATCAAGGAAGTGAAGTTCCGCATTAATGTGGACGAGCACGATTATCAGACCAAGAAAAATCATGCCCTGCGCTTTCTTAGTGACGGTGACAAGGTCAAGGCAACCATCTTTTTCCGCGGTCGTGAAATGACCCGCCAAATGCTCGGTCGTGAGATTCTGCAGCGGCTGATCAAAGACATCGCGGATAAGGCCGTGGTAGAGAATATGCCGAGGCAGGAAGGCAATACCCTGCACCTGATTCTGGCTCCACCGAAGGTTCAGAAGTAACCGCAGAAGGCAGTCCACTCGGTACGGACTGCTCCAACTAGCACTTTTGCTCTCCCGCAAGCCGCTTTCCAGCGATACTTTTCGAGGGCTTTCGCTCTGGCCAGTTTGCCCGGAGAGGCTGTTCTCGTGTTTAATAACATTAGTTGTTTTTAGGACCCAATCAATGCCGAAGATGAAGACTCACAGCGGCGCCTCCAAGCGCTTCAAGAAGACGGGTACGGGCAAGGTGAAGAGAGGTTTCTCTTTCCAACGCCATATCATGACTTCGAAGGGCACCAAGCGGAAGCGTCAGATGGATATGGGCGGAATGGTCGACAAGGCCGATCTGCCTAAGATTCTGAGGATGATCCCCTACTAGCTGGGGTGATCTCCCGCCGGACGGCATCGATTCGTCCGGCGCAACAAGGGTGCAAACCCGGGTGTGTGAAGAGGTTCAAGGTGTTAAAACCTCCTGCCTCCAGCCGCCATAATCCCGCGGATAGATTCCAGCGGATGTCTCAAAAGGAAGGTAGCAGCAATGCCTCGCGTAAAACGTGGTACTAAGCGCCGTGACAAGCGCAAAAAGATTTTAGAGCGCGCCAGTGGGTATTTCCTCACTAAGTCGAAGCTCTATCAAGCCGCACAGGAAGCCGTACAACGCGGCCTCAAATTCGCTTTTACCGGCCGTAAGCAGAAAAAGCGTCAATACCGTTCGCTTTGGATCGTGCGCATCAACGCCGCCGCCAAGCTCAACGGTCTCAGCTATTCGCAATTCGTCCACGGTCTGAAAGTTGCAGGAATCGAGCTTGATCGCAAGATTCTTGCTGACATCGCCGTGCACGATCCCGCGGGCTTTGCCGCCCTGGTCGTGCAGGCCAAGGCCGCCGTGCCGGCGCAAGCGTAAGTAGCTCTCGACCAGATACTGAAAGCCACGAATGGCACGGGAACACGGACCAAACGGTTTGTGCTCGTGCGGTTCGTGGCTTTCGTCTTTGATCCTGAGGTGTCATCCTGAGCGAAGCGAAGGACCCCTATGGCGAGCAGGGAGTACCGCTTTTACACATACATACTCGGGAGCATATCCGGTACGCTGTACATCGGGATGACGAACAACCTTGAGAAGCGGGTCTGGCAGCACAAGCATCATGAGTTCCCGGGCTTCACCTCAAAGTACGGAGTCGATCGCTTGCTGTATTTCGAGAGCTTCGACGATGTTCGCAATGCGATCAACCGCGAGAATCAGTTGAAAGGCTGGACGCGGGCGAAGAAGATCGCACTCCTTGAATCGGCAAACCCAAAGTGGGAGGACCTGAGCCGGGAGTGGTATGAGAGCGATAGGGGTCCTTCGGCTCCGCTTTGCTCCGCTCAGGATGACACCCGGTGAGCACTTTGCTCGCTTAGTACGAAACGAGAATACTTATCATGTACACCGTTCCCAAACTCGAAGATTTCTCTCCCGCCTCCCTCGACAAGGCTGCCTCGGAACTCCGCGAAGCGCTGGAAAATGAGGCGCGGTCTGCCCTCGACCCGAAAGCCTTTGAGGAGTTCCGCAATCGCTGGATGGCCCGCAAGAATGGTCTGCTGACGCAGGTCAATGACATGTGGCTGAAAGCTGCTCCCGGCCCTGCCAAGCGCGATGTCGGGCAGTTGGTGAACGCACTCAAAAAGGCTGCCGAAGTTCTCGTCTCCGATGCCGAGCAACTCGCCTCCTCATCGGGTCTTGCCGCCAAACTTAAGTCGGAGACCATCGACATCTCGCTGCCCGGAATCGAGCGTACCCTGGGTGTTCGCCATCCGGTCCTGCGCACTCTCGACGAACTGATCTCGGTCTTCGTCAAGATGGGCTACTCCATTGCCGAAGGCCCCGAGGTCGAGAGCGACTACTACAATTTCGAAGCCCTGAACTTTCCGCCGAATCATCCCGCGCGCGATACCCAGGACACGCTCTTCATCGCCAACCAGGAGCGGCACCCGCAGCGTGACCGCCTCCTGCTGCGCACTCACACTTCGCCCGTGCAAATTCGCACCATGGAGAGTCAGCGGCCTCCCGTGCGCGTCATCTGCCCCGGTAAGGTGCACCGCAACGACGCGCCAGACGCGACCCATTCGCCGGGCTTCCACCAACTCGAGGGCCTCTGCGTTGATACCAACATCACCTTCGGCGACTTGAAGGGAACGCTCGACCACGCCATGAAATCGCTCTTCGGTTCGGCGGTAAAAACCAGCTTCCGTCCGTCGTTCTTCCCCTTCACCGAGCCCAGCGTAGAGGTTTCCATCTCGTGCCCATTCTGCGGAGGCAAAGGCTGCCGTCCATGCAAACAGAGTGGTTGGATCGAACTTCTCGGTGCCGGTATGGTCGATCCCAACGTCTTCGGCTTCGTCAACTACGACCCGAAGAAACTCAGTGGCTTCGCCTTCGGCATGGGCGTCGAGCGGCTCACGATGATGAGCTACAACGTGGATGACATACAGCAATTCTTCTACGGCGACATGCGCTTCCTGGAGCAGTTTGCGTAATGAAAATTTCACCGAATTGGATTCGCGACTTCATCTCTCCCTCCGCTAGCGACCGTGATGTTGCCGAGGCGCTTACCGTTTCCGGCATTGCCATTGAAGGATACTTCGGCGAGGGTACCGACCAGACATGGGAGGCGGAGATTACCACCAACCGCGTCGATGCCATGAATCACTATGGCGTCGCTCGCGAAGTCTCAGCCATCTACGACATTGACCTTGCGCCCCTCGCGCCCAAGGTAGCCGAGAGTGGGCCCGCAAACTTCCCGATCACCATTGAAGACGCCGAAGGCTGCGCCCGCTACACGGCCCGCGTCGTTTGCGGAGTGAAGATCGGACCTTCGCCGCAGCGCATCGCCCACCGTCTCGAACTCGTCGATCAACGGAGCATCAGCAACGTGGCCGATGCATCCAACTACGTGCTCAACGAAATCGGGCAGCCCACTCACGCATTCGATCTCGATAAACTCGAGGGCGGCAAAATCATCGTGCGTCGTGCCCGTGCCGGAGAAACGCTCACCACTCTCGACGGCGTCGAACGCAAACTCGCACCCGAAGACCTCGTCATTGCCGACGCCGTAAAGCCCGTCGCGCTGGCCGGAGTGATGGGCGGTGAAGCCACCATGATCACCTACTCGACGAAGAACGTGCTCATCGAGTCTGCGTGGTTCGATCCCACGGGGATTCGCCGTACCGCTCGCCGCCTCGGTATGCACACCGACGCCTCGCACCGCTATGAGCGCGGAGCCGATCCCGGCATCACGCGGGTGGCCTGTGCCCGAGTCGCCGAACTGATCGTCGCGAGCGCCGGTGGCACGGTTTCCGAGGAGATCGACGTTGTCGCTCGAACCATCGCGCAGCCGCGAATTCCGCTCGCCTCAAGCGAAGTTAAGCGCATTCTCGGCGTGGAGATTCCTTCCGCCGAAATTGCCCGCATCCTGCATCGCCTGGGCTTCACCGTCGAAGGTAGCGGCCCGGAATTCACCATCGCTGTCCCTACCTGGCGACTGGATGTGGAGCGCGAAATCGACCTCATCGAAGAGGTCGCACGCATCTTTTCATTTCTCAAGATCCCCAACACGCTGCCATCCTTTGCCGGCGGTGTCGTCGAACTGCCCAACGCTGGAAAGAAGGCTGCACTGCGCAACCGCCTGATCTCGCTCGGCTACAACGAGTCGCTCTCCTCCACGTTCATTCCGCAGGACGACGCTCGCTTCTTTTCTTCGAACGGCGGGTCCGCGAACGGTGTGGCAGGATTGGAGCCTGTGCGCATTGCTAATCCGCTGAGCGAGGAGGCGTCCTATATGCGCACCTCACTGGTCCCCGGATTGCTTCTGCAGATCGCCTACAACCTCAATCGCGGCAACACCGATGCCCGCCTCTTTGAAGCCGGACACGTTTACGCGATGCAGGGCGAGGCTGTCGATGAGCACAATTCTCTCGCCTGGGCCGCCACCGGAGCCGCCGCCGAGCCCAGCGTTCACGGAAAGCCCGAGCCGCTCAATTTTTTCCACATCAAAGGAGACGTCGAGCTACTTCTCGCCGCCTTCGCTGTGCCAGACGCCAATGCTAAGGGTGGCCCACATCTGCCTGCAGTTGGCAAATGTGGGGAACAGCCATGCGGCGGAATCACCTTCGACCGCAACGTTCCCACATGGCTGCACCCGGGACGCTCCGCCCGCGCACAACTCGCGGGTAGAACCCTGGCAATCTTCGGACAGCTTCATCCGGAAGTCGCAGCCGCCCGCAAGCTAAAGCAAGATGTGTTTGTCGCAGAGGTATTCGTCGAGGAACTCTACGAACTCGCGCTGCGTCAGCCCACCTACACTCCGATTTCGAAGTACCCGGCAGTCGAGCGTGACTTCTCGTTCGTTCTCCCAGAAGGCGTGGAGTTCGAAAGCATCCGTCAGAAGCTCTCCGCGCTTGCGATTCCAGAGCTCACGGCAATACTGCCGGCAGAGACCTTCCGTGGCGGCTCACTCGCCGCAGGGACGTATTCGTTCCTCCTGCGCGTCCGCTTCCTATCGCCCGAACGCACCCTGCGCGACGATGAAGTCGCCAATTGGGCACAGCAGATTGTGAAGGCTGTGGAAGGGTTGGGCGGGTCACTGAGGCAGTAGTTTGTGGGAGATCGCAAGGGCTGGGCATTCTGCTATCCCAGGTTAGCGCCGAAGGCAGGCGCGAACCTGGGGCACCCGGCGTTGAAGGAAAGATGGGTCATTCTGAGCGTCAGCGAAGAACCCCTGCACGGTTTTAATATTCCGAACGGCCACAGGGAATTCAATCAGTCCAGTTCTACGCTGCCGTCTCCGTTGCTTAGGAGCACCCCAAAACCAAATCGATTGCTGGTTGAAATTGGGGAGCGCCCTTGAGATGTCAGCCGCGCTGGGGTCTTTTACTTCGTTCAAGATGACACCGCTTCTCAAGGCACCGATTGGTTCAAGATGACATCGCTTTATTCGCGCCTGGTGTATGTCTTCATTTAAATCCTATCGCTACGACGTGCTCACGGCGTCTGCCTGTTCAGGCAACAGCGGTTCATCCTCCGCGCTTGCCTCCACCAACTCCGCTGGCAGATTTTTTTTCGGCTTCACGCGCAACTCTCGCAGCATCTCTGCCTGGCGAATCAAGTTCCCCTTGCCGGTTGAGAGTTTGCTGAGCGCATCGCGATAGCTCGTCTTTGCCTGCTCCATTCTGTCTCCAACGGTTTGCAGGTCATCGACAAAGCCCACGAATTTGTCATACAAATCGGCACCGCGCTTCACGATCTCGGCGACGTTTTGTTTCTGGTGCTCCTGCCTCCACAGATGCGCAACCGTGCGCACCACAAACAGCAGCGTGCTCGGACTCACCAGCAGCACATTGCGTTCGTATCCGCTGCCCCATAGCTCGGAATCGTTGCCGATTGCGGCCATGAACGCGCCCTCGATGGGAACGAACATGCACACAAAATCGATCGACTGCAGTTGGTGTAGCGACTGATAATTCTTCTCCGCCAGCTCCTTGACGTGCTTCCGGATCGATTCCATGTGACGCCCCAGCGCAATTTTGCGAGCCGCGTCGCTGTCGGCGTTAACGTATTCGTTGTAGGCCGTCAGCGAAACCTTGGAGTCGATAATGAGGTGCTTATCCTCCGGCAGATTCACGATCACATCCGGACGCACCTGCCGCGAATCTTCATTGAGGAAGCTGGTCTGAACAATGTACTCTTCGCCCTTGCGCAGTCCGGAGGACTCCAAAATCTTCTCCAGGATCATCTCGCCAAGATCGCCCTGCGCCTTCGACGAAGTTGTCAGCGCACGCGTCAGGTTGCTGGTGTCGTCGGAGAGTTGCTGATTCATCCCCATCAGCAGTTTTACCTGCTCGGAGAGCGCCGAGCGATCCTTGCCCTCCTGTACGTAAACCTCTTCCACCTTCTGCTGGAATCCCTTGATCTGTGTTGCCAGCGGCGTCAGCAACTGCGAGAGATTCGTCTGGTTCTGCTCGGTGAAGCGCTTTGTCTTCTCTTCTAGAATGTCGTTGGCCAGCGTCTTGAACTGGTTGGAAAGCTCGACGCGTGCGCCCATCAGCAACTCAAGCTTTTCGTTCGATTGCCGCCTCTCGGCGCCGAGGCGCTGCTCGAATTGCAACTCCTGCTGTTTGAGCTGTTCGGCTAGCCGCCCCGCTTCAAGTTCTGCGGCAAATCGCGCATCCGTGACCGCCTTGAGCTGGCTATTGCACTCATTCAATTGAGCTTGCGCTGCGGCGCTGGCATTGTGGCTCGCTGTGAGCTCCGCTTCTACCGTGGATCGCTGTGACCGCAATGTTGACAAACGTCCGCCAAGATAAGCGGCAGTGATGCAAGCTCCTAAAATGAATGTAAGAATAGCTGTCAGGACGACCATGGACATAAGAAAGACTCCGAGTTCTTGGATTGTAACCCACCTGCGTAAGGGAAAGTTATCTACGCGGATTCTCCCCCTCCTGCTATTGCTGTTTATGTTCGTCAAAGGTGGATTCGCGCAATTTGTTCCTGCTGACGAGCAGGAAATTGTCCGCCTCATAAATCAGGAGCGCCAGTCGCGCGGCCTTGCTACGCTGGTTACGGACGAGCATTTGCAACAGGCAGCGCGCAAGCACAGTCAGCGGATGGCCGCCACTCATCAGGTTGAGCATCTGGTTCCGGGCGAGCCCAAACTCTCGCTTCGTCTTGGCGAGACCAATCTACGCTTCGACGTCAGTGGAGAGAACGTTGCGCTTACCGCCGATGCCACCCGCGCCCACACGGCTCTCATGCACTCGCCACACCATCGGGACAATATTCTTGACGCGGACTTCAACTCGATCGGTGTCGGTGTGGTGCGCGCAAAAGAGGGAATCTACGTAACGCAGGATTTTGCCCGTCGGCTTCCCGAGGTGAGCGTGGGCGAAGCAGAAGATCAGGTTGCCACCAGCCTTAATCGAGTACGACGCGCTACAGGACTACCAGCCTTGAGGCGATTGCCAGCGTCTGATCTGCGCAAAATCGCCTGCCGGATGGCAGCGAACGACAAACTGAATCCGAGCGCCGGATTCTCAGACCACAAGGTCAACGCGTCAGTCGCGTTTACTACGCTCGACCTCTCGCAAATTCCCCGTCCGCTCGAACGCCTCAAGACGAGCACTGCAAGCGGTTTCTCGGTGGGAGCCTGCTTCCAGACAAGCGCGTCCCACGAGACCCCTGTCTTTTGGATCGTCGTAGTGACTTACTTTTAGTTTTCACAAATTGAGTGCTGGCACTGAACTATCGGCCTTTTACTGTCGTATCTCTCTCCATGCGCTAACGAACACGCAGGGTGTTCGTCCAATCGCGCCGGAGGCATAGCTCATGGAAGCCAAATATAACTGGATCATCGACAGTACACCGATTCGTCTTGCCATCAACGCCGCCGCGTTTGCCGTTTGGTTTGGCGCGGCTTTTGGTCTTATGTTCTTCGCCATCAAGTAGTGAGCCGCGGATTAAGGGCAAATTAGAACGCGGGCGATTGAGCCCGCGTTCTAATTGAGAAGCAACCAGAAATTATGAAACCTGGTGATAGTATCCGTCGTGCTTGGTGACGTGCACAGGACATCCAAACAGAGAACCAAGGTGTTCTGCGGTCAGCAGCTCGGGCTTTGAGCCATCGCCAATAATACGGCCGTCACGCATAAAGATGACGCGCTCAATCTCCGGAACGACATCAGGAAGATGATGCGTGATTAACAGAAGAGCAATGCCGGATTGAGCCAGTTTGCTCATGGTTCGCCGCAGTTCGTTCTGCGCGAAAACGTCGAGGCTGTTGCTTGGCTCGTCAAACAGCAAAGCCTTCGGTTCCTTTACCAGTGCGCGGGCAATCATCACGCGCCGAACCTCGCCAGACGACATCTCGCCGATGACTCGATCGGACAAGTGTTCAATGTCCAGCCACGCCATCAGTTCATCCGCTTTCTCGTTCATCTCGGGTTCGATTTTATGATGCCACCCCAAGCCAACACTGCCGAAGAATCCGGAGAGAACGGCGTCGCGCCCAGTAACGGAACGCTCGTAGAACCCTGCGATGTCGTTCGTCATGATTCCCAGCATGGAGCGCAATTTCGAATTGTTCCAGGTTTCCTCTCCGAAAAGCTTCATCGAGGTACCCTCGTTTCGAATTGGGTAAAACTCACGCGTGATGGTCTTAATGAGCGTCGATTTACCTGAGCCGTTCGGGCCCATGATCGCGACGTGTTCGCCGCTTTCGATACGTAGATTCAGGTCATGCAACACCACGCGGCCATTGCGGGCAATAGAGACGTTGCGCAGTTCAATTAGCGGGGGAGTATCGTTGGTCATCATCATCAAGACAGAGTTATGGATTCCCGTTTTTCGATTAGCTGATAAGGTTTGCGATCCAGATTAGCTGCTCTTATTATAATCAGCGGTTCTTTGAAGTGGAAAAATTTGAAGGGAAAGGTCTAGACCAAGAGCAAAGCCCTCGGTCTAGACCTTTGCAGGTTCGGCCTTCTTTGCGTATTTTCTTTCAACGTAGTCGCTGAGTATCTGCTTGAACTCTTCGACGATGTGATCGCCCTTCAGCGTAGTCACGAGACGCCCATCGATGAACACTGGAGCCTTTGGATCTTCGAATGTACCAGGTAGTGAGATGCCGATGTTGGCGTGTTTTGACTCGCCCGGTCCGTTCACAATGCAGCCCATCACCGCCAACTTCATCTCTTCCACGCCATCGAACTCTTTGCGCCATGTAGGCATTTGCTCGCGAACGTAGAACTGAATCTGCTGCGCCAACTCCTGAAAATACGTTGATGTGGTGCGTCCGCAGCCAGGGCAGGCCGTAACCTGCGGCAAAAAGCTGCGCATCCCGAGCGACTGCAATACCTGCTGTGCCACTTGAACTTCTTCCGTGCGGTCGCCACCCGGCGCTGGAGTCAACGAAACACGGATCGTGTCGCCAATGCCTTCCTGCAGCAGAATCGCGAGCCCAGCCGTGCTGCTAACGATTCCCTTGGCGCCCATGCCCGCTTCCGTCAATCCAAGGTGCAGGGGATACTCGCAGCGCGAAGCCAGGTCACGATACACGTCCACCAGATCCTGTACCCCACTCACTTTTGCAGACAGCAGAATGTGATCGCCTGGCAGGCCATAACTCTCCGCCAGTTCTGCCGAATGCAACGCGCTGATGATCATCGCTTCGATCATCACATCGCGCGGTTCCCGGGGATCGGCGAGCTTGGCATTTTCATCCATCATGCGCGCCAGTAATTGCTGGTCAAGCGAGCCCCAGTTCACGCCGATGCGCACGGGCTTGTCGTTCTCAATAGCGCACTCAACCATGGTCCGGAAGTTGTCGTCGTTCTTGCGCCCAATCGAAACGTTGCCCGGATTAATGCGGTACTTCGCCAGAGCCCGCGCGCACTCTGGGAACTTTTTCAGCAGAATGTGTCCGTTATAGTGGAAGTCGCCCACGATGGGCACATGCACGCCCATGCTTGCCAATTCGTCCACAATGGGGCGAACCGCTGCGGCGGCGGCTTCGTTGTTCACCGTGACGCGCACAACCTCAGAACCGGCGCGGGCCAGAGCCGCTACCTGGCGCACGGTCGAGGCCACGTCTGCCGTGTCTGTGTTGGTCATCGACTGCACCATTACGGCCGCATCGCTACCTACACGGACGTTACCAATCTTTGCCGTTAGACTCTTTCGCCGCTTGATAATTGCCATGAATAACTCTTCTCTATCCCGGAATCATAGTTGTTGTACGCTCAGGCGGACCGGCCCTCGGGTGGCCCATTCAAGCCCTCTTTTGGCTAACAGGCGCTCTCATCTTTAGGCCTTTGCTTTACTGGCCGGGCAGCATCTTTACTACATCGTTGAAGATCACCATGCCGGCAAACAGCACCAGGCAGACGAACGCCGCCTGATAGAGCCGGATCTTGATGGCTTCATTGATGTCGCGCCGCATCACTGATTCCACCAGCAGCATGGCGATCAGACCACCGTCCAGAATAGGAATTGGGAGCAGGTTGAACAAGCCAAGCTGCAGGCTGATCATCGCCATGAACTCCATCAGGTCATTGATGCTGCGATGGTGCACCATCTCGCCCGAGACCCGAACAATTTCGATCGGCCCTGACATCTGCTTCATTGAAACTTTGCGCTCTGCCATGCGCCCGACGAGTTCAAAGATTAATCCAGAGAGCTTCTTGCACTCATCCACCGAGCGGCTGAATGCTTCAGTCACAGGAAGTTTTTCAACCTGCATAGGCTCCGAGCCGAAACCGATACGATAGCTCGTCGGACGCCCCTCGGCTGAAACCAGCTTGGGTGTAATCGTCAGTATCAGCTTCTGATTCTGGCGTAGGACTTCCAAGTGCACTGGCCTATCCTTCGTTGACTGCAGATATGTCTGCATCGCTCCGGTAGCGTGGATCGGGATGCCGTCCACGGAAATGATTTCGTCGCCCATCTGCAACCCGGCTTGCACTCCGGGCATATCTTTTTCCAGTGCCGTCACAATGAATGGTTGCCGCGGGAGCCAGCCAGCTTCGCCCGTCTGCTGTTTCCCGTCTGCTTTTGGTACCAGGGTAAGCGGTATCACCTCGCTGCCACGCTTCACCCGGAGCGCAAGGGGCTGGTTGGGACTGATCATGATCTTGTTGTGAACGTCCTGCCATGTCGGATTCCGCGTGTCACTGATCTGCAGAATCTGATCGCCCTCTCTAAGCCCGGCCTGCTCTGCCGGATAGCCCGGCATACACCAACCCACCACCGCGGGGTCATAGAGCCCATAGGGAATCTCGTGGTGCACGGTGAAGACTATCGTCAGCAACCCGACAGCAAGCACAACATTTGCAAACGGGCCTGCCACGGCAATGATTAGCCGTTGCCAACGTGGATGCCTCAGGAACTCGCCTTCGTCGTTGGCGGCCACGCCTTCGGCGCGCTCTTCCGGCATCTCGATGGCGTTGACCCCGGTCATCTTCACGTAGCCGCCTAGCGGCAGGGCCGAGATGCGGTAGTCAGTATCTCCGCTCCGGAAACCGAATAAGCGCTTGCCAAAGCCAATTGAGAAAACTTCCACGCGAACACCCAACAGCTTGGCAGCTGCAAAGTGGCCGAACTCGTGCACCAGAATCATTACGCCAAGCACGAGAACCGCACCGGCCAAAGTGTAAAGTGCGTTAGTCATAAACAGGATAAAATCTCTCCATACACCAAGGTACTCATTTCGTTGCTGCCACCCGCGAGCCGCTCGCGCCTGCGTTCACAAACCGTCGCGCCAGTTCACGTGCTTCAGAATCCATGGAAAGTACCTCTTGTATAGATTCCGGTTTGTGGGCTGGCGTTTCATTCAAAACAGCCTGAATCGTCTTGGGGATGCCCAAGAAGGAGATTTTGCCCTCAAGGAAGGCAGCAACTGCGACCTCGTCAGCCGCATTCAGAGCCACTGTTTTGGCTCCCCCCGCCTCGACGGCTTCATACGCCAGCCGCAAACATGGGAATTTATCCAGCTCCGGAGGGCAAAAATCCAGATGCTTTAGTGAAAGCACGTCAAAGCGCAGATCGCTCTCGATCCGCTCCGGCCAGGTCAGTGCATACAGAATCGGCAGCCGCATATCCGTCACGCTTACCTGCGCCAGAATGCTGCCATCCACAAACTCGACCATGCTATGGACCGTGCTCTGGGGATGCACCACGACGTTGACGTGCGAGGGTGGTTTATTGAACAACCTCACCGCCTCAATCACCTCGAACCCTTTATTCATCAGTGTTGCCGAATCGATGGTGATGCGCCGGCCCATCTTCCAAGTCGGGTGATTCAAGGCCTGAGCGACCGTAATATGGGCAAACTGTTCTCGCGGGGTATGCAGGAAGGGGCCACCGGACGCCGTCAGCCATACTCGCTCGACTTCTTCCATTTTCCCGCCGCGCAGGCATTGGTGTACCGCGTTGTGTTCGCTGTCGATTGGAAGTAGAGGCTTGCCTTGTCGCCTAGCCTCATCGATGAATAATTCACCGGCGGCCACCAGGCATTCCTTGTTGGCCAAGCCGATTGCCTTGCCCGCTTTCACGGCTGCGTAGGTGGCTTCCATGCCCGCCACTCCGACAATGGCGCTGACCACGAAATCGACCTCGGGATGGACGGCCACCGCCACAGTTCCGGGCGTGCCCCATATCACTTCGGTCCCTCTCACGCCAGCATCGCGTAAGCGCTTCCGCAGACCTGCTGCGGCATCCTCGTGAGCCACAGAGAGCAGCTTTGGACGCCAGCGTACCGTCTGCTCAAAAGCGAGTTCCAGATTCGAACCCGCAGCTAGGGTCACAACTGCAAAGCGGTCGGGGTAGCTTTCAACGATTTTGAGGGTGCTGCAACCAATCGAGCCGGTCGAGCCCAGGATTGCGATTCGTTTCATCACAGATACTTACAGTTTAACCCGTTCGCCTACCCTTGCACGAATTTCTGTCCAAAGACGAGGAATAGAAGAAACGCTACCGGGAGCGCTAAAAGCAACGCGTCGATCCGATCCAGAATTCCACCATGCCCTGGAAGCAAAGTTCCCGAATCCTTAACTCCCGCTCCCCGCTTGAACGCCGATTCCAGCAGATCCCCCACTTGTGCTGCTACGTTGATGATCAGCGCCAGCACAGCAGCTAGCCAAAGAGGCGCGCGCGTGTAGGCCGGTAGGTCGATTAGCAACGACTCCGGTGCCTCTGCGAGGAGATGCGTTTTGCTCAGCGCTGCCGCGATCTCAGGGACGTAATGCGCAAACAGGCAGCAAACGCCAACGGAGAAAACCAGGGAAGCCACCGCGCCCTCAATCGTCTTGCCGGGGCTGATTCGTGGCGCGAGCTTGTGCCGTCCCATGCTTTTTCCTACGTACATCGCGGCAGTATCTCCCACCCACACGGCGAAGAACGTAAACAGCACAAACACCCATCCGCGCGGGGAGTCGCGCATGATTGCCATCAACAGCAGCGGCAATCCAATGTAGGGAAGCGCCATGTAGCTCATCCCCGCTCCCAGCATTGCGGCCCTCAAATCTTCCCGCCCCATCGTTGCGATCATCAGCAGAAACGGAGCAAACATAAACAGCAGCAGGATACCTGCAGATAGCGATGCTCCGCCGAGCGAGTAGTAGTAGTACACCACAAACAACGCTGCCGTGTAGATGTAAGTCAGCAACCGAAAGGGTTCAAAGCCGTAGCTCGCTGCAATGCCCAGATATTCGAACACCGCCAACAACGCGACCACAACGGTAATCAGCAGAAACAACCAGAGCGGTGCCCGGAATACGGCGAGCAGCACCAGGGGAATCAAGATTGCGGCAGTAAGAATGCGTTTCATGTCGATACCAGCAGGGTACCCTCTGACACGCTCAGGAAGCAAAGCAGGAAAGAAAAATAACTATTTGGAAGACCTTCTCCGCTAAACTGCGGCGCCCACATTACCATAGCGGCGCTCGCGCTTCTGGAAGTCCGCCAGTGCCTCTAATAGGTGATTGCCGTCGAAGTCCGGCCATAGCGTCGGGGTTACGTAAATCTCGGTGTAGGCCAATTGCCACAGCAGAAAATTCGATAGACGCATCTCACCGCTGGTCCGGATCACCAAGTCAGGATCCGGAAGGTCCGAGGCGTACATGTGGCGTGAAACCATCTCCTCGCTGATCACCAGATCTTTCAGCCCGCCATTGCTGGCCGCAGCCTGAACGATTGACTGGAAGGCGTCGATCAACTCCGCACGCGCGCCGTAGTTCAGCGCCAGGGTCATGATCATGCCGGTGTTCTTCGAGGTTTGTTCGGTTGCCCAGGCCATGCGCTCCTGCACTTCGGGCGGCAGTTCGTGAATTCGCCCGATGTAGCGAAGCTGGATATTATTTTCGTTCATCAACGGAACTTCATTCTTCAGATACGTGCGCAACAATGCCATCAGAAAGTTGGTTTCTGTCTTCGGGCGCTTCCAGTTTTCCGCTGAAAATGCATACAACGTCATAGCGGGCAGATGGATGCGGGCGCCTAGCGTAATCACGTCGCGCACCGCCTCCACACCTCGCTTGTGTCCAGCAACGCGGGGCAGATGGCGGCGTCGAGCCCAGCGACCATTGCCGTCCATGATTACTGCAATGTGTTTTGGTAGCCGTTCTGGATCAAGTTCGGCGAATAACTCTGCCTGTTTGTGAGTCAGACCGGGAGGGACTGTGGTGTGCAAAGCATTTCCTCGAAACCGAGTAGTTTGAAGCTAGCACACGCTACGCGTTCTTGCAACGAAGGGTTGCAGGTCCGCCTAGGCCTAGGCCACGCGTCTGCGGGTAACCAGAACATATTCCTGTTTGTGGCGATCGTAGCGCAAATCAAAATGCTGGGCACAACCCGCACAAAGCCAAAGTGCCTTCTGGGTCAACTCTTTATCGCCCTTCTCTGCCCTTCGCACAAAGAGTTTTCCCTCGCCCAAGCGTTTGAACTCCGCACCACACTGCGGGTTTGCGCAGGTAGAAATCTTGGCGTCCTTCATTATGTCTCACCAATCGTCTTCTCCCGGCCCCAAACTCAGGCGGGCGAGCTATCGCGTGGACGGACCTTATTACTATTAATTAACTCCGGTACCTTGCCTCCATTGCTTTAATTCTCTAGGAAGCTTTCGGAGGCCGTTTAGTTATCTGGAAACTAAACTGACCTCCCGCTCTGCACGCACACCCACTCACTCCTGCCGCTGGCAGAGTGAGCGTCTCCGAATCGCCTTAAGCGGAACGCCGGGGCATCGCCGTCAGTTCACGCACCTGGTTCAGAACACTTGTCCATTGCACCCCATTCAGCCTGCGCATATAGGGCATCAACTCGGAGATAAACTCGTCCTGCGACAACTCGCGGATGTCGTCCTCGGTGGTGCGTCCCATCGTCAGCAGATCGCTCACGCGCACCCGAAGGGCCCCTGCCAAACGCTCAAGCGAACCAAGCGTCGGGCATGCCTTCTCATTTTCGATCTTCGAAACATAGGTCCGGGGGACGCTCATACGTAGAGCGAGTTGACGCTGGCTCAGACCGGCACGCATCCGCGTCGACCTTATCGCCGCCGCTACCGGTAGCTGGTTCGACGTTGCCATTGCCACCGTCTGTGTCATTGTGACCGGAACCTGCATGTGGACTTCTTCTGGAATTGCATCCAGAAAAGTCTTGCACCGGCGGCATATGTTATTGGAGGTCCGGAATTGGACCAGTTGACACTCATCGCAGCGAACAACTTCCCGCGAATCCACGGGCGCTAAAGTCGTAGCCATGCGAATTGAACGGAGCCGCCAGAGCGGGGGCAAACTCCTGACCTCAGGAACCAGATCGATACAATCGAGCTGACACCTGCGACAACTTGTAATTTGCTGGTTTCCCGTCGCTATGTCAACAACAATTTCAGGCAATCTACAGCAAAAACCTGCGAAAGGTAGCCAACATCCCAAAATAACCGGAGAAACCGAGGCGAAAATCTTGCAATCTCGATCGAACACGCATGTTTACTAACAAGGTTCGCGAGCATAAGAAATCAGTTGCAGTCCCTTCCTCCACTCCTAAATGTGGGCGACCGGACGCCTCTCCTCTGCATTTCCGAGAGGCTAACCCCAAAAAAAGAGCCAGCCGCTTTGGCTGGCTCTGTGCAAGATTGCTCCCTGACTTGAAAAGCATTTTGTGCACAAATTTCAACAAGTGATACCGATGACCTTCACGCGCATCGCGCTAAAGCCTTCGGGTCACGCACACATCACGTCCTGCCTCAATGAATATGGCTCAAGGCGCCATGTGAGAATGAATACTTTTGTAAGTGCAATCCATCGGCCAATTGGAGGTCCAAGCAACCCGTTCCGGTTCATCAGCTTGCAAACACACTGTGGATTGCTTCTCTCGAAATCCATACTTCTCGGCTGAAAGCCTCCAGAATCCCGTAGAATCCTAGGCTCTGGCGTAAGCCGGTGCCAATTTATCGCAGTACCATCGCCAGTTTCCCCTGCCGGATTACCTCGGCGACCCCCGCAATATCCGTTGCCAGTGACCTGTCCTGGGTCACCATCGGCGAAACCGCTCGAATCTCCTTCAGTGCCTGTTGAGCTCGCTTTCCCGGCTTCAGAGGAGCTAGCAGATCCACCGCCTGTGCTGCCGCCAGCGCCTCTATTGCCAGCACATACCGCACATTCTGGATCACGCGCCTCAGTTTCAACGCCGCCGTCATTCCCATCGAAACGTAATCTTCCTTGTTTCCGCTGGTCGTGATCGAGTCAACCGATGCCGGATGTCCCAGCACCTTGTTCTCGCTGACCAGCGCCGCCGCCGTCACTTGCGGCATCATGAAGCCTGAGTTCAATCCTGCCCCTGTTGCCAGGAAAGCAGGCAGTCCCTCGCTCAGCGCCGGATTCACCAGGCGTTCGATCCGCCGTTCGCTAATCCCTGCCAAGGCCGAGAGGGAGATCGCCATGAAGTCGAGCGCGAACGCAATCGGCTGTCCATGAAAATTTCCGCCGGAAATAACCTCGCCCTCCCCAACTTCTTCACGCCTTGCTTTCGCCCCTTTAGGGGCTGCTTTCACGAACACCAGCGGATTGTCCACCGCCGAGTTCATCTCAATCTCAAACACTTGTCGCGCGTAATCCAGCACGTCTAGCACCGCGCCATGCACCTGGGGAATGCAGCGCATCGAATACGCATCCTGCACCCGTTTGCAGTCGCGATGCCGCTCCCGCAATACCGACCCTTCCAGCATCGTGCGCAGATGTTTTGCCACTAGCATCTGACCGGCATGGGGGCGCGCCTGGTGGATACGCTCATCGAAAGCAACGTCGGTACCTTGTAGCGTGTCTAGCGTAATCGCTCCGAGCACGTCGGCCGTAGTTGCGAGGGTTCGTGCCTCCAGTAGCGCCAGCGAGCCCACGGCCAGCATCGCCTGGGTGCCATTGATCAGCGAAATGGCTTCCTTGGCCTCCAGTCGGATCGTTGCAACCTGCGCGGCTTTCATTGCTTCGCCGCCACTCATGCGGCGTGACTCGAACATTGCATCGCCTTCGCCGATCAACACCAGCGCCAGATGCGCCAGCGGTGCCAGATCGCCAGAAGCACCCACCGATCCCTGCGAAGGAATCACCGGATGCACGCCGCGGTTCAACATGTTGCAAAGTGTCTCGATCACCACGGCACGCACGCCACTGAATCCCTTGGCCAGCGAGTTGGCGCGCAGTACCATCATTGCCCGTACCTCGGACTCGCTAAGCGGATCGCCCACGCCGACCGCATGTGATCGCACCAGGTTAATCTGCAATTCGCGCGCCTGTTCGGCCGAGATGCGAACGTCGGCCAAGTGCCCGACTCCTGTCGTAATTGCATACGCCACGCGGTCTCCCGCCACTAGCGAATCGACCACCTCGCGTGCCCGCAGCACGCGCTCCCGCGCCTCGGCTTCCAGCAATACAGGCTGACGGTGCATTACCACCTGCTCAAAATCTTCCAGCGTCAGATCATTCCCATTCAAGTGCAGTGCAGCCATTGGTCTCCTTAAACAGTCTTTACGATAGTGTTGCGCGCGCTGGTGTTTCGTGATGCGTCCCTGACGGTGCCGCTCCGGTTGCCGCGCTGATTGCACCCTGATACTTCGGGGTCAAATGGACGTGTTTCATATCGCGTCCCACTACCATGTGTGTGCTCTCGCCCGTAGCCAGCAACTGCCCATCGGACTTGCGGACCGTCTCGTAATGAAAGCGCAACATGGAAGGCCGCATTTGTTCCACGCGCGTACGAATCGTGACCTCGTCGTCATATCGCGCAGGATGCTTGTACCGGCACTTCACCTCGACCACCGGAAGGTTGATCCCATCCTTCTCCATCTCCAGGTAGGTGAAGCCCATTTGCCGCATCAATTCCACTCGCCCCACTTCGAACCAGATGAGGTAATTCGAGTGGTACACCACCGCCATCTGGTCGGTTTCCGCATAGCGAACCCGAAACGTCGTCTCGCTGATTGTGCTCATGTATTTAGGTTACATCATGACTATGATCAGGTGGCCCACATCCGCCCCTTGCTCTTTGGGGCGAATGTGGGAATGTGGTGCAGATTGCAGTAGAGGGTTTGAACTCGCTCCAGATTATTCGCTCCACTTTGGCTTGCGCCGCTCCAGAAAGCTCCGCACGCCCTCTTCGAAATCTGCGCTCTTGCGGATCGAGCTATTCGCTTCCATCCCGCTCTGAATATCGCGCTCCAGCGTTTCGCTTGCGTAACCTCGCAGCAGAGCCTTCGTTGCCCTCAGTGACGCCGGAGAATTCTCCAGTAACTCTCCCGCAAGCTGTTGGGCTCGCGCCAGCAGATCCGCTGCCTCCACCACTTCATTCACCAACCCGATGCGGTAGGCTTCATCGGCGCTGAAAATGCGCCCCGTAAGCAGCAGGTCGCGGGCGTGCTTCTCTCCCACTTGACGAATCAAAAAGGCCGAAACGATGGCTGGCACAAATCCAATCCGAACCTCGGTATAGCCGAAGGTCGCAGCCTTGGATGCCAGCGTGAAGTCGCATAGCGTGGCCAATCCAGTGCCTCCGGCGATGGCCGCTCCATTCACTGCTGCAATCGTAGTTTTCGGGAAATTGTAGAGTGAGCGGCACAGGGTCGCGATGCGCTGGCTGTGGCGATGATTCTCCTCCGCTGTCTGCGAGACGAGTTTGTGGAGATCTTCCAGATCCATGCCCGCGCAGAACGCTTTGCCCTCGCCGGTCACAATCAGCACCTGTGCGGGGGATTGCTCCACATCATCGAGAGCAGCCAGAAACTCATCGATCAACTGATGACTGATTGCGTTGCGTTTCTCCGCGCGACTCAGGGTCAGAGTCGCAATCTTCGCTTCAAATGTCAGTTTGAGTGTCGTGTACATAGCGGCAAAAGCTTACATTCGCGCGGGGCAGTTCGGCAACACACGCGAATTTAAGGGTGAGAACGTGATTGCACTGCTTCTTTTTGGTTCGCATAATAGGAAAACCGCGCTCAAATGGCACGGTGGGTACCCCTCTATATATCCCGGTACAAATTTGAAAACAGGAGAGTTACGTCATACTTTAGACTCTCTATATTCAGAATAGCAGAATGGAGGGGCTATTCCCTCAGTTGAGGCGAAACTCTATTTGGATTGGAATGAGAGCGTTGGGAGGAATGCGCGAGAATTCTTGCTTGACGGCGCACTAGTGAGGGGAAAAGCAAACGCAGGCGCGAGGTCGAAAGCCCCACTCAAGCCAAAAGATGGCTTGAATGGGCCACCCGCATTCTCATCAAGGCTGTAAGCCGGCGCGTGGGAGATGGCCCCTGTACTGGTGCAGTCACAGCGAGAAGCAATTAGTATTGGTCACGGCGGAGAGCGGTGGGTTCTGCTTCTCCGCCGTACCTTCATATCGAGAGGAAAGCCTTGGCAGAAAAAGCTGCTCCATCCACAAGGAAAAGGCTTCGCCTAAATGGAGTTACTGACGGCCTGTCTCCGAAGGACCTGCGCACGCTGCGTTCATTGAACACTCCGGCGAAAATTCAGAAGTTCATCGATGCGATTCCTTATGATTACGCGGACACGGCGCGATCTCCGCGACGCGTGCTGCGCGAGCGTGCAGGACACTGCATGGAAGGCGCGCTGCTGGCAGCGGCGGCACTGCGCGTGAACGGCTATCCGGCGCTGCTGATGGACCTGGAAGCGGTTCGCGACGATGACCACGTGGTTGCGCTCTATCGCGAGCACGGACTTTGGGGCGGCATCGCCAAATCAAATTACGCGGGACTACGATTCCGCGCGCCGATCTATCGCACGCTGCGCGAGCTGGCGCTCAGTTACTTCGAGCACTACTACAATCTGCGAGGCGAACGCACGCTGCGCGCTTATTCAGCGGCAGTAAAGCTGTCGCGCTTCGATTCACAACATTGGATGACCTCCGAACAGGACGTTTGGTGCGTGCCGGAATACCTCGCGGAGGTTCGACATTACCCGCTGTTTCCACACAAGGTTGCGCGCAAACTGCCGCGGCTGGACCGCCGGAGTTATGAGGCTGGGATGCACGGATCGGTGAAGCACTGAAGACGCGGGAAGACGTACGCAACTGAAACGCCCCACTCAACGAAAATCGCGTTGGGTGGGACCACCCGCCCAAGTACGGCTGAAGAACAACACCGTTGCCGGGGTGGAGGGCGCTGCATCCCACATCTGCTAACTGCGGCAGATATGGGGCACCCGGCGCCGAGCCTCAGGACTGGCCGTGGAGCAGTTTCCGTCACTACCTTTCGGGAGAGGACGGCAATGTCGAGATCGAGTCCATGTGGACTGCAAAGAAGGAGAGCAACTGGGAGACGCCCTCATCGTCAAGGTCAAAGACCCCGCCCTAGCCAACAACAGGCTAGGACGGGGCACCCTGAAGATCGATGAATAGGGAAGTAGGCCAGGCCACCCGCCAAAGCTTTCTGGCAGGCTCGCTACTATGACTTCAACGTTTTCAGTGCGAGCAAGCGAATCGAGAAGCTCCGCTACATCCACCGCAATCCGGTCACCCGGGGCCTGTGCGCCGAGCCTCAGGACTGGCCGTGGAGCAGTTTCCGTCACTACCTTTCGGGAGAGGACGGCAATGTCGAGATCGAGTCCATGTGGACTGCAAAGAAGCGAGAGCAACTGGGAGACGCCCTCATCGTCAAGGTCAAAGACCCCGCCCTAGCCAACAACAGGCTAGGACGGGGCACCCTGAAGATCGATGAATAGGGAAGTAGGCCGGGCCACCCGCCCGCCGAGATCAAAATCCCCACTCAAGCCAACTGCGGCTTGAATGGGCCACTCGCCCACTCGAACCTCTTTCTCAGCGGAACAAGTGCGGCACGAACCTGCTGCGGTTATTCGTAATGATGGTCTCGCTCTCGCGAATGCCCATCCCGGCCGCGCCCTGATCCGCAATCATCCACGAACCCAGCACTGGATAGTTTCCGTCGAAGCAGGGAATCGGCGCCAGCGCCTGATAGACGAATCCCTCTTCGCCATAGGGGCCGTAGGACTGCTCTTTCTCGCCGTTGCGGAAGACTTGGACGTTTGCGCCCTCGCGCCCAAGCAGGGGTTTGCGCACATAGTCTTTCATCTCGCGGGGCCCGTCAAAGTACGCAGGCAGCAGCAGTTCATGTCGCGGATACATCTCCCACAGAATCGCCAGCAGTCCCTTGTTGCTGAACATCATTTTCCAGATCGGCTCGATCCACTGCGTCTTGTCCATGAAGTCCAAGGCCCGCGTGCCGAACTTCTCCTTCAGAATCCACTCCCACGGGTACAGTTTGAAAATCGTCTTGATCGGCTTATTTTCAAGATCGACAAACATGAATGTATTCATGTCGAAGCCGATGTCCTGCATCTTCAGCGCCTGCGTCTTGATGCCCGCCTGCTCCGCTGTGTCGCGCAAATATCCCGTCGTGAACTCATCTTCCACGGTCTCCACGTATCCAAACGAGACGGGCTCGGTCACGTAGTCTTTCAGGTCTTTCCACTTGGCAATCAGCTTCTCGTGAATCGAGTTCCACTGGTCGGCCTTGGGAAACAAATCCTGCAGCCAGTACCACTGCACCACGGCGGCCTCCAGCAGTGCCGTAGGGGTGTCCGCGTTGTACTCCAGTAGCTTGACCTGCTTGCCGTCATAGGCAAGGTCGAAGCGCCCGTAGAGTGCAGGAGGTTCGTCGTTCCACGTCTTTTTGATCGCCGCAATCGCCTCCATTGGAATCTTCAAGTCGGCCCAGCGATTGTTGTCGATGATGAACTGTCCTGCGGCAAGGCACATATCCTGCAACTTTTCGGTGGCAGCTTCCAGACGGTCCACTTCGGCTGAGGTGAACTCGTAGTAAGCCGACTCGTCCCAGTAATTTCCGCTGTCGCCGTCCAAGGTATGAAAGACCAGTCCGACCTTTTCGACTTTCGCCTTCCAATCCTCACGCGGCGTTGATTTATGGCGCTGCATCATTCGCCTCCTGAGCCGCCGCTTCCGGCGCTACCCGTGCTGCCAAATCCGCCACGCGAAACTCCGCCAAAGAATCCGCCGCTGGAACTCATCCCCGGCACCGGATTGCCGTTGACCACCATGTCGCCCATGTGGCCGCCCGTACTGCCGCCATAAAGATAGTGATAGTAGGGCATCGGTCCCATATATCCCGAGCGACGGCGCTCTTCCACCAGTTGGCAATTCTGCTCGCCGGTGATGCGCCCAGTCTCGTCCACGCAATCGCGCCGCTCGGGTTTCCGATTGCAACCCGAAGTAAACGCCAGTGCCATGCCTGCCAGCAGGCCCAATGTGATGTGCTGAGTTCTTTTCATAATCTGGGCGCGATTGTATCGCACAACTCACAATGTATCCACGGACCGTTAGTGCCTGAACGATCCTATCCGCTTGGGGTCATAGGAGAAATCGACCAGACCATCGCGGTAATCGATTTTCATTTCCAGAAGCTTCAGCAGTTCGAAGCCCAGCAGTCCTGAAACCTCTGTACCTTCATTCTTGCTCAAGTTAGAGAGATCGAGGCTCACGACGTCTTGGTTTTCCTGTGCGAAATGGCTGAAATGCAGCTTCACCTTATAGGCGCTGTAAACATTTTTCACCGTCCCGTTCAGGCCCTTCACTGTAATGTCATTATCTCTGGATATTTTTGTAACTCTGTGCGCAGCGGTCGTGGAAATCATGTTGGAATTTGAACCGGTGTCAATCACGAACAGCATGCTCTGTGAATCATTGACGCGGGTTGGAATCAGAAGCTGATGTCCGAATCGGAAAACCTTGGTCCAGGTTGCCATCTCCGGAGCTATATAGCGATCCTCGGGCAGCTTCATCTCCACTTTTTTACTGCCCTGCGCGCCCGATTCGTCGTCCCCTTCCGCATCCGCCACTTCCGTTCGTAATGCGGTTGCGGCAGTTCTGCCGTCGGGCCTCCTGGGTAGTGGGGAGAGCTTCAACTTCAAAGCAGGTCCGTCGATGTCGATCAGGTAGGAGTCGAAGACGTCGGTGCCAATCAAGCCATCATCTCCGTCGATAGAAGCACGGTCCGAGACATCTACGGTGCAATCCTCAAACTCCAGTTCGCCAATACGAATTCTCCTGGCCACCGCGGAGTAACCACTCTGCGCTCCTTTGTCACCGATCCCGCCAAACTTCGTCTCTGCGATGCGCTCCAACCCGGCCCGCTCAGCCGTGTGGCGGCCCACGGTGATTCCACTTGCGCCCGTATCCAGCATCAGTTTGCTTGTGTGATCATTCAACTTCACCTGCAGTCCGAAGCCGCGCTCATGGTTGAGATCGCTCATGAGTGGCAAAAGTGGTGTCTGCGCCTTCTCCACTTTGTTGACCAGTTTGCAGGCATGTGCGGGTTTGCTCAGAGCCGCTTTCACATGCTCCGCAGAATGCACCATGCGGAGCGTGTTAACGTCCCCTTTCGGATGAGGCAAAGAGAGATAGTCCTCAATCGCCCGCAACCGCTGGTTTCTCGGGAGCATCAGGAACCACTCGCGCTGCACTTCCGCATCATCCGGCGAAATGTCGTGGGCGGCCTTCAACTGATCGTAGGCCTTGCGGCGTAGCGAGTACGAGCGATAGAGCCGCAACAGACCCAGATACGCGCTCACTTCCGTTCGGTCCATCTTCTTCGCGTGCTGGTAGTGCCCCTCGGCTTCCCCCATCTCTCCACGACGAAACTCAACGTCGCCCATGGCAGTCAATAATTCTGCGGTGAATCCCGGCAAAGCTAGCCCAGTCTTGCCTAATTCGTAGGCGGCCTCTATACGCTGTTGCTGAAGTCGAACCCGCATGAGTCCGGCGCGGGCGTGGGCCATATCCGGTTTGTTCGACAGCAGGGCTTCGTACTTCTGGGCTGCTTCTTCGAGTTTTCCTGAGTCATAAAGCATGTCGGCCGCCGCCACTGGATCTTGCGCGGCGGTCGGCTTGTTTTCTTGCGCAGGAGCCATGTATGTGAGTATTGCGAACAGAAGTATGAAAGAGGGAAGACGTCGTGTCATCGGGTAGGTTCCTAAGTGAAGCAGAGTAGCATGGCGTCCGTCGGCTTCCAAAGGTGTTTTTGCGACCGCGCAAAGCGAAGCCGCTCACCACGCACTGTCTATCGGGTAAACCTCAGTGCGATGTCCTCATTCATCCGTAGCACGCTTTCCAGAGGCTTGCGGATCGGGATCTGTGCGCCGCGTTCTGCCAGCGCACGAAGCACCACCTCGGTAGGTAAGTTTCCTACCAGTGCATCCTGCGCAAAGGGACATCCGCCCAGGCCACCCAGAGCTGAATCAAACCGCCGGCAGCCAGCGTCGTATGCCGCCAGCACCCTTGCTGCAGCATCCTCCTTGCGCCCGTGCAGATGCGCACCAATCTCGACGTAATCGAATTGCTCCACCACCGAGCGCATGACATCCGCGATCATCTCCGGCGTCGCCACCCCCGCGGTGTCGGCCAGCGAAATCGTCTTGATTCCCATGTCCGCGATATTTTGTACTGCCTGTAAAACTTCATCCACATCCCAGAATTCTCCGTACGGATTACCAAAAGCCATGGAAACGTAGGCCACCAGTCCCAGCGCATTTTCCTCGGCCTTGCGCCACACGGCTTCCAGGGCGTCGCTGTTTTCCTCCGCGGTCTGGTTCTGATTCTTCTTGAGGAACGTCTCGCTGATCGAATATGGAAAGCCAAGCGTGCGTACCGCGTCCGTCGCGATTGCGCGCTCTGCACCTTTGTCGTTTACCACGATTCCAATAATTTCCACGTCGTCCGGCGGGTCCAATCGCTTCAACACGTCTTCGCTGTCCGCCATCTGTGGCACTGTCCTTGGCGACACAAATGAAACCGCATCAATCTGCTTAAATCCCGCCGCCACCAACGCGCGCAAATACTCTGCTTTGGTCTCAGCCGGAATATGGCGCGACAATCCTTGCCACGCATCGCGCGGACATTCCACGATCTTCACAACATTCTCTGCCATAAGTGCTTTCGCCTTTGTGTTTGCTTTTTGCTTTAGATGTCATCGTTAAAACAATTACTGTCATGGCGAGCGCAAGACGCGCAGCACTATCGCGCGTCCGGAGTCGAGCCACCCCTTGTCTCCCCGGCCAGCGGCTTAAACCAATCCTCCGCCAGATCGTTCCAGGTGGATTGTCCATCTCAATCAGCCACTCTTTCTTCGAGCGACGCCACCCCTTCAACTGCTTTTCTCTCGCAATCGCGCTACGTATATCTCCAAAGCGTTCCAGCCGAACCAGCCTAATGGCGTTGTACTTCGCCGAGAAGCCTTCCAGGGCATGGTTCTTATGCTGAAACACCCGCCGCTCGATGTTGCTGGTTACGCCGATGTAGAGAACGCGCCGGGATACGCTTTGCATAATGTAAACGTAATAGCGGTGCTCGCGGCTCATACAAAATCGTGCCTCGAATTCGAGAATAAGCGCCGTGAGCTGGAGTACGCGGCCTTGTGACGACAAGCTATTCGCTCGCGTAAAAGCAGAACTGCATGGCGAGTGCAAGGCCGAAAACCCTGTCATGGCGAGCGCAGCACTATCGCGCGTCCGGAGTCGAGCCCCCCTTTGTCTCAGACGCCGTCCCACGTGACGTACTGTGGTGCCTCGAACCCAACAAATCATTGCGAGATGGTGCGAAAGGAACAAACGGTTGCTCGACTCCGGACACGCAAAAATCAGCGTGTCCTCCGCTCGCAATGACATTCATCCTCCATCCCCGATTGCCACAGACACTCATCCCCGAGCATCACAAACGCTCATCCCCGCGTACTACGTCTGCAAAATCCCCACGCTGAACTTTTCCACTACCGGATTGCACCTTGCTGCCGCCAGTGCCCACGCCAGCGCATCCCGCGTCTGAGCCGGGTCGATAATCTTATCGATCCACAATCGCGCCGCACCATATTCGGGCTTCATCTGCGCGGTGTAAGTCGCTCGAATTGAGTCGTAGAGTTCCTTGCGCGCAGCCTCATCTACGGCTTTGCCTTCGCGCTCAAGTTGCTTCAATTTGATCTCTACCAGGGTGCTTGCCGCGGCCTCGCCGCTCATTACCGAGTAGCGCGCCGTCGGCCAGGCGAAGACAAATCGCGGGTCGTAAGCCTTACCGCACATCGCATAGTGTCCCGCGCCAAATGAACCGCCAATGATGACCGTGATCTTCGGCACCACGGAGTTCGAAACGGCGTTCACCATCTTTGCGCCCGCGCGAATAATACCGCTCCACTCCGCATCGCGCCCCACCATAAAGCCATTCACATCATGCAAAAACACCAGCGGAATCCGACCCTGATTGCAGTCCATGATGAAGCGCGCCGCCTTCTCCGCGCTCTCCGTATAGATCACGCCTCCGAATTCCGTGCGCTTATTGCCGTTGTGGTCGATCTGCGTTGCATGCATCTTCTGGTTGGCTACAATTCCAACGGCATGTCCGTCGATGCGTGCGTATCCGCAGAGCAGCGTTTCTCCATAACCGGTCTTGTACTCGTCGAAACGCGACTCATCCACTATCCGCGCAATAATCTCCCGCATGTCGTATTGCCGCGAAACGTCGCTCTCGTAAATGCCGTATAACTCATCGGCCGCATACAGCGGAGCTACCGCCTCGCGGCGATCAAATGGAGCCTCTGGCCGGGCTCCCATCTTCTCCACCAGCGAGCGGACGCGTGCGATGCATGACTCGTCATTGGCCTCGTGGAAGTCCACCGTGCCGCTGATCTCGGCGTGCATTTTGGCTCCGCCAAGTTCCTCGGCACTCACCTTCTGCCCGATCGCCGCCTGCACCAGTGCCGGACCGGCCAGAAACAATCCGCTCCCCTCGGTCATCAGGATGTGATCGCACATCACCGGGAGATAAGCGCCTCCGGCGACGCACATTCCCATGATCGCCGTAATCTGCGGAATTCCCTTGGCCGACATCACGGCGTTATTCCGGAAGACCCGCCCAAAGTCGTCCTGATCCGGAAACACATCTTCCTGCAGTGGCAAGAACACCCCGGCGCTGTCCACCAGGTAAATTGTCGGCAAGCTGTTTTCAATGGCGATGTTCTGCGCCCGGATCACCTTCTTTGCGGTCATCGGAAAGAAGGCGCCAGCCTTTACCGTGGCATCGTTCACAATCAACATAAAGAGCCGCCCATGCACCCGGCCCAGTCCCGTTACCACCCCTGCCGCCGGAGCGCCGCCCCACTCCTCATACATCCCGTGAGCCGCGTGCAGACCTACTTCAAATAGCTCTGTCCCCTCATCCAGCAGTAACCCGATCCGCTCCCGGGCCGTTAGGCGCTGCTTCTTGTGCTGGGCCTCAATGGCCTTGGCTCCGCCGCCCTCGCGAATCTTCTCCTCGTCCGCGCGCAGGGCCGCCATCAGCGCCCGCATCGTCTCCAGGTTGCGCAGGTAGCGCGTCGCATCGGTCTTTGCAGCCGTAGTCAGTTGGTTGTCGAGGGATTTCAGGTCGGTCATCTCGCTCCTCATCCAGAGTCAGATGCAAACGAACCAGCCTACAAGAGGCGGAGAGAACAAGCAATGCGGGGCAAAAGAGGGAATTTTGGGAGTGCTTCGAGCAGCCGACAATTCATTCAAAATCGGTGACAAACTACTTGATTAAAGTTGGGCAGAGACACATTATTTCAGGTACAAAGGCTTGGGGCATCACCATTGTGAAGAGTGCGAATTCTGCTTTGAGGTCCCGCATTCGGCACCCGAGGTTAAGTGGACTTATGAGCTCAGAATCACCAACTTGGGCACCGCCCGGACTTATTCCAATGGCGAACGGGCCAATACGGACGATAACTGCGCCGGGACTAACAAATGTTCCTGAATGGAGACTCGCAGGCTGTAGAGTTCTTGCTTCCGTTTCCCATAAACATTCTCGACCCCAATCCGTGGCCCGAGAATGCAGTCGTATGTTTTTGTGACGGCTGCTCTCCTTGAATTCTGCAGACAGCAAAGACAACGGCTAGGGTTGCAAGTGTACAACTTCCCTTCGGGCAGACATCCCTTTCATCAGGTATTTGCAATCACAGACGCGGTACTAGACAGTACAGGGCCTACCGCCTCGACAGCTTTCCCTCCCGGCTGAAAAAGACTGTAAAGGTCGCCATGCTCAAACTTCCTTCTCTTGGGCAGGGTGTTCATGCTAAGCCGCCGCTGCCTTCCTTGGCCTGACACTGCCAATATCTGCTTTGCTCTTGGCAATCCGCAGGTCGTAATCTGCCTGCAGATTCATCCACGTCTGCGCGTCCGTACCGAAGTACTTGCCCAGACGAAGAGCGGTGTCTGCGGTCACTGCGCGACGCTCCCGCACGATATCGTTCACCCGGGGAATTGAGATATGCAGGTCCTTTGCGAGCTGATACGCAGTGAGGCCAAGGGGCTTCATGAATTCCTCGCGCAGTATTTCGCCCGGATGGATGGCAAAAACCTTTTTGTTGGCCATTTCTATTCTCCTTAGTGGTAGTCCACCATCTCGACCCGGTGGGCATCGGTTCCAATCCACTCAAAACACAGTCTGAATTGGTCGTTGATGCGAATGCTGTACTGGCCCTTGCGTTCGCCCTCCAGCGCTTCAAGGTGATTGGCTGGAGGAACACGAAGATACTCAAAGCTCACCGCTGCATTCAACCATGCCAACTTCCGGCCCACCACCGCCCGCAAGTTGGCTGGAATCCGGCGGCTCTTGCCCGTCTCCCAGAACCGCTCCAGATCAGCATCCTTGAAGCTCTTAATCACGAATCGATATTAACGCATAACGTTCATAACGTTCAACGTTATTTTGCGGGTAGGCCACATCCCCTGCGGAGTCATTTGCTTCCATGCTGAGATCAAAAGTAGAATCGGTGAATACGTGATTTAATCTCTGGGCTGGTGCGCGAAATATGCTGATACGGGTGCGACTTCTCCCTACATGCCAGGTTGTTTTGATGGTTGGCCTATCGCTCGCAGCAGGTCAACCCATGAGTGCGCAATCGGCAACGCCCTCAGCGGCGCCAGTGGCGATACAGCCAGCGAATGCGCCGAGCGATAGCATTTCAGCGGCTCCAACTCCAGCGAAGCCCGCCCTCAAGTTTGAAGAAGTTGTGCGTTTGGCAGAAAAAGAAGGTCGCTTGACAACGCTCCGTAGCTACGTCGCAGTAGATTTCGGACTCAAGGGTCCTTCGTACGATGCTCCCCCGGTGCTGGCTCGTGCTGTGGCAGCAAATGATACCCATCGGGAACTCTACGTCATTGACGGGAATGGGGCCTTGATGTTTACGGTGAAAGAAGGCGATGTTCGCGTGACCTATCTGGCCAATCATGCCGGGGTACTGCAACAGGCGGGACGCTACAACCCGGGCCGCTTCCATTCGGAAACATTCCAGAGCATTTCGCTGGCAAAGGCCGCGGCAGGATTTGCCGCCGAAAAGGAATTTTGGATTCATAAAATCTCCTTCCCTGACGAAACGGTCACGCCTGTGCGGGCCGCCCAAAAAACGGACTCCGCCAAGCCTGAGGCCGCCGCCAAGGAAAGCTCGGCCAAGAAGGCGAAGCCTGCCGATTCCGATTCCGATAGCACTCCTCCCAAGAAGAAGATCTCCTGGTTTTAGAGCAGTTTCAGGGTAAGTGTCTCCCCGAGATCGATGGCAAAAGAAATCGATCACTGGCCGAAAAGCTGGTAGCCGCAAGGGAGACTTGAACGGTGGCGGGGTCCTTCCCCTTCGCTACGCTCAAGAGTCAGGATGACCCACTTGGTGAGTACGTGTCGGTGACTACTTGTTGGCGCTGGCGGTAAAGCAGGGTACGCCAATACTCATCGGGTCGTCGGCTGCTTTCGATTCTTGGCAAACTTTTGCGTGGGTTTGCGCTCTAATGTCGCAGATGAACGGAACGGCGACCGGTTTTTATCGTTTCTCGGTCTTGGGCGCATCGAAGGAGAACGGTATGACAGATGCCCACGTTCCACAGCCGGTTCCGGCGGGGTCACTAGCGCTACTGGCCCTAGCCGGAAACGTTTTCACAGCCAGCGGGCGAACTCTCTTCCATTTTCCGCAAGCTCAAACATTCCAGCCCGTGACAATTCGCCCACGATCCTATGCGTCTCTGGATCGCGCGCGGCGCGCGTGACCCAGTGATTAGCGATGTCGTAGGTCTCACGTGTGATCCAGTTTTGGGGCAGCACCTCCACTAGACCTGCCTGCGGATACACTATGAAAATCGCAAATGCGGGATCCCTCTTATCTTTGGATTTGTAGGTCGCGGGGGCCAGCAGTTCATCCACACTCTGGAAACTTTCCGGCACATGGAACGCGTGTGTTCCGGGTTCCAGTCGGGTGTCTACTTCGAACTCCGCTATTGGAGCTGTGGTGGCGTACATCCGCTCGCTGGAATTCGCGAACCACCCCACGATTTCTTCGAGGCCAAACGCCTGCATCCGGTCAGGGGCAAAGCAGACGAAGCGCAAGGTGCGGCCCTCGGGGCACCACACACCAATCTTTTCCTGATTGATAGGGAATGGCCGGCAATAGGAATTCAGGGCCAGCCTTGGCTTATCCGGATCGCCCTCCGCATGCAGTGTCACCAGGAAGTTCAACCCTTCCTGATTCCCATGAAAGCGCCACCGGTAACGTCGCGAACCGCCGCCGCGCACCTCGGGAAAAGTTTCCCAGAACCACGGCGCCGGTCCCGTCGTCGATTTCACCAGCTTATTCAGTTGTTCGGGGAGAGACATCGCATCTCTCTCCTACGCGGGAACCCCGTGCGCTTTAACGTTCTCACGAATGAAATGGACGATGTCATCCATTGGCGTGCCGGGCTGGAAAACGCCCTTTACTCCCGACGCCTTCAGCCCCGGAATATCCTGGTCGGGAATAATTCCGCCGACCAACATCAGCACGTCGTCCATCTGATGCTCTTTCATCAACTCCGCGACTCGCGGAACAATCGCATTGTGCGCTCCGGAAAGAATGGACAATCCAATTACGTCCACGTCCTCCTGCAGCGCTGCGTTTACAACCATCTCCGGCGTTTGCCGCAGTCCTGTATAGATCACTTCCATGCCAGCGTCGCGCAAGGCGCGGGCAATCACTTTGGCGCCCCGGTCATGTCCATCCAGCCCGGGTTTCGCCACCAGTACACGAATTCTGCCTTCGTTTGCCATATTTCCCATATAAGTGCGTAGAGTTCCCAAAAATTCGTACGGAATTACTCACTTAATGATACAGCGCCAGACTGAGATGCGGTATTGCAAAAGTGAAAGCTAGGTAAACGACGCCTCTGTGTAGCTCCCATAAACCTGGCGCAACGCCTCACAGATCTCGCCCACCGTCGCATACGCCCGCACCGCTTCCAGGATGTAAGGCATTGTGTTTGCTTCAGAAATCTTCCCATCCTGTCCTGCGTCAGGGGTCATTGCTGCCGCACGCTTCAGGGCCTCCAAAGCACGTTGTACCCTTTCATTGTCGCGCCTGGCTCGTAGCGCTTTCAGTTTTGCCTTCTGGCGCTCTCCCACGCCCTCGCCAATGTAGAGAATCTTCGGCGACTCTTCCTCGATCACAAACTCGTTTGCGCCTACCGTAATTTTTTCTCGCGCCTCGGTCGCCCGCTGGAACTGGTAGCTCGCCTCCGCAATCTCTTTCTGCGGAAAGCCGCGCTCAATCGCCTTCACCATTCCACCCATCTTGTCCAACTTGTCGAAATACTCGAGCGCTCCGTTCTCCATGTCCAGCGTCAGCCGTTCCACAAAATAAGAGCCCGCCAGCGGATCGATCGTATTCGCCACTCCGCTTTCATAGGCAATCACCTGCTGCGTCCGCAAGGCCGTTCGGGCTGCTTCCGCCGTTGGCAGCGCCAGGGCCTCATCGTAGCTGTCCGTGTGCAGACTCTGCGTCCCGCCCAGTACTGCCGCAAGTCCCTGCAGCGCCACTCGCGCAACGTTGTTCATTGTCTGCTGTGCCGTCAGTGAGACACCGGCGGTCTGCGTGTGGAAGCGCAACTTCCACGTGCGCTCGTTCTTTGCTCCAAACCGCTCCTTCATCAACCGGTACCAGATCTTGCGCGCTGCCCGGAACTTTGCGATCTCCTCGAAGAAATCATTGTGCGAATTGAAGAAGAAACTCAATCGCGGACCAAAATCGTCTACGTCCAATCCGCGACGCTGCGCCCATTCCACATATTCCACGCCGTCGTAGATGGTGAATGCCAGCTCCTGCAGGGCCGTCGAACCTGCCTCGCGAATGTGGTATCCAGAAATTGAAATCGTGTTGAACCGAGGAGTGTACTTCGCTCCGAACTCAAACGTATCAATCACCAACCGCATCGACTCCGCCGGAGGATAGATGTACTCCTTCTGGGCGATGTATTCCTTGAGTATGTCGTTCTGCAGGGTCCCCGAGATTTTCGTCCAATCCGCTCCCTGCTTCTCCGCGACCACCAGGTACATTGCCCACAGCGCGCTCGCCGGTGAATTGATGGTCATGGAAACCGTGGTCTTTTCCAGATCGATGCCACGGAAGAGAATCTCCATGTCCTCCAGAGAATCAATTGCAACTCCGCACTTACCCACCTCGCCCTCGCTGAAAGCGTGGTCACTGTCATAGCCCATCAGCGTCGGTAGATCGAAGGCCACCGAGAGCCCATTTCCGCCATGCTCCAGCAGATACAGGTAGCGCTCATTGGTCTCCTCCGGCGAGGCAAATCCCGAGAACTGACGCATCGTCCATAGTTTCCCCCGGTATCCCGTTGCATGGACTCCGCGCGTGTAGGGAGCTTCGCCCGGATACCCAAGGTATTTTTCCTCGGACCAATCCTCGGGCAAATCCGCCCCGGTGTAGAGCCTGCGGATTGGCCTCCCCGAAATGGTTGTAAACTGCGCTGCTCCATCCGCGTCCAGATTGATGCCGCTCGCCGCGCCAATCGGTTTCTCCGGTTGCTGTCCCAGGGCCGCCGCCAGCGTAGTTTCTGCCCATCGGCGCTCGCTCTCGTTCGGCCTGCGCCCCTGCAGCACCTCGTCCACCGGGTTTACGGCAGTACTTTTCTTTTCAACCATCTAGTAGCCCTCACACTGATTCAGATGCTCCCGCTGCCACATCGGGCGCAAGCGGAACAGTCATTTGCACACATGCGTTCGCAAATCTAGCGCCAGATTATCGAGGAATCGATGCTGTGAACCGTGGGCCGACCGAGCAAGCCCATCGCCATCTCCAGTTCAGTGCGCAGAATGTCGATGACGCGTCTGACGCCTTGCTCCCCACCAACCGAAAGAGCATACAAATAGGGCCGCCCGATGAGCACGGCATTCGCTCCCAGCGCGAGAGCCTTCACGACGTCGGTTCCACGGCGTATTCCACCATCCACCAGCACCGGGATGCGGCCGCCTACTTTTTCCGCTACCCGAGGTAAGGCGTCGGCGGAGGCTGGCACGGTATCCAAGTTGCGTGCGCCGTGATTGGAGACGATGATTCCAGCAACTCCCGACTGAACCGCGAGGTCGGCATCGTCAGGATTCAGAATCCCCTTCAGTACGACCGGGATTCTCATGATCGAGGTCAGCCAACCGATATCCCGCCAAGTCAGAGCGGGTTCTACAAAATCGGAGAAAACTTTCAGGTCACCGCTCCCAACAGCCTTGGTAGCAGGAGGGACGTGAGGCCTGCTGAGTCCCGGAGCCAGGGTGTATTTTGCCCTTTCCTGCCGATTGCGCGCTCCAAATACGGGCGTATCCACTGTCACACACAGAGCCTTGCAGCCCGCCGCTTCGACACGCTGACATACTTCGCGGGTAAAGCCACGGTCGCGCTGAACGTACAACTGGAACCACAGAGGTCCCTGAGTTTCCTTCGCGATATCCTCGATTGCAGTGTTTGTGAGCGAACTCACCACAAACGGAGAATGCGTAGCAGCCGCGCCCCGCACGGTCGCCAGTTCGCCCTCGGAATGGAGCATCCGTTGATCTGCGGCGGGCGCCAGCAGAATGGGATGCTCCAACTCCTCTCCAAAAAGGTTGATCCTCGTATCGATATCGGAGACGTCGATCAGCACCTTTGGCCGCAATCGCAGCCGGTCAAAAGCTTCACGGTTTTCGCGCAGGGTGACTTCATCCGCTACGCCACTCTCGAAATATTCCCATGTCATATGAGACATTCGACGCTGCGCGAGCGGTTCGAAGTCAGACAAACTGACCAGGTCCCTGACATCGACCGCTTCGGCCAACTTACCCGAAGCCGGTACGCTCGCTATTTTGCTTGAAGTAGCACGCGAACCGACGCGCGTGCTTGTTGACGCATTCACTTGTGGCTTCATGGCAATCATCCTCGTTCCCCGGGGTTCTGGCGATCCCGCGACGCAAGAGTTTACCTCAAACTGGGAGAAACGTACTTTGTTGTCGTGGTTTTCTGGATGAACTTGCGGTGAATTCGCGATTCCCAATTCGCGCGGGGCAGTTGGTTTGCGCGATTTCGGTTCTGTTTCTGAATTGTGAGCTACGAAGCGATTATTCGTTGTCTGCCCACCCTCCTATATTTCCCGGCAAAAATTTGAAAACAAGAGGGTTAAGTTGGAGGAAATCCCACATTCGGCTCTACTTTCAGGATAGCAAATTCGCGTGGTATTCCCCTCACTTTTGGGAAAAGTCTATTTAGTGTGGAATCAGATGGTTGGGGGGAAATGGCGAGAATTTTCGCTTGACACAGCTTGGGGTGACCCCCTTGGGTGAGACAGTTTGGGTTTTGACAGGTTGTCATTTAGTTGGATTCTGGTCATTTGGACTGAGGGATTGGAGGCTCCGCCCGGTCGGTACAAGAACAGGTAACAAAGGGCGCAATTTCGAGGCGCAAACGTGCGTATTCGTGGAAAAGGACGAGTTTTGGGGCATCCGGGAGAGGCCAGATGGGGCGGTGCGAAGAGCGTTGGACGCGCGGACAATTCTGTGGAAGGTGCCAGTAATAATCGAGAGCAAGTACAACTGCAGAACCACACCTTTGCGGGGGTGGAGGGCGCTGCATCCCACATCTGCTAACTGCGGCAGATATGGGGCACCCGGCACCCGGCACCCGGCAAGTACAACTGCAGAACCACACCTTTGCCGGGGTGGAGGGCGCTGCATCCCACATCTGCTAACTGCGGCAGATATGGGGCACCCGGCACCCGGCAAGTACAACTGCAGAACCACACCTTTGCCGGGGTGGAGGGCACTGCATCCCACATCTGCTAACTGCGGCAGATATGGGGCACCCGGCTTATACCCTGATTCCATTTGCCATAGTTCAGGCATCTAAGCAGTCCTGCAACTGTGCAGGAGGAGAATCATGATCAACAGCGACATTAAACGGCCTTCTCCGGAACTGATTGACGGGTTTAGAAGCTTGCTCCGCTTCGATTCTGTTACGTGTGCTATTTCGGACTGCCTGGGCCGCTTCAACGCTATGACCTCCGACATGAAGCCGGTTTTTGAGGGAATCCGCGTGATAGGCACAGCTGTAACGGTCAAGACGCTCGCCTCGGACCTGGCGGCAGCTTTCAAGGCAATCGATCTCAGCAAGCCCGGCGACATCGTGGTCATTGATTCTCATGGATCGGTGAACACAGCCTTCTGGGGCGAGAACATGACAATGTCGGCAGTAAATCGCGGCGTTGTTGCAGCCGTGATCGACGGTGCTTGCCGCGACGTGGAGGAGATTCGGAAGCTCGGGTTTCCAGTAATATGCAAAGGATTCGTTCCAAATGTTGCTTCGATTTCGGGCTACGGTGAAGTGAATGTTCCGATCCAATGCGCTGGAGTTGCAGTGTCGCCCGGGGACGTTATCGTCGTCGATGGGAACGGGGTTGTCGTTGTGCCACAGGGCGACGCGGCAGTGATTCTAGAGAAGACGCAACAGCTACTTGAGACAGAACACTTGCTTCAGGAGAAGATCAAAGCCGGTGCAACTATCGGCGAGCTAATCAATGTGGATGAAGTATTTAAGAACGTATTCTCCTACCAGAACCGGGCGCTAGAATACGCCCAACGAAGCAATTCATGATCACTGGTCGGCCGTAGCGCGGCGCGGCCACGTGCTCCGGTTATGCCCATAGTTGTTGACCAGGAAAAATGTCCCAGCAATTTGCCTTCTCATGGAAGGTTCAGTAGCTCAATATTCCGTGAGCACACGCACATCGGGTTAGATCAAGTCTCGCCGAAAGTGACTAGACACACGCGAGACCCTGTCTACATCACCGCGATTCCCGCGTATCCCACTACATGCTCCCGGTCGCCGGAAACATCTCCCGAGGTCGCATACTTTACCAACTCTGCCGAAGTGGCACCCAGCCTCAGCGCGGCGGTCAACATCGCTACCGCCGGGCCATATCCGCACATGGATATATTTTGTCCTTTAACGGTTTGGAAGAGCCCCTTAGGCTGTAGTCCGAGCACCTGTTCAATCGCCAGCGCATCTTTAATACGGGTTTCGGCGTCTCCTTCATAATGATTCATGTCGCTCGAGGCGACGATCAGTACGGCCTCGCCACACTCGCTTATCACCTTGGCCATTACCACGCCGAGCGCCGTCAACACCTCGAACTGCCCTGTTCCGACCGTAATCGGCACAAACGACAGATCGTCACGTAACGCTTGCAGAAAGGGCAGTTGGACCTCGACCGCGTGCTCGCGTATTTGTGCCGCAGTATCCTCGCGCAGCAGCGGAAACCCCTTGGTCAGTGCTTTGGCCAAAGTGCTATCGATCTGCGCATCGCCCAGCGGTGTGCGGAAACTGCCTGCGCTCATAATCGATAGCGGTTCACCCAGTCCCGTATGGTTTGGGCAAAGCACAATCACCCTTCGCGGGACGTCGATACTGGCATACAAGGCTCCTGCCACGGCTCCCGAATACACATAACCAGCATGCGGGGCAATCACTCCCAGCGCACGCACCTTTTTGCCACCGCTGGCCTTCGCTCCGGTACGCAGGAATGCCTGTATCTCGCTTAATAACGCCGACTTCGACGCAGGATAGAATTGCCCGGCCACTGCCGCCTCGCGAACCTGACCCATCGGCATCATTCTCCCTTCCAGCCAAGAGCAGCAGAACAACATCCCTCCGGGGCTAAAGCCCAGATTTTATGCGGCTCTTACGGCACGGCTGAAGCCGTGCCCTTTCAAGACCTTGTTTATGCAACTAGTCGATTATGCAACTGGCCTAGTCTATGCAACTAGTCCCAGCTATTTCAGTTCCCGGTAGAGCTTGGCCATATCTTCCAGCGAAATTGCCTCGGCTCGCGTGGTCGGCGCGATCTCCGCGCGCAGCAGCGCTGCTTTGGTTACCGCCTTATCGTAGGCCAGTTTCAAGTTGTTACTCACGGTTTTTCGCTTCTGCGCAAACATCACCTTTAGAAATTTGATGAACCCTGCCTCGTCCACGTTCAGTTCCGTGAAGCGTGGTTGCATCTTCATCCGGAACACCGCCGAGCGCACGTTGGGGGGCGGTTCAAAGGATTCCGGACCGAGTTCGAAGAGCTTCTGCACCGTTCCGTACATCTGGGCGGTAGCCGAGAGCAGTCCGTAGTCCCGCGTTCCCGGGGCGGCGGTAATCCGGTCCGCGACTTCTTTCTGCACCATCAGAACCATGCTTTCGATCCGGTCGCCTGCCGCAAACAGCTTCAGCAGAATGTCGGTCGTAATGTAATACGGCAGATTGCCGACCACCTGCGTCTTGAACAGTCCCGTTGGACGCAGATCGCGCAGCGGGCCCGGTGTTGAGCCCAGTACTGTCCCAAGGTCCATCTGCAGAATGTCTGCCTCTAAAATTTCGACGTTCGTCAGCGGAGTAAAGCGCATGCGCAGCTGCGCTGCCAGCACTCTATCCACTTCGACGGCGATCAACCTGCCTGCGCGCTTCGCCAGCAATTCGGTGAGTGCTGCCTCTCCGGGACCAATTTCCACAACGGTCGTCTCTGTGATGTCGCCCAGCGCGTCCACTACCCGCTGCATCGCATCCAAGTCCACCAGAAAGTGCTGCCCAAGCTTGGGCTTCCTCGTACTCACAATTCGATTTGCCAAAACTTTCGCCAAGTTTGACCGCCTTTCGATCTACCACTAGACTTCCTCGATAGACTTCCGAGATACTGCAACGTTGCGCGGATAAGGGTTACGTGTATAAATGTTGCGCGTATTCTATTATTCGTTTCCGCGCATCCAATTCCTGTTTGCACTTTGTTCGGAGGCCCCGTGCACGTGCTGTTTGCAGCATCCGAGTGTGTCCCGTTTTCCAAAACCGGAGGTCTAGCCGATGTAGTCGGAGCCCTGCCACGTGCTGTTGCCGAACTCGGCCATCAAGTCACAGTGTACCTGCCTTTATACCGGCAGACCCAACTGGAAAATCCGATCACCGTCATTGCCAGCGTCACAATACCCTTCGATGACCGGTATCGCTTTTGCGCGGTGCTCGATGGAGGCAGGCAAGACGGTGTCCAGTATTACTTCATCGATTATCCTCCCTTCTACGACCGCGAAGCTTTATACGGCACTCCTCTAGGCGATTACCATGACAATCCCGAACGCTTCGCCATGTATTGCCGCGCAGTTCTTGAAGCTGCAAAAATTCTTGGCGTTCCCGACGTCTTCCACTGCCACGACTGGCAGACCGCGCTTATTCCCGTTCTCCTGCGCACGCTCTACGATGAAGATCCTGCCCTCAATGGAATTCCAACGGTCTTCACCATCCACAACATGGGCTACCAGGGAATGTTTTCCCCAGACACGCTTCCTCTCCTCATGCTGCCATGGGACCTGTTCACCATCACCAAGCTGGAATTCTTCGGCAAGGTCAACTTCCTCAAGGGCGCGCTGACATACGCGGACTTTATCACTACAGTCAGCCGTAAATACTCCCAGGAGATTCAGACCGTTGAGTATGGCTTCGGACTGGAAGGCGTTCTGCGCTCTCGTAATTCGAATCTTGCGGGAATCCTGAACGGGGTCGATTACTGCGAGTGGAATCCGGCAACAGACGCCTCCATCGTTGCCAACTACTCGCCGGAGTCGCTCGAAGGTAAACACAGATGCCGCCGCGACCTGTTGCGGGCCTTTGCGCTTGACCCGGAGTCAGCAGCACCGGTGGTCGGAATTGTTTCGCGCTTTGCGGCTCAGAAGGGCTTCGATCTTATCGCTCTCGCGGCTGACCGCCTCGCGCACCAGGAGGTTAGTGTCGTGGTGCTCGGTTCCGGCGACAAGGATTACGAGGATCTCTTCCGCCGCCTCGTCCGCCAATATCCAAGCCGCTTCGCAGTCAAAATCGGGTATGACGATCCAATGGCGCACAAGATCGAAGCTGGGTCCGATATGTTTCTGATGCCCTCGCGATACGAGCCGTGCGGTCTTAACCAGATCTACTCTCTCAAGTACGGAACTGTCCCGATTGTGCGAGCCACAGGAGGGCTCGACGATACCATAGAGTCCTATGACCCTCGAACAGGGAAGGGAACCGGGTTCAAGTTCCACGAGTACACGCCAGAGGCGTTGCTGACGGCAATGCAATCCGCGCTCGCACTGTTTTCCAAACCCAGCGAATGGCGCAAGGTAATGCTCAACGGAATGGCCCGCGATTTCTCCTGGACCGTCTCTGCCCGCGAATATATGAAGGTCTATGAAAAAGCGCGCGTCAGCCGCTACACAACATTCGTCTAGAGCAATGAGTCACAACGGTGGAACAATCAGCAGTGCCGGGTGCCCCACATTCGCGTGCTTTTGGCTAACATGGGATGCAGCGCCCTCCGCCTCCTCGGTGTTGTTGTTCTTGTTGTGTGTGTTGCTCCTGCCTGTATCCTGCCACAGTGCTGCTGTTCCCGCCGCTTTCACCGGCCCAGGAGCGCCGCCGCCAGGCCTCTACCAGTGCTGGGCCGGAGGCTTCGCCCATCTCCAGGCAGGCACTCTCACCCTCGCGCCGAACGGACATTATGAAAGCTACCGTCCCGGAGGTGGAGGTAAATATGCTTTCTTGCCTGCCACTGCTGCAATCGAATTTATCGATGGCGATTACCACTACTGGGAATACCGTGGAGTTTTCCAGCGTGCTTCGCAATCTCAAGATCGCGAAGACCGCATCGTCCTGCTGCCTCTTAGCGCCACCAAGCCAATCGGTGCTGAACGTCCGGGCGAATACCAGTATTGCTACTTGGATTCACCGCAGCCTTAGCCGCTCAGATTGTGTCAAAATGGCGGAACGATGTCTTTCTTTTTGGGAATCGACGGTGGCGGTAGTAAGTCGACGGCTGCACTGTCGAATGGTACCGCCGTTCTTGCAATACAATCCGCTGGAGGTTGTAACCTCAACACCGTCTCCAGTGAAAACGCACGATTGGCCCTGACTGAAGCGGTCGAGGGTGCCCTTCATAGCGCCGGAGTTTCCACCAAGTCGGTTACCAGCGTTTGTGCTGGTGTTGCTGGAGCAGCATCGCCTGAGGTGGCCGAAAAGATCGCCGCCATTCTTGCGGGTATTCTTCCGCACGCCTCTATTCAGGTAGTTGGAGATACCGTCATTGCGCTTGAAGCCGACTTCCCCGGAGGTCCAGGTCTGGTCTGTATCTCCGGCACCGGCTCCATCGCGCTTGGCCGCAACGAACGCGGAGAACTGGCGCGAGCTGGTGGATGGGGGCGTGTGGTTTCTGACGAAGGCTCTGGAAACTGGATTGGGCAGTGCGCGGTTGCGCAGTGTTTGCGCGCCCTGGATATGGGGCGAAGCAGCGGCCTGGTCACGAAGATAATGCAGTACTGGAAGATCGCAACCCGTGAACAACTGGTGCAGCACTGCCGCGATCAGTTTTTTAACTTTGCCGACTTATTTCCTATTGTGATGGCCGCCGCCGAAGCTGCCGACCCCATTGCTTGTGAGCTACTCACCTCTGCAGGAATCGAACTGGCGCGTATCGCCCAAGTCGTAGTGAGGAGGCTTTGGGTAGGACGCTGCGACCTAGAGGTCGTGATGACCGGCGGCGTCTTCTCCAACTCGGCCCGCATTTGCCAGGTATTCAGCAACAGTCTCCGCGCTGATCGTCCTGAAATCCGTGTTCGCCTTAGCAGTCGCCGTCCTTTCGATGGGGCTCTGTACCTTGCTCAACGAGCCTTACGCGAAACCCATTCAGTCGGCTAAATCCCACATTCGCCAAAAGATGGCGGATGTGGGCCACCCATCCCGTCGGATGCAAGATCAAATGCCCCACTCAAGCCAAAGGAAAAAGAAGGCTTGAATGGGGCACTCGCCTCTACTCCTGATGGCGAAAGAACTCGAGGATTGCCTCTGCCTGTTTTGTGTTCACCACTGAGCTCAGAGCGGCGTAATCGGCTTGCTTCACTGCGCGCAGCGATCCAAAGTGTTGCAGCAGCCTTCGCGTCGTCATCTCACCGATGCCGGGAACGTCGCGCAGTTCGGTTGCGTGATCGCGCATCTCGCGGCGCTTGCGATGGAAGGTGATGGCGAAGCGGTGAGCCTCATCGCGAATCTGCTGAATCAGCAGCAGCACAGGAGAATGACGGTCGAGCACAATCGGTTCGTCCTCCTGGCCGTAGAGATAGAGAATCTCCTCGCGCTTGGCAATCGAAGCTACGGGCTGCGATGCCAGTCCAAGCTCTTCCAGCGCTCGCGCCGCAGAGTGCAACTGACCGATGCCTCCGTCGATCAACACCAGTGACGGCATTGGCTGTCCTTCTTCGAGCACGCGCTTGTAGCGGCGTGTCACCACCTCGTACATTGACTTGAAGTCATCAACTCCCTCGACCGTTCGGATGATGAATTTGCGGTAGTCGGAGTTCTTCATCTTGCCCTCTTCCCACACCACCATCGACGCCACGGTTTCGGAACCTTGGATGTGTGAAATGTCGAAGCACTCGAAACGGGTCGGTGGTTCGGGCAGCAAGAAGACATCTTGCAGCACGCTTTTCAATACATCGGTTCGCGGCTTCATCACGCGGAAGCGCTGGTCGTAGGATTGTTTTGCGTTATTGCCCACAAGGTCGATCAGGGATCGCTTATCGCCCTTCTGAGGTACGTCGATGTGGACCCGCGATCCGCGTCTTTCACTGAGCAAATCCTCCAGCGCCTCGCGATCCTCGAATTCCACGGGGATGTAGATTGCACGCGGAATGTATGGTGCATCCAGATAGAGCTGTTTCAGCAGCGCACTGAAGAACTCGCCAACGTCAAAGCCTACGGCAGTTTCCAACTCGCCAAGGTCCTCCCAGAAGAATTCGCGCCGGTCCAGCACCTTGCCGCCGCGCATGTGGAAGAGGTTCACGGCCATCAGATGGTTTTCGCAGTGGTAGCTGATCACGTCGATGTCATCGCCTTCGGCCGCGGCCATGCGCTGCTTCTCGTTCAGTTGTTCCACGGTCACGATGAGGTCGCGATACTTCGCCGCCATCTCGAACTGCATCTCCTCGGCAGCTCGTTCCATGCGTTCGCGCAATGATCCTGAGAGCTCACTGGGCTTTCCCTCCAGCAGCAGGCGGACGTCCTTCACCGCTTCGGAATAAACCTCGGGAGTAGTCAGTCCTTTCACACAAGGGCCCAGGCAACGCTTGATATAGAACTGCAAACAGGGGCGGGGATGCTCGCGAGTCAAATCGATTTTGCACGACGGAATCAAAAAGCTGCGATGCACCAGATCGACGATGCGGTAGGCCAAATTTGCAGGGAAGTATGGTCCGTAATACGTCGCTCCGTCTTTGCGCAACTTGCGGGTCACGTACACCCGAGGATACGGCTCAGCGGTCAGTTTGACGTACGGATAAGTCTTATCGTCGCGGAGAAGAATGTTGTAGCGCGGCTTCTTCTGCTTGATGAGATTGTTCTCAAGCGCCAGTGCCTCACGTTCGTTGTCGACCACGATGTATTCAATATCGACGGCTTCGCGCAGCAGGCTTCCGGTCTTGGCATTCTCGCTGGCTCCTTCCACAAAATACGAGCGTACCCGCGAGCGCAGATTCTTCGCCTTGCCGACGTAGATGACTTCACCCTCGGCATTCTTGTAGAGGTACACCCCGGGATTCCCCGGAACCGTTTTGATCTTCTCGTGCAGATCCATCGTCTCAGTTTGCTCCAAGTGTGGCGACGCACTTTGCTCTGTCTGCAAACTCTCCTATGAAAATTCTACACATTGCAAGCAGGAATCTCTCGTCTCTACCCAGGCGCTAGTCTGTAACTAACTGAATTTGCAGCCGTTCCATGGTGGCAACGCGCGTGCTCTTTACCAAGTGACTGTACCAGGGCAATTACATAGGATTGCCCCATGATTTCAGCAATCCTGGCCCAAGGAGCCCCGCAAATGAAACGCTTTCTACTCCCAGTTCTTGTCGTAAGCGCAATGGCACTCTCGATAGGCTGCACTACCAAGAACAACGTTGCAAAGCAGGTGAATCCAATCATCAATAAGGTCGATGAGTTGGATGATCGTACAGCTGAGACGACTCGCGGTATCCGCGACACTGACCAGCGCGCCCAGCAGGGCATTCAGGGAGTCGAGTCCCGCGCCTCCGCAGCAGACCAGAAGGCCCTTGCCGCCGGCCAGCAGGCAGATCAGGCTCAGCAACTCGCCTCAAACGCCAATAACGGCGTCAATGTCCTGACCAACCAGGTGATTAATCTCGACAACTTCCACCCTGTTACAGAGGCCGCCGTCCATTTCGGATTCAATAAAGCCGACCTCTCCCGCAAAGATAAGGAGCAACTCGACGAAATCGGCCAGCAGATTCCAAACGTCAAAGGCTACATTGTTCAGATTGAGGGCCGTACTGATTCCGTCGGCAGCCCCGACTACAATTATGGGCTCAGCCAGCGCCGCGCTGCTGCCGTCACCCAGTATCTGGCCTCCAAGTACAACGTGCCTGCTCACAAGGTTTTCATTATTGGTCTAGGCAAAGACGCTCCGGTTGAAGAGAACCACAGCGCGCGGGGCCGTGCTGAAAATCGTCGCGTGGATGTCCGCCTCATGACCAATAACCTCGAGTCGCAGAACGCGACCACGCAGCAACCCGAGCAGCAAACGCCTTCAGCCACGGCCAATCCGCAGCGCTGAAGCTTACCGAAATTTACTGCGCAACGCAGTGCAGGCGCAGCTCGAAGGCCGCTCATCCCCCGTGCGGCCTTCGCTTTTTCTCCCTTGGCCAATTAGACGATCCGCTCCGGAATCGGGCGAGCTGCCGCTCACTCGGAATATCTGCCTAAGGTGAGCAACATTGGACAGACCGAACGCGTTCGGGAATGAGAAGGTATGGAGTGAATAGCGACTGAGGAGGCTAACGTGTTCTGGACAGCTTTTATCGTGCTTCTGGTTTTGTGCCTTATGGGACTTAGTATTCAACTCGGTTGGGTTCTGATCCAGTTCTTCCTTGTCGTCATGTTTGGTAACTTCCGCGCTGCATCACCTGTAGACATCCAACCCAGGGTCTTTACCTCCTTGCCTGCCGTGGCGCGCCTTTAGACGCAACATTTGACTTGTAGACTACTGCATGGGATCACTTCAACCCGACAATCCGTCTGACGCAGAACTGGCACGGCGCAAGAGATTTGCGGAAGAGGATATGGTTTGAGGTTCTCAATTGGGGGTTGATCAATTCGCCCCGGATTCTGCTCGATCAAGCGATTGACATAATCCTGGCTTCGCAGCCAGCGTATGTCTGGGTATGACTGCCCACTATCGCAGCTGAAGTCTGCCGTGCCGTCAAAAACAACACTATAGGTAACGCTCCAACGGCGCGGTGGCGCACATCACTTCCATGGCACCGGAGTTTCACTTCTTGGTCTTTGACCAAACTCTTCAAGAAAATTGAGGCATTTCCCGCCGGCCTTACGCTGACTTGGATGAAAGGAGAACTTGCATGCGATTTAACATTGCTCTTGTTCTGGCAATTCTGCTGGTGTTCAGCTTTTCGGCCTTCGCTCAATCCGGTACTGCATACGTCGGGTACCAGTACACGAACATTGATACCAACGGTGCTACCGATCGCTTGAATATGAACGGCTGGGAGACCGGTTCATCGATCAACTTGAACAAGACGTTTGCGGCTGAGGGTCTTGTGGCCGGCGCCTACAGGAGCAACGCGTTCACTACTGGCGAACTTGGCGTAAAAACCAACTTAAGCGTCTACTCGTATGTGTTCGGACCCAGAGTGAACCTGGGCCGCTATGCATTTGCCCACTTCCTTATGGGCGGAGCCCATCTCACCGCCTCCGCTTCTGCTTCCGGTCGATCGGGCTCCACTTCCCAGAACAGTTTTGCCATGTCAATCGGCGGTGGAACTCAGATCAAGATTGCTCCCCACTTCGCGGTGCGGACTACCTTTGATTATGTCCCAACTTATTTTGCCTCTGATACGCAGAACAACATTCGCATCGGCGCGGGCGTCGTTTATTTGTTCGGCCAGCCACGCGGTGCCAGAAAATAGCTGACATCCCACCCAGTCCCGGCGTTAACAGCCGGGACTGAAGGGAGCGTCTCGCACAAAGTGACAGCTCACATTTCTGCCTAGGTTCAATCGGCAAGGCTCACTGGGAGGCTTACCGCTGCCTTTCTTGCCGCAAACATACACCGCATTTATCGCCGATTTATGGTCGCCTTGGGGGGCAGCGTTACCGCCCCCCTTCGCTCCCTCCCGCACAGCAAATCTTGCGTCGTCGCAAAATGTGCGGATCTCTTGCTGATTCGTCTTGCTTCAAGCCCCGCGCCGCCGCTCTGCCCTCGAAGATACGCATCTCGTCACGAAGTGTCCCCCCTCGCGTGTGGAGGGCGCGGACCTGTTCGCACGCATCACCACGTTGCGACAAGTTGTCTTGTTTGGAAGTGGATCACGACAACTTGTCCTGTGCAACTGTCCGCTCAATAGCGTCATTTCCATAATTGGTTCAGTAACTTACATGCACGCCACACGATGGCAGTGGACTTGCTCTCTTATGGGTGCATTCGCATTATTTCCAGTTTAGGGAGGAACAACCTTGAGGACCAATCCGAGTAGCGCAACTTGGGGGGCACGCTGCGTGATACTGGCAGTCTTGCTCGCAAGCGCCGTCCTGTGTTACGGGCGCCCCTCCAAGTTGTCGAAAGACCTGCATGACCAGGGGGGCAGGGCCGATCCCCACGCCACCGTGGACATTATCGTGCAGTACACAAGTAACCCTGGGACTACCCACTTCGCCAAGATTCTGCAAAAGAACGGAATCATCAAGCACCATCTTGACGTAGTAAATGGCGCGGCTTACAAGGTGCCGGTATCCTTGCTTTCCGATCTCGACAGTGATCCCACTGTCGTCTACGTCTCGCTTGACCGTCCTATGCGAGCGGCGGCTACTCCTATCACGCTCGATTACCACAACACCACCGTGAACACCACCTACGGTTGGCAACTCGGATATGATGGCACCGGTGTCGGTGTCGCAGTCATTGATAGCGGCATCGCGGATGTTCCCGATCTGCACCAACCAACTGCCTCCCGTGTCATCTATAGTCAGGACTTCGTTACTGGCGGTAGCGCCACTGACATGTATGGTCATGGTACCCACGTTGCCGGTCTCGTGGGAGGGAACGGAAAGAACTCCTCGGGTTCCCCCAACAAGATTTCGTTTAAAGGGGTCGCTCCGAACGTTAACCTGATCAACCTGCGGGTGCTCGACCAGAACGGGCAAAGCAGTGACAGCACCGTTATTGCGGCCATCGACCAGGCCATCAAACTCAAAACGACATACAACATCCGGGTCATCAACCTTTCCCTTGGCCGCCCGGTATACGAAAGCTACACGCTCGACCCGCTGTGCCAGGCTGTGGAACGGGCTTGGAAGGCTGGCATCGTGGTAGTTGTGGCCGCCGGTAACGAGGGCCGCAACAATTCGGCAAACACTAACGGCTATGGCACCATCACTGCTCCGGCGAACGCCCCCTATGTGATCACTGTCGGCGCCATGAAGACGATGAGCACGCCGAGCAACTCGGACGACCAAATTGCCAGTTACAGTTCCAAAGGGCCGACTCTCTATGACCACGTGGTGAAGCCTGACATCGTGGCACCAGGGAATCAACTGATTTCGCTGTACAAGCCGGGGGGAACACTATCAACCCTGTATCCAGGCAACATCGTTCCTACTTCGCTTTATCAATACAACGGAAACAGCACCAAGTCCCCAACGTATTTAGCCCTCAGCGGAACCAGCATGGCGGCTCCAATGGTAAGTGGTACGGTGGCTCTGATGCTGCAGCAAAACTCCGCACTGACACCCGACCAGGTGAAGGCGCGGCTGATGAAGAGCGCATCGAAAAACTTTCCTGCGTACAGCAGTTCGACCGATCCCACGACCGGAATAACCTACACCAGCCAGTACGACATATTCACCGTCGGTGCCGGTTATCTGAATGTGCAGGCTGCCCTGTCAAGCACCGACCTGGCTCCGTCAACCTCGGGTGTTGCCGTTTCGCCAACGGTGACAACAGACGCCAACGGAAACGTCGTTTTGGTAAACGGCTCCTCGGTCATTTGGGGCAGCTCAGTGATTTGGGGTAGCTCAGTGATTTGGGGTTCGTCAGTAATCTGGGGATCGAATGTGTCCGGACAGTCGGTCATTTGGGGATCTTCAGTGGTTTGGGGTTCGAGTGCTCTCCAAGGCTACAGTGTCATCTGGGGTAGCAGCGTGATCTGGGGATCCAGCACTAGTTCCGCACAAGCATCCAGCGTCGCAGCATACGGCGACGGCACCAGCGGTGATCCCAGCGTCATGTTAAGCAGCGAGAATTGATAAGGCCAAGGAGAAGTCCTGATGGACACTAAGAACGGCAAGAACGTGAAGCGTCCCAAGGGTTTTTGCGAGAGTGCAACCTGGGGTCAGTGACAACCGAACAATTCCGAGACTGGCTTCCCACCCCCACGAAGCCAGTCAAGATTTTCCGAACTTTGTTTCGCAACTCCATTCAATGGGCACGTGAACCGTACATTGCGACAAGTTGTCGCGCGGGTCGCGTCATCGTGTCCTAGCTCCGTCATCGGCATAACAACGCCGCCCAGAGTTAAGTTTATAAGTTACTGAAAATGGAGTTAGTTGTTTTGATCTGCACGCAGATGGAAATTGGCAGATCGCGTGCAGTTGTATTTCAGACGAGGAAGCACAACATGCCACTGAGAGCAAAGTTATTCGCCATAGCCGTCTCGGCTTCGGGCCTGGTCATTGCGTTCCTGGCCTTTTCTACATGGGATAGCCACGACTTGTTGCAGTTCCTCTGCTACCTCGCGCTGGCGTTGATGTCGTCAAGCCTGAACATCAAGTTGCCGGGTCTCGACGGCACGATGTCGGCAAACTTCCTGTTCATTCTGATCGGAATCGCGGACCTATCCCTTGCGCAAACCGTGGCAATTGGCATGGGAGCAACGTTGGTGCAGTGTTTCTGGAAGCACAAAAATCCGATTAAACCGATTCAGGTACTGTTCAACGTCTGCGGCATGATGCCACTGGCGATCGGCGCGGCGTTTGTGGCTTTCACGGCGACGGGGCAATACCTGAGCCACAGTTTGCCACTGATGTTGCTGGTTGCTGGATGCGTGTATTTCGTGGCAAACACGATACCCGTTGCCATGGTGATTTCTCTCGTGGAAGGTAAGCCGGTCGTTAAGATATGGTCCGAGTGTTACTTCTGGTCATTTCCGTATTACCTTGTGGGATCTACCGTGGCCGTTCTGGTCAGGTGGGCGAACAGCCGTATAGGTTGGGAAACCTCGCTGCTGATATTGCCCGTTATTTATTGGGTCTACCGATCTTATATTTTGTATCTCACTCGCCTCGAAGACGAGAAGCGCCATGTCGAACAGGTGGCATCTCTGCACCTGCGGACAATCGAAGCGCTAGCGATGGCCATCGATGCCAAAGACCACAGCACACAGTTGCACCTGCAGCGAGTAGCCGTGTACGCAGTCGCAATCGCAAAGGAACTTCGACTCAGTGAACCGGAGATCGAGGCACTTCGCCCTGCAGCACTGTTGCACGACATCGGTAAGCTGGCTATTCCCGAACACATTCTTAATAAGCCCGGCAGGCTGACATCTGAAGAATTCGAAAAGATGAAGATCCACCCTCTTGTCGGAGCCGAGATACTCGAGCGGGTGCAGTTCCCGTACCCGGTAGCGCCAATCGTGCGCATGCATCATGAGAGATGGGATGGTACCGGATACCCGCTGGGACTTAAAGGTGAGCAGGTTTCCATATGCGCGCGGATTCTGAAAGTAGTCGACTGCTTCGATGCGCTGTCTTCGTCTCGCCAATACCGGATTGCGCTTTCTCTCGACGAGGCGATTGCGGTCATTGCGCAAGGATCTGGAACTGAGTTCGACCCACGCGTCGTAGAAGTCCTGCAGCGGCGGTATCGCGAATTTGAAGCGATGGCAATTGCAGAACAAGACAAGATGCTTGCGCCCGGAGGGGAATCCCGTCAATGCACCAGTGCTGGTCTGCCGGGGAGTGGCCTGGCACACGAAGTGTCTACGAGTTCCGACGCGAGTTTCCTGTCTTCCATCGCGGACGCCCGCCACGAGGCACAGGCACTATTCGAACTCAGCCATGACTTGGGCAATTCACTCAGCCTGGATGAAACTCTATCGGTTGTTGGGCTGCGGCTACGCCACCTGGTTTCTTATGACTCGATTGTCATATACATACGGCGGAGCGACAACAAACTCGTCCCGCACTTCGTCACCGGCGACAATTACCGCACCCTATCTTCGCTCGTGATCCCTTTCGGGGAAGGCGTAACTGGTTGGGTGGCACAGAATCAGACACCGCTGATTAATGCCAACCCAGCGCTAGAACCGGGTTACGTGGCCGACTCCTCGCAAGGGACGGTTTTGCAATCGGCCACATCCGTCCCGCTCACTGGAGTGAACGGGGTTGTGGGTGTCTTAACGCTTTACTCGAACACTGCCGACGCATTTTCTCACGACAACGTGCGAGTGCTAATGGCGATCAGTTCCAAGGTTGCGCTCTCGGTCGAGAATGCGCTGAAGTACGAACAGGCTGAGAGCTCTGCGACCATCGACTATCTCACTGGACTTCCGAACGCGCGCTCCCTGTTTCTGTACCTTGAACGCGAACTTTCCCGTTGCCGCCGCTCGGGCGAGCAACTATCCGTCATGGTCAGCGACCTGGACGGCTTTAAGGCAATCAACGACCGTTTTGGTCACCTGAAAGGCAATGAGGTACTTCAGATATTCGCCGAGACCGCGAAGGAATCCTGCCGTAGCTACGACTACCTCGCGCGAATGGGGGGAGACGAATTCGTCTTAATCAGCACTGGGATGATAGGCGAAGCTGCCCAAAAACGCGCGCTGATGTTCGACGCTTGCGCTATTGCCGCCGGAGAGCAAGTTTGTGGAGAGAGGGCCTTGAGCCTGAGCTCGGGGATAGCTCTTTGGCCCGAAGATGGTGATAATGCCGAACAACTTCTGGATAGGGCTGACAAACGTATGTACATTGCCAAAGAAGGCAAAAAGGCGAGGAGACTGTCGCCGATGCCAATCAGGTTGCCTCAGGCGCAAGCTGCGATGATCAACTAGCGGCATTGAAGGAACGAGTGGTGATCTGAATCGTGAGCATTTTGCGGAGAATTGCGCGCCTCATTCTGACGATGATAGCAACCGTGCTGCTGGGCACGCTGGTGACCGGATTGCTCGTGCGCCTCGCCCCGGGGTTCGATGTCGACGCCCGCCAGCTCGATTCGCGCCTTGCTCACGAGAGCAAAGAAGCCTTAAGGGACCAACGGTTAAAGAACGCCGACATCATGCACTTTTGCATTGCGTATCTCGGTGCGGCAGCAACTGGCGATTTTGGCGAGTCATTGACCCTGAACCGACCTGTCAGGGAACTGATCGTTGAGCGGTTCCCCACGACGCTGCGAATTGTTGGTTTGGGGTTGGTTGGGGGATGGCTGCTGGCTGTCACATTCGCATTCTCGTCCGTCCTGTTGCACCGCGCAGCGTACGATGCTGCTACCGCAACAATAAGTGGCGCGTTACTCTGCGTTCCCTCAGCTGTTATGGCGCTCTTGTTTGTCTTGTTTAGAGCACCGGCTCAGTTGGCGATTGCGTTGATCGTCTTCCCTCGACTGTTCCGCTATGCCAGAAACGTGCTGGAAAGCAGCTACTCGATGCCCCACATTATTACGGCACGCGCTAAAGGACTGGGAATGGTGCGAGTTCTCTGTTGGCATGTGATCCCAGTAAGTGCAGCACCACTGCTGGCACTTGCGGGCGTATCCGTCAGTGTTGCACTGGGCGCTGCCGTTCCGGTTGAAGCGCTCTGCGGCATCCCGGGAATCGGGCAATTGGCCTGGCAAGCCGCCATGGGGCGTGACCTTCCTCTCCTGATTACTTCGACGGTACTGGTTACACTTGTCACGTTGACAGCGAACGCGATTTCGGATTTAGTCACCTGTAGCCTGTCATCGTCAAGGGTATGAAATACTTACGCATCTTCGCGATTGCGCTCCTCTCAATGGTGGCGATCACCAGCCTGGGAGCAGGATTTCTCACTACTGTGGATTACGCCACGCAATTCCGCGAGGCACCCAACGCGGCGCCATCGAACGCGCATTGGTTAGGTACCGATCAACTCGGTCGTGACCGGTTTGCCCGAATACTGTACGGCACCCGTGTTTCGCTTCTACTTGCCCCTGCTGCAGCGTTGATTTCAACCCTTTTTGCCGCACTGATCGGAGGGGTAGCCGGCTTTGTCGGCGGCGCATGGCAACGATGGGCAACGATGCTGATTGACCTGGTTCTCTCCCTGCCATGGCTGTTCCTGCTAATCACTGTACGCGCACTGCTGCCGCTGAATGTGCCACCGCTGATTTCAGTGATTGTTACATTCCTGTTGCTCGGCATGCTCGGATGGGCCGCTTCAGCACGCGTCATGTGCGCGTGGGCCGGTGCCGTTCGCAACAGCGACTTCGTTCTTCAGGCACGTGCAACCGGGGTACGCGGATGCCGTCTTGCAATCGTACATGTACTCCCCAATTTGAAGCCGTTGCTTGCCGCCCAGTTCTGGATCAGTATTCCGGTCTTCATCCTTGCGGAAGCGAATCTCGGTATTCTCGGACTGGGCGTGGCGGAACCGCTCCCCTCGTGGGGAAGCCTTCTGCGTGAACTGGAAGATCTAGCAATCTATTCCGGCGAATTATGGAAACTTGTGCCACTGGTTCTGCTGATCCTGGTTGTCAGCAGTTTCGAGTTACTTTTATCGCGGACCGAGGTAAGTGCATGATCGCAAGATGTAAGACCGCAATCCTGGTGTTATTCGTGATTGTCACGACAGTGATGGCGTACGCCAGCGAACTTCGCTTCTGCCTCCGTTCAGAGCCGAAGACATTTAATCCAATCATGGTTGATGACGATGCCGCGGAAACAATCCGCTACCTCACGGGCGGGGTACTCCTTCGGGTGAATCGACAGACACAGGCATTGCAACCTGAACTGGCTACCAATTGGAAAGTCAGCAAAGACGGTCGGACGATCACTTTTGTTCTGCGAGAAGGGCTCTATTTTTCCGACGGATCTCCGTTCACGGCAGAAGATGTGGCCAGCACCGTACAACAGTTGATGGACCCGGCAGTACATTCATCGACCGGGGACTCTTTCCGCTCGGGGCAAGGCAAAGTTGTCACCACAATACTTGCCGGAAATCGCATCGCCATCACCTTTCCCGCTCCTGTAGCCGGTCTCGACCGCCTGTTCGATCAAGTGGCAATAATGTCGGCGCGCTCCTCGAAGAAGGAAATGGCCGTCCTGGGGCCATACTATGTGGCTGACCACAAACCCGGCAGCTACATCATGCTGAAGCGTAACGACAATTATTGGAAGAGGGATGGCTCCGGCAGGAAATTACCTAAGATCGATGTGATCTGGCTAGACATTCAGTCCAACCGCGACATCGAAACATTGCGTTTTAAGCGTGGGGAGATTCAACTAATCAATTCAATCGATGCTGATTACTACGAACGACTATCTTCCTCCATGCCAGGCGCGCTCCACGATTCCGGGCCATCATTAGATTCGGAACAGATCTGGTTTAATCAAGTGGCAAAAGCCCCACTGCCCGCGTACAAGCTTGCATGGTTCCGTTCACAAGCATTTCGCCGTGGCGTTTCGGAGGCGATTAACCGCGAAGATTTGGCGCGGGTTGTTTTCGGCGATCACGCGCGTCCAGCTATGGGGCCGATCTCCCCGGCAAACCGGCTTTGGTTCAACGCCAAGTTGCAGCCAGTTCACTACAATCCCAGCGGAGCGATTGCTCGCCTTCAGCAGGATGGCTTCCACCTGCAGAACGGCATACTGTTGGATCGTGACGGCCATGCGGTCGAGTTTTCAATCATTACCAACTCCGGCAACAAGTACCGCGAGCGCATGGCAACCATGATCCAGCAGGACCTGCTGAAGATCGGCGTGAAAGTCAATGTTGTCACTCTCGATTTTCCTTCATTGATTGAACGCATCACTGAGAAATTCAATTATGAGGCTGCGCTGCTGGGCCTTGTGAATAATGAGCTCGATCCAAACGCTCAGATGAACGTGTGGCTCAGTTCGGGAGACAATCACCAGTGGAATCCGCGACAGAAGTCGCCAGAAACTGCTTGGGAAGCGGACATTGACCAACTCATGCGCGCCCAGGCATCGGCTGTGACTCTGAAGGACCGGAAACGCTCCATGGATCGAGTGCAGGATATAGTCGCCGAGCAAGTCCCGTTCATCTACCTAGTCAATAAGAATGCGCTGTCAGCTATATCGACGACAATTCAAGGCACGGCACCTGTCTCGCTGCGACCGCAAACGTATTGGAACCTCGAGCAGTGGACGCTCGCGAACGGCACAACAGGGAGTGGGAAGTGAGCACTGAAACATTTCTCTCCACATGTATTTCGGTGGACTATCGCGGCAAGCGAGACGTGCTCCGCGATGTAAAACTCGAAATGCGTGCCGGTGAGGTACTCGGGCTCGTGGGCCAAAGCGGCTCCGGCAAAAGCACGATAGCGCTCGCGATCATTCGTCTACTAGACTTGAAGGGTGGGATTGTACGTGGGAGCGTCCTTCTCCAGGGACGCGACCTGATGCAGTTTAGCGAACGCGAGATGCGCAAGGTCCGGGGGCGTGAGATTGGTCTTGTGCTGCAGAGCCCGTTATCCTCTTTGAACCCAGCCATGCGCATAGGAAGACAGTTATCTGAAGCGTGGCATGCGCACGCACTGGGTAAGGCGGAGGATTGCCAGGTAGCGATCCGCGAGGCATTGCGTAGCGTGAGTTTGCCCGGAGACGACCAATTCCTGCGCCGCTATCCGGCGCAGTTAAGCGTAGGTCAGGCGCAACGTTTGCTTATCGCAATCGCAATCATTCATCGACCTGCGCTGCTGATCGCCGATGAGCCAACAAGCGCGCTCGACGTGATCACTCAAGCCGAAATTCTGGCGCTGTTCCGCCAGTTGAACCGCACGAGCGGCGTGAGCATTCTATACATCTCGCATGATCTTGTATCCGTGGCGAGCATCTGCGATCGCGTTGCCATCCTACATGAGGGTGAGATTGTAGAGTGTGCGACGACAAAAGAAATCTTTCATCGACCGTCACATCCGTACACAAGAATGCTGATCGCCGCACAGCCACGTTTTGTCCTCGGAGAGGACGGCGGTATCCATGCTGGAGGCAGGGAATTCCACCGCCCCGGCGCCGCTGTTATCCGCACAGTCACAATGTGAATCCAGCCTCCTCGGTAGGGACTGATGGGCTTAATTCAGGCCCTTCGCTGCTGCGGGTGCGATTGGCAATGTATAGCTTCTGGGCATTGGTACTTGTGATTCCTGACACATTTTGAGCACTAAAGGCGAACGAAAAAGAGTGAGTGTGAGGCATACTAGAACCTAGCGTGCATCACTTCATGAGACCGCACGCCGCGAACGTTGGGGTTAGCTGACATCCCCCCTCTCAGCACCCTTGGTTTGGAACCCTGTTTGTCTTCATAGCAAGTACTTAAGTTTCGGCCTTTTACGCTGGGACGTCAGGCTTTAGCTCATTGCGGGAGATACCGGGCTATGCACGAAAAATGTACTGAACAACTACAAGATCCACTGATCCTCGATGGTGTGCATGCCGTCGTTCGCAGCGAGTCAATGCGCCGCCTCTTCGCACTCGTGCGACAGGTGGCGAAAAGCACTTCTGCCGTGCTCATTGACGGGGAAACTGGATCTGGCAAGGAGCTCGTGGCACGTGCCGTCCATCATTTCTCGCCACGCGCTAACGGTCCATTCGTTGACCTGAACTGCGCTGCACTTCCCGAACACCTCCTCGAAAGTGAATTATTCGGCTATCAGAAGGGGGCGTTCAGCGGTGCGGATGCGATGAAGCCGGGTTTGGTCGAACTGGCGGATCACGGAACACTGTTTCTGGACGAGATTGGCGATCTGGACTCAAAGCTCCAAGTGAAGCTGCTAAGGGTATTGGAAGGCGCCAGCTATTACCGGCTCGGAGGCAGTACCAAAGTTAATGTAAATGTCCGAATCGTTGCGGCGAGCAATCGCGACTTGTCCGAATTGGTGAACGAAGGCAAGTTTCGGAGCGACCTCTTCCATCGGTTAGCACAGTTTCAGTTGAACGTGCCACCGTTGCGCGATCGGCCTGAAGACATTGTCGGAATCGCAGAGCAGGAGCTTCGCCGTCACTGTCCCGAATCCCGTTTCACACCTGAGGCGCTCCAAGTCTTGCAGCAGTGCAAATGGCCGGGAAACGTGCGGCAACTGAAGAACACAATCTTTAGAGCAGTCATGACTGCGCCCAATGCGAAAACCGAGATCCGTGCATGCGACCTCGGGGCCGAAACCAATATTCATTCCTCTCCGGTTCACACAGGCGAGGCCCAAAATCTTTCTATGTTGGAGAAGCGGATGATTTTCCAGGTGGTGGAGACCACCGGGAATCCTGAGGTTGCCGCCAAGAAACTTGGCATTTCGCGTCGGACTCTGGAAAGAAAGCTTAAATCGTATGCAGCAGAGTCACGAGGTTCTGTGACGACCCTCGGTGTGATGAGGCCCGAACAGCAACGTTATTATCGTGCCAGCGTCAGCGTGCCCGTTACAGTTACCTGTCCCGGCAGGGAACAATTGCAGGCCAGAACTGTGAATGTGAGTTTTGGGGGCGCTGGCCTCCGTTTCGAGAGTGCCATCGATGAGTTGGGACTGTGTACCTTATCGTTTGAATTGCCTGACCCGGTCTGTGTAGTTGAAGCGAAAGCCGAACTCGCATGGTGTGATCAAAACGGCCTGGCGGGAATGCATTTCGTGGAGTTGCCAGCAGAGTTACAAGGCAGCTTGGAACAGTGGCTAGTGAAAAGGATGCGGGCTGAAGGTTGGTCCCTAATGTAATGTTGGCGAGGATGATGGCGATGTCGCGGAGGGTTCGGCCTTCGTCACTAGGGCATCTTGGATTCGGGGCTAGCCGCTCCTAGGCCACGTAAACACGCCCGCACTGAAAAACCCTGCATGGCGGCCAACGCGCAGACCGAATGAGGATTCGGTGCAGCCACGAAGATTGCTCCATGAGAATTGGGGAGATGAAATTGGTGGACCTGGTCGGGGCCGAAAACGGCTGCCTAGCCCGTTTCGGCCTGTGCGGAAAGGTATGGGTTAAATCACAGCGCCCGGTTTCGAGTTCACGCCACACAGATTCTCCTCAACATATTCGTAAACATTCGATATCGTTGTCCTCTGTGTTTATGGGGGAGTCATGAATCTATCTCTATTCTGGGCACATTCCGCGAAGAGGCTGGACTCCGATCCAAGCTCACGGACAGGATGGCAGCGGCTAGCAGAACACTTGGAGTCAGTTTCCGAGATAGCTGGAACACTCGCACGTCTCTCTCGTCCGGATGACATACAGTTTGCGAAGCACGCATCCTTCGCCGGATTGCTGCACGATTACGGAAAGTACACGGACTGCTTTCAGAAAATGTTGGTAACTGGACGTGGGGCATGCAAGCACGCCATCCATGGGGCTTTGCTTTCGCACCTGGGGACCAAAGATACGCAACAGAAGCCGGTCTATCCTCAAGTGGCCCTTGCCATTGCCGGACATCATTCTGGGATTCCGGACTATACCGGATCGGGAAATTCCTTAACAGAGAAGGTGAAAGACGAGCGGTACCAGAAAGAAACGGATAACTTGCACCAGCGTGCCTCCGAAGACTCACCGAAGTTACGGAAGACTCTCGAGGAACTGTCCCTGCAAGCAACGATAAAGCGAACCAACGCTGAGATGAAAGCAGATCTCTACACGAGGATGCTTTTCAGTTGCCTGGTTGATGCCGATCGATTGGACTCCGCGGGGCGGTCTCCCGTGCAGTCACCCCTAAATGCTAAGGAGCGCCTCGGCATACTTGTGCATCATCTCGAAAGTTTACAGGGACTTGCTGCGGACGGCACAGTGAAAGAGATGCGGGCAGGTGTGCTGAAGGACTGCCTGGACGCTGCGGGAGGCGCAGGGAACCTCTTCTCGCTCTCGGTGCCGACTGGGGGAGGAAAAACCTTATCCGCAATGGCATTTGCATTGCAGCGTGCCGCGCTACATCCGGAGCGATTCCGGCGAGTCATTGTTGTCATTCCGTATCTGTCTATCATCGAGCAGAACGCGAAGGTCTACGCGGACATCTTTGGCGCTGAGGCGCTGCTTGAGCATCACTCGGGCAGCTTGATGAGGCTGAAACCGCAAGGAGACGCGTCGCGCGAAATCTTTGTTCCGGGTGCGGAAGAGGACGAGGAGGAGAGGTATCAGCGCACCGGCGTACGCGTAGAAACGGAGAATTGGGATGCTCCGTTCATCGTCACAACCTCGGTTCGCTTCTTTGAGAGTCTCTTTTCGAACAGGCCCAAGGATCTGCGTCGCGTGCATAACATCGCGCGCTCCATTGTGGTTCTCGACGAGGTGCAGACTTTGCCCCGCAGGCTACTGGCGCCATTGCTCGGGATGATGAAGGAACTTGCCGACGATTGGAATACGGACTTCGTTTTCTCCACGGCTACGCAGCCAGCCTTTGAGCGCTCCACGAGCAGGAAGGATCTTCGTTGGGAGCCGGGAACGCTCCGTGAGATTGTCCGTGAACCGGAGGTGCTACGTGCAAAGCTCCGGCGGGTAGAACTTCGCTGGGAGATCCAGGAGCCCATAGGCTGGCCGGGGGTGGCGGAACGTGCTCTTGAAGCAAGCCAATGTCTGGCCATCGTCAATCTTCGCGATCACGCCAGAGAGTTATTCGATGAGGTGTTACGCCTCGCACAGGATCGCGGCATGGACCGTGATGGCATCATTCATCTTTCGACGCGTATGTGCGCGGCGCACAGGCTTCGGGTGCTGGACAAGATTTGCAACCGGCTCAAGTCGGGCGCGCCGTGCCACGTGATTTCGACGCAGTTGGTCGAGGCGGGAGTGGACGTAGATTTTCCTCTCGTGCTTCGTGCGCTAGCTCCTCTGGATTCAATTGTGCAAGCCGCCGGCCGCGCGGACCGCGAAGGCAGAAGAACCGCGGAAACTGGACGTCCTGCGGGCGTTGTTGTGGTCTTTCGTCCAGAGGATAATCGTTTGCCGCCGAATGAATACGCAGAGGCCACCGCAATTACGGAATCCATTGTGGAGCAGGCAAGACTGGATGGAAAGAGCATACAAGTGGATTCAGCAGAGGCTATGGCCTCCTACTTTGAGCGGTACTACGCTGTTAGAGATGACCGAGTGCTTGGTTCGGAACTGGAAGCGTTGCGGCAGAAGCTGAAGTTCGCCACGCTCGCAAACGAGTTTGAAATGATCGGCAATCGCACAAAAGATGTTTTTGTATCGGATGACGATGAAGCGCGCGCGGCGATTGCACAATTCCGAAGCAGTTACCAGCTAACGCCGGAGCTGCGCCGCGTGCTCCAGCGCCATACCGTGGGCCTGAACCCATCGGAATTTAAGAAGGCCAGCGGCGTACTGGAGGAGTTTCCCGACGGGAGTGAAATCTGGATTGCAGCAGATTATGCCTATGATGAACGCCTGGGCATGATCTTTGAGCCAGGCCCTGAGCACTTGGTTCTCTAGTTCAGCACAGGATGGCTCTGACTCAGTATTACCTTGCGAATCACCCACCTCATCAGATCACGAAAATAGTCCTATACTCACAGTGATTTCCTTTCGCAAGTTCACTGTTCTGGATAGTTCGCAGAATAGAGGAGTGCCTGTCCATGTCCACTTCTAGCATTCTGGTCCGTGTTTCCGGGGAGTTTGCGTGTTTCACACGTCCGGAGACGAAGGTTGAACGATTTTCATATCCCGTCATTACGCCTTCGGCGGCACGCAATGTGCTGGATGCAATCTGCTGGAGACCTCAGATGCGCTGGATCGTTACGCGCATTACGGTCCTCAAGCCAATCCGATTTCTGAGCGTCCTACGCAATGAAGTGCAGAGCAAGATTTCTCCCGCCTCGGTGAAGAAGTGGATGCGCGATGCATCGCAATTCGAGCCTCTGATCGCCGGTGCGGGGAATGGCACGGACGGGACCCCGCGCAACACCACTCTGCTGTGTGACGTTGCCTATTGGATTGAGGCTTACCCGCATGTCTTCGATACTTCAGGCGATAACACTACAACAAAATATATTGCTATGTTCAATCGGCGCATAGAAAAGGGTCAGTGCTTTCAGCGCCCGTATCTGGGCTGTCGCGAGTTTGCGGCGGACTTCTCGCCGCCGCTGGCTGACGATCAGCCAATTCCCGACTCGATGGAAATCGGTCGGATGCTCTATGACATCGCCTTTCTTCCCACTGGGAATCAAGCAACATTCTTCGAGGCCCGGCTGGACGGCGGCGTAATGGACACGCGTCCTGACCTGGTGCTAACCGAAGACGCGCGCCGCGAGGAGGTGCTCCAATGCTCGTACAGGCACTAGCCGGCTACGCGGATACTTATCTCGCAAAAGAGTTGAACGACGCGGCTTGGGAGAAGAAGCCCGTGCCGTGGCTTCTGGAGATTTCCACCCAGGGAACATTCCTGAGCGCAGTGCCTCACATGATCTCCGTTACCCGCGGCAAGAAGCAGGTTCAGATGGCGCAGGAGATGGATGTCCCGCGCTCTCCGGTAAACCGTAACAGTGGGCACCATCCGTTGCTGGGCGTGGACGACATTGCTTACGTACTCGGCGCAGGGCCTTGGACACCGGCAAAGGCAGCGGACCAGGAGAAGGCTGAGAAGCATCACGAGGCTTTCGTCACGCTCATCGGCAGGGCTGCTGCTGAGACGGGGGACACGGCGCTCCAGGTCTGTGTACGTTTCTACAGAAATACTTCAGAGGTACACAGAGCTCGTGAGGCGTTTAAGGATGCGAAGGCTGGCACGACGGTAGCGCTCTCCGTCGGCGGAGCCTTGGTGGATCGCGAGGCGGTGTGGTCCTTCTGGCGTACACATTATCAGGCCGCGTTTTCCGGACGCATGGAAGGCAGCATAGGAGAATGTCTCATCACCGGCAAGACCGGCGCGATTGCCCCGACACACGAAAAGATCAAGGGGGTCTCAAGCCTTGGAGGACAAGCCGCCGGTGTAGCTCTGATGTCTTTCGATAAGGAGGCGTTTCGTTCCTATGGATGGGAGCAGAACCAGAACAGTCCGGTAGCTCCAGATCGCGCCCTGGCCTATGTCCTTGCGTTAAACGACCTTCTGCGCTCAGACAAAGGAAAACGTAAAGACATTGCCGGGGTTGGGTTCTTCTTCTGGCTGCGCGAGCCGGCTCCCTTCAACCCGTTTGAAGTACTTTTTTCGCCGGACCCGGATACGGTCAAGGCCATGCTCGCACTTGATCCCGGAGTGAAGCTGGATACCCTAGACACTAACGCGTTCTACCTTGCGGGAGTCTCCGGCAATGGCGGGCGTTTGCGCGTGCGCTACTGGGTAGCGGACTCGCTGCCAAAAATCAAGCAAAACCTTCAGGAGTGGCACGACCAGTTGCGGGTTGCGTATCCATGGGACGATCCTGTACCGGTGCGCTTCTGGCAGTTGGAATATGCGCTTCATCGCGACGGCAAACCACCCGCCCATCACACGCTAGCTTTGCTGAAGAGAGCCATCGAAGGACGAGCACAACCGCTCGGTTACTCGATGCTTTCCACAGTTCTTAACCGACTCCGTCATCCCGGCGGCAGCGATTCAAGAGAAAAATCCGGGGACGGGAAGAACGACCCCATGTCTCTGTCCAAGCTACGCGTTCCCATGGGGCTGGTTCGCCTTTGCATCAACGATATTCATCGTCCGAAGGGAGTGAAGGAAATGAGTGAAGGACTGGACACGAGCTGTGCCATCCCGGCCTATGTCTGTGGTCGGCTGATGGCGGAGTTTGAAAGTCTACAACGGGCATCCAGTGAAGGCGAGGTCAATTCCTCAGTGTTGGATCGCTACTTCGCACTGGCATCCACCTATCCATCCGTGGCGTTTCCTAAGATTGAGAACCTCGCGCAGAAACATCTCCGCAAGCTGCGTCGCGATAAGGGAAAGGCCGCCTATGCCATTGATGCGCGGTTACTGGAACTCCACAACAAGCTGCAACCCACCGAGGCAGGCGCGTATCCCGCCAAACTGAGTCTCGAAGGCCAGGGACTCTTTGCGCTTGGCTACTACCACCAGAAAGCTTGGTCCATTTCGCAGGCTAGGGAACGAAAGCAGTCCAACGAATCCGCCAACCAAGACATTGATCTTACTAAGGAGAACCAACAGTGAGCACGGTTGAGAATCGCTATGATTTCGTCTTCTTGTTCGACTGCCAGGACGGTAACCCAAATGGGGACCCGGATGCCGACAACAGCCCACGCTTCGATCCTGAGACATTCCAAGGACTGGTCTCCGATGTTTGCCTGAAGCGCAAGATCCGCGACTACATTCTGTACGCCAAGTCCGACAAGGGTGCTCTCGATGGCACGGGATATGAGATTTTCGTGCTCAGCGGCAACACGCTGGAGAGCCGCCAGAGGAAACCTTTTGAATCGCTCACAGGAGAAGACAAAATCGAAGCCAAGGGCAAGGATACGAAATCAACCGATATCGAGAAGGCCCGCCAGTGGATGTGCAAGAATTTCTTTGACGTACGTGCCTTTGGCGCCGTCATGAGCACGACGGAATTTAATTGCGGCCAGGTGCGCGGACCAGTTCAACTCACGTTTGCGCGTTCACTCGACCGTGTCCTCACCACCGAACACACAATCTCTCGTCAGGCGTTTACCGGCGAAAAGGACGTAAAGTCCGGGACTGGGACGCTCGGCCGCAAGCACACGGTTGCCTATGGGCTTTATCTCGCTCACGGTTACATCAATCCGGTCTTTGCATCGAAGACAGGATTCAGTGAGGACGATCTGACAATGTTGTGGAAGGCATTGGTCAATCTATTTGAACTCGACCGCTCTGCGGCGCGTGGAACTATGTCAACTCGCGGTCTCTACATTTTTAAGCATGAGAGCAAGCTCGGTAACGCACCGGCGCAGCGCCTTTTTGAGAGCATTAAAGTGCAGAAGAACGACGGCGTCGAAAGCCCTCGGTCCTTTGGGGATTACGCGGTTACAATCCCGGAGACCAGTTCACTGCCGCAGGGCATCACTCTTATCGATGGTCTAGCATAGCTCGTTGTAGCTGAGGCTGAACATGTACACCGAAGAGGAACTTCTCCCGCTCTCTGGCTTGCAGCATTTATCTTTCTGCGAGAGGCGTTGGGCGCTGGTTCACCTTGAACAACAGTGGGAGGAGAACCTCTTCACCGCCGAAGGCAAGCTCCTGCACGAGAAAGCGCATTCCGCAGCGATTGAATCGCGCCCCGGCGTTTTGATCCGCCGCACCCTCCCGCTGCACTCTTTCCGTCTTGGGCTTTCTGGCCAGGCCGACATAGTCGAGTTCGTCCCATGTGGCGTGCCCGAGCAGGGTATCGCCATGCCTCGACGCAATGGGCTTTGGCGTCCCCACCCGGTGGAATACAAGAGAACCAGGGACAAGCATGGTGGCACGGCGTACCGCATTCAGCTCTGTGCACAAGCGCTCTGCCTGGAAGAGATGCTCCAGACTCGAGTCCCCGCGGGGGCCGTCTTTGATGGCAAAGCCAAACGCCGGGACGAGGTGAGCTTTGATGATGCTTTGCGCCAGGAGGTTGAGCGTCTTGCTGCTCGCATGCATGACGTATTTCGGTCGGGATGTACACCCCGGGCAACTTACGCGAAGAAGTGCGAGAGCTGTTCCATGAAACCAGTGTGCCTGCCCTCCGCCAGCGATTCAGGCAACGCATCCAGCTATCTTCATCGTTCTGTCCGTGCAAACCTTCGCGAGACTACCGCCACGTGTGTCGATCCCGGCAAGGACCAGCCATCATGAGAAAGCTGCTGAACACGCTGTATGTGACGATTCCCCATGCATATCTAAGCAAGGATGGCGAAACCGTTCTGGTTCAGGTCGAACGGGAAACGCGTCTGCGCGTGCCAATTCAAACGCTCGAAGGCATCGTATGCATCGGGTTGGTTTCCATGAGCCCGCCCCTGATGGGATTCTGTGCCGAACATAATGTCGGCGTGAGCTATCTGACTGAACATGGTCGATTTCTTGCGCGCATCCAAGGCAAGATTCACGGAAATGTTCTCTTGCGCCGGGAGCAATACCGCCGTTCTGACAACGCCGAGGCATCCTCAGCAATTGCGCGGTCCGTCCTGCTGGCAAAGGTCGCCAATTGTCGCACGTCGCTGTTGCGCTCCGCACGTGAACGTACTTCCGCGACTCTCGATGCCGCATGCGTACAACTTGGCCAATCTCTCCGCTTACTGGAGTCGGCGGAAACCCTTGAAATCTTGCGGGGATTGGAGGGTGATGCCGCGAAGACCTATTTCTCCGTTTTCGACGAGATGATTCTCCAGCAGAAAAACGATTTTCATTTGGGAGAACGTAGCCGTCGTCCGCCGCTCGATAATGTC
>Ga0316232_1000302_pt1 | contig 80687 bp, 88 predicted proteins | sample TBHtaG_FD_206006 | JGI IMG/M metagenome (GOLD analysis project Ga0316232, IMG submission 206006) | Freshwater microbial communities from Trout Bog Lake, Wisconsin, USA - TBH18025_13 | ecosystem: Environmental > Aquatic > Freshwater > Lake > Hypolimnion/Profundal zone | place: USA: Wisconsin...
TGGCGATCTCATCAAATGGGTTCATGCTCATTTTGACATTAGCGATATCCACACCAGACTGATCGGATTTAACGCGGACTTTAACGTTGTAATCGACGACGCGTTTTACGGCTACTAAGATTTTCATCTTGAATTCTCAATCTTTAAAAACAAATTTATGTAAGGCCGGAGTAAACGGCTATTTTATCCGCCTAAAGCCTGATGGCTTTAAACATCAATCGCACCATTGGATCCAGCCTGCTTGCGCAAAGCAAATTTTTGAATCTTGCCGGTGGAGGTCTTTGGCACATCTCCAAAAATAATCATCCTAGGCACCTTAAACCCCGCTAAATGCTGTTTGCAATGGGCAATGATGTCTTCAGCGGTGACCTGAGATCCAGGCTTAATTTCCAAAAAAGCGCAAGGAGTTTCACCCCACTTAGGATCGGGTTTAGCCACCACAGCCGCAGTAATGACTGCTGGATGGCGATACAGGACATCCTCAACCTCGATCGAAGAAATATTCTCCCCACCAGAAATAATGATGTCCTTACTGCGATCCTTGATCTTGACATAACCATCAGGATTCATCACCGCTAAATCCCCAGAGTGAAACCAGCCACCTTCAAAAGCTTCTTTAGTAGCCTTCTCATTTTTCAAGTAGCCCTTCATCGCGATATTGCCCTTGAACATGATTTCACCCATCGTCTCGCCATCGGCGGGAACGGGTTTCATAGTCTCGGGATCCAAAACAGTAATGGCTTGTTGCATGTGATAGCGAACACCCTGACGTGCATTTAAGCGCGCCCGTTCACCAATATCCAAATCATTCCAGGCATCCTGTTTAACGCAGACAGCTGCAGGTCCATAAACCTCTGTAAGTCCATAGACGTGGGTTAAATCAAAGCCTAACTTCTCCATGCCTTCAATAATGGAAGCTGGTGGAGCCGCACCCGCAATCAAACCTTTTACACCTACAGGTACGCCTACCTTCATTTCATCTGGTGCATTGACTAGCAAGTTATGCACAATTGGTGCAGCGCAATAATGAGAGACTTGATGCTCTTTAATAGCAGCAAAAATATTTTGGGCATCCACTCTGCGCAAACAGACATTTACGCCAGCACGAGCAGCAACCGTCCAAGGGAAACACCAGCCATTGCAATGAAACATCGGCAAAGTCCACAAATACACTGGGTGTTTATTAATATCCCAATCCAAAATATTGGATACCGCATTAATAGCGGCACCACGATGGTGATAGACAACGCCTTTAGGGTTACCTGTAGTCCCTGAGGTGTAATTTAAGCAAATTGCTTGCCATTCATCGGCCGGTAATTGCCAGGCAAATTCTGGGTCGCCCTCTGCCAAAAATTGCTCATAGGTTAAGTTACCCAGTCTTTCGCCGGGAACATCGAACTCTTTTTCCTCGACATCAATAAGTAAAAATTCGCGTCCACTATCTTTTTTTGCCATCTCAATGGCTTTTTTCATTACCCCAGAAAATTCAGGGTCAACGATGACCACTTTAGCCTCGCCATGATTCAACATAAAGGCGATGGATTCTGGATCAAGACGAGTATTGAGAGCATTCAGTACAGCGCCCGCCATAGGAATGCCAAAGTGCGCTTCAACCATTGGAGGTGTATTAGGTAACATCACAGCAACGGTATCGCCTAGGCCTATGCCATGCTTTTGCAAGGCACTAGCCAAGCGACGGCAACGTTCATAAGTCTGACTCCAAGTTTGCCGTAAATTACCATGAATGACCGCCAAGCGATCTGGATAAACCTCAGCCGATCTTTCTAAAAATAGAAGCGGTGTGATGGGCGTGAAGTTTGCCGAATTGCGCTCTAAACCTTGTTCATAAATATTTGTCATGATTACTCTCTCATCCCAATGTATGGCTATAGATCGGCAAGCGCTTTAATGTGCGCTACAACACTTCGTCCCAAGGCAGATAAGTTATATCCACCCTCTAAACAACTCACAATACGCCCCTGTGCGTATTGGTCGGCAAGCTCTTTAAGGCGCTTGGTCATCCAAACATAATCATCCTCAACCAAACCCATTTGACCTAAATCATCCTCTCGATGTGCATCAAAACCTGCAGAAATAATAATCATCTGTGGCTGAAATTCCCTCAAACGCGGCAACCATTTTTCTGTAACGATAGAGCGCACCACATCCCCGCCAGTGTATGCAGGCAAAGGAACATTTACCATATTCTCAGCTTCATCAACACCGCTATAGGGGTAAAAAGGGTGCTGAAAAAAACTGCACATCAAAACATGGGGGTCATGCAAAAATGCGGCCTCAGTACCGTTGCCATGGTGTACATCAAAATCAATGAGCGCAATACGCTCAAGACCATATGCTTTCATAGCATAACGTGCAGCAATCGCGACGTTATCAAAAAAACAAAATCCCATAGAACGATCTGGTTCGGCATGATGACCTGGTGGTCTGACTGAGCAAAATACATTCTCCACTTCGCCCTTCATTACCGCATCTACTCCAGCAATGGCGGCCCCAGCAGAGCGTAAAGCCGCTTTCCAAGTGTGGGAATTCATAATGGTATCGTCATCAACCATAGAGTAGCCACTGACGGGCGAGCGCTCCTTTACGAAGGTAATGTGCTCCAGACTATGAACTAGATGGAGTTGGTCTTCGGTAGCTAAGGGCGCATCCAAATGGGCTAAAAATCCATCAATGCCACTGCGAATGAGTTGATCGTTAATTGCTTGAAGACGCTCAGGACACTCGGGATGATGGCTTCCCATCTCATGTTTTAGAAAATCTGGATGAGTTATGTATCCTGTTGTCATAACTGCAAAATCCTTATTGGCCTACTTACTATTTTTATAATCTATCTATATTGCGCTTAATACCAACCTACGTCTCTTGAATATGAATATCCGCTTACTTTGCCTCTTTTTTGTTCTTTTACTAGGAGCCTGCTCAAACACACCTATCCAAGAAGGTACCAACAAGCAACCGAGCCCAATCCCAGTAGACGATGCAGTCAGTGCAGCTCGCTTTAGCCAAAGCCTAGATGCCTTATTGGTTCAAGTCTCTCAAAATCAAGAAATACCCCTAGCAACGCTTGAATCTAGCTTTTTGGATACTAAGACCATTCCCTCCATTCGGAAATTGGTATTACCCCCATCTGTTACCTTTAAGAAAAATTGGCTCGTCTATCGAAAGCGCTTTATTGAGCCAATCCGCCTGAAGGCCGGGAAGACCTTTTTTGAGGAAAACCAGGCTTATTTAAGCCAGGTAGAACAACAAACGGGCGTACCCGCAGAAATCATTGCCGCCATTATTGGCATTGAAACCATTTACGGTCGTCAAACTGGTAACTTCAGAGTTAAGGATGTTTTATCTACCTTGGCCTTTAGCTATCCTGATACTCCCAACAAGGTCAGTCGCGAGCAACTATTTAAGGATGAACTCAAAGAACTTATCTTGATGTGCTGGACTGAGGCCGGCGGCAAGCTTCCTGCTCAAAATAGCTCTCAAGGCATTAATAACTTACGCCTCAATAGCTGCCTTAACCAAAATAGCTCTTATGCAGGCGCAATTGGACTCCCTCAATTTATGCCTAGTAGCATCCGTAGCTATGCTGTAGATGGAGACGGCGATGGACATGTTGACCTCAGACAAAGCCCTAGGGATGCCATTGCCAGCGTGGCAAATTTTATGAAGCAGCATGGTTGGCAGCCAGGTATGCCCGTGTATTTCCCGATACAGCCAGCTTCTGACAATAAAGCCAAAGCTTTGGCTGATGGAGAGCCCCAGCTCAAATATACCGTTCAGGAATTAATTACCAAGGGAATCTTGAAGCCCGAGCAAGGAGATCTTCAAGCAGGTGGTGTTGAGCCTCAAAGCAAAGCACTCATTGTTGACCTACCTTACCCAGACAAGAATGGCAACGACCAGGTGCAGTATGTTGTGGGCCTCAATAACTTCCTGACTATTGTGCAATACAACCGCAGTTACTTTTATGCACAAAGTGTTGCAGAGTTTGCTGAAGCTTTAGGTTACAAAAATCAGAGTGATGTTCCACAACCCAAATCAGTAAAAGATTTAAAGAAATTAGAACCAGTCAGCAGCAAAGCAAGCCTGAAGAAAAAGGGCTCTAAGAAAAAATCCCAGTAAAGGTCGATTAGCCCTTAAGCTGGGAAAACGCCTGTAGATAGGTAGCGATCTCCACGATCGCAAACGATAAAAACAATGGTTGCATTTTCGACCTGACGGGCAATGCGCAAAGCCACTACCAAAGCTCCGCCCGCTGAAATCCCACAAAAGATTCCTTCTTCAGCCGCCAAGCGACGAGCCATATCCTCAGCATCTTCTTGAGAAACGAATTCAATACGATCAACCCGATCGCCCTGATAAATCTTGGGTAAATATTCTGGCGCCCATTTACGGATACCGGGAATTTGCGAACCTTCCTCAGGCTGTGCCCCAATAATATGAATATTAGGATTCATAGACTTCAGGTAAGTCGAAACACCAGTAATCGTTCCAGTAGTCCCCATTGCGGAAATAAAGTGGGTAATTTGCCCATCGGTATCTCGCCAAATTTCTGGGCCAGTAGTTTCAATATGGGCGCGAGGATTATCGGGATTTGCAAACTGATCCAATAACTTGCCTCGTCCTTCTTTTTGCAACTGAAATGCATAGTCTCTTGCAAACTCCATTCCACCAGAAGCTGCCGTGAGAATTAACTCGGCTCCATAAGCCGCCATACTTTGACGCCGCTCAATCGTCTGACTCTCAGGCATCACCAAAATCATTTTGTAACCGAGCATCGCTGCGGTCATCGCTAAAGCAATCCCAGTATTGCCACTAGTCGCTTCGATCAAGGTATCACCCGGCTTAATCTCACCACGTTCTTGCGCTCGCTGAATCATCGATAGTGCTGGGCGATCCTTTACCGACCCAGCTGGATTATTGCCCTCCAGCTTTCCCAAAATGACATTATTTCGGCCTTCATTTTCAAGACCTGGAATTCGTTGCAAGCGAACCAATGGGGTATTGCCCACGGTTTGGGAAATAGTAAGGTAAGCAGGTGTACTCATCGAGTCATTTTAGTCTCAAGCAAACTTAAAGATACCCTAGCCTAATTTTGATGACTTGACCACGCAGCATCAGAAGGATTACGGGGATTTTCCCGGTTTCGAGAGCCCCGCCTGCTCGCCCTTGAAGCTTTTTTATCCTTGCTGCTAGGCTGACCCATTAAATCCACAGGTTCTATAGCCAAGCCATTACTCATCATTTTTTCAACTGATTTTTTACCAACACCGCGAACGCGTTTTTGAAAGTCTTTGGCATCTTCAAAATATCCTCCTTCCGCCCTCTCAGCAATAATCATTTTTGCTTTAGAGGGACCGATACCCTTAATACCCTCTAACTCAGATTGAGTAGCGGTATTAACATTAATCGGCGTAGCAAATGCACCTGAAAATCCTAATACAGCCCAAAGCACCATCGTTTTTATGAGACCACCCGATTCTAATATTGTGCGTTTTTTGATCATTTATCCTCCGTTAGTCAATAAAAAATCCACAGACATTAAATGTGTATGGATCGATTACAACGATGAACATGGGCAGGTGGTTGACGAAATTTTCTAAATGACAAGCCAATCAATATTTACGCCTATTGCCCTCAGTAAATTCTTACGGAGCGGGAAATAAAATGAAAGAGTTAATGACTCAAGATAAATTGGGCAGCGCGTTTAACCAACTCTGGTTCAGTTTGATTAAAGCCATGATAGGCGAAAGAATCGCAAACATTGCCTTCACTAATTCCGCCATCAATCATTTCCAACTGAGAAACCAAATGTTTTGATCTCCCGTTAATAATGCGAGAGGCATTTTCAGGAAGCGAGCTAGGGCATGAATCTTGCGCGTGATGTATTGCCAATACCGGTAAAACGACAATGTCATTTAAAGAGGCTGTTTTAATTGTGCCAGCAATAATAATTCCCGAAAGCGCTTTAGAAGAAGGATTTATGGAATTAGCAAAATGGGTAGCGGTTGATGTGCCCATGCTATGGCCAAATATCCATATGGGTAAATGCAATTTTTCTTGGTAGAAGCTAAGGACCTCATTGACCCTCTGAAGATGATCGGCTTGACCGCGCAAATCACCACGCCTTACATCCCCGAGATCATAAGGGGTATCAACTAAAACAGCATCAATTTGGTACTGAGACCAAAGATCTAAAGAGCGTACAAAAGTATGTTTGTTTCTAGTCAACCCATCCTCATTTAGACGCAATAGACCGCCGCCACCTGGAAAAAGCAAAACTACCGCACGAGGCTTAGGCGCCGCTACCAATAAGGTTCTAGTAGCAGTTTCATCAGCATGGGGAACATCAAAAACCTGAGCTAAAACACTCAGATTAAAAAGACAAAGGGCAAGTGCTAATAAATACTTACCCATCATCATGTTCACTTGCTATCTAAAGGATTCGCCAAAAAACCTGCATTAGCAGATAACCAATCGATATAGCGACCTACACCTTGCTCAACATTTAGGAATGGCTCTGTATATCCTGCGGCGCGTAGCTTGGTTAAATCCGCTTGAGTAAAGCACTGGTACTTTCCTTTAAGCGCTTCTGGAAAAGCAATGTACTCAATGGCTTTTTCTTTAACTAATTCTTGAAGGGTCGCAGGTTGCGCGTTATCAAGCTTTCGCATAGCGTTTGCTACTGCATGCGCCACATCATTAAAGGGTTGAGCGCGGCCGCTACCCAAATTAAAGATTCCGCTAATTTCAGGGTGATCCAAGAAAAATAGATTTACTTTAACGACGTCTTCAACGGAGACAAAGTCACGACTTTGCTCACCAGGGCCATAGCCGCCATACTCACCAAAGAGTTTTACATGACCATCTTTTTTGTACTGATGGTATTGATGAAAGGCTACTGAAGCCATGCGACCCTTATGGGATTCGCGTGGACCATAAACATTAAAGTAACGAAAGCCTACTACTTGTGCAGTATTAGCATTTTCAGCAAAACGCTTACGCATCACTTGATCAAATAGGAACTTAGAGTAGCCATAAATATTTAATGGCTTTTCATGCTCACGACTTTCAACAAATATATCGGATCCACCATAAGTTGCTGCTGATGAAGCATATAACAATTGAACTTTTTGCTCTGTACAGATATCAAGCAAATCCATGGTGTAGCGATAGTTATTCGCCATCATGAAAATACCGTCAGTTTCCATCGTGTCAGAACAAGCACCTTCATGAAAAACCGCTCGAACTTTACCAAAGCGGCCACTTTTAAAAGCCTCAAGAAACTCATCTTTATCAAGATAGTCAATGATGTCTAAATCCGCTAAGTTGCGATACTTATCAGCAGGACGTAAATCATCAACTGCGATAATATTTTTTTCACCACGCGCATTGAGCGCTTGAACAATATTGGCGCCAATAAATCCAGCCGCCCCAGTGACAATAATGGTCATTGCAATTCCTCAGAAGTAACAGTTGCTGTGCCAAGCTTACCAACAACAATTCCACCAGCACGATTAGCCAAGGCCATGGCCTTTTCCAACGGCCATTTAGCAGCTAAAGCTACCGCCAAGGTACCAATAACCGTATCACCAGCGCCCGATACATCAAACACTTCACGCGCCTGCGCCTTGACATGACTAACACCTGCTTCCGTATACAAACTCATTCCCTCTTCAGAGCGAGTTAAAAGCAATGCCTCAAGATTTAGCGAGCGACGTAAATCCTGTGCTCTACGGGTTAAATCTTCTTCGCTAGTCCACTGACCAACAACCTGACGCAACTCACTACGATTAGGCGTTAAAACGGTAGCACCACGATACTTTTCATAGTCATCACCTTTAGGATCGACCAGAATGACTTTATGTTGTGCTTTGGCCTGCTCGATCATTAATGCTACTTGACCCAATGCACCTTTGCCGTAGTCAGACAAAATAACGACATCCGCATCGCCAAGTAATTTTTCATAGCGCTCTAGTTTGTGAGCTAAAGCAGCTTCACTAGGAGTCTCTTCAAAATCCAAACGAATTAATTGTTGCTGACGGGCAATCACCCGCAGCTTTACAGTCGTGGGAACTTTAGCATCAATCTCCAGCTGGCTATCAACACCGCTCGATTTAAGTAATTCAGAAACCCGTTGTCCTGACTCGTCTTGACCTACAACACCTAAGATCGTTGTCTTTGCACCAAGAGCGGCGACGTTACGGGCAACGTTAGCAGCGCCTCCTAAGCGCTCATCAATTTTTCCAACCTGGACTACCGGAACTGGCGCCTCAGGAGAGATTCGGTGCGTGTCACCAAACCAATAGCGATCCAACATGACATCACCCACCACCAATAAGCGGGCTTTAGAAAATTGTTCTCGGTTAGCTTTTTCCACGTGAAGACTTTTTCTTTTATTAAATGACTTGATGTTCTAAATGTACTTGCTGACTTAAATTACTAGATTTAACGTAGCTTAATTTAACTTGCCTAGTTATGCCGCCCAATACCATGGTATTCAATACCCAATTCTTGCATAGCGGCAGGCTCATATAGGTTACGGCCATCAAAAATAATGGCGCGCTTGAGTTTTTGCATTAATACTTCAAAATCTGGGCTACGGAAGGCTTTCCACTCGGTCACGATGACTAAAGCATCACAGTCATCGATAGCACTCATGGGATCATCTACCAATGCCACCTTGCTTAACCCCTCAGGGTTGCCTGCAAAATCGGCTTCTAAGCAGTGTTGTGCCTCTGACATCGCTACTGGATCATAAGCAACAACTTGGGCACCACGTTTGACCAATTCTTGAATAATCACGCGGCTTGGGGCTTCACGCATATCGTCAGTATTGGGTTTAAATGCTAATCCCCACAAGGCAAACTTCATGCCAGATAGATCAGCACCAAAGCGTTTTTCAATCTTTTCGACCAGGATGGTTTTTTGCGCTTCATTCACGGCTTCTACAGCGTCCAAAATCTTGAGATCCCTGCCGTATTCCATAGCCGTCTTAGAAAGGGCCGATACATCTTTTGGAAAGCAAGAACCCCCGTAACCGGTGCCCGCATATAAAAAACCATAACCAATGCGAGAATCTGAACCAATTCCTTGGCGAACCGCCTCAATATCAGCGCCAACTAAATCAGCAAGATTGGCCAATTCATTCATAAAGGAGATACGGGTTGCCAACATGGCATTAGCGGCATACTTTGTAAGCTCAGCGCTTTTGACATCCATGTAGTAGGTACGCTCATGATGGCGATTAAAAGGCGCATAAAGCTTGCGCATTTGTTCTTTAGCGCGTACTCCAGAAGCATCACTAGAAGTGCCAATCACAATCCGGTCTGGGCGCATAAAGTCTTCAACGGCGGCACCTTCTTTTAGGAACTCGGGGTTAGAAACTACTGAACATAGTTCTGCGTTGAGATTTCGCTTTTCTAGCTCTTGAGTTACAGCAGCAGCAACTTTATCAGCTGTCCCTACTGGAACGGTCGATTTATCCACAATCACTTTAGCAGTGGTCATATGGCGACCGATGTTGCGAGCTGCAGCGACAACATACTGAAGATCCGCTGAGCCGTCTTCATCCGGCGGAGTTCCCACAGCAATAAATTGAATATCACCATGAGCAACAGAAGCGGCAATATCGGTAGAAAATTGCAAACGACCAGCACTACGATTGCGCTCAATCATTTCTTTTAGGCCAGGCTCGTAAATAGGAACGCCACCAGAATTAAGAATGTCAATTTTTTTAGGGTCTAGATCCAGACAGAAAACATTGTTACCTTGCTCCGCTAAGCATGCGCCTGTAACGAGTCCGACGTATCCACTACCGATGATGGTGACTTTCAAGATATCTCCAAGTCTTTTCTTACATAGAAGGCCCGCTTAATGCGGCACCCTCGCTACGTCTAGGGGAGTATGCCTCCCAATGATTACAGCCAGGACACTGCCAATAAAAACGTCTAGCGCGGAAACCGCAATTGCCACAGGTATAGCGGGCTAAACTTGTAGCGCGCTGCGTTAATAAACGCAAAATTGCCTGAAGCTCAGTGATTCTTTCAGGGTTCGCATACCCTTCTTCGATCACCAAGCGCGTTTCCGCCAACTTAGATAAAGCACTTAAGCTTGGAGAATGTTGCATGACTTGAGAGAGCATTTCATTAGCAGTTTGAGGCCCACGAATTTTCATTAAATGCTTATGAACAATATCGAGCAACTCTCCTGATCCTTGGGATTTCAATAAATCACATAAGCGATCAAGGCCAATATCGGTTTTATCAATGGCAGCATGCGCCTGCATCCAGCGATCCGCCAATAAGTGCACATAGGCGGGATGTTTTTCAATCACTAAGCCCCATGCATCAATAGCTTGGGCTGGACGCTCCATCGCAACTAAGTAGTCCCCTTGCAATATCAACGCTCTTGCATGATTGGGCACAGCCTGTAATGCATTTTGAATAGACTGTTCTGCATCGGCCAAGTCTTTACGGCGCAAGGCCTCGTGAGTCAATTCACAATAAAACTGGGCGATCTCAGTGCTGTGTGATTTCTCCTGCAACACCTCTAATTCTCTAGCGGCAATGATGGCTTTTTTCCAGTCACGCTCCACTTGATACATCTCTAGCAAACTCTCTTTAGCAGGAGAGGCAAACTTACCCTCACCTACTCGATTCAAAGATGCTTCTGCACGATCTAGCAATCCCGCACGGAGAAAATCACGACCCAACTCATAAGCAGCATGATCTCGATCGCGTGGCTTTAAATCATCTCGCCCAGCCAAATGTTGATGAACCCGAATCGCACGTTCAGTTTCACCACGGCGGCGAAATAAATTCCCTAAAGCAAAGTGCAATTCAATGGTTTCAGGATCTAACTGAGCAATTTTTACCAAAGCTTCAATCGCTTGGTCAGGTTGCTCATTTAATAAAAGACTCAGGCCTTTAAAAGTAGATCTTTGTTGCTGCAAGCGCTCACGCTCATCCATCCGATTTTCAAGACGTAAATCCCAGCGTGATGCTAACCAACCCAGACCAAATAAGACAGGGAGTAAAAGCAGCCAGGAGGTTGCAATCTGAATCATGATGTACAGAACTTAAATAAAAAAATGGTCCGTTTGGACCACTGTATAGGTGATGCGGGACTAAGCACCGGAACCCTCTTTAGGGCTCGCTTGCTTTAAGGGCTTGTAGTCAACACGTTCACGCAGCTCTTTGCCAGGCTTAAAGTGAGGAACCCGTTTTTCTGGGATCAATACTTTCTCACCAGACTTTGGATTACGCCCAGTGCGTGCTGGACGATGATGTAAAACAAAACTTCCAACACCACGTAACTCAATTCGCTTGCCTTCGGCTAAAGCCTGAGTCATGGTGTCTAGCAATGTTTTCACAGCTAGCTCTACGTCTCTAGGTAAAAGCTGGGGAAATTGTTCCGCCAAGCTCTCCACGAGTTCGGAGCGAGTGATTGCTTGTTGCTCTTGATCTGACATGGTCTATCAATAAAAACCGCCGCCTCCCACGTGGAAAGCGGCGATATTGATTTAGCCTTGATTGTCCAACTTCGCTTTCAACAAAGCACCCAAGTTGGTTGTGCCGGACTGCGCATCACCTTGGAGTTTGCTCATAGCGTCTTGTTGGTCAGAGCTGTCTTTAGCTTTGATCGAAAGATTGATGTTACGTGACTTACGATCGATATTAATAATCATCGCAGTAACGGTATCGCCTTCTTTCAATACATTGCGTGCATCTTCAACACGATCTGTTGAGATCTCAGAAGCGCGCAAGTAAGCTTCAACTTCATCAGCCAAATGGATGGTTGCACCCTTAGCATCAACACTCTTCACAGTACCAGTTACAAGGCTACCCTTGTCACTTACAGATGTGTAGTTGTTGAATGGGTCACCAGACAATTGCTTGATACCGAGAGAGATGCGCTCTTTCTCAACATCAATTGCCAATACAGTAGCTTCAACTTCATCGCCTTTTTTGTATCTCTTAACAGCTTCTTCGCCTGGCTCATTCCATGAAAGGTCTGAGAGGTGAACTAAACCGTCGATACCACCAGGCAAGCCAATGAACACGCCAAAGTCTGTAATGGACTTGATTGCGCCAGTAAGCTTGTCGCCCTTTTGCTGTGCACGTGAGAACTCTTCCCATGGATTTGCTTTGCACTGTTTGATGCCCAAGCTAATACGACGCTTGTCTTCATCAATATCCAGAACCATTACTTCAACTTCGGTTCCTAATGCAGTAGCTTTGCTTGGAGCAACGTTCTTATTAGTCCAATCCATTTCAGAAACGTGTACCAAACCTTCGATACCGCTCTCGATTTCAACGAACGCACCGTAGTCAGTCAAGTTTGTGACTTTGCCGAATAAACGGGTGTTTGGTGGGTAACGACGTGCGATACCAACCCATGGATCATCACCAAGCTGTTTCACACCGAGTGAAACACGGTTCTTCTCTTGGTCGAACTTCAAAATCTTAGCGGTAACTTCTTGACCAACAGTCAACATCTCGCTTGGGTGACGCACACGACGCCATGCCAAATCGGTAATGTGCAAGAGGCCATCGATACCACCGAGGTCCACGAATGCGCCGTAGTCAGTGATGTTCTTAACAATACCTTGAACAACGCTACCTTCTTTAAGGTTAGACATGAGCTTAGCGCGCTCTTCACCTTGGCTAGCCTCAACAACCGCACGACGTGACAACACTACGTTGTTGCGTTTGCGATCGAGTTTGATGACCTTGAATTCCATGGTCTTACCCTCGTAAGGGCTTGTGTCTTTAATTGGACGTGTATCAACGAGTGATCCAGGCAAGAATGCGCGGATACCGTTAACCATTACTGTCAAGCCGCCCTTAACTTTACCGGTAACAGTACCAGTAACGATCTCAGCTTGCTCGAGAGCTTTTTCCAAATTCATCCATGATGCCAAGCGCTTAGCTTTGTCACGTGAGAGGATGGTGTCGCCGTAGCCGTTTTCAAGGGCATCAATAGCAACAGAAACGAAATCGCCAGGAGCTACTTCAATTTCTCCAGCGTCGTTATGGAATTCTTCAACAGGAATAAACGCTTCAGACTTTAAGCCAGCGTTAACAACGACGAAGTTATGGTCGATGCGAAGAACTTCAGCCGAAATAACTTGGCCGGTCTTCATATTCGATCGGGTTAATGATTCTTCAAATAATTCTGCAAATGATTCAGACATGTATATTCACTTTGTGCCGTCAGAAGGCCCGACGGGTTAGGTTATAAAAGCCTCAAGAAACACGCTAATTTGATCAATCGCGTTGTGGAGTTTCTTAAGACACCAAAACAACTACCTTACTTCTACATCTACTTCTTGCAATAATTAAGCCAGCTTTGATTGATACCAATCCAAAACCGTCTTCACTGCTTGATCTATCGACAACTCTGACGTATCAAGTACTTGCGCACCTGGAGCAATCAACAAAGGCGCTGCTCCACGATTACTATCGCGAGCATCACGCTCTTGCAAATCCTGCAACAGGACGTCGAGTTTAGCAGAAATTCCCTTAGCTATCAATTGCTTATACCGACGTTCAGCTCTGGCAGCGGCAGTTGCGGTTAAGAAAATCTTCAAGCTAGCATCCGGAAATATCACGCTAGCCATATCCCGACCGTCAGCCACTAGGCCTGGAGCCTTCCGAAAACCCTGCTGGACACCGACCAAAGCCTGCCTCACTTCTGGGTGAATCGCAATTGCGGAGGCCCGTAAACCAATGCTTTCCGTCCGAATGGTCTCCGTAACCACCTCGCCATTTAGGATAATTTGCCCTTTTTCGAAGGAAATCACCAGTTTTTGGGCTAAAACACCCAGTTTTGGGCCATTTTGGGCATCAATTGCCTCTTTTTCACTAGCAAGAGCTACCAAGCGATACAGGGCACCACTATCTAGGTAATGAAAGCCCAGCTTCTCAGCCACCAAAGAGGCAACCGTCCCCTTTCCCGAGGCGGTAGGCCCATCAATAGCGATTACAGGAATAGGGAGTTCAGTCATTAGGCATTAGGAGACGATGGCCTCAAATTCAGAAAAATATGTTGGGAAGGTTTTAGCTACGCAATTAGGATCATTGATTTTTAAGGCATTTGGTCCAAAAGCCGCTAAAGAAAAGCACATTGCCATACGGTGATCATCGTAAGTATCAATGCCCTCAGATGGCGAACGCCAGTCAGCAAAAGATGGGGGTGCCTCTACAACAATATAGTCCGCACCCTCTTCCACGATAGCCCCTAGCTTCTTGAGCTCTTTTGCCATCGCTGCTATGCGATCGGTTTCTTTGACGCGCCAACTGGCAATGCCATTTAAGCGTGTAGGGCCATCAGCGAATAAAGCGGCAATCGCCAGCGTCATCGCAGCATCGGGAATCTCTGTGCAATCAATAGTGATGCCATTGAGCTTTCCATTAGGATTTTTAACCCCCGATACTTCAATCCAATCTTCACCTGAAGTGATCTTGGCTCCCATTAGACCAAGCGCATCTGCAAATGCCACATCACCCTGAATGCTGTCACTACCTACGCCCAATACGCGAACAGGGCCACCACCGATTGCACCCAAAGCTAAGAAATAAGAAGCTGATGAAGCATCCCCTTCTACCAATAGCTGGCCGGGAGTTTTATAAACCGTACCACCTGCATTGGCAGGGATTACAAAAGACTGCGCATCTGGACATTGAACCTGCACACCAAAACGTGCCATTAACTTCAAAGTAATTTCAATATATGGCCGGGAAATTAATTCCCCAATCACTTCAATGCGAACGGGGTCCTTAGCAACTAAAGGCAAAGACATTAAGAGTGCAGTTAAAAACTGACTCGATACATCTCCGCGTACCTTTACAACATCCTGAATATGAATCGCTGCAGCAGAAATCTGAATTGGTGGGTAACCCTCTTCAAGCTCGTAAGCAATATCAGCACCGACTTGACACAAGCCATCCACCAGATCACGAATAGGCCGCTCATGCATGCGCGCAACACCAGATAAACGATAGCTTCCACCTTGCATTGCAAGGGCAGCCGTTAAAGGACGAATAGCGGTTCCGGCATTTCCCATAAAGAGATTTGCTTCACGAATAGGAAACTTCCCGCCACAACCATCAACCACACAAACATGATTTTCCAGATCCTCAACTACCAAACCCAATTGACGCAAAGCGTTACGCATAACTTGCGTGTCATCAGCATCCAATAAGTTTTTTAGAGTAGTTTGACCAGATGAAAGCGCGGCCAAAAGCAATGCGCGGTTTGAAATACTTTTTGATCCCGGTAAAACAATCGAACCTTGAGCTCGGGTAAATGGGCCAATCTCAGTGAATGGTAAACCGCTCATCAAATCACATCCAAATCTTGACGTGCTTGGCTAGCCTTTTTAAATAATTTCTCTAGGCCAGTGCCATCATTATCCGCAATCAATTTACGCATATGCTGAACGATTGCTAAATACTGATCCAACTCTTTCAAAATAGAGGTGCGATTGCCTAAGCAAATATCACGCCACATCTCTGGACTAGAGGCAGCAATACGCGTAAAGTCTTTAAAACCTGCGCCAACATGATCAAGCTTTTGCTCTGCATCTTCTGAATTAATCACGCTAGCCATCAAGGCATAAGAAAGAATATGTGGCAAATGTGAAACAGCCGCATAAATCGCATCATGCTGAACAGAAGAAATCCTCTTCACTACTGCGCCCACTGATTGCCAAAAACCTTCAATCAAAGCGGTATCTTCTGGTGAGTTTTCTTGTAAAGGGCAAATAATGGTTTGCTTACCCTCAAAGAGATTGGCCTTGGCTGCCACAGCGCCATGCTGTGCGCCACCAGCAATTGGATGAGCCGGCACAAACTGACAAGCTTTCTTGCCCAGCACTTCTTTGGCCGCCAAAATCACGTCGCCCTTGGTGCTACCAGCATCGGTTAACATCGTCTTAGGCTCTAAGTAAGGCTCTATTGTTTCAAATGCAGCGCGCATCTGAGCAACAGGGACACACAGAACAATGACATCGGAATGTTTGGCAGCTTCAACCAAATCGACTACGCCATCTATCGCGCCCATCTTTAAGGCTTGATCTAGATTCTCTTTACTACGTCCTACACCTAAGACTTGATTTACGACACCCGCTTGCTTGAGAGCCAAACCTAAAGAGGCGCCAATTAAACCAACGCCAACAATAGATACAGTACCGAAATTGGTGATGGTTTTAGTAATAGTCATTTTGCTGAATTTAAAATATCACGAAGAGCAGCGATGAAAGCAGCATTCTCCTCCGGCAAACCAATAGAAATACGCAACCATTGTGGCAAACCATAATTGCCTACAGGACGAACAATAATGCCGCGTTTTAATAAGGCTAAATTAATGCGAACCCCAGCCTGATCATCATCACCAACCTTCACTAGTACAAAGTTACCGGCTGATGGTAAATAAATGAGTCCAAGCTCATCAAAGGCTTTAGTGAGTTGATCGTAACCACTGCGATTAATGTCAAAACCTTGCTGCAAAAAAGCGGTGTCTTGAAATGCGGCAATCGCTGCAGCTTGCGCAAGGCTGTTGACATTAAATGGCTGGCGAATGCGATTGAGCAAATCTGTCAAAGCGGGTTGTGCAACGCCATAACCAATACGTAGGCCAGCCAAGCCATAAGCTTTAGAAAAGCTGCGTGACAAAATCATATTGGGGAAACGCTTAACCCAAGCAATGGCGTCATAGCGCTGCTCGGGAGTAAGGTACTCGTTATAGGCCTCGTCCAAGACCACCACAACATGAGATGGAACTGCTAATAAAAAATCTTCAATCTCTTTAGCGCTTAAATAGCTACCAGTAGGATTATTGGGATTAGCTACGAAAACCAATTTCGCCTTAGCACCGGAAGCTTCAATAGCTTTGAGCATGGCATCTAAGTCATGACCATAAGAATCGGTTGGGGCCACTTCAATAGCCCGTGCGCCTACTGCTTGTGTTGCAAGTGGATACACCGCAAAAGCATGGCGAGAGAAAATGACATCATCGCCGGCCTGTGCAACAGCACGAGCAGCCAATTCTAAAATATCGTTGCTACCATTACCCAGAGTAATCCAATCTGTAGGCACCCCCAAACGTTCCGAGAGAACGTTCTTTAACTCAAAGCCATTAGAATCTGGATAACGACCTAATTCACTAGCTGCTTTTAGGATTGCTTCTTGCGCAGACTTTGGCATGCCCAATGGATTTTCATTGGACGCCAATTTGACAATCTTGCTTTCATCCAAACCATACTCACGAGCAACTTCGCTAATGGGTCGTCCGCCAATGTAGGGCGCAATGGCTTGTATATGCTTTAAACCCAACTTTGAAGTCATGATGAAATAATTCTGTAAGTGCTCGGCAATTAAGTTACCGAATGTGGATATGAGCCTAATTTTTTATAAAAGGCTGCGGTATCTTTTAATTCCTCTAAAGCCTTTGCCACCTTAGCGTCATCAGCGTGCCCGGCTATATCAATATAAAAATGATATTCCCATGTGCCCTTACGTGCAGGACGAGACTCAAAGCGATTCATGGATACCCCATGCTTTGCAAGAGGTTGCAATAAACGGTGTACCGCGCCCGGTTGGTTGTCAACCGAAAGCACGAGTGAAGTTTGATCATGTCCCGTTGGCTGACAGAGATAACTACCAATCACGACAAAACGCGTACGGTTATGTGGGTCATCCTGAATGCGTGAAGCTACCGCTTGGAGCTCATAGGCCGCCTGTGCAGGATCACCAGCAATAGCTGCTAACGTAGGATCTGCAGCAGCCATACGCGCAGCTTCGGCATTACTACTGACTGCTTGTCGTTTTAACTGTGGTGCATGTTCGCTGAGCCACTGTTGGCATTGCGCAAGCGCTTGCGCATGCGCACAAACTGTTGTCACACCCTCCAGGGTGCCACTCTTAGTTAATAAGTGATGACGTATCGGTAAAACTACTTCACCACTAATTTGCATTGGTGAATCGAGCAATAAATCCAAGGTACGCGAGATCGCGCCCTCGCTAGAGTTTTCAACAGGGACAACGCCAAATTGTGCTGCGCCTTTTTCAACCGCTTTAAACACTTCATCAATGCTGACGCAGGGCAAACCTGCAATAGAGTGTCCAAAATACGTTTGCGCAGCTTGCTCAGAAAAAGTTCCAACTGGACCGAGGTAAGCAATCGTTTGACGAGCTTCTAATGCTCTGCAGGCTGACATTACTTCACGCCAAATAGCAGCGATGCTATCGGGCAACAAAGGACCTGCATTAATGTCTTGTAAACGCGCAACAACTTGGCGCTCACGCTCAGGACGAAACACTGGAGAAGCAAAGCCACCCTTAACGTGACCAACCTCTTGCGCTGCTTGTGCGCGCTTTGTGAGTAAATCTAAAATCTGCGCATCTAAGGAGTCAATCTTTTCACGCAAAGGCGCTAGGCGCTGTTCTTCAGTGCTCATTAAGCTCGTCTTTCAAAGTCGCGCATAAACTCAAGCAAGGCCTTTACACCTTCAAGCGGCATAGCGTTATAAATACTGGCGCGCATACCGCCTGCAGCCTTATGGCCACGCAATGCGACTAATCCAGCAGCATTAGATTGCGCTAAAAACTCAGCATTGAGATTCTCATCTTTGAGAAAAAATGTCACATTCATTCGTGAGCGATATTCTTTGGTAACACGATTCTCATACAAGCTACTTTGATCTATAAAGCTGTAGAGTAAATCCGCTTTTTCTTGATTGCGTTTTTCAATTACCTTTACGCCACCTTGCTTTAATAGCCATTTAAATCCAAGGCCAGCCATATAGATAGCAAATGTTGGGGGTGTATTTAACATCGATTGATTGGCTGCTTGTTTTGCCCAATCCCAAATCGATGGCGTGATCTTCATGCTGTGACCAAGCAAATCTTTACGTACGATCACAATTGTTACGCCAGATGGTCCAATATTTTTCTGAGCTCCGCCAAACCAAACGCCGCACTTAGTGATATCCATCTCTTTAGAGAGAATATTGCTAGAGATATCCGCGACCAATGGCGTACTACCAACATCAGGCACATCTGGAAACTCTACCCCACCAATAGTTTCATTGGCGCAGTAATGTACGTAAGCCGCATCATCAGATAATTGCCAAGTAGAACGCGCAGGAATCGTATTAAATTTTTCACCAGCAGATGAAGCAACTAAATGCGCTACACCATACTTATCGGCTTCTTTGTAGGATTTTTCTGACCAAATTCCTGTCACCAAAAAATCTGCCTTCGGGCCCTTTTTGGCTAAAGGCATCAAATTCATTGGGATAGCCGCATTTTGACCAATGCCGCCACCTTGCAATAATAAAATCTCGTAGCTATCAGGGATATTCATCAAGGTGCGTAAGTCTTGCAAGACTTCTTCATAAAGAGCCATAAACTCTTTACCTCGATGACTTACCTCCATTACGCTGGTACCTAAACCCTGCCAATTCAGTAGCTCATTAGCAGCCTGCTGCAATACCTCTTCGGGTACGGTAGCAGGCCCCGCAGCGAAATTAAAAATGCGGCGGTCAAACGTCATGATGAATTATTAGTCCTTTATGAATGCCGATTAGGCATCACCAGCTTCGCTAGCATTTGAATCGACAGCTGGATCAGCAGAAACGTCACCCTCAAGTGCATCCTCAGCATCACCCTCATCGTCAGAGTCACCTTCAGCAATGCGCTGTAAACCTGATAAACGTGTACCTTCGTCCACATTAATCAAAGTAACGCCTTGAGTAGCACGACCCATTTCACGAATTTCAGAAACACGAGTGCGCACCAAGATGCCGCCTGTCGTAATCAACATAATTTGATCTTCAGGAGATACCAAAGCTGCAGCAACAACTTTACCGTTACGATCAGATGTCTGAATCGCGATCATGCCTTTAGTGCCACGACCATGACGAGTGTATTCACCAATTGGAGTGCGTTTACCGTAACCATTTTCGGTTGCCGTTAATACACTGTTAGGAATGGTGACAGCATCTACATCAACTGTGCCAGCATCAACCCCTTCAGTTACCTCAGCTGCTTCCGCTGGCGCTACTAGCATTGCGATAACTTGATGGCCTTCACCTAGATTCATACCGCGCACACCACGCGCTGTACGACCCATTGGACGAACATCATTCTCATCAAAACGCACTGCTTTTCCAGCGTCAGAGAACAACATTACATCATGTTGACCATCAGTAATTGCTGCGCCAACCAAGAAATCATTCTCATTCAAATCGACAGCAATGATTCCAGCCTTACGGGGATTAGAGAAGTCAGATAAGCGTGTCTTCTTAACCGTGCCTAAGCTAGTTGCCATAAAGACATAATGATCGTCTTGGTAGCCTTTAATTGGCAGAATGACGGTGATTTTTTCACCCTCAATGAGCGGGAACATATTGACGATAGGTTTGCCACGTGAAATACGACTACCTTGTGGCACTTCCCACACTTTGAGCCAATACATGCGACCACGATCTGAGAAACACAGGATGATGTCATGCGTATTTGCGACGAATAAGGTTTCAATCCAATCCTCATTCTTGGTAGCTGTAGCCTGCTTGCCACGGCCTCCACGTTTCTGCGCACGATATTCACTCAATGGCTGGCTCTTCATATAGCCAGTATTAGAAAGCGTGACCACCATGTCTTGTGGAGTAATTAAATCTTCCGTAAACAACTCAGTAGCATTCATTTCGATGAATGAACGACGACCACTATCTCCACCAGCAATACCGAACTCTGCTTGAACTTCTTTAAGCTCGCTTTCAATCACTTGTGTAACGCGCTCTGGTTTAGAGAGCAAGTCGAGCAAGTCAGAGATCTCTGCCATTACATCTTTGTATTCATTGACAATCTTGTCTTGCTCAAGGCCAGTCAAGCGTTGTAAACGCATTTGCAAAATTTCTTGCGCCTGGCTATCAGACAAGCGATATAAGCCTGTAGTCTGCATGCCGTACTCAGGCAATAGGCCTTCAGGACGATACGCATTGCGACCACCTGGCGTATCCGTCTCTGCACGTGCCAACATCTCACGCACCATTGAAGAATCCCAGGCTTTACCCATTAATTCTTGTTTAGCAATGGCAGGATTAGCAGCAGCTTTGATGATGGCAATAAATTCATCAATATTTGCCAGAGCAACCGCTAAACCTTCTAATACGTGACCACGTTCACGGGCTTTGCGTAATTCAAAAATCGTGCGACGCGTAACAACTTCACGGCGATGCTGCAAGAAGTATTCAAGCATTTGCTTCAGATTTAACAAACGTGGCTGGTTATCCACCAAAGCCACCATGTTCATACCAAAGTTATCTTGTAACTGAGTGCTCTTATAGAGATTATTAAGAACAACTTCAGGAACTTCTCCGCGTTTGAGCTCTATGACTACGCGCATACCTGACTTGTCAGATTCATCACGTAAATCAGAGATACCTTCAACTTTTTTCTCGTTTACCAGCTCGGCAATACGTTCAAGGAGGTTCTTTTTATTAACCTGGTATGGCAATTCATCAACGATGATCGCCTGACGTGCGCCTTTATCAATATCTTCAAAGTGCGTTTTAGCCCTCATCACTACACGGCCGCGTCCTGTGCGATAACCTTCACGAACACCTTGAACGCCATAAATAATTCCGGCGGTCGGGAAATCTGGAGCCGGAATGATCTCAATGAGCTCGTCAATCGTACATTCAGGGTTGTGTAAGACATGTAAACAGGCAGTAACCACCTCATCTAAGTTATGAGGAGGGATATTCGTAGCCATACCCACTGCAATACCTGAACTGCCGTTAATCAGCAAATTGGGCACTTTTGCAGGGAGAATTAGGGGTTCTTGCTCGCTACCGTCGTAATTTGGCCCAAAGTCGACTGTTTCCTTGTCTAAATCAGCCAAAAGCTCATGGGCAATCTTACGCAGACGAATCTCGGTATATCGCATTGCTGCCGCGTTGTCGCCGTCAACTGAGCCGAAGTTACCCTGACCGTCAACCAACATATAGCGCAAAGAGAAGTCCTGAGCCATACGAACAATCGTGTCATACACGGCAGAATCACCATGTGGATGATATTTACCGATCACATCGCCAACTATACGGGCAGATTTTTTGTAAGCTCTATTCCAATCGTTGTTTAATTCATACATCGCGAATAAGACCCGGCGATGAACCGGTTTGAGGCCGTCACGTACGTCTGGCAGGGCTCTGCCGACGATGACGCTCATTGCGTAGTCCAAATAGGACCGCCGCATTTCGTCTTCTAGGGATATTGGTAGTGTTTCTTTAGCGGCTTGTTCCATTTGGAAATAATATCATTTTGATGACGGGTAGCCCCTATGCTAAGATTCTGTCAGTTTGTACGAAATTGAGATGTGTCGCTTTGCGGTTTTTGCTTCAAAGTAGGGCGAATTACATTTAAGTTTGACTTTAATTAAAAAGAGATTTTTGAGGACTAAAAATGAACAAAACCCTAAAAGTGTTAGTTGCATCTGTTATTACCGTTTCCGCAACCGCTACATTTGCTGCAGACATCGATAACTGGGTCAACGCTGACGGCTCATTAGCATGGAAAGATTCTTCTGGCACATTGTGCTGGCGTGATAGCAACTGGACACCTGCAACTGCATTCCCTGGTTGCGACGGCTGGATCGGTGGCAAAGCCCCTGAAGGCGTTAGCCAAAGCAAAATCACTTTGCAAGCTGACACACTTTATGACTTTGACAAGTCAACATTGAAGCCAGAAGGCAAAGCAACTTTGGACAAGATCGCTGCTGACTTAAGCAAGATCAAGTTGGAAGTTATTATTGCTGTTGGTAACACAGATAGCATCGGTACAGACGCATACAACATGGCTCTCGGCCAACGTCGCGCTCAGTCAGTTAAGACTTACCTGACAGCTAAAGGTGTTGACGGTAGCCGTATCTACACAGAATCAAAAGGCAAGAGCAATCCAGTTGCAAGCAATGCAACTGCTGAAGGCCGCGCTAAGAACCGCCGCACCGACATCGAAGTTGTTGGTACAGCTAAGTAATTCGCTTTACTCTTAAAAAAGCCCGCTAACGCGGGCTTTTTTATTTCCGCTATATTTGTAACTACTCCAAGTATTTGCCACTATTTCAAGATATCTATGAACGTCGATCAATCAGAAATTGCTAAATTTAGTGCCCTAGCCCATCGCTGGTGGGATCCTAATAGCGAATTTAAGCCATTACATGCCATAAACCCCCTTCGCCTCTCTTGGATCAAGTCCTTTACTGAGCTAGATGGCAAGAAAGTCTTGGATGTAGGTTGTGGCGGAGGAATTCTAGCGGAATCCATCGCTCAATCAGGCGCCGATACCTGTGGCATAGATTTATCTGAAAAAGCCCTCAAAGTTGCTGAATTACATGCCCTTGAGGTTGGTGCCAACCTAAGCTATAGAGCTATTTCAGCCGAAGCATTAGCTCAAGAGCAGCCAGAACAATACGATGTGGTGACCTGCATGGAGATGTTGGAGCACGTTCCTGATCCGGCCTCAGTAGTACAAGCCTGCGCCAGACTATGTAAACCGGGTGGCACACTCTTCTTTAGCACCCTAAATCGCAGTCCAAAATCCTACTTATTTGCTATTATCGGCGCCGAATACCTACTCAGACTGCTCCCAAAAGGCACCCATGAGTACGCTAAATTCATCAAACCCTCTGAGTTAGTTGCTTTTACCCGTCATGCCAGACTAGAGATGATTGGTATGAAAGGGATGAGTTACAACCCTATCACCCAAATTTACAGCTTGAGCGACGATGTGGATGTGAATTACATGATTGCCGTTCGTAAATGAGCCAGACAAATCTGAGCCCCTATCACGGGGTTTTCTTTGACTTGGATGGCACGCTGGCCGATACCGCTCCAGACTTGGTTGCCGCGGCAAACCAGCTCCTCATTAAGCGCAAGCTCCCACCTAAACCCTATGAAATACTGCGTCCTTGCGCATCTGCAGGAGCAAGAGGCTTAATTGAAGGTGCATTTGGAATTGGTAGCGATCACCCTGATTTCAGCGCCCTACGCGATGAATTTTTTGAGAATTATCAAAAAGCCTTGTTTGTACATAGCAGGTTATTTGATGGAATTGATGACTTACTCACCAAAATGGATGATGCCAAGCTTCCCTGGGGCATTATCACCAACAAGCATGAGCGATTTACTAATCCCTTAACCGATCTCATGGGATTGCGTCAAAGAGCGGTATCAACGGTTTCTGGTGATACGACAGCACACGCCAAGCCTCATCCCGAACCCATCTTGCATGCAGCTAGAATTGCTCAGATTGATCCTACAAAATCTATTTATGTAGGAGATGACCTGCGGGACATCGTGGCAGGCAAAGCGGCTGGTATGCAAACTGTGGCCGCTACTTATGGTTATTGCGGCTGCGAAGAACACCCAGAAACATGGGGAGCAGATTTCTTGGTAGATAACCCGCTTGATTTAATGCAAATCATCTTTCCTAATAGGGTCTAAAAGATATTCAGCAATTTAGGGCTAACAGCCTTAAAATAGGGTTTCTTATGCATGTACTACTCTGGGGCCGACATGGTTTCGACGTGGATTACAAAGCAGCAAGGGCATACCGAGGACCCGTTATCTCGTAAATCAATGGGAATGTAATAACTGCAAACGACGAACGTTTCGCACTAGCCGCTTAATTGCGGTTGCCCCTGAACTGATTCTCTCTTGGGTTAGGTAGCGAAAGCTACATCAGGGTCATTTACAAGAGATAAGACCATTTCATGTCACGGGGAATGGTTCGAAAATTTAGTGAATCGCCATCGTGGAACATGTCAATCTGTGACTAGCTGGCTAAATTAAATGATATGACTAAGTATGTAGAACTTGTTGTGGAGGATTTGCGGACGCGGGTTCGATTCCCGCCGACTCCACCAATTTGAAGTATGTAACAGCCTAACGCCACCCACCAGGGTGGCGTTTTTCTTTGTAGATAAAGGGATTAAGAGCTTCGTCAACCGCTCATCCCCTAGTAGCAATCTTGCAGATGGCCGAGGCCTTTATTTACTTATCACCCAGACCCACACTGCTATTTGGCGCATCAAATATCGAATCGAAGGCAAAGAAAAAAGTTATTCCATAGGCGGGTATCCACAAAACAGCTTAGCTCAAGCAAGACTAGAACTAAACGAGGTATTGAAAGCATTACGCCGTCGGTTATTGCCAAGGAGATTGAGACCATCAATAAACGAGATGTTCTAGAGAGTGCCACAAGAATTTTGCAGCATCTCAATGGCGCCTTTCTTTATGCAGTCACTGTGCCGCACTAGTCTTTGTGCCCAATGTGTCATTGCGCCACCTTGGGCATAAATGAGCGTTTCTTTGGTCGTGGCCGTCAAGGGCGCGAAAGCCACCCCTTTGGGGTGCCCTTGACGGAATATTATCCGAGTGTAATTGGGTGTAGAAATGGGTAAATAGTGCTTTTAATACCTCTAGAACAGTGATTTACCGCTCATTAATAGGGGCTTTAATAGCTTGACTCTTTATTAAAGTATCTTTTAATATACATATTTACATTAAAGAACTCTTTAATATGAACCGAGTTAGCGGTACTTACGTTGTTGTAACCACCCTTAGCGAATCCGTTAAGGCTTTTGTTCCTGCGCCCCTGCCACCTAAAGATCCAGCGCTCTCACCTGCCTGTTATGTAGAGCAAAACCGAGCGGCTGAGCTCGCATTGGCACGCCTATCTGGCGTAACGGGTTTGGTGCCATCGATTGATTGGTTACTTTATGGCGCCATCCGTAAAGAGGCTTTACTCACCTCCCAGATTGAAGGCACTCAAGCTACCCTCACCGACTTATTTGATGATGAGGCCGGCTTAGATATTAAGAATGCTGATGACATTGAAGAAGTCACCAACTACATGCAAGCCTTTCGGTTTGTTAGAGAAAACTTGCGCGATGAGGCTGGTCTGCCTATTAGCGTTCGTCTTTTATGTGGCGCCCATCAATTACTTCTCAATGGCGTAAGAGGTACTGGTAAGCAACCAGGTGAGCTTCGTAAATCCCAAAACTGGATTGGTGGCACAAGGCCCGGTAACGCGGTTTTTGTTCCACCACCTGCAGATGAAGTGCCTAGGCTTCTGGCCAATCTTGAGCAATTTATCCACAAGGAAGATGATGGTCTGCCTCGCCTGATCAATATCGCTCTTGCGCACGCCCAGTTTGAAACTATTCACCCATTCTTAGATGGTAATGGTCGTATTGGTCGCTTGTTAATTGCGGCATTGATGGAATACTTTGGCTTGCTACCAGAGCCTCTAATGTATTTAAGCTCTTACTTAAAAGAGCATCAAATGGAGTACTACCGCTTACTTGGCGCGATCAGAACTGAGGGTGATTGGGAGTCCTGGGTTAGCTTCTTTTTAGAGGGTGTTACCGAGGCAGCTACGTCAGCCGAAAGAGGAATTATTGAAGTGGCATCTAGAGTGTCAGCTGATAGGCGTCTATTGCTTGCGTCTCAAAATGCAAGCCCTGCAAGCTTGCGCCTCTTTGAATTACTGCCAATGATGCCGCGATTTACGATTGATCGCATCAAGGCAGAGCTAAAGACAACCTTTCCTACTGCGAACGCTGCCGCTAGAACTCTGGAAGGATTGGGAATCGTTACTGAGGTGACCGGTCAATCTCGTAACCGCAGTTTTAGCTATCAACCTTACATTGATTTGATTTCAAAATAAGATTGATATCCAGTTTGATGTTTAGTTAAATTCCCATATTGCCTGGGTACTGGGCAATACGATCCATTGGTTGCTCAGAGCTAGCCACTGGCGCACCCAATGTTGCTGTTCGCGCCCGAATGGGCTGAGGCTGCGGCTGAGCCTTAGGTTGATAAGTTTCAACCTTTGACTTGGTCCAAACTGGCGCAGACAATCCAATCGAGTTGTAAATTGAATCAATCACAGGCCACCACTCGGAAGCCTGATTGTTTTGTACAAACACATTCATATAGAACGGGCCTTACATGTACTTCAAAAACAATACTGACTTGTGCGCGTGATCAATCTCATCCTCCCGAGTTAAGAGGTACTTGAGCATCTCTTTTTAGCCTCATCTACAACGCCAAATAACTTAGGCTTTAGGTATTGCTCTGCAGCATTCTGTGGTGGGTGGAGCCTGCCGCTTTGCACGCTCTTGTGTATCCAGGATGCCAGCGTGGGTGCACGTAAGGTGCAGCGTGCCTTCCTACGGTAGGAGCCATGTTCAGAAGCTTGATGCGAGCTTCATTTGCTAATACCTTATCGCTAACCCCTCCAGAATATGAAGACAATTCAATCAAATTGTACGAATTAAATCTGGGGTTATTTTTGGGGGTACTCTTTGAAATTCGTACCTTTTTGGTGGCACGGAACCATATGATTTTGAGCTACAAAATGGTGTTTAGTTCGATCTTCGCCGACCCACCATCTAAAAGGCAAAACCCCTCTGATTCTTAGAGGGGTATTGTTTTTCTAGCTAGCAGCCAAACGCCAAAGTGAAGTGACCTCAGCAGATCTAGCTTTATGCAAAGCATCCGTTTGATCAAATACTTTTTTATGTTCAGGCCTCGTGTCTTCTCGACCAACAATACGTAATCCCGCTTGCTCAATCCATTCCAGTAATTCTGAACGGGTACGCAAACCCAAGTGCTCTGCCAGATCAGAAAGAATTAACCAACCTTCGCCTTCGGGCAAAAGATGTTCTTTTAGCCCCGCCAGAAAACCTTTTAGCATACGACTCTCGGGGTCATAGATCGCATGCTCTAAAGAGGAGCTTGGTCTTGCCGGTAACCATGGGGGATTACAAATGATTAGAGCCGCTTTACCCGATGGAAATAAATCTGTCTTTTGAATTTCAACTTGAGAGCCCAATTCCAATCGCTCAATATTATCTTTGGCACAAGCAATCGCCCTATCGTCTATATCTGTCGCAATAATTTTTTGAACGTCCTGCATCGCCAGAACGACAGATAAAGCGCCAGTGCCAGCACCAATATCAAATGCAATGGAGTTCGCATGCATTGCTTTGGGCCAAGGCGTATTGCAGACCAACTGAATATATTCACCACGAACTGGCGAAAAGACGCCGTAATGAGGATGAATACAAATGGCCTCATCCCCCCTTGCCAAAATAGGAACGCCATTCTTGCGCCACTCGTGAGTGCCAATCACTCCGAGTAATTCACGCAATGAAATGACATATGAATCAGATTGCTCTCCATAAGCCTCAAGGCAGGCCTGAGAGACATCAGGAGCACGTCTTAAAGAAATGCTCTGATCTGCATTGATTTGAATCAGTAGCATCCCCAGAATACGCGCACGTTGCGACTGCGCTAAGCGATGCAAATTAAAGATGTCTAATGGACTTTTGGTTTTTTCCTTTTCAACCTTTTCCACTCTTTTAGATTTCTTGGAGGGTTTATCTACCCGCCTTGCTAAAGCCTGTAAGAGTTGTCTGGCATTCTGGAAATCACCCTTCCAGACAATTGCTGTTCCCTCGCAGGCGAGGCGATAGGCCGAATCCGCCGTGAGAGTGTCATCACCAACCACCACCTTCTTATGGGGAGGAATTCCATTTTCGGAACGCCATTGCGCCTCGTAGCTTTGGCCATTTTCATCCCAATGAATCATGGGTACACCCGATGGGTTTTGTATCATGAAGTGGTCAAACGGTTGTTCTGATAATCCTCAATTGCCTGTTCAATTTCTTCACGGGTATTCATAACAAAAGGACCATATTGAACGATCGGCTCATAAAGAGGCAATGCCGCCAAGACTATAAATTGCGCGCCCTGATCACCCGCCTTTACTTTGATCTGATCACCTTCACCTAAAATAATCGCCGCTTGCTTAGGCGCTAACTGCATAGGCTCGCCAATTTCGAGACCACCTTCGTAAATATAGATAAAGGCATTGTGATCTTGCGCTATGGGATGTTCGAATTGGGAATTCGCAGATAAATGTACATCCAAAAAAAGAGGTGCGGTTGTGATTCCACCAATAGGTCCAGCAATCGATTTTCCCTCACCTTCATAATTGCCGGTAATCACCTTTACATAACCGTCATGACTCAAAGGAACGCGCGGAATATTTTCTACCTGGATATCTAGATATCCAGCCGCCTTCATTTTTTCCTTAGCTGGCAAATTAATCCAAAGCTGAAAGCCTCGCATTGCGCCACTTACTTGCTGAGGCATTTCCGAGTGAATAATTCCACGACCGGCGGTCATCCATTGAACTCCACCGCTCTTTAAGTGTCCCTGATTGCCCAAATGGTCTTCATGCAACATATGCCCTTCAAGCATATAAGTAACCGTTTCAAAACCACGATGGGGGTGAGCAGGAAAGCCTGCGACATAGTCATTTGGATCATTTGAAGAAAACTCATCGAGCATCAAAAAAGGATCAAGCCTGAGTTTTTCCTGGCCGCCTAGACTTCTTCTTAATTTGACTCCTGCGCCATCAGAAGTGGCAACTCCAGGAATAATTGTTTTTATATTGCGAATCATAACGAAAGTGAAATTAAATGGAGTGCGAATCTTCGGGAGTCACATCTAAAGCAATCAGAAAGCGCGACACCATGTTGTAGGCTGCAACAACGCTTACCAACTCAACAGTATTGGTATTACCCAAAGTATCACGCAATTGTTGCATCAATTTTTTATCGACCTTGATATTTCGCGTCATCTGAACCGTTAAATCAACCGCATCCATTTCGACTTGACTAAAGCGTTCAGAAGGAAAACTCTCTTGGCCAATTAATCGCAGTGCCGCAATCTGCTCTTCTGTACCCCCAGCCAATTTAAAGAGAGGAGCATGATGCATAAATTCATATTCGGCGCCATTCAGAACCGCTACTCCACACATCGCCAATTCCCGCAACTTTGGATCTAAGGTTAAATGATTGCGAATATTGCCAAGATAATGATTCCAGCCCTCAGCAATGGGAGCGCTATGCAATAACATGCGATCCAAGTTAATGAATTGCCCGCCACGTCTTTTACGAATAGCCGCCACCAACTCTTTCGGCTCAGCTAAATCTAAGGGCTGATAAGGAATTAAACGCTCTGACATATTTCTCTCTTATTGTCCGGTTTCTTTAATATTGTTTTCAATGACAAACTTACCCCAAATAGCAACTTGCTTACCAATGAAATCACGTGTAGCTTCAGGGCTACTGGCAACAATTTCAATTCCTTGAATCTTAAATTTCTCGGAGATCGCAGGTGTCTTTAAAACTTTAACCAGCGCTTGATTCATGGCATTGATAATCGCTGGAGGTGTTTTTCCTGGGGCAATGACCGCCCACCATGCTGGGGCATTAAATCCCGGGAAACCACTTTCAGCAATCGTAGGCACATTTGGCAATTCAGGGGAACGTTTTGCGGTGGTAACCACCAACGGGATCACCCCACCGCTATCAATATGTGGCTTTACTAAAAACAAAGAACCCACTGCCAATTGAACCTGGCTACCTAGGGCATCTTGCATCAAAGGGCCGCCTCCACGATAAGGGATGTGATTCCAATCAAACCCAGCGGTCTGTGCCAAGCGGGCCATAGCGAGATGTCCTAAGCTACCAATTCCGATTGAGCCATAGTTAAATTTCTCTTTCTTCTTGGATAGCTCAACCAATTGCTTAAAGCTGGTAATCCCTGAGCCTTTACTGGCAACCAAAACCATTGGAGAGGTTCCAATTAAGGTGATAGGCGCAATATCCTTAGTAGTGTCATAAGGAAGCTTATCTTTCAGACTGGGATTGACGCCATGTGTATCAAAGACCACCGCAAAGGTATAGCCATCTGGTTCAGCCCTGGCTAAGGCAGAAGTACCAATGACCCCTGAAGCACCGCCAATATTCTCAACAATGACATTTTGCTTAAGCTCTGCCTGCAAAGCTGGGGCAATAATGCGAGCCACCTGATCCACTGACCCACCAGCTGGGAAAACAGCAATTAAACGAATGGGTTTTTGAGTGGGCCAAGTACCAACACCTGCCGTCTGGGCACTGGCTAGCTGACTCAATCCTAGGGCTATGAAACTTACAGTTAAGGCTCTTTTGGCCATTTTGGATAATAAAAACATTGATAGTCTCCTTCTAATAGGTTCCTTAAGATTACCACCTGAAACGACTGTTGTTTGATAATAGAGGTCATAGCCACAAGAGAGTCACCATGAAGCCAGTTTTGAATATTGCAGCTTATTTATTTGTTAGTTTGAATGAACTGCCAGAGCTACGAGCCAAAATGCTCGAGGAGTGCAATTCCCGTCATTTAAAGGGCACGATTTTGCTCACTGGTGAAGGCATTAACATGTTCCTGGCTGGCAATGAAGATGGTTTACGCGGCTTCCTAGACTGGCTGCGGACTGACCCACGTTTTAAAACCATTCAAGCCAAAGAAAGTTGGTCCGATGATCAGCCATTCAAAAAAATGCTGATCAAGTTAAAAAATGAAATCATCAGAATGAATCATCCTACGATTCGCCCTGAAGAAGGACGTGCGAATTTTATTGCCCCAAAAAAATTACAAGAATGGCTTGATCGTGGAACCGATGATTTAGGTCGTCCCGTGGTGATGGTCGATACCAGAAATGCTTTTGAGGTGGATTACGGCACTTTTGAAAATGCCCTGCATTTTAATATTGAAAAATTCACAGAGTTTCCAGAGGCCATTGCTTCACATAAAGATGCATTAGCTGATAAGACCTTGGTGAGTTTTTGCACTGGTGGCATTCGCTGTGAAAAATCCGGACTTTACATGCGAGAAATTGGCATGGAACATAGCTACCAATTAGAAGGTGGGATTTTGAAATACTTTGAAGAAGTAGGTTCTGCGCACTACAAAGGGAGTTGCTTCGTCTTTGATGAACGCGAAGCACTTGAACCCAGCCTTGACTCCATTCCGGTTGAGCAATCGATTAGAAAAAAATTGCGCTCTGCCTAAATGATAAATGGAATGAATGCTACGACCAACGCTGGGATCAACTCAATTTAGACTGACTTACCTACCAAAGTAAAGTGCTCTACTACCGGTGGCTTCGTAAAGAATGGGCCAACAATGGCTCTCCAGTCGGCAAATGCCTCGGAACCGCGAAAATCCACAGTATGGTTTTCTAAAGTATCCCAATAAATGAACAATAAATAGCGGGCTGAAGTTTCAACACTGTGGTTCACCTTGTATCCTCGGAATCCCTTGGATTTAGCAATAACTGTTTCTACCCCTCGCAAAATTGCCTCCTCAAACTCCGCACTCTTGGCAGGGTCAATCTCAATATCGCAGTGCTCCAAAATCATAGGTACCCCCTCATAAAAATAAATTACTCATCAATAGTAGAATTCTTCAGCACCATAAGATTAATACAGAACACAAAACAGAGTCCGAGACACCTCAAATATCCTCAAAGAAGTGGATTAGATTTTTCCTTGCACCCCTTAAAAAACATCGACTTACTATGATTAAACTACCTAATATTGTCATTCTCGGTGATTACGAGCGTGCCCTGCGTCGTTTCTCTGAATGGGACAAACTAGACCAACATTCCAATCTCACAATTCATCATGAGCCATTACGTGATGAAGCTTTGTATGAAGCAGTAAAAGATGCGGATGCTATTGCAATAGTGCGAGATAGATCCCCTTTTAATGAAGCAATGATTGCGCGCTTACCTAAGCTGAAGTTCCTGATGTTTACTGGAGAGCGCAATGGAACTCTTGAAGCAGCCTCTTTAGTTTCTCGAAATATACCCATGGCCTGCACACCAGGCGGACCATCAAAAGAAACCACTGCGGAGCTTACCTGGGCTCTTATCTTAGGCGCCTCAAAGCGCTTGATTGAGCAAAATACATTGATCTCGAAGGGTGGATGGCGTGATGAGCTCTCAGTTCTCCCCATGCTGTCTGGAGAGCGTTTAGGAATTATGGGCATGGGCGCCATTGGCAGTCGTGTTGCTCGGGTAGGAGCTGCATTCGGCATGGAAGTGGTGACCTGGAGCCCACGCATGACGCCTGAGCGTGCTGCAGCTGAAAACGCAAAATCAGTAAGCCTAGAGGAACTCCTAAAAACTTCTAAAGTAGTCAGCATGCATTTGGTTGCTGGGCCTGGAACTAAAGGCCTCATCAGTGCAGATCAATTAGCCTTAATGAGACCAGACTCTATTTTGATCAACACCTCACGCTCAGCCTTGATCAATATGGCAGACCTCCAAAAGGGATTAGCGCTTGGTAGACCAGGTCAGGCAGCAGTAGATGTATTTGATATTGAGCCTTTACCTCAAAATGATGCACTACGAAATACCCCCAACTTATTATTGACACCCCATTTAGGTTTTATTGCGGAACCCATTTTTGCTACCTTCTCTAAAGGTATCGTAGAAACTCTAGAATCATGGTTGGATAACAAACCCCTTCCGCACCCATTCAAACCATAAGCCAATTGAAAACACTGACACCCACCCAACTCTTTATCGGTTTTAGCAAAATCGGTTTATCGGGTTTTGGTGGAGTATTACCGTGGGCAAGACGCTCTCTTGTTGAGCAAGAGAAATGGCTGAGCTCAGAAGAATTTAGCGCCATGTTAGGCGTCTGTCAGCTTGTGCCAGGCCCCAATATTATCAACTTAGCTGTTTGCGTAGGAAGCCGTTATGCAGGAATTCGTGGGGCTTTAGCAGCTATCCTGGGATTGATATTAGGTCCCATTGCTATTGTGATACTTCTTGGGCTTTTATATGACCATTACAGCTATATGCCAATGGTACAAGGCATGCTCAGAGGGGTATCAGCGGTCGGAATTGGTTTAGTAGCCAGTACAGGTTTCAAAATGATGCGTACTGAATTGAGTTATCCACCGATGCTCATCATCACACTTCTTATACTGATCGCAGCGCTGTACTTTAAATTGGGATTAGGTTGGGTGGTGCTCATCACCTTACCAATTGCCCTGTATCTCGCATGGAAAAAAGCTACACATGTTTAGTCCATTCGTTGATACCTTAATCAGTCTTTTTATCAAGTTTTCCGGCCTCTCCTTTTTAGCGTTTGGTGGAGTCAATGCATTACTGCCTGCGCTTTATGAACTATCGGTCACCCAAGGCCATTGGATTACGGCGCAAACTTTCGCAGATTATTTTGCAATCGCTAATGCAGCGCCAGGCCCAAACTTCTTAACCATCACCCTTATCGGCTGGCACGTTGGTGGAATATTGGGGGCCTTGATATCAACCATAGCAATCTCATGGCCGTCGTCAGTGATCATCTATTTTGTACAGCGCCATATTAATAATATGCAAGATCTGCGCAAGCAGAAAACGATTCAATATGCTGCTGCAGGTTTAGCAGTTGGCCTGGTTTTAGCTTCAGCCTGGGAAATCGCACTTCATCTAGACCACAGTATCGCTGCATACCTCCTGACAATTGCAGCCATTGCAATTTCCTTTTTTACTCGCATACACCCGCTGTATTTAATTGGTCTAGGCGCAATTCTTGGATTACTAGGCCTTGTATAGATCAGATTAATCCAAGCAATGCTGTGATCAAGCCACTGATTATTTAAGGGTCAGATAAGTAAGGGTACCCAAGAAAGTCAAAGCCAAAGAACCAATCAGATAGGCTAACGCTGCACCAAGGGCTCAGAGCCACATTCGAAAACTCTATTGAACTGAAAAACTTAACATGCTGATAGAGCTCATCTCTATGCCATCCACCAAAACTTTAGCATGCTCATCATCGCCTTGTAATGCAAGGATGTAGAGTGCTGGCCAATAATGCTCTGGCGTAGGAATAGAAAGATGAGCCGCATCACCATAACGCTCCCAATCTATTAAGGTCTCGTGATGTTTAACACGCATCTCTGAAACAAAAAATTCATTGAAGTCTTTAGCCCATGGAAAGGGCTTTGCATCATCGTGCCAATCAATAGTCCGCAAGTTATGCACTACATTTCCGCTAGCCAAGATCAGAATATTTTCATCGCGTAAAGGACGCAGTTGTTTGGCCAATTCATAATGCTCGCGCGCAGACATGGCGCCATTTAAGCTTAACTGCACAACAGGAATATCAGCCTTCGGATAGAGGTATTTCAAAACAGACCAGGCACCATGATCTATGCCCCACTCATTTTCCTCAAGAACAACAGGAACATTGAGCAATTCTTGAACACGGTCAGCAAGGGCGGGGCTACCTGGTGCAGGGTATTGAACATCAAATAGGGCCTTGGGAAACCCACCAAAATCATGAATAGTTTTAGGTTTGGACATTGCTGTAACCCAAACACCTCGAGTCACCCAATGCGCTGAGATAACCAAAATAGCATCAGGACGTTTTAGGGATTTACCTAAAGTAGTCCAAGCATCCGTGTATCGATTGGGCTCGATGGCATACATCGGACTTCCATGCCCGGCAAATACCGCAGGTTGGCGATCGCCGGCCATTGAAAACTAAATTAACCGAATACGTAACCAGTATGAGCGGCAACCAAGGCAAATAAGATAGCCAAGCAGGTTGCTGCGGCCAACATCACAATCAGGGTAATAATCTTTTTATTGATTACGTCTTTAGATTCGCTATGCCATTCGTTCATACTAAATCCTTGTTAACAGTTTGATGAATCTGCTAATTATCCACTATCGGCAAAATCCTGGGTTTTACACCCTTAAATCCCGTTCACTGGCATCTACCGCAGCCAAAAAGGCCCTTTGGAGGCTGTACTGGTTCAAGTCCTCGATTCCTATGTATATCTTCCGCCACCTTTTGCTCTAATCGATATCATATTGAGATGATCACAGATTACTCTATCCAAGCTGTTGCCATTAATGCAATTCCCTTGATTTTTGCCATTACTATTCACGAAGCGGCGCACGGTTACGCTGCTCGCAAATTTGGTGATAACACTGCCTACGTACTTGGACGCGTTAGCCTGAATCCTTTAAAGCACATCGATCCCATGGGGACCATTTTGATTCCCCTTGTGTTGATATTGACGGGATCCCCGTTTTTAGTGGGTTATGCAAAGCCAGTTCCAGTCCGCTTTGATCGCCTAAGAAACCCCAAAATTGACTCCATTTGGGTGGCATTAGCGGGACCAGGCTCAAATTTCATTCAAGCCCTCATTTGGATGAGTCTTTTGATCATCCTTCTGGGCATTGGAATAAACGAACCATTCTTTATTGGAATGGCCAAGGCAGGGATAGGCTGGAACATTGGTTTGTTGGTTTTTAATTTATTCCCACTTCCACCGCTTGATGGAGGACGCATATTGGCGGGATTGCTACCTGCGCGCCAATCCATTGCCCTGGGAAGACTTGAGCCTTGGGGGTTTTATATTGTTTTAGCACTTGTCTTCACTGGCATCATCGGGACCTTATGGATGGTACCCCTCATGGCATTTTTCAATTGGGCCCTGTATCTCTTGACCATCCCTCTGCAAATGATTTTTTAATTCCGGCGACATTAAATCGATGAGCGCTGGAAAAGCCTTTAGAACCCTATTGCTCTATCGAGTGGGGGCAACCCTAAGCTACCAAATCATGATGGTAGCGGTAGGCTGGCATCTTTATGAAATTACCCATAGCGTCATTTCTCTAGGTTTAATTGGTTTAGCGGAGCTAATCCCCTATTTCATTTTGGCGCTCTACGCCGGTCATGCAGTTGATCATCACTCCAGAAAACTCATTTCTGCCCTTGCTTGTTTAATTCATATTGGTGTGGCTGTATTTTTAGTATCTATTTCACTAGATTGGTTTTCAAACCCTGTGCCATTGATCTATACAGCCGTCGCTTTTATGGGTGTTGGACGCGCCCTATTACGACCCTCATTTCACGCACTCTTTGGGCAAATTATTCCCAGGGAAGAATTGGCTCGCTATACCGCCTATGCCTCTTCAGCATTTCAAGTTTGTGTAGTGGCAGGTCCAGGGCTTGGCGGACTCATGATTGGTCTGGCAGGCTTAGGCTGGACTTATGCATTGGCAGCCGCCTGTGGAGCCCTTGGGCTTTACGGCGTTTCATTTATTAAAGCAAAACGTGAAACTAGCGGCAACTTATCCGGTCATTTCTTAAAAAGTTTTTTAGAAGGCTTTCATTACGTTAGACGTCATGATTTGATTTTAGGAATCATGGCACTTGATATGTTTGCAGTGCTATTTGGGGGTGCAGTATCCATACTCCCCGCCTTTGTTAAAGAAGTGCTCAATGCGGGCCCTGAAACTCTGGGTATTTTACGGGCCGCACCCGCAGCGGGCGCTGTTTTTACAGGCATTTATTTAGCGAAATACCCGCCCTTAAGTGATTCGGGTAAGCAACTATTCTTATCCGTGATGGGTTTTGGTATTGCCATCATTGCTTTTGGTCTTTCAAGCAATCTTTGGCTTTGTGTACTATTCCTGTTTATCTCAGGCTGCTGTGATTCAGTCTCAGTGGTGATTCGGGGCAGCATCATGCAGTTAACGACACCCGATCATATGCGAGGAAGAATTAGCGCTATTAATGGAATATTTATTGGATCATCCAATGAATTAGGCGCATTAGAGTCTGGACTAGCAGCAGGCATTCTTGGGCTCGTGCCCTCCATTATCTTTGGTGGGGCAGCAACCATCGCAGTAGTAGCCATTACTTATCAAATGGCGCCTCATTTACGAAAACTTCATCTTAAAGATCTCTCTTAGACAATCTAATGCAAGGGGGGGTCTTAATACCCACATATAAATTGTTGCAATACAGCATTCTTTTTTAGGTATACCTTTGCATTATTAGATAATTAGCCTGTGAAAATGCAATCAACTCGCCCAACCCTATTCTCCAAAGGGAAAATCTCATTTATTGGCATAGCGTTGCTCGGCCTCATCCAACTAATGGGGCCAAACCTGATCATCAGCGCCCAAGCCCAGACTCAGCACACCAGCAAAAACAGTCAGTCCCGTAAAAAAGTAGTTATTCAAAGCAATAAACAGGTCGGCTTTAAAGATTTATCTGCCAATAAATACTCTAAAGGCAGCATGAGCCTTAATCCTGAATTATTTCAGCGCAAGAGTGAAAGTGAATTAAGCACAGATACCGCTGGAAACCCAGATTACCGAATCGCACGCGGCTGTATGCACCGCTCTTTTAATGAAGACAACTTGCCGCAAAATATTGGCATAGAAAACAAGCAATTTTCAGAATTCTTTAAAAATCAAACTAAAACCTTCTTCTCACATATGCGTGGAGATTGCATTCCTTATGCCGTTGCTTATGGAAATCGAAATCGCTTTGATTCTTTAAGCATCATGAATGGGCCCATTCAAGATCCAAAAACTGAAGTGTGGACCTTTACACCTTCAGCTGTTGGCGGTTTTCTCATTCAGCAAGATTACTTAAAAGACGAAGCAAAGCGTTATACAGAAATCCAAATTCCTTTAAAAGATGTGCTCTACGATCCTCGCAAAGTCGGTGATAAATTACCCGTAGAGCTCGTCTGGGATTTAAATTCTCTAATTAAACAAATCTACGCTGAAGACAATAGCTCTCTTGAAAATACCCATAGTGTTGTCCGTTTGATTGTCGATTTTGGCGATAAAGATAGATGGGCACAAATTTGGGCGGCGGAAATTTTGGACCCAAAAACCAATGAAGTTTATGCCAACGCCTTTTGGCTCGATCGCGGCGATATTCCAGGGGGATTCTTTACTGGAACAGGCGAATCTATTGAGCGTACATTTTGGACAAACCCCTTAAGTTATCGCCGTATCTCTCGTGGCGTGGGCAATGTACCAGTCGGAAGAAAAGCATCAAGCAAAACGGTAAGTACAAAATCTAAAGCCAAGATTGCTACCGCGCCTGGACAACGCTATCGCGCTCATATGGGAATCGACTATGCAGCACCAATTGGAACTCCTATCTTTAGCGTTGCCAATGGTAAGGTGGTTCATCTAGGATTGAGCGGGGCGTTTGGTAATTTAATCGTCTTGGAACACCCTGGTGGCTACCATACCTATTACGCACATCTCAGTAGCTTTAACCCCGAATTAGAGGTTGGCAATGAAGTACGACGTGGGTTTGAAATTGGGTATGTAGGTATTACCGGAAGATCTACTGGGCCACATTTACATTTTGAACTAAGAAAAGACGGTGTCTATGTCGATCCTTACGCACCTAGCATGCAACTAGATTTGTGGTCTATGCGCGATAACGAAAGTGGACAACTCACCCGAGAAATTCTGTTACTTGGTAGCCCCATCAAGAGTTGAGCTCCAATACAAGCCTAAACGGCCAGGTCTGTATTTAGTCAATCCATTAGGAGTCGATGTGACCACCAATGAATTGACTAAAGCGTTCACTTAACCCAAAACGAGTACTGGTAATTTGGAATGCACAATTACTTCATGAGTTTCGCTTCCTAGCAAAATACTCTTAATGCCGGTACGCTTGTGTGATGCCATCACAATCACATCTGCTTTAGCTCTTTTGGCTCCAGCCAAAATACCCTCTGACAAGGCACTATTAGATATATGCATTGTCTTGACTTCAATCCCAGCACCTAATTGAGTGACTGCCTTCTTAAATACGTCTTTGGCATATGTATCACAAGCAGTCTTATGCTCTTTTTGAGAGACGCCATAACCCATGGTGCTATCTGAGTAAATCATTGGAGGCAGTGGGTCGGACACATAAACTAAAGTCACCGCAGCGCCATCAGCCTTTGCTAACTCAGCAACCTTCTTCAAGGATTTTTTACTGAGATCAGATCCATCCACAGGTACTAATAAATGCTTAAACATATTTACTCCCTTTAAATTGAACCACTTCTTTTCTCTTTACATCATAATATTAATTATTAGCCTAAATAGGCGCAAAGGGAATCAGAATTGCTCAAGTATTTTGCGGTTTATCTCACTTTTCTCATCACCCTACTTGCCATTGATTTGGTATGGCTACTTGGTATTGCAAAAAACCTCTATCGCGATGAAATGGGCACTCTCATGGCGACTGATCCAAAGCTCCTAGCGGGATTGGCGTTTTATGTTTTGTATGCCTTGGGTATTTGTATTTTTGTCATCATCCCCGCTCTCTCAAAACAATCCTGGGTTGATGCTGTGCAATATGGCGCCCTTTTTGGATTTTTTTGCTACATGACTTATGACTTCACGAATTTAGCCGTCATTCGGGATTTCCCCGCCCGTCTTGCAATAATAGATATCGCTTGGGGAACTTCAGCCAGCACCCTCTGCGCGCTCATTGCTTACTGGGTTGGCAATCAAGTCCCCATCATTAAAGATCTTTAAGCCCTCTGAAATAATGTTTTTTCATCCCAAATTACTCGACTCTTTTAAGGGCTATAACCGCGTTCTATTTACCAAGGATCTTTTTGCAGGCCTTACAGTCGGAGTAGTTGCCCTGCCACTTGCCATGGCCTTTGCAATTGCCAGCGGCTTAAAGCCTGAAGCTGGAATTTTTACCGCGATTATTGCTGGAGGATTAATTTCACTATTAGGCGGCAGTCGAGTACAAATTGGTGGTCCTGCTGGCGCCTTCATCGTGATTGTCTATGGCATCGTGGATCGTTATGGAGTAGCTAACCTCCTGCTTGCGACTGCAATGTCTGGCATCTTTCTCTTTGCCATGGGTCTCATGCGATTAGGCACCCTGATTCGCTTTATCCCCATTGCGGTCATTATTGGCTTTACAAATGGCATCGCCTTCTTAATTGCCCTATCCCAAGTAAAAGAGTTCTTTGGTTTATCGATAGCAAAAATGCCAGCTGAATTCTTTCAAAGTATTCAGACTCTTTATGCGGCTGCCGACACCATCAATCTCATTGCCTTTGCTATTGCTGCTGGTAGCCTAGCTGTACTTCTTTTTTGGAGAAATCTCCAAAGCCGCCTAGGTTGGTTGGGCCACCTTCCGGGTACGGTCGTAGCGATGGTGCTGGCAACCGTCATCACAAGCATCTTCCATCTTCCAATAGACACCATTGGAAGTCGCTTTGGGGGCATTCCTGGTGGCCTGCCAAGCTTTCAATGGATGGCCGTCAGCTGGAGTACAGCACAATTTATGATTGCGCCAGCGATCACTCTTGCCCTATTGGGCTCGATTGAATCACTGTTATGTGCCCGAGTTGCTGATGGCATCATTCACGACAGGCATAACTCAAATCAAGAGTTAATGGCTCAAGGAATTGCCAACTTGATATCCCCTTTCTTCGGTGGAATGCCTGCAACTGGCACGATTGCCAGAACCGTCACTAATATCCAAAGTGGGGGTAACACTCCTATTGCCGGAATCATCCATGCTCTAGTGCTCTTGATCATTATTTTGGTTGGTGCACCCTTAGCAAAAAATATTCCCCTAGCAAGCCTGGCAGCGATCTTAATGTACGTTGCTTGGAATATGGGTGAATGGAGAAAGTTTTTTGATGCCTCCCAATTCCGCCTGCCCTATCGCATTACGATGTTTAGTGTCTTTTTTCTCACTGTTATCTTAGATCTGACAGTAGCAGTTGAGGTAGGCTTATTGTGCGCATTTGTCACTTTCATATATCGCATCTCTAGCCTTTCGAGATGTGAAACTGCCAGCGCAACAGATTTTCCGGGCCTTGCAAATCAGCAAGGGGAAATTGATGCCTATCGGATATACGGAGCCATCTTTTTTGGCGCTGTAAAACTTCTTGAAAAGATTGAAGAAAATCTTCCAAGCAAAACCCTTATTCTCGATCTGAAGAATGTGATTTACATCGACTCAACAGGGATGGATACCATTCTTGAATTGGATCGCTGCTGCAAAATGCAAGGCATCAGGCTAATCGTCTGTGGCTTAGATCATCAGCCTTTAGATATCGCAAGGCGTAGCGGCTTTTTAGAATTATTACCCCAAGACTGTGTTTTTTCCGATATCCGAGAAGGTATTGAGGCGGCAATTCAGTTCGAAGAAAATCCTAGGTAATACAAAAGCCCCCTTTTAATAAGGCATCTGGTAGCACCCAGGCGCGGTAGAGTCCAAAGCCTCCCGCAAGAAACAATAAGCCAGCCGCCAAAGAACGTACCCAAAGGTACTGCCCAAACTGGGTCAATGCTGCAGAAAATTTAGAAATTAACAAAAGATTGGGTAAAGTCCCAAGTCCAAAGGCCAACATGAGTCCGGCCCCGGTCAAAACATCACCCGATAAAAAGGCTAAGGGCAATACGCTATAAACCAAGCCACAGGGTACCAACCCCCAAAGCATTCCGCTAAACCAACGGGATGGGCCACTAGCAAACCGCCCCAAAAACTTTGCCCAATAGCCAGCTAGGCGCGCGCTAATGCGCCTTCCAAAAACCCAAGGGCCCTTAGATCCTTGTCGAAAAATACGAATACCCATCAAAATCAGGATCAGGGAGGTAAAGGCAAATAAGGGACGCTGGAGCGGCAGGACGTTTTGCTGCCAAACTGCTACGCCAACCCAAGCAGCCAATGAGCCTAGCAATACATAGGTGGTTAAGCGCCCTAAGTGCATGATTAATTGGAGATAAAATAATTGAGACTTGCTTTGGAGGGGTATGGAAACCTGCGTCGGACGCTCAATTGCGGCAGCAATTCCACCGCACATTAAGGCGCAATGCCACCCACTCACCAAAGAACCCAAGAAAACCGCTAACAAGAGACTAGAGGTAAGCATTAATACAAAATCCAGAATTAAAGGTTATAAATGTGGGGTTCACCCCATTAGGATAAACTTGTCCCATCATTACAATCCAAAATATGAATTTCACCAGCTCTGAAGCCCCCTCCAGCAAATGCTCAGTATGCGTATTGGGACAGTTTTGTCTGCCAGTAGGGCTAAACACAGTTGATGTTGCCAAAATTGATACGCTTGTTAAAGAGCGTGTCCGACTTCAAAAAGGTGAAAACCTGTATCGCCATGGCGACCCTCTCTCTTCTGTTTATAGCGTGAGATTTGGAACGCTTAAGACTGAATATGGTCTTGAAGATGGTCGCCAACAAGTGATCGGCTTTCATCTGCCCGGAGAAATTTTGGGTTTAGATGGTATTGGCGATGGTCAATATCAATCCGATGCTATTGCCTTGGAGGAGAGTGAAGTATGCATTATTCGCTACGATGCTTTTGAAGATCTAGCGCGCCAAATTCCTGTATTGCAACACCAATTTCATCGGATCTTAAGTCGTGAGTTGACTCAAGATCAACGCCACCTACTCTCTCTTGGGACGATGCGCGCCGAAGAAAGGCTAGCTTCCTTCTTGTTGAATTTATCGCAACGTTTAGCTGCCCGCGGTTATCTCAATAATGAATTTGACTTACGCATGAGTCGCGTAGAGATTGGCAGTTATTTAGGAATTCAGATTGAAACTGTCAGTCGCATGCTTTCTCGTTTTGCCGAGTCTGGACTGATTCAAATTAAACAACGTCATATCAAACTCATTGATATGGATGGCTTATATGAGCTTGCTGGTATTCCTAACCCAGAGCGCACTCACTGCATAAAAAAATAGATTAATCTTGCTTTAAAGCAGTCCACGATCTTTTTGGAGGCCGTCTGAGCTGGCCTCAATTCCAGGAAGGATATAGGCTGTTAGAGCACTAGAAAGCGCACAGAACATCCAGATCATAAAAAATCCAATGGTATAAATTCCCTCATCGGATATATCTGGATGGTATCCAAAAAATAAAAGATCATCCGGATGGACCATGCTAAATAAAAGGCCTTCTGCCAGACCTGAAACTAGAAATGATGGCCACAATATCCAGATGAACAGACGGTACTTCATTTTGCGACCTGCTCTACTTTAAGACCTTGTTTTGCAATGCCTTCATGCAATGCTACATCGGCATGCATGTTGTAGGCTAGCCAAATAGTAATGGCGCAACCAATTACAGCAATAGCTGGGCCACTGATTAATAACCATGGCCACATCTGCTTCCACCAAGGTTTATTGGTTTCTTGTTCTGACATATTCATCTCTCCATCTTTCGCTGTAAAGCTTAGCGGGGAATAAAAAAACTGGATTTTTCATCGCGGGTTCTGGTGATTATTTTTTCACCATCCTGCTCTTGCGCATCGACATCAAAATGGATTGGGTAATTACCGGACTCATTCTGACCAATATCAGTACTTACTTTAATGGGTATTAATTGATTACTAGCAGGCGCAACATCAATCACGCCGACTTCCTTACCTTGCGAATTTAAGACTTTAAGATTATCCAAGCCAGTCGCCTTAATTCTTACCTTCATAGAATTTTCAGAAGCATTCATAATTTGAATGCGATAGATATTCTCAATCCTCACACCATCCACTTCACGAGCTAATGCTCCGCGATCACGCATTACATCAACTCGCAATGGATTGCGGGTTAAGAGCGAAATGAGAAAGGCAGCAGTTAAGACCGTAATAAATGCGATATAGACCAATACTCGTGGACGCAGAATATGACGAATAGCGCTTTGATTAGATTCCTTATCCTCAACAGCCCGTTCAGTTGTATAGCGAATTAATCCTTTTGGATACTCCACCTTTTCCATAACTTGATCGCAAGCATCAATACAAGCTCCACAACCAATACACATGTATTGCAAACCATCGCGAATATCAATACCAGTTGGACATACTTGCACGCAAATACTGCAATCTACGCAATCGCCTAAACCCAAAGATTGGTGATCGGCAGATTTGCTACGACTGCCTCTAGGGTCGCCACGCACTCTATCGTAAGTAACTAAAAAGGTATCTTTATCAACCATCACGCTTTGGAAGCGTGCATAAGGACACATATATTTGCAAACTTGCTCACGCATAAAACCAGCGTTACCCCAAGTTGCAAAAGCATAAAAACACAGCCAGAAAGTCTGCCAAGGGCCTAAAGCAAGGTGCAGAACGGCAGAACCTAAAGTCTCAATCGGTGTGAAGTAGCCAATAAATGTAAAGCCAGTCCAAAAGGCAATTAAAAGCCAAAGTGCATGTTTGGTAATTTTGAGGCGCCACTTACGCAAACTCCATGGCCACTCTTCTCCATCTAAACGAATGCGCGCAAAACGATCACCTTCGACCTTGCGCTCGATCCACATAAAGATTTCGGTATATACGGTTTGGGGACAGGCATATCCGCAAAATAAACGTCCCGCAATAGCGGTAAATAGGAATAACGCTAGAGCTGAAAGAATTAATAACAACGTAAGATAAATTACATCCTGGGGCCATAAAACCAAACCAAAAATATAAAACTTACGCTGAATTAAATCAAAGAGAACGGCTTGACGTCCGTTCCAACTCACCCAAGGCAAACCATAAAACAGCAACTGGGTTGCAAAGACAATGATAAAACGCCAACGAGCAAAGAGGCCCGATACAGAACGTGGATAAATCTTTCGCCGGACCTCGTAAAGAGATTCCTCTATCACTTCTATTGGAATGGGTTTCCCCACCGGCGAATTATTCAACACTACTGTTTAGCTTGATCTGGCTTATTGTTAGATAAACCCCACACATAAGCAGTCAACACTTGAATTTTCTCAGGGCTCAATACTTTGTCTTGAGCAGGCATCATCGCATTACGGCCCTTAGTAACGGTTTCAGTAATAGTCGCCTCAGAACCACCATACAACCAAGTCTTATCCGTTAAGTTAGGAGCACCAATTGCGATATTGCCTTTACCATCGCCACCGTGACAAGCTACGCAGTTTGCTTTGAATACTTCTGCGCCACGAGCAGCTCTTAAGTCATCAGCAGGCAAACCAGAAAGGCTACGTACATAGTTAGCTACATCTTTAATTTGGTTGCTAGTCAACACCGCCGCAAATGCTGGCATGACGCCCGCACGACCATAAGTAATTGTTGCTTTAATGTTTTCTGGTGTACCGCCATAGAGCCAGTCATGATCAGTTAAGTTCGGAAAGCCTTTAGCTCCACCAGCATCTGAACCATGACATTGGGCGCAAGAGTTCAAGAATAAGCGTTGACCCATTTCACGTGCTTTTGGATCCGCTGCTACATCAATGATGTCCATGTTTACATATTTAGCATACACAGGCTTTAATTCATCATTAGATGTTGTCATGGACTCCATCAATGAGCCGCGAGTGCTGTAACCCAAGATGCCAGGGAAAGAACCCAGACCTGGGAATAACACTAAATAGACCAAGCCAAAAATACAAGAGAGCAAGAACATCCACATCCACCAACGTGGCAAAGGGTTATTCAACTCGCGCAAATCGCCATCCCATACATGACCAGTATCGGCAACTTCGCCATCAGCCGTATGAACAACCGTGACTTTGCGTTGAGAAAATAAAAGCCAGATGCACCAAAAGATACCAACCAAAGCCACTAAGGCAATGTAAGTACTCCAGCCACTACTAAGAAAATCACTCATGATTTATCCTTACTAAATTCATCGGGAAGATCGAACGGAAGTTCGGCGGACTCTTCATTGGCGGCCTGTCTTTTTGAAGACCAGGCCCACCAAACGATTCCTATAAAAAATACCAAGCCAATTACTGTCGAGAAAGCCGAGAGGTATGGGGTAATGTCTTGCATATGTCTCTAGTTGTTAAGTAAATTACTTAACAACTACCTCATCAACAGTAATGTATCGACGATTAATACCTAAACCTTGGAGGTAAGCAATCAAAGCATCCATCTCTGTCTTGCCTTCCAACTCTTTAGGAGCATTAGCAATATCCTCATCTGTATAAGGAATGCCTAAGCGACGCATTGCAACCATATGCGACTGAATAGTAGATCCATCAGCAGCATTCTTTGCCAACCAAGGATATGAAGGCATAACTGATTCGGGCACTACATCACGAGGATTATTCAAGTGAATGCTATGCCACGCGTCAGAGTAACGACCGCCAACACGAGCCAAGTCAGGACCTGTACGCTTGCTTCCCCACAAAAATGGATGATCATATACAGACTCGCCAGCCAAAGAGTAAGGACCATAGCGCTCAACTTCTGAACGCAGGGTACGAATCTGCTGAGAATGGCAACCAACGCAACCTTCGCGCTGATAAATATCGCGACCAGCTAAACGTAAAGCCGTATAAGGAACCACGCCAGGACTAGGCTCGGTAGTGGAGTGCTGGAAAAACAACGGTACGATTTGCACCAAACCAGCTATGGATACAGCAATAATTGTCGCAACAATCAGCCAACCCACGTTCTTTTCAATAGTTCCATGGGAAAAGAATTTATTTTCTTTAGACATTTTCTTCTCCTATTTAGTGTTGGGCAGTAGCCAATGGGATTGGAGGATTCACGAATTTTTTACCTTTAACGGTTTTAAATACATTGAATGCCATCAATAACATGCCTGATAGGTAGCAAAGACCACCAACCAAGCGAATGACGTAGAAAGGATAGGTCGCTTTTACAGACTCCACAAAGCTATAAGTCAATGTTCCGTCTGGCTCGAAAGCTCTCCACATCAAACCTTGCATTACACCGGCGATCCACATTGCAGCGATGTATAAGACAACGCCAATAGTAGCGATCCAGAAGTGCAATTCAATCCAACGAACGCTATACATATCTTTCTGACCAACCAAACGGGGAATCAAGTAGTACAAAGATCCAATCGTGATCATGCCAACCCAACCCAAAGCGCCTGAGTGAACGTGACCAATAGTCCAGTCTGTGTAATGAGACAAGCTATTTACAGTTTTAATGGACATCATCGAACCTTCGAAGGTTGACATGCCGTAGAAAGATAAAGCAACTACCAAGAACTTTAAGATAGGGTCACGACGTAATTTGTACCAGGCGCCTGACAAAGTCATGATGCCGTTGATCATGCCGCCCCATGAAGGTGCCAACAAGATTAAGGAGAACACAGTACCCAATGACTGGGTCCAATCTGGCAAAGAAGTGTGTTGCAAGTGATGAGGACCCGCCCACATATAAGTAAAGTTCAAGGCCCAGAAGTGAACGATGGACAAACGATAGGAGTAAATTGGACGCTCAGCTTGCTTAGGAATGAAGTAATACATCATGCCCAAGAAGCTAGTAGTCAAGAAGAAGCCTACTGCGTTATGTCCGTACCACCACTGCACCATCGCATCTTGTACTCCGGCATATGCTGAGTAAGATTTCCAGAGGGTCGCAGGCATCTCTAAATTATTAAAAATATGGAGAATTGCAATGGTCAGAATATAAGCACCAAAAAACCAGTTCGAAACATAAATATGTTTCGTTTTACGCTTCATGATCGTGCCGAAGAACACAATAGCGTAAGCAACCCATACTATGGTGATCAAGATATCAATTGGCCACTCTAGCTCAGCATATTCTTTCGAAGTACTAAGGCCAAGTGGCAATGTGACTGCAGCCAATACGATAACGGCTTGCCAACCCCAAAAGGTAAAAGCAGCCAACTTATCGCAGAACAGACGGGCCTGACAGGTCCGCTGCACGATATAGTAAGACGCCGCGAATAAACCCGACCCGCCAAAGGCGAAAATCACCGCATTGGTATGCAAAGGACGCAGGCGACCAAAGCTAAGCCAAGGAATATTAAAAGTGATTTCAGGCCAGATAAGCTGGGCTGCGAGAATAACCCCCACCACCATGCCAACGATTCCCCAAAGTACAGTGACGATGGCAAATTGACTGACAACCTTGTAGTTGAAGGTTTCTTGATTGCTCCCCACGGTAATTCCCATGGCTTCTCCTTTTGTTGTGACCAAACAGCGACATAATCCAAATAGACTAGGGCCATTATCAAAGTAAGACTGTCAAGAAAGCTTGATCTACATCAAGTGGGGTGCAGCTAAAACGCTATTAATGGAAAACCCTAATATCTTAGTGATTTCGAGAAATTCTAATAGCGCAGCCTATTTTTGAGGTTTTGGGACTTCTTTAGCAGCTTCAGAGGTGCCAGCTGGAGCATCATCATCCATCAATATTGCCTGACCAGGCCCATTCACATCATCATATTGGCCATTTTTCACCGACCAATGCAATAACCAGGCTGAAAATGCCACTAAAGCCAAAGATAAAGGGATTAATAAATATAAGCTTTCCATATATTCGTAGTCTAAGCCTTTCTAAGGCGCCAGGCATTCAAAGTAACGGCCAAGGAAGATGCGGACATGCCAATACCAGCAACCCAAGGATTAACCCATCCCATCATCGCTGCCGGGATAGCCACAAGGTTATAGACCAAAGCCCAAATCAAGTTTTCCTTAATGATGAACTGGGTTTTATCTGCTAATAAGAGTGTTTTTGCTAATGGTGCCAATGAACTAGCAGTCAAAATAGCATCCGCACCCGCTGAAGCCAGGGGCGCACCTGCACCGACAGCAATTGACACATCAGCACGAGCAAGTAAAGGGGCATCGTTTACGCCATCTCCAATGGCCCAGACAAAACGTCCTTCTTTTTGCAAGCGCTCGATATAGTCGTATTTCTCTTCTGGAGTACAGCCGCCTCGGTAACTCTCAATTCCCACTTCTTGAGCCCACCAACCCACGGTAATAGGGTCATCACCCGATACCAAATGAACAGCAATTTTGCGTGTTTTGGCTGCAGCCAATAAGCCCTTGAGCCCTGCCCTAGGAGTATCCAAGAAAATAAAGCTGGCAATTAAACCCTGCTCATCGGCCAAATGCACTTGACCATATTGCCCAGCCTTAGCATCCTGCAATCCTCCCGTCCATGCCGCGCTACCCAAACGATATGAGCCTGAACTTAAACCTTTGCCAAGTTCATTAGTGATCGAATTATTTAATAGGGGAAGTGTGAGATTTTGAAGTTCGGCAGCACGTAATAAAGAAAGCGCCAATGGATGACGTTGGCCAGACTCCATCGCGGCTGCAAGTGCTAAGGCATCATCTTCACGATAGCCTGAGCGTAAGTTCACAATTTTCGTTAATTCAGGCTCACCCATAGTTAAAGTGCCCGTTTTATCCAAAACCAAATCCGTAGTTTTAACCAAGCCCTCTAATACGTGCCCCCTCACAATCAGCAACCCCAATTTAGTGACCGCTCCTTGCGCAGCAGCCATTGCAGTAGGCACGGCTAGAGATAAAGCGCATGGGCAACTTGCTACTAATACCGCAACTAATACGGTCCACGCTTTGCCAGGATCTACATACAACCAAATTGCTGAAGATAGCAAAGCACTCATCAATAAAAAACCAACGAAATAACCTGCCCACTTTTCCGCAAGACTCACCATCAGGGGTTTTGCAAGTAAGGCTTGATCCAGTAGCGAGGCAATGCCTGCAATGCGAGTAGATTGACCTACCGCTTCAATTCTCATTAACAAAGGATTGAGAATATTGTGCGTACCCGCATATACTCGGTCACCGATTTTTTTATCGATGGGTTTTGATTCGCCGGTTAATAAAGATTCATCAAGAGCGCTTTCATATTCAATCAAAATACCATCCGCAGGAACGACTTCTCCTGGTGAAACGCGTAAGACTTCTCCAGGATTGCAATTGACGACAGGTACTACTTCAACATTTTGCGAGGCAGGATAGTCTGGCACACGTTCGCAAGTAGCAGGTAGCTGTTTAGCTAACGCTTCTGCCCCACTTTGTGCATCCTGTCTTGCTAATAGCTCTACATAGCGTGCCGCTAATATAAAAGCCACAAACATGGTGATCGAATCAAAATAGCTTTGACCAGAGCCTGTCAATAAATTAATCGTTCCCGCCAAAAAAGCCAGCGCTAAAGCAAGCGCAATTGGAACATCCATACCCAACATATGAGTCTGACGAAATGCTTGGACACTTCGCCAAGCTGATTGAAAAATAGGGCCAGCGGAATAAACCATAACGGGCACAGTCAATATCCAACTTGTCCACCCTAATAACAAATCATATTCCGCGGGAATGCTATCTTCACCGACATAAGAAGGCCAGGCATACATCATGACTTGCATCATGCCCAGTAGAGCAACGCCCAATCTAGTTAGTAATTGGCGCCTTTCCTTCTTTGCCTTATCAAGTGAGAGTGAGGGCTCGAAGGGCCAAGCTTCATAGCCAATGCGTTCTATTTCAAAAAGCAAACGCGCCAAGCTTGTCTTATCTGATAAAAACTTAACCTTTACTTTTTGAGTAACGTAATTAATTTGCACATCCACAACACCAGAAATATGGCGCAAATGTTGTTCGCATAACCAAACACAAGCAGCGCATCGAATCTTTTCAAGACGCAAAGTCGTCTCTAGCAAACCTTCGTCACCAGCTTGACGCGTATAACGCCCGCGCAAAGAAGGATCGTCATAAGCCAATAAGTTTTCTGGGATTGTATTTAGAGCAAGATAGGCTGCTGGTTTATCGCTAGATTGGGCACGCCGAGCATAAAAGACTTCAAGCCCTTCACCATGAATAGTTTGAGCAATAGCCATACACCCAGCACAACAAAATTGTCTCGAAACACCAGCTAAATCAGCCTCATAAGCATCTTGTGGCAGTACAAGACTGCCACAGTGATAACAACGTAGATTACGTGAGGATTCGGTCATAATGTTATCGACTTTTCCACCGATGGCGGCTTTCGTAAAGAACGAACAATACACCCCACACCACTACGGACGAATAAGCCCATACCCAGGAAAGTTGAGAGGTGCGCGAACCCGAAAGATCTAATACCAACCCAAAGAGTGCGGGGCCAAGTAAGCCACCACCAAACCCCATTAAAGAATGCAAGCCCATTGCCGCGCCCTTGATATTTTCTTGAGCAGTAATCACCAGGCCTGCGGTTAAGGTTGCGGAATCTGCCATGATAAAAATCGTATGGCCAATAGCAAGGGTAATAATCAACCACCAAGATTGTCCTGTAGAGCAAGCCAGGGCTATCCCCATGACTGCGCTCGCAATCATGGCAAAGTAAATCCATTTTTGTCGCCCAACCCGTAAAGCAATCTCATTTCCCAAGATCGATGAGGGAACACCGAAGAAATTGATCACCCCAGCCAAAGCGCTAATCGACATGACTAGTGTTTCCCCTGAGACAGCTTGGCAAGCGACAAAAAAGGCCACAATCCAACTTCTTGAAGCAAATAATTCAACAGCGTGAGCCATATAGCCAAAAATAAATCCTGAGGCTTTTTTATCTTGCAAAACCAACCGCCATTTACCAACTGGAAATATATCTCCTAACTGAAGACGAATGGGGCCATGCCATTTTTCATGGTCTAACGCTGGTATAAACATCAAAACTAATAAAGTGGCCACTAGCGGCCCCAAGGCAATCACACCAAAGACATATCGCCAACCAAGCCAATTTAAGATCCATCCAGAACACAAATAAGATAAGCCAACACCAATACCAAAGAAGGCTGTATAAAAAGAAATATGTCGTGTGAGCTCGCCAGTCTTAATGCGATCGGATAGTATTTTTAATCCTGGCATATAAGTTCCTGCCAAGCCAGCGCCATTTAGCGCCATAAAAAATAAGCCGCTTAAAAAGCCCTGCGAAAAAAGCCCCATTCCCAGCAAACCTAAAGTCGCCGAAAATCCTCCAACGATATAAACTTTACGCGCATCAACACGATCGGTTAATGCCGTGGCTAATGGGACAACCAACATATACCCAAAAAAGAAGGCGCTAGCAATTAAGCCCGACTGTAAATTACTAAGCTCCCACTGCTTTTGAAGTGGGATTAACACTACCGCATAACAAGCAAATCCCAGCAAAGCACATGTCTGAGCAAGAAGCATAAGAGGCGTGTAGCCAGCGGAGTGAGAGCGCATAAGTAGTCACTAAAAGTTGGGCTCATTCTACTCGCCCTAGGTTGCCAGTGTTGATCCGGCCCAAAACACCAAAATCCAGTCAGAAGTGTTAAATACAAAAGGGCAACTAGAAGCTGTAATGCGACAACGAGTTAACTAATGTGAATTATTGCTGACTACGATTTGGAGAGTCCTGAAAGCCGTTGGACCTGAATGTGAGAACCAAAGTATCTCGATGTCCATGTTTACCAGCTGGCTGTATAGGTGTAGATTCATGAATCATTTTTTCATCATTCATGAGCAGCAAGGACCAAGGCTCTGTGAGCGTAAAACGTAAGCCTGCGGAACCGCTGGAATCAAAAATTCTAGTCTCTCCACCCTTGATACCTACTCTACCCAATAAGAAAACCGCTACAAAATCGACTCCGTCACGGTGAGCCCCTTCGGGGGTTGGCCTTCCAATGCCATCAGTAGTATCTATCCGAAATTGATGTGCCTCTACAAACCAAGTAGTGACTGGTTTGAGGGCATTTAAGGTTTGAGCAAGCCCAAGCAGGACATGCTGCCAGGCAGAATCATTAGCCAAAGCTGGATTTATAGGCTCAAACCAGCGCTCAATTCCTCCATGTAATGCGTTGTAATCCAACGATTGCCAATGGGCACGGTGAGGAACCATTCGTAGAGCATCGCCCTTAATTTCATAACTTGCATGGCGGCGAAAGCGATAGCGACCACCATCCTTTAAATAGGGATCGCGTGGCATATCCTCCCAAAACCCAGTTAAAGCCTGCAAACTGGATAAGGGCACTTTGCATACATCGGCAACCGATTGAGCTGAAATAATGGCAAAACCATTCTCACGAAGAGATTGGGTAATCTCTTTTGTTGGGGTTAATGGGGGCGCCAGGCTTGAAAAAGTCATCGCTTATTTTAGGTCATGCCGAGTAAAAAGGAATTCTTTACGTAGATGAACTTTCAGCATGCTTTTCAGCAACTCCACGCCAATGATTTAACCTTCCCCGCACTTCCCCTACATGGCCCTTTAAGTCATAAAGCTCTTTTGCATCAAGCATGGATACCTGAATATTTCCAACGCGCCGTTCAATCGCCTCTAGATCCTTGTAGTTCTTATCCCTTAAGTGGGGATTGGCTGCATTTCTCTCTATGATCTTTAGCTCTTCGTAAACCTGCGAAAGCTTTAAACGCAAAATGAGATTCTTCGCTGCTGGAATATAGGTAAATAAAGGAATCAAGATCACGAGTAAAGGAATCACGATTTTGACAAAGCGCCCCACCCATACAGCCGTCCAAAAAGGTAAATGGCGGTGCAAGAAAGATGGACCGTCTTTTAAATAAATTTCCGCATCCGTTTGCAAAGGGAAATCTAAATTAGAGCCCGAGGGAAACTCACCTGTTTTTTGTAAACGTGAGTAGGTCTTCAAGATGTCATAAGTATTTCCCAGTAAGAGGGTTACTAATGCCGGGCTGATGTCTGAACGCCCTACCAAGGTAGCCGTTGGAGCTAATACTTGGATATCCTGATGCGGCAAATCATGCGCAATACTTAATACGCCCCGAGGGACATCCACTTTCGTAAGATAGGACAAATTACGCGTATAAGCATCGGCCTGATCAAAACTCATCAATCGAATCTCAGGAACCTCATAAAACTTTTTAAGAAATGGGGCTTCAGCTGCAGACACTACAAAGACTGCATCTAACTCTCCTTTTTTAAATTTTTCCAACGCTTGAACTGGCGTTAACTTTTCTGCGTGCAAATCGGATAGGCTGATACCACTTACTTCAAGCAAAGCCTGAGTTAGAGATAAGGTCCCGCTACCTTCGTTACCAATAGAAACGTGCTTACCCTTTAATTGCTCCAACACACTCAAACGACCACCATCCGCCTTAAATGCGCTTGTGCGATACCAAATCCACATTGGCTCGTAAAACATCCCCGCAATGGAAACTAAGTTTGGATATTTAGAGACATCAGCAACACCACCCTGAACCATCGCAAAATCCACATGGGAATTTGGGTCACCTAAGAGGGCGAGGTTATCCATAGTTCCGCCAGTGGTAACAATTTCCAAATTCACTTTCTCACGAGCCAATTCACCTTTAAGGCGCTGGGCAAATTGGTAATACAGCCCCGTTGGGAAGCCCGTGGCAATCTCGATATTTTTAGGGGGTGGCGGAATCAAGATCCACATCAATCCCACCAATAAAAGGATTAGCAAAAAGATAGCCGATACGATAGCTATAGGATTAAAACGGTGTTTTATCAGGAAATTCATAAAATCTCTTTTCTTTTTTTGCATTATGCCCCGACCCCAGCAATCGCGAAAAGAACAGAATTTTGATCTTAAAGGGCGCGATATCGAGATAAGATAAGGTCTATTCGCCACCCCCACCTTTGAAAATAGCCATGAACCAAACAAAACAGAAAGTCGCTCTAGTAACCGGTGCGGGTACGGGAATCGGAAAAGCCGCAGCCAAGGCGCTTTTAAAAGGCGGCTTTCAAGTAGTCCTGACGGGTCGCAATCTAGAGAGGCTCGAAAGAGCAAAAGTGGACATAGGCGGAACCGATAAAAATTCTCTAGCGTTTGCTTGTGATGTCGGCAATCCAAAACAAGTCAAACAGCTTTTTTCCAGTATTCAATCTCAATTTGGTCGCATCGACGTGCTATTTAACAATGCCGGCATGGGTGCACCCGCTATTCCTATGGAAGATATTTCCTATGAACAATGGATGAATGTCGTAAACACTAATCTTTCTGGCGCATTTCTGTGTTCTCAAGAAGCCATTCGGATGATGAAAGCGCAGATACCTCAGGGTGGACGCATTATTAACAATGGCTCCATCTCCGCCCATACACCCCGGCCATTTTCAGCGCCATATACCTGCACCAAACATGCGATTACCGGATTAACCAAAGCGATTGCGCTAGATGGACGCCCTTTTAATATTGCTTGCGGGCAAATCGATATTGGTAATGCAGCCACTGAAATGACTGAGCCTATGGCTGCTGGTATTTTGCAGGCCGACCTGTCTACTAAGGTAGAGCCCCGCATGGATGTTGATCACATTGGCGATGCAATATTGCACATGGCCCAACTCCCCTTAGAGAGCAATATTCTTTCCATGACCATCATGGCTACGAATATGCCCTTTGTGGGTAGAGGCTAAGAAGATTGCTAAATTACTGAATAGCTTGATCTATCAACAGACGAACCTTGCTTGCACCAACCGCCACGATTTGTGGCTTAGAAACTAAATCGCCCTTTTCTGCTTTAGCCATACCCGTTTTAGAAATTCTGACTTCAACGGATACTTCAGATAACTGAGAAATCAGCACTTGAGGATTCATAGCAAGAGCATCATTGAGCACAAAGCTCATGGGTAGCTTAGTAAGGTCTGTTTTTAAGACGGCTACCGGCATCCGTTCGCCAGGTTTGCGTGCAATCACCATCAAAATATCACCAGGTTTAATCTTTGACTGAAGATCAGCAGAAACCTCCACTATGCCGCTAACAGATTTCGCACTCACCACTGCTGGAGTAGAGGGTGGCAGATGCCCTTTTTCACGAGCCTGAGCAATAGAAGCTTGAATAGCGCGAGATTCATCCGATTGAGGGGGCAATAAAGCACTCAACTTTTCCCAAGTTTGTACGGCAACTTTGTAATTTTGGGTGCTAAATGACGCAGAACCAGATAACCATAATGCCAACAAGTTATTGGGGTCTAACTTTAAGGCCCGATTAATCAGCTGCGTAGGTTTTCCAGAAAAATTCCCATTAGTATTGATGGCAATCACATCAGCATAATCCGCTAACAATTGAGGATCAGAATTTACAAAATCGCCGGCACGCGCATAAGCTTTTTCAGCCTCTTGATTGCGCCCCAAAATACGATAGGAACGAGCTAACATTACCCAGCCCTGAAGATTTTGGGGATCATGCTCCATCTTGGCGGCAAACTCAGTCACCATTTTTTCAACAGCCTCCTGAGTAACAGGCTGTTCAGCATTTTTTTGAGCTACACGAGTAGCATCACCCAAAACAAAATACAACCCAGATGAAAGCGTTAAAACAAAAATCAAAATACCAATAATAGTGATCTTTGGTGACTTGGAAAAAGACTTGTCATCTTCCTCATTAGTATCCTGAAACAAGCGTTGGCGAAGTTCAGCATGAGTAAGGTCATAAGATTGTTCATCTATCAAACCTGATTGACGCTCTGCCTCTAGCTTGTCTAATTCTTCACGATAAATCGACACATTCATTTGACGGCGTGATGTACTGTGTGTTTTGCCTGGAAAAATAAATGGGCGAAGTAGCAAAACCAATACCAACACTAATAATAAGAACGCAGGAATAATGAAATTAGTCATGACTGCTTTCTTTTTCGTTTGCTTTTAGTAATGCATCGATCTGTTGATTATCTTTCGCAGAGAGATCTGTTCTTACCATCTCATTATTTCTGCGACGCAGATAAATAAGAAGACCCGCAATCCCAAGCAACAAGATCAGAAAAGGTCCAATCCATAAGAGCCAGGTAATGGGTTTAACGGGTGGGCGGTACAAGACAAAATCTCCATAACGCTCCACCATAAATGTACGAATCTGCTCGTCACTCTTACCCTCTTTAATCAGAGTGCGGATTTCTTGACGAAGGTCATTGGCCAAATCAGAACGAGAACCAGCGAGCGACTCATTCTGACAGACTAAACAACGCATTTCTTCCGAGATAGAAATTAATCGTTGCTCAACAACTGGATCGTCCGCTAATGGCGTAGCTTCTTCACCAAATGCCTTATTAAGGGTGCCGGCAGCACTAAACAAAACCAGGAGAATTAAAAGAAAGCGCTTCACGATTTATTCAACTCACTAATCAAAGGATAAATCTTCTGATTTAAGAGTTCCATTGTCACTGGGCCAATTTGCTTAAAACGAATAATGCCGTTTTTATCAATGACATAGGTTTCTGGAACGCCATATACACCGTAATCAATCCCGACGCGCCCATTAGCGTCAGAGACTGCTAGTAAATATGGGCTACCTTGACTAGCTAGCAAGGCCATTGCTTCGTCTCGCTTGTCTTTATAGTCCAAGCCGATAATAGGCGCCACATGAGCCTTGCTAAGCTCAACCAATATGGGATGCTCTTCACGGCAGGCCACACACCAAGATGCCCAGACATTCAAAATCCATACCTGCCCTTTCATGCTTGCAGGTGTAAAGGATTGCTTGGGATCAGCCAATTGAGGCAACTCAAATGCAGGCGCAGATTTGTTAATCAAAGGCGATGGCACTTCATGGGGATCACGATTTAAGCCAACAGCCAGAAAACCAACCAGCACCAAAAATAGAATCAGTGGAATGATAAATTTAGCTTTCATGCAACTAACTTTCTCAATTTGACTCGATAGCGTTTATCGGTGATTGCAATAAGGCCTCCGAGAGCCATTAATAAACAACCGCCCCAGATCCAATCAACAAAAGGTTTGTAATAAACGCGTACCGCCCAAGCAGAATCTTCCAATTGCTCACCAAGTGAAACATAGATATCGCGAATTAAGCCAGCGTTAATAGCAGCCTCAGTCATAGGCATCGTAGAAGAAAAATAATTACGCTTTTCAGGATATAAAACGGCTTCTACTTTTCCATGGCGCATTAATGAGAACGTACCGCGCATAGCGCGATAGTTTGGACCCAGCTCATCACGAACCCCTTGGAATTGAATTTGATAACCGCCTACGCTCACGGTTTCACCAGATGACATCCGAACATCTTTTTCCTCTTGGTAGGCGCCCACCATGGTGACACCAATCACGAAAATAGCGATTCCTAAATGAGCAATCTGCATTCCAATAAAAGATCTAGTGGGAACACCAGTCTTAGCCTGACGAATAATCTGCAAAAAGCCTGATGCAATAACCCAGAAGGCCAATAAGAAACCCATACTACTGAGCCATGTGAAATCTCCCATGACTCTTGGAATAAGAATGGCAGCAACGATAGCGATAAGCCCAGCTAGCCATAATCGCTTTACAACAGTCATCAGATTTGAATTTTTCCAGCTAGTCCAAGGACCTATTCCCATCAATACAAGTAAGGGCACCATGATGGGCACAAAAACACTATTGAAATACGGAGGACCAACAGAAATTTTTCCTAAATGCAACGCATCAATCAACAAGGGGTACAAAGTTCCTAGCAAAACTGATCCCGCGGCAACCACCAAGAACACATTTCCTAGCAAGATAAAAGTTTCGCGCGAACTCAAACTAAATTTCCCGCCCATGGTATTTTTTGGAGCTCGCACAGCGTATAGAAGCAATGAAGAACCCACAACCAATGCTAAAAATATGAGGATGAAAATTCCCCGTCTTGGATCAGTTGCAAATGCATGAACCGAAGTTAGCACACCAGACCTCACCAAAAAGGTACCTAGCAAAGAAAGTGAAAACGCTGTAATTGCCAGAAGCACAGTCCAACTTTTAAAGCCTCCGCGCTTCTCTGTAACAGCCAATGAATGCAGGAGTGCAGTGCCAACCAACCACGGGATAAATGAAGCATTTTCTACGGGATCCCAAAACCACCAACCACCCCAACCTAGCTCGTAATACGCCCACCATGAACCCAATGCGATCCCTAAAGTGAGAAAAATCCATGCAGCTGTGGTCCAAGGGCGAGACCAGCGTGCCCAAGCAGCATCCAAACGACCCGAGAGCAAAGATGCAATTGCAAAAGCAAAAGCCACTGAAAAACCCACATAACCCATATACAACATAGGAGGATGGAAAACCAAACCAGGATCTTGTAGAAGCGGATTTAACGAGCGGCCATCTTGCGCCGCAGGAAAGAGTCTTTCAAATGGATTGGAGGTAGTCAATACAAACAGCAAAAGTCCGGTGGTGATTAAACCCAACACTCCGATGACCCGGGCTACCATAAAGTCATCAAGCGATTTTGAAAGCTGAGAAACTAAAACCGTCCATGTGCTAAGTAAGAAGATCCAAAGCAGTAGCGAGCCTTCATGACCGCCCCAAACTGCACCAAATCGGTAAACAACAGGAAGTTGAGAATTGGAATGCTCAGCAACATACAAAACTGAAAAATCATTCGCATAAAAACTCCAGGCCAATATAAAAAAGGAGGTTGCGAGCAATAAGAAAACCACTTGGGCTGCTGGTCTAGCCAAAATCAGCCATTCTCGACGGCCTTGATGGGCGCCAATTAAAGGTAATACCCCTTGAATCAAGGCCACGCAAAATGCGAGAATTAATGCATAGTGTCCAAACTCTGGGATCATTCTTTTCTTTCGCTTTTTTGAGCTTGCTCTAAAGCATGCTTAGCTTCTGGCGGCATATAGTTTTCATCGTGCTTTGCCAAAACCTCGCTAGCAATAAATTGCCCATCTGGATTTAGGCGTCCCTGAATCACCGCACCCTTACCTTCCATGAATAAGTCAGGAAGAATTCCGGTATATGACACGGGAATATCTTTTGCCAAATCCGTTATTACAAAATGAACAGTAAGGCCCTCACGCTTGAGGGAGCCTTGCTTCACTAGACCGCCAATACGAAACGCTTGACCTTTAGGCGCTTGACCGGCAGCTACTTCACTAGGAGTTACATAAAGAGCGATATTGCTATTGAGTGCATTCAAAATTAAGAGTGCGGCAACGCCAATCACAATTAATGCGGCAACAATGATTAAAGCGCGTTTATGTCTAGACTTCACTTACTACCCTCTTTGTCAAACTGATCCGCCAAGATCTCTTTTTTCAGTCGCTTCACGATCGACTTACATCTTGAGCGTACCGCCAAAGGCTCAATCAATAGAATAAGTGCGCAAACACCAAAACTACTCCACACATAAAGTGCATAGCCGCCCATAGCAAAAAATTCATCGGGACTCGTCCACATCAGCTCTGTACCTCGCTCAATTGTCTCACCCAATCAGCATGGGATTCGCGCTCAAGAATAATGACCCGAACCCGCATCAATGCGACTGCAATGCTATACATCCACAAAGCTAAGGCCATTAATAACATGCCCCAGAGCATGGTTTGAGCCATGGCCGGTGCTTTCGTCATAGAAATCGAAGCACCTTGATGCAAGGTATTCCACCATTTGACTGAGAAGTAAATAATGGGCACATTCACTACACCAACCAATACCAAAACCGCTCCAGCTTTATCTGCACGACGTGGATTATCAATTGAGGCCTGTAGTGCGATAAAACCCAAATATAAAAATAAAAGAATGAGCTCTGAGGTCAGACGCGCATCCCACACCCACCAAGCACCCCACATTGGCTTGCCCCAAAATGCCCCCGTCCATAGTGACATAAAGGCCATCCAGGCGCCTATTGGCGCAAGGGCCTGAGCCATCATTGACGACAAGCGAGTATTTAATACCAGACCCAATCCAGCCCATACGGCCATGACGATATAAATAAACATCGACATCCAAGAGGTAGGCACATGAATAAAAATAATTCTGTAACCCTGGCCTTGGACAGCATCAATCGGAGCAACAAAAAAACTCACCCATAGTCCAGCCACACCGAATAGAAAGGCAAGCACCCAAAAGATGGGAATCAACTTACCAGCCAATGGATAAAAGGTCATGGGACTTGAAAGTCGGAACCAATTTATGAAATGTTTATTAGACAAAGTATTTTTCTGACTCATTCGATGGCAATCTTTACAGCTACAGCACTTACCCAAGGTACAAATGCTAAAGCCAAAATCAATAAAGCGCCCAGCAGTGAAAAATGGCCTGAAACATCAAGCCCTACGGTATTGGCATAGACTGCGCCTGCACCAAAGATTAATACAGGTATATATAAAGGTAAAACAATCAAACTCATCAGAACACTGCCGCCACGAACCCCCAAGGTCAATGCAGCGCCAATCGAACCAATTAAGGAGAGCACTGGCGTCCCCAATAGAAGCGCCAAGATTAACACGTGTAATGAACCTGCATCCATATCAAACTGGATCCCAATGATTGGAGCCAAGATTACTAAAGGTAATCCACAAACCAGCCAATGTGCGGCAATCTTTCCCGCAACTAACAGTACAAAAGGTTGAGGTGATAAAACCATCTGCTCTAAGGTTCCGTCTGCATAATCCGCAGAAAAGATGCGCTGTAAACCCAATAAAGTAGATAGTAAAGCTGCCACCCAAATTACTCCGGGGGCAATTTTTCTCAGCAGCGCGCCATCTGCGCCAATACCCAAGGGAAATAAACTTGTGACAATCACAAAGAAAAATAAGGCGGTAAGTACTTCACTCTTGCGTCGCATTACCAGCAAGAGATCGCGATGAATGATTCCCAATAAGGCGCTCATAACTTCAACACCTTTAAGCCTTTAATTGCAAGGGCTTGATGGCTAGTGAGAATGACTATGCCACCTGCATCTACATGCTCTTCAATCAGTTCTTGCAAGACTTGCACCGCCTTGGAGTCCAAGGCATTAAAGGGCTCATCCAAGATCCAAATCTTCGCCCGCCTAGTGATCATGCGCGCCATCAGAACGCGCCGCTTTTGACCTGCTGATAAACAACTCACAGGCAAATCCTCGCGACCTCTAAGTCCAAAGCGCCACAAAGTCGCCAAAGCATTTTCTTGAGAAAGCGCCACATCATCTAAAACGGCGTACATCTCCAAGTTTTCCAAAGAAGTGAGATCTTCTTTTAATGCATCACGATGCCCCATATACAGAAGCTGGTGACGATAGGAGGCTGAATCCGAGACAATGGATTTACCACCCCATAAGACTTCGCCCATCTCGGGTCTTGAAAGTCCACTGAGTAAACGTAGCAAGCTGGTTTTACCAACACCATTCTCACCACACACATGCAAACATTCGCCACCAGAGATACCAAAACTTAGTCCTTGAAATAGCTCTCGCTGGCCGCGAATGCACGTCAAATCGCGGGCCTCAAGTAGCGATACGGATAAAAGAGAGGAGTGGGGATGAAGGGTTGTCATTAAGCAAATGGCTGGAATCAAGCCACCCCAGGCATTGTCCAAGACCCCTGAACGACTGTCAAACTACCAAAAATCGTTTTTTTAGAATAATCTTCTTTAATTTCAAGCATTTAGGCAATTATAAACTTACTCAGATGGAAACAAAAAACCACCCGAAGGTGGTTTGTGAGAAAACTTGCTTGAATAAAGGCCTTTTACTCCTTTTTAGCAGCCTCGATCGCAATCATGATGGTGACTTCATCACCCACGTATGGAGCATATTTGCCCATATTAAATTCAGTACGTGTGACTTTAGTTTCAGCATTTGCACCACAATAATCCACACCAGTCATAGGGTGTTTTTTGCACTCGAAATGGGTAATCTTCAAAGTTACAGGTTTGCTTACCCCCTTCAAAGTCAAAACACCTTTCAAAGCAACCGGCTTCTCACCTTTAAAAATCATGTCATCAGATTGAAAAGTCGCCGTAGGAAATTGGGCAGTAGACAGAAAATCTTCACCCTGAATATGGCCATTAAATACAGTTGATCCAGTATCTACAGATTTGGCATCAATAGTAATATCTGCGCTCCCTTTTTTTGCTGCCTGATCGATTGTTACAGTTCCAGTAACAGTATTAAAACGACTAGTTTGATTTGAAAAACCAAGGTGGTTGTATTCAAACTGAGCGAAGGTATGGTTAGCCTCTGCCGTGTAGGTTGCAGGCGCAGCAATCGCTGCAACACTTAATCCTAAGGTTGCCAACAAGGCAACAAGTAATTTTGATTTCATATATTTCTCCGTAATAAAAAAGGTTTTGTTAAATAAATCAGGAATGAAAACGATTATTTTGGATTTAAAGCTAAATGCACTTTGACTGGCACTTCATTAGCAACCGCAGAGGGATCAGCCCAGTTACCTGACCCCAAGCCATAATCCAATCGTAACAATTGAAAGCTGGCATCAAACACCATTTGCTTGCCTTGAGGCTGATAGGCCACCGTCATCGTCAATGGCAAGGACTTACCCTTCATGCTTAAATTACCGTGCACCTCAAGACGTCCATTACCAAGACTCTTAACTGAATCGCTAACAAAATTTGCTATGGGAAAGTTTTTAGTATTAAACCAATCCTTACTTTTTGCCTCATCTTGCAGTTCTTCACCGCCAGCGTTAAAGCTGGAAATGTCGATCGTTAAATTGGCCTTTGCTTTTTCTGGATCATCGGGATTGAAGACCACTTTTCCGGAAAACTTACTAAAGTCGCCGCTCAAATTCGAACCCATTAATTTACTGGTGAAGTGAATATTGCTTTTGACCAAGTCAATCGTTCCGTATTCGGTTGCCATAACCTGCATAGCAAATCCAGCAAAAACTAAAACAAATGAGCACTTTAAAGATGTAATGAAGTTCATTTTCATAACTTATTATTTCCTGGTATTGCTGCGCGAAAAGGACATACGACTAAGCAAGCCATCCCTATCAATAAATTGATGCTTTAAGGTAGCCAAAACATGAAGTCCAACCAAGGCCACTAAAACATTCGCTAGTAATTCATGCACTTCTTTTAGTTGATGACCCAAGACCTTATCCTTCCCCAACAAGTCCGGGAGGTCAAATAATCCAAAGTAATTCACCGTATAACCTTTCGCTGAGCTCATTAACCATCCAACTATCGGAATGGCGAACATCAGTAGATACAAGGCCACATGCGTCAAAGTCATTACCTTTTCTTGCCAAATGGGCATCTTTAAATCCAACTTCGGAGCAGGATGAGTAGCTCGCCATAGGAGCCGGATGATCACCAAAAATAACACTGTCACACCGAGCCATTTATGCCAGCTGATACCCGCAATACGCTCTGGGCTTAATGGCATATCGCCAACGACTATGGCAATAGACCATGTCGTCAGAATTAACAAAGCCATCACCCAGTGAATGGCAACTGAAAATGGGTTATAGCGCGCGTTATTCATTATCCGACTAATTTTTTAGTAATTTTTGCAATGCGCTCCCCATAAAGGCGAGCGGTTTCTAAATCGCCAACGTTTACTTCATCGGCGCTGGCGTCCGAAGGAGTTTGCATCATGGCGCCCGCAAAGGAGCCAACAAAATTTACATCATCACGTTTTGCGGCTTTTGAATTGGATGGCATTAAGCCCGTTCCAACCCATACACCAGAATGTTGCATTGCCAAAGTAAAGAAATAATGCAGTGTGGAATGCTTATCTCCATTCATCGTTGCAGAATTTGTAAAGCCACCAAAAACCTTGTCTTTCCATTGTTGACTGAACCATTGTTTTGAGCTTGCATCAGCGAACTTTTTAAACTGCCAGCTAACTGTACCCATGTAAGTTGGGGAACCAAAGACAATGGCATCGGCAGCATTTAAGGCATCCCATTGCGCATCGGTAAGGTTACCTTCCGCATCAATCGCTATCAATTGGCCATTCGCCCCTTTGGCCAATGCTTCGGCTTGCTTAACAGTGTGACCATACCCACTATGAAATACCACAGCAACTTTACTCATGCTTTTCTCCTTGATAAATAGCAATATGCACTAAATGCAATACTTACTTAAAAAATATTTCTGAGGGTTCTCAGAGATTCAAATAACTGAAGATTTTCTTTTTCCGACAACTTGCCAAAGGCACCATTTAAATAATCCACATGCTCGGGGAATACTTTTTCAAATAATTTTTGACCTGACTTAGTTAATCCAATTAGCTGACTTCTACCATCCTCAGCATTGATCTCACGATAAATAATCTTCTTATCCTCTAGGCGCTCTAAAACCCCTGTTAAGGTTCCTTTTGTCACTAAGGTCTTTTCACCCAATTCCTTACAGGTCATGGCAGGTTGATTGCCTAAGGTGGCGATCACATCGAACTGAGTCATGGTCAAGCCCAAGCTCTTAATATGAGGCGCCGAAAAGCGCTCAAAGGCTTGATAAGCTAAAACCAGCTCTCGCAGGGTGGGTAAGAAGTTCACGTTATCCTAAAAGTACTAACTAGGACTAGTTTAGTACTAATACGAACTAAATGCAAATGGGGTGAATATATTTACCAAAAACACCTTATGACCCTATATAGGCGAAAAAAACCAATAAAAAAGCAGGCTATGTGAGATTAAAGTCTCAACATGCCTGCTAATGATTTGGATTTACTGTTTATTTAGTCTTAGGAAGAGAATCCATAACTTGAGCAGAATTTAATTTCTCATCCACCAAATAGAGGGTTCCACCCCAGTTTGCCTGTAAGTCGTAACCCGATAAACCAACGGTATAGAACGTAATCTCTGGATTAAAAGAGCGGATAGTGCCACCGGAACCTGCCGAGAAATTGGCATCCACATCTACCCCACCCTTTTGCCCATCAACTGAAGCTAGCAAAAACTGGTCAATTGCAGCAGGTGATTTGAAAATGATGACCTGATATTGGTCTTGGTATCCAGCCCCAATACCTTCACCAGTCTTAAGGGCGCTCATAAAGACGGGATCTTTACGACGCTTGTCGTGAAGAACGCCTTCACCACGTGCAACAACCAACAACACAACATTGATGTTGGTAGTGCTAAAGACTGCATATCCAGCAGATTCGTCAATTTGCTTTTTGACTGAGGGGTCTTGCTTCAATAGGGCGGCCAGACCAGCTTCACTCATCTTGATGGTGGCATCACGTTTTTGTTGAAGTTGTGCAGGAGTAAGCGGTTCGCCATTCTTGCCGGTGGATTGACATCCGCCAATAAGAAGAAGGAGGGCTAGGAAGGGATAAAAAATGATTTTCATAACGAGATTATCAGGCAAATTGAAGAATACGACTTAAAAAATTACTTCCAAAAAATAGATAGCTTTTGATTTTGACCAGCTTTAACAGCGACCGATTGCTTTTGCACTACCCCTTGATAACTTGCCTCAATGAAATAAGCGCCGGCTTCTAGGTTGATCAAGATATAAGGACCTTCAGAAACGGCATCAAAAATGACTTTTTTCTGGTCATTCATGATCTTGATTTGAGCTCCAAAAATCCAAACTCCCCGACCATTTTCTAATTGAGAGAGCTCTAACATCAAAGGCCACTGCTTAGATTCCGCAACTATGGCCAAAGCCTCATCCTCACCGACCCCTCCAGAAATATAAGCAATCCCGTCAGAGTGCTGCGTCTCGGGAATTTGCGCAAAAGTAGTTCCCGATAAGGCCAAAAGACCTACTGTCAGAATAGGTGCTAAATATTTTTTCATTATTACCCCTCCTTGCAATAGGCACTTTTTATAATGAGCCGCAAAAATTAATTGATTGGAATATAAGTCTGAGGCTTGTTCAAATCATAGTACTGAATTTCCTTAGCATTCATATCCATCTTCTTAAAATCAAAAGATTGAGGATTCACATTGTCAAACATTTTGACGTTGTAAGTCATGTTCTTGCTATCGGCAACGATAGTCCATTCAGTAATTTCAATACCCCCCTTACCTCCGCCATAAGCATTTGACGCAGGCAAAGTAATGGATCCAGGGGCAATATCAAAGCTGCCTAAGATATGCCATGCGGTATTGGTCTGTTGAAGGCTGGTGTAATTTGTTGGAGCTGATTTTGAGAGGAAAATTGCCCGAATAAAACGACTTGGACTTAAATAATCACCAGGCAAGCCATGCAAACCACTGCCAGAACTTGGTGGCGCATAGGTAGCGCCATTAATTTCTAAAGGCTCACGTTCAACATTGGTTAAATTCGCATAGCTACCAATATTCTTGAGTTGATCCCTAAATGCAGGATCATTGGTCATCACAGTAGTTGGATTGTCGGTAATGACTAATTCGCCTTTTAAGTATTCAATCACGATACTTTTACCATTCGCATCATGCAAAGTCATGCGAACCGGGGCAGACTCGTTATGAAATGCTGGAATTGTCGAGCGATTAACCTTAATCTTTTCAAAGCCTACTTTAGCCTCATCAACCGTAGCAAAATTGCTCAATGCATAAAGCAATATCTGCACAGAAGCGATACTGTTGGCAGATTCCGCTGGAGCAACCACTTGAAACACTGCGGTATTGGGTGCATTGAGCAAGCCACCAACCAAGCCTTTTTCATTCATTCCATCAAGCAAGACTGGCATCCCTAAACCATTCATACCAGCTACCGCATATTTGCTTGTCCAATTAAGACCCGTTCCAGGCTTGCCATCAACACCAACACCCAACATAGGGGAGTTTCTTGGAATAGTCATTAATTGTGACTTCAGGGCTAAACCAAACTCCATGGTGCGGCCATAAACAAAGCCGCCATCATTGCCTTTTAGTAGAAAGCTAGTACAAGCATTACCCGCCAAAGGAGCTGCTGTTAAGGTTAGCGCCAAAGAGGCTGCTAATAATTTTTGAACAAGGTTTTTCTTCATAGTTCCGCCTAGGGTAGTTTGGTTTAATAATTTTTATCGAATTGCCTATATTACAGCCTGAGAATGCATTTCAGAGAAAAAATAGCATTAAAAAAAGCTCCGTCAAAACGGAGCTTTTTCATTATTAACGCAGGGCTAATAAGCCGCCTAGGGAACCAAAATAATGGCGCCGGTAACCTTACGACTTTCAGCAGCTCGATGCGCATCAGCCGCTTGCTCAAGACTAAACTTCCCACCAATTTGAACCTTAACGTACCCTTGTGCAATTGCCTCGAATACTGCTTTAGCATTTTCCTGAAAAAGTGCTGGGGTCGCGTTATGAGGAAAGACTGATGGTCTTGTTAAAAATAGACAGCCTTTTTTATTCAAAATATCTGGCTGAATTTCTGGGGCTGGCCCGGAAGCTGCTCCAAACAACGCTACCGTACCAAATGGAGCCGTGCAATCTAAGGATCCAAGGAAGGTATCTTTCGCTACGGAGTCATAAACCACATTAGCCTTACGCCCACCTGTTGCCTTTAAAACTTCCTCAACCCAATTCGCATTCGAATAATCCACCACCGCATCGCAACCAGCTTCTTTAGCAGCGGCAAACTTAGCAGGAGACCCAACTGTTCCCACTACAAAGGCTCCCAATCCTTTTGCCCAACTAGCTAAAATTTGTCCAACGCCACCAGCAGCAGCATGAACCAAGACAACGTCACCCGCTTTTACTTTATAAGTTTTTTGCACTAAGTATTGCGCTGTCATCGCCTTGAAGAAAACAGCAGCAGCTACTTCATCTGAAATATTCTCGGGAACTGAAACCAATTTATCTACAGGCACATTACGAGCGTTGGCATAAGCACCAATTCCAGCATTCATATACATGACGCGATCGCCAATCTTGAAACGATCAACACCCTCTCCAACGGCCTCCACCACACCTACGGCCTCATGACCCAGACCAGTTGGTAAATCCAAAGGATAAACCCCGGAACGCTGATACACATCAATAAAGTTAAAACCAATAGCAGTTTGACGAAGCTGCACCTCACCTTTTGCTGGCGGTGGCAATTCTTTATCAATCAATTTAATTACATCAGCGCTTCCCATTTCGGAAAGACTCACAATTCGAGCAGTTGTCACAAGTCACCTTATTTATTTTTATTAAAAGAATTATCTTACTGTAAGAGCGGTATTTCGACAGACCATGATCAGGGCTTCCAAAACAGAGAAAGTGTGGCATAGATTGCAAAGATTTGCTTAAGCCCAAACCATCAATTTACTGCGGCGCAATAAATTTACTATAGGAGCGGAGAACGCTGAGTTTCGTATACGATCTAATCCTTCAAATGACATCCCTGAGAAACTCTATGGAAAACACCGTAGCACTAAATGTTTTTGGGCAACCCTTGGTTCCTTGCTCTTTCGACCCCCTAACAGGATTCTTTAGAGATGGCTGCTGTAAAACTAATGAAGAGGACTCAGGTAGCCATCTGGTCTGCGCAGTGGTCAGCGAAGAATTTCTACAATTTAGCCTTCATCAAGGAAATGATCTGATTACCCCTAGACCTGAATATGGGTTTTCAGGTCTTGTGCCAGGAGATCAGTGGTGTCTTTGTATAGCCCGCTGGATAGAGGCTTACGATGCACAATGCGCACCCAGACTCAAAATTGAAAGCACTCATATCAAAGCGCTTGAAAGTGTTTCGCTAGAAATTCTTGAACAATATTCCATTTAATTTTTACATTACTCCAGCACTAAACACTTGAAAGCTTTTTATACCGACCATTTCGTACTACCCCTTCCGCCTGGACATCGCTTTCCAATGGAAAAGTATTCTCGACTTAGGGATTTAGTCGCTACTCGGCCAGAGATCGAGCTTATCGAGGCCCCCGCTGTGAGTGATACACAAGTTTTATATGCGCATGACCCAGCTTACCTACAAAACATCATAAATGGAAACCTGAGCCCCCAAGATCAAAAAGAGATCGGTTTTCCTTGGAGCGAGGCGATGGTGGAACGTTCTCGTAGATCAGCGGGAGCAACACTCGCGGCAGCAAAGACTGCACTCAGTGATGGAATCGCTGGAAACTTAGCAGGCGGTACGCATCATGCCTATCGGGCTAAAGGAAGTGGTTTTTGTGTATTCAATGATTCCGCTATCACAGCTCGAACACTTCAAAGAGAAATCAACCCAAAACTTCAAGTTGCCGTTATCGACTTAGATGTCCATCAAGGTAATGGCACTGCCGCTATTTTGGAGGGTGACCCCTCTATATTTACCTTATCCATTCATGGTCAAAATAACTTCCCATTTCAGAAAGAAAAGAGTGATTTAGACGTGGGCTTAGGGGATGGATGCAATGATCAAACCTATCTCCAATCATTAAATCAAGCCTTAGAGCTATTAGACTCTCGATTTCGCGCTGACTTTGTCATCTTTTTGGCCGGAGCAGACCCGCATGAGGGCGATCGACTAGGAAGACTAAAGATCAGCAAAGAAGGGATGCGTTTACGTGATGAGCTTGTATTTCAATATGCCTTAAACAAGCAAATCCCACTCGCTTTCTCTATGGCTGGGGGCTATGGAAGGGAAATTGACTCTACAGTCGACATTCATTTTCAGACCATCTGCACTGCACTAGATTTTCAAAAGCGATATCCATAAACAACTCTCTATCAGGGTATTTATAGGGGTTTTCGCCTAAAACTCTCTACAACCTATCCTTACCCACCGTAAGAGAAATAAAATGGGTAATGCCCAATGCCTTTAACTTCTCCGCCTCACCCTTCGATTGTCTAAACAACCAAGAGCGAAAACTGGTTCGCGATAGCGTAGACATTGCTTATTTCAAAGAGGGTGAAGTCATCCTAGATATTGGTGCTGCACCCACGCACCTTTTTATATTAATCAAAGGTTTTGTTCGTCAATTTGAAAATGGTGAAGAAGTTGCTTTATTTGGTCCTGATGACTGCTTCGACGGAAGAGGCCTCATGGCAGGAAAAGTATCAGGACAATTTATAGCCGCAGAAGAAGTTGTTTCTTATCAGCTGGCTAAATCCGCTGTGAATGAACTCATTTCTAATAATGCAACTTTTGGCGCATTGTTATTTGCTGATCTTTCTAAAAAATTAAATGCTCTTGCAGAAAGACGTAGCCAATACGAAATTAACTCTTTAAGCCTTGCGTTGGTAAGCCAAGCCTTTCTCAGGCAGGCTTATGTAGTTGATGCCAAAACCGATCTGTATAGGGTTGTGGAAATGTTTCATAACCATCGCACTACAAATGTTTTAGTCAAAGATAATCTTCATGGCAAATCTCAACTGGGCATCTTCACATCTACCACTTTGCAAAAAGCGCTTTTGGCAAAGTTACCGCTAGATACCACTGCCGTAGGTCCTTTAAGCAACTATAAGCTGATTACCGTACAAGCATACGATCATCTGTATGAAGCTTTAGCCACCATGATTCGTCACTCCGTCCATCGCGTAGTTGTCATGGATGGCACCGAAGTCATTGGCATATTGGAGCAAGTAGATTTATTGAGTTTTATAGCCAATAGCTCCTCACTAGTCACTCAAAAAATATTCCAGGCGAAAACGCTTGATGACTTAAAAGTGCCTGCCGAAGAAATTACCAACCTCATCAGCCTATTACATCGCAATGGTACTAAAGTAGGCATGATTGCCCGCTTGGTTCAGGAGCTCAATACCAAATTGTTTGAAAGAACTTGGGCATTAATAGCGAGCCCAGAACTTCTCAGTAATAGCTGCTTGTTTGTTATGGGAAGTGAAGGTCGAGGAGAGCAAATTCTTAAAACAGACCAAGATAATGGTTTGATCTTGAAGGATAGTTACCCTATTGATGAAGAAGTGATTCGCTCTTGTGATCAATTCTCGGCAGCGCTAATTTCCTTCGGCTTTCCCGAGTGCCCAGGCAAGATTATGGTGAACAACCCCGCATGGCGTATGTCGGTCCAGAAGTTTAGCTCGACCACCAAAGGATGGCTACTTAACCCAAGCCCCGAAGGCTTGATGAATTTAGCAATCTTTCTAGATGCCCATCCAATCAGTGGTGATGCATCACTACTACAAGATGTCAAACAGGCAATCTTTAATTTAATTAATGACAATCAGTTTTTACTAGCAAGGTTTGCCTCTGCTATTGACTCCTTTTCTACTGAGCTTGGCTGGTGGAATCGTTTGCTAACTCTAGGTGGCGAATCTTCCGAAAACAAAGTGAATATTAAGAAAGCCGGCATCTTTTCAATTATTCATGGTGTTCGCGCCATGGCGCTAGAAAATCATATTTGGTCTAACTCCACTGTTGAGCGTATTCAAGAGCTGGTAAAAAATAATAAGCTTACAAAAGATTTGGGCAACGATGTTATTGAGGCCCTCCACCTCCTTATGGAATTACGCTTACAAAGCGGTCTAGCAGAGCTCGAGACCGGCAAAAAGGTTACTGGTGACGTAGATACCTCCCGGCTATCTAGTCTCGAGCGAGATCTGCTAAAAGATTCCCTTAACGTTGTTAAGCGCTTTAAGCTTTTTCTGCACCAACACTTCCGCCTTGATTTTGCATGAACCCTATCGAGCCTAATGCCTTTAGAAAGATCTATGAGCCCATTCGAAAAAAATGGCTCATGTTTCATTTAGCCGATGAACGGTATCGGTTTATGTTTGACCCTCCTCCTCCAAATGAATGGGTAGTATTAGATTGCGAAACCACCGGCTTAAGTGTCACTAAAGATGAAATCATTTCTATTGGTGCAGTCAAGATCGTAGGCAACACCTTGATGACCAGTGAACGTTTGGAGTTATTGGTTAAACCCGAGAAAAAAATCTCTCCTGAGAGTGTCAAAATTCATCGATTGCGTGAATTAGACGTTGCCAATGGATTGGATCCCGAGGTGGCCATGGGCAAGTTAATGCACTTTATTGGCAGTCGACCTATTGTTGGCTACTACTTAGAGTTTGACCTTGCCATGCTCAACAAGGTAATTTGGCGAATGCTGGGCCTAGGCTTGCCACAACCCAAAATAGAAGTATCAGCCCTGTTCTATGATTATAAAAACAGCCAGCTTCCTATCAATGAACGTAACGGTAATATCGATCTACGCTTTAACACCCTCATGCAGGATCTCAATCTGCCTGTTCGCGAAGCTCATGATGCAATCAATGATGCCGTCATGACTGGTATGGCTTTTATTAAATTACGTCAATTACTTACCAAATAAAAAAGCCAGGATTTCTCCTGGCTTTTTTAATACTGCTCTAGTCAGCTATTAGTGACCAGATGCACCTGAAGCACCAAAACCTGTTTCAGAGCGAACTTGTTGCGCAGGGAAGGCAGCACGTTCTTTCTTCGCATTTTCGCTATTGTCCAAGATGGAGAACAGCCAAACACCAACGAAGCCAATGGTCATAGAAAACAGAGCTGGGGAAGAATAAGGGAACCATGCAGAACCCTTAGGATTGCCCAATACTGCTTCCCAAACCGCTGGAGAAACTACAGTTAAAGCTACAGAGGAAATTAATCCCAAGAAACCACCAATTACAGCGCCTCTAGTAGTGCAGTTCTTCCAGAGAACTGACATAAAGAGCACTGGGAAGTTAGCGGAAGCTGCAATCGCAAATGCCAAGGCAACCATGAAGGCGATGTTTTGCTTTTCAAAGACAATACCTAACACCACGGCAATAGCACCCAATGTGAGGGTAGTCATACGAGAAACCTTCAACTCAGATGCGCTATCAGCATTACCCTTCTTGAATACAGTTGCATACAAGTCATGTGAAACAGCAGAAGCACCTGACAGAGTTAAACCTGCAACCACAGCCAAGATAGTAGCGAACGCTACAGCAGAGATAAATCCGAAGAAGATATTTCCACCGACAGTTTTAGCTACCAATACAGCTGCCATGTTAGCGGTACCAGCTCCACCATTAATTACGCCCTTAGCAACGTCAGCCAACTCAGGATTGGTCAATACCAAAGTAATCGCACCAAAACCAATGATGAAAATCAAGACGTAGAAGTAGCCAATCCATGTAGTTGCCCACAATACAGATTTACGAGCTTCTTTTGCATCAGGAACGGTAAAGAAACGCATCAAGATGTGTGGCAGACCAGCTGTACCAAACATCAATGCCATACCAAAGGAAATAGCAGAGATTGGATCTTTAATAAAGCCACCAGGTCCCATGATGCTGAGGCCTGCTTTAGCTGCCTCTTCTGGAGTTTTTCCAGCGTTAGCGGCAATTGCGGTTTTCACTTCAACTGCCTTAGCAAACAATGCTTCTGGACTGAAGCCATATTGCGCTAATACCATGAAGGCCATGAAGCTTACGCCAGCCAACAACATACAGGCTTTAATGATTTGTACCCATGTAGTTGCTGTCATACCGCCAAACAATACGTAAATCATCATCAAGCAACCAACAATGACCACAGCCATCCAGTACTCGAGGCCAAAAAGTAATTTAATCAATTGTCCAGCGCCAACCATTTGAGCGATCAAATAGAAAGCGACAACCACTAAAGTACCTGAAGCAGCGAAGGCGCGGATAGGGCCTTGTTGAAAGCGATAGCCTGCAACGTCTGCAAAAGTAAATTTACCCAAATTGCGTAAACGCTCTGCCATCAAAAAGGTAATAACAGGCCAGCCCACCAAGAAACCGATGGAGTAAATCAAGCCGTCATAGCCGTTTGCCATTACCGCAGCAGAAATTCCCAAAAAGGAAGCAGCGGACATATAGTCACCCGCAATAGCTAAGCCATTTTGAAAACCGGTAATACCACCACCGGCGGTATAGAAGTCAGCAGCAGACTTGGTTTTTGAAGCGGCCCATTTAGTAATAAACAGGGTTCCCACAACGAAAATACCAAACATCCCGATCGCTACCCAATTGGTCTCTTGCTTTGCAACTTGACCCATATCAGCACCAGCGGCAAATACGAAAGCCGGCAACACCAAAAGTGCCAAAGCACCTAATAATTTTTCAATTCGTTTCATTTGGCGGCTTCCTTCAAAATTTCAGCAGTCAATGTGTCGTATTCCTTATTGGCCTTACGAACGTAGAGAGCAGTAATCAAAATTGTAAAAACGATTACTCCCATACCAATAGGAATACCAAGGCTGGTTACACCATCACCAAATGGTTGAGCCAAGAAAGGTTTATCAAACGCAATTAAGGCGATGTAGCCGTAATAGACGATAAACATCAAGATACAGAGGGTCCAACCAAAAGTGCTGCGCTTACGCTTGAGCTCTTGGTATTTTGGATTTGCCTCTATGCGTGCCACAACAGCATCAGACATACGCTTCTCCTAGTTATTAACAACATTAATAATGCCGCCATTTTAGTTATCGATTTGCCTCAAATGCACGTAATTGCCCTTAAATTAGGGAATATCCTATGAAGGTATGCCCTAGAAGATTATTTAACTAGTAATGGCACTATCTATGAATTCATTTTTAGAGCCTCACAATGTTCAAAGAAAAACTTAAATCAGCCGAAATCATTTATGTGGTCGATGATGATGAAGCCGTTCGCGATTCCTTGCAGTGGCTTTTAGAGTCCAAGGGATATACAGTACGGTGCCATGAGAATGGAGAACGTTTTTTACAGTCATTAGCTAATACCGACGACTCGACCGTTGCTTGCGCCATCATTGATATTCGTATGCCAGGAATGACTGGACTTGAGCTACATGCAAAAATTGCTAAAGATGAATTACCCATTCCCGCCATTTTTATGACGGGCCATGGGGATGTCTCGATGGCAGTATCGGCTATGAAGCAAGGGGCGATGGATTTCATTCAAAAACCCTTCCGTGAAGAAGAGGTTGGAGAGCTCATTGAGCGTATGCTGGAACGCGCAAGGGTTGACCATAAAAAAGCCAAAGAATCAAAATCAACCAAACAACTTCTGGCTACATTGACCCCACGTGAAAAGCAGGTATTAGAGAGAATTGTGGCGGGAAGAATTAACAAACAAGTCGCCGATGATTTGAGCATTTCCCTCAAAACCGTAGAGGCTCACCGATCCAATATTATGGATAAGTTAAAGGTAAAAACTGCTGCGGACTTATTGCGAACAGTCATCACCAATCAAGATCAACCCAGCGTCTAGGCTGATCTTATTTTTTGCCGATTAGCGAATCTTTTTAATCTCTTTAATGCTATTGCCTTCGCCTACTAGAACGATTTTTGGCTCATAGCCATCAACTTCAGTATTACTTACTTGACCGTAAGTACAAATAATCAAATGGTCGCCTACATGCGCTTTACGGGCTGCAGCGCCGTTCAAAGAAATAATTCCTGAACCGCGCTTGGCTTTAATGATGTATGTAGAGAAACGCTCGCCGTTATTGATGTTGTAAAGCTCAATCTTTTCAAACTCACGCATATCCGCAGCATCAATCAGGTCTTCATCGATTCCGCATGAACCTTCATAGTGAAGATCCGCCTCAGTGACGGTTGCACGGTGAATTTTTGCCAACAACATAATGCGATTCATATGGACTACCTATTAAAAATGAGTTCAAAACAAATAACAGAAATGCTTACAACTTAGAGCTAGGGCTTATTAAACATCAAAACCCCAGTTATTACTAACTGGGGTTCACTTAATGCGGCTTAAAAACCAATCCCGTGATGATAGACGAGATTGATTAATAGAGCTTAATTACTTAGCGCGACGCTTAGCGGCTGGCTTAGCAGTTTGGCCAAACTGACCTTGAGCAGCACTCATGGCTGACTCAACACTTTTTTCAAAGTTAGCAAAAGCATCGGATGCTGTTGAACGTACTTGATCAAAATTTTGAATTGCTGTGTTGAATGCTGATGTGAAGGCGCTTACATAAGCCTCTGATCCAGCAGGAGCTTTTGAAGTTGCAGCAGCAACAAAGTCTTTCAAATCGTCTTGTGATTGATCAATAGCTGCCTCTACAGCCTCAACCAATTCTTGATTGCCGCGACGCAAAACTTCAGCAACTTTCTTTTGGTATTCAGCTACTTGAGCAACAGCTTCTTGAACTTCAGCGCTTTGCAAGAGTTCCAAAGCGGCTTTAGCATCTTTACCCTTCATTAGCTCAGCAGCCTTAGCTTGAGCAGCAGCTACAGCTTCTTGTGCAGCTTGGTAGTTGATTTGAGCTAATTCTTGAGCATTTTCTAATGCTGTTTGACCTAAAGCACGTACGGTTTCGATAGATTTAGTTTGATTACCTGCGAATTGATTTTTAAACATGATGATTCCTTTAATGGGGTTAATTATGTTGCACTGCACCATATTAAAACCTCTAGGGCCAAGATGCAAGCTAATTTTGCTGCTTTGCAACATAATTAGCTCAATATTACGGTAAATAGCCCTTAAAACAGGCAAAAATAAAGCCGCCCTCAGGCGACTTTATCAAGTACAACTAAAAACAGACTATAGAGCTACAACATGCCAAGTGTTATTTACGCCATCACCAGTTCTATCGCCTGGGTTCTTGTCTTTTGAATAGAAGTACAAAGGTTTACCTTTATAAGTCAATTGCTTTTGACCATCATTGCGTGTGATGTAGTTAAAGTCACCAGTAACTTTGACGCCAGGCTCAACATAAACTGGCGGCCAGTTAGTAGCACAAGTAGCTACACACTCTGACGTACCGGAAGCTGCCTGATCTTTATCAAATGTATACATCGTTCTTCCATAACTACTTGTCAAAATTCCGTTAGTGATTTTAGTGAAATCAGCTGAAGGAGTTTCAACATTGGGAGTTGTAGAACATGCAGTAACGGCAGCTACAAAACACATTGCAGCCAGAATTTTCCATTGAATTTTCATTTTTTATTCCTTTGTAAATATTTGCTTAGGTACCTGGACCAACCAAGGTCACTTCAATACGGCGATTTTGCGCACGACCTTCAGCAGTAGCATTAGAAGCCACTGGATTGGTTTCACCCATGCCTTCGGCTGAAACTAGTGAGGGGGAAACACCTTGTTTGATCAAGTAATCCACTACGTTATCAGCACGCTTAGAGGACAAATCTACGTTAGTAGTGATACCTTCGTTACGCATAGCCTGACCAATTGCAACATTATCGGTATAACCTTTAACAATGACTTTAGTGTTCTTAAATCCAGTTAAAGTTGGCGCCATTTTTGCCAAAACTTTCTCAGCTTGAGTATTTAAGCGGTAGCCACCTTCAGGGAATAAAACCTTGTCTTTAATAGTGATGCGTAACTCGCCTTGCAATTGACGAATTTCAACTTCATCACCTTGATAGGCTTGCTGAAGTTGTGAATATGCTTGATCTAGATTGTTATAGCTGGACTCGGATACGCAACCGATTAAGGCACTAAGAGCCCCCATTAACAAAACTAATACGATCTTTTTACTGAAAACCATATGACACCCTTTATTAAATAGTCATTGAATATTTTTTACCAGGCTAGATTATGAATGGTTCTAAGAAAAAATACTAATTTTCAGGATTTATGGGACGAGCAGAGACCCTGCCGTTATTGTTTTTTATTTTAAATTTGGGATTTGGGATTTTTAGGGAAGCATCGTCATTTTTGACCGCCATTTGAGATGGCAACTTCACTGATAAAGATTTTTTAAAGAGCGTACTAACAGTCTCCACAACTGCGGTAAAACTATACGTCTGTACGCTCTTTAAGGCTGGAAGCGAACCCCCAGCGAATTATCACTATATCTGATACTTACGTAAAAGTCAAGGGTTTACCCTAATTTATCAGAAATTTATTTTGCTAACTTAGCTTGCACTTCTCTAGCTAACTCTAGGGCGCCTTCATACCCGGAAACGACGTGAGCAGGAAGATCGGGATCACCAACGATTGAACCAAGCGTTTCTACCAAGCTATAGATAATTCCCTTGGCTGCGCTTGCAGGAATTCCATCCACAGAAATTAAATCATCAAGATGGCTAACTGCATCATGGAAATGTTGCCCTTCAGGGAGATGATCTAACTTTTTACTCATGCTGATTTCCTTATAAAAGATTTTTGATTATCGTCCCAGACTACTCTATTGCTTACGTTTAGGAAAGAGATGCCCAATCCATCAAGATTAAGAAAAGTTTACATTCCTAAAATTTTCAGATAGTGATTAGAAGATCTCGACTATTTCGTAATCACTTGGCAGCAAGGCCGATATTGCTATTAGTCTTCTCTAAAGCCTTTTGAACAACATTCCTAGAATCAGACGGCTGCTGCGATAACAGGGCAGCCAATTGCCACCTCCTAACTAATCTCAGATGTGATTGAAGAGCAAGGTGGAACCTTTTTATCAGAAGATTCAACTGGCAAAGCCTTTCATACACGATCAGGACTCTTTACTGATGATCTGAAATATCTGAGATGCCAATACCTTCGGTGAGCGAAGTTAATAAAGCTTGAACGCGAGGTAATATGTTTGCCATAAAAAAACTAGCCGTAATAATTTTTGTTTCGTAAAAATAATTATCGTCATCATGCAGACGTTCAGCTGCAAGTACTGCTCTAGCCATTTGCCAGGCAGATAAAACGATTCCACAAATCTGCAAATAAGCCTTACCACTTCCGTACCCTATGTCGGATTCGGTTTTAACATTTTTTACCAGGCACTCAATAGCCATCTGAAGGGCTTCCCTGCCCATGCTTAAATATTTCAAAATAACCAAGGCATTGAGCGATGCAGAATCCTTTAGATCAGCCTCAGTTTTTTCGATTTTGCGTATCAAAACCCTACCTACTACCCCGCCATCTCGAATGGTTTTATTCATCACAAGATCATGAATATAGACACTTACATCATTGGCAGAAATCTTCGACAACTCGATCTCAGGAGAGAAGTTCCAACACTTATGAATTTGAGCGCCAATGGTTGCAGCCTCTAGAGCGAACTCTGTGGAAAAGCCCTGGTTTATTGGGGTGACGAACTCATAAATAGCTCTATTAACACCAATGGTATGGGAGTTAGCGGTAGAGGTCATCGCATCATGCAAGGATGCCGAGTAATAGTCCAGAGCCCTTAAGGATTCACAAAGCGAGCGAATGGTGATGAGTTTATGCGCTTCATCAGAAAACTCTTTAATCGGACGATCGTCAAGATGTCGTTTGGTATGGTGAATACATTTTTGATAAATGCGATCAATGAGTGCAATATTTCCACAGCTCGATATTAATGAGTCATAACCATCTTCGATTTCATTACAAGCTGTTGTGACAAGCTTTGGAAGATCTTGTGGATCTTTAAAAATAAGAGTCTTAGGACGCTTTTTATTTTTAGCAGCCTTCTCTAGAAGTTGCGGTATGAGCTCAGCATTAATACCTAATGCTGAAAATCTAGGGTATGCAATGATGTCCGATAGCCCTGCTAATTCGTTCATCACAAACAGCATGTCTTTTACTGGGGCTATATAGGTCATTGCTCGGCAGCTTTACGATGATAGATATCTGGAGTAAATCACCCCAACGCCTTCGTCAACTCCGGCACTACCGTAAACAGATCTCCGACTAGGCCGTAGTCCGCTACGCTAAAGATTGGGGCTTCAGGGTCTTTGTTAATGGCAACAATGACCTTAGAGTCTTTCATCCCTGCTAAGTGCTGGATAGCTCCAGAGA
>Ga0316232_1000305_pt1 | contig 80369 bp, 57 predicted proteins | sample TBHtaG_FD_206006 | JGI IMG/M metagenome (GOLD analysis project Ga0316232, IMG submission 206006) | Freshwater microbial communities from Trout Bog Lake, Wisconsin, USA - TBH18025_13 | ecosystem: Environmental > Aquatic > Freshwater > Lake > Hypolimnion/Profundal zone | place: USA: Wisconsin...
GCTGCGGCGCATCATGGGGCACCCCGCCAAGCAGATCCACAAACTCCTTCCAGACAACTGGCTTGCCGCCAGGCAGAATACCCAATAGCTAACTCAGACTCAAGATGGGGCTGGGTTGACGGTTACGTTTTAGTGATATTGGAACGATATAACACAAGGTGGGCCACCGAAAGAATCGAAAAAGGTGATTCTTACAAAGCAGGCATTTTCTATACTAATCCGCTCACTGGCGAAAAAGCGATAAGGATGTACAAAATAAACATTCTGATAGCTAGGATAGCGCTTATAGTGGTAGCTATTTCTATGTTTATTATCGATATGTCAGATTGAAGTGTCAGGTTCCGGTTTTGACGAGTAAGTGGGACAGACGTGCGAGGAACTCCGACCTGTCGCGGTCATCGAGGAAGATGTCTTTTCTCTCGATTCCCCTGACCATCACATGCTGGAGTGCGCCGACGACGTCAATGCGGGTTTGTCTTGGCATTCCTCCATTTTGCCACCCTCAGCGAAAAACGCAACTCATCGGGGTAGGAGACGGCCAGCCAAGAAACTCGCGAAACTCGGGTACGTCCCCCTCTGCTCCTTAGCAATGTTGACGCTGGAGTTTACCAGGCGGTCGGATTAAATTTGGGGAATATTAGCAAAGGCCAGTTGACGGCTCTCCAATCCAAGCTCGAAGCATCTAAGGCTATACTTCAGAATAATGGTGGTAATCTTACGAAGGATGATCTTCTCGGTGATCTACTATACACTCCTGCTCTTGACTACCATGCACAGCTCAGTTCTATGGATTACACTATGGCACATATGATGAGTGTAGCTCAGATGACTTTGCCTTCAGAAACAGTTTTTTCGACGCAACTAAAGGCGGCATGGTTGATGGGTATACCCATAACCGTCAGTTCAGACGGATTTAATATGGATGCTAAATATCTTATGAACGTTGTGAAAGCAAAAGATGGCAACAATGACACAGCCAAGCAATTCATGTTGAGTAGTGGAATGATGTCGTCGGTTCTGGAGCACTACGTGCCAGAGAAGCTGCTTTCAACAGAAGACAACCCGGTAGAAGGCATAAGTTCGGTAAAAGCTCTTAAGATCGCAAATGATCAAGGGATACCTATTCTTACATTGAACCAACCAAATATCGGTATGGTTCTCCCTCAGTTACAGATTGATCAGCAAGTAAAATCTGATATTGAGGATGCAGTCAACGCAGGAAAGTTTGTTACTGTTTCAATGACAAATATAACCTATAATGGATGGACAGGATGCGGATACATCGTCATCAACCCAAAAACTGGTGCTGGAGCCTACATGATCAGTGGAGGGCTAAATGGAATGTGGCTATTCGTGTTGTGGGCAAATTGTTTTCTTCTTGCAGCAGTAGGAGGGCCAGAAGGCTTTGTTGCTGCTACAATCTTAGGTATTTACGGAACATATATGATTAAAAAAGCCTACGGAATGGACACAAGTATAAACATACCTACTACAGTGATTGATATTATTGCGCAAATCGGAATAGCTGCGGGCATTGCTGCTCTATCTGCAGCTGGATTGGCAGCGCTTCCATTTGTACTTGGATGCATTATTTTGTATACTGCTGCTGCAATGTTAGATTTTACTATATTTAATTATACGTATAACTATTTACGACAAAGATATCGCTGTTAAGAGAGAGGTAACCCATGAAAATAGACGTAGATATCATTGGTTGTATAGTATTACCAGTTGTTGGATACTACACTATGGTAGCAATGAAAAAAAAGGCAAGAAAAGCAATTGAAATGAAAGTATTTGCTGAAGGCATCTATAGATTTAAACCAGTTTATGGTGATAGCGTATTGCCAATTGCCAAAGGCTATGAGAGAGCTGGATTAATTATCTTCATATTTATGAGTGTTTTGCCCGTAGCGGTAACCCTTTTAAATCATCTATTTTAATGGCTCCTCGGCAGTATCTGTCCGTAAAAATGAGTCCAGGGGTGCCTGAACTGCCGACATTATGAAAAATAGCGCATCTCGCCCTCAAACCTGCCACGGTAGGTTTTGGAGAGAAAAATATCTGGGCATATCCTTCACCGTTTAGCAGGAATCGTTTCGACCGTTTAAAGTTTTAATTTAATGCAATTCGGAGGGTATATGCTCAATCGCAGTTTCATTGTCATTTGCGCAGCGTTGCTCGTTGTCGTTTTTTATGCGATTGCACAAGCCCAGCCTCCACAGATACAGGGCGGCCTCAGTTACCTTTCTTCTTCACAAAACCAGGACGGCACTTGGGGTAATGATGCTTCAATCGGCGAAACTACCGCTGTCACAGCTGCGGGCATCGAAGCACTGAAAAGCTTGAGCCAAACCTCTGGCAGCTCGTACTCCGGCGCCACCGCCTGGATGCAAAGCCAATCTCCCGCCTCCGTCGATTATCAAGCGCAACGCATTCATGCCCTTGGACTTACCGACACCAGCATCAACGCCCTCATTCCACTGCTCGATCAAGTTCACTTTGCCTGGGGAGGCGACGACGGATACGATACCGACAACCTCGATACCGCTTCCGGCCTCCTGGCCCTCAAAGGATCAAACTACACGGACCAGGCCCTGATTTTTGCCGTCATAAACAATCTCCTCACCACGCAGAACGCTGACGGCGGCTGGGGCTTTGTCCAAGGGGATAGCAGCGACAGCACGGTTTATACCACCTCACAGGTGCTGTATTCCCTTTCCCAATACAAAACAACCTACCTGATGAACCAGCAGTTAAGTAACGCAGCCGCCTTCCTCCTCTCCAAACAAAACGCTGACGGCGGCTTTGGTACCGGCTCGTCAACGGTTTATGAAACGGCACTCGCTTTGATCGCTCTTATCGAAATCGGGCAAACGCAGGGTGCGCCGCTGCTTAACGCCATCAGCTATCTCACGGCCACCCAAGCCGCCGACGGGAGCTGGAACGAAGACCCGTACCCTACCGCTCTCGCTTTGCGGGCGCTCTCCTACGTGAAACCCGACTTGTCGATTTTGCCGGCGGGGATCGCTGTCCTGCCGGCGGCTCCGACGGTCGGCGGCAGCATCACGGTGACCGCGTCGGTCGCGAACCTCGGCCTGGATACTGCCTCCGGGGTAACAGTGCGCCTACTGGACAACGGAGTTACCGCCGGCGACCGGACCATCGCGTCCATCGCCCCCGGCGCAACGGGACAGGCCGCCTTCACGATCTCTTCGCTTAACCCCTCCGGCGAGCATATCCTGACCATTTCCCTTGATCCGGGTAATGCCATTGCCGAAATAAGCAAGGCCAACAACAGCGCCACCACGCGCATCTGGGCACAGGCCCTGGCGGACCTGGTTGTGCTCCCGGACTACCTGAGCCTGGCGCCGGCCTTTCCGAAACCCGCGCAGAGCACGACGCTGACCTTCCAGATCGGCAACATGGGCGAAAGCGCCGCGAATAACGTCGCCGCCTATCTCTACGACGGCGACCCGGCAAGCGGCGGGGTGAAGATCGGCAACTCGACGGTCAGCAGCGTCCCGGCCGGAGGACTGGCAAGCGGCACCATCACCTTCTCCCTGGCCGCTGCCGGCAGTCACAACCTCTACCTGGTCGCCGACCCGCTGCACGCCATTGCCGAGTCGTCCGTCGCCAACAACACAGCCCAGAAGACGGTGACGGTCAGCACCACCGGCGGCAACAGCCTGGCCGACCTCACCATCCCGTTCGGCGGCCTGCAGATCACGCCCGCCCGCCCCAAAAACGGCGACAGCACCAGCATCGCCATCGAGGCGCGCAACCTGGGTACCGTCAGCGCGACCGCTCTCCTGGAACTGTTCGACGGCCTGCCCACCTCCGGCGGAACGCTGCTGCACCAGGAGTCGGTCACGCTCAACCCCGGCGAGTCGCGCAGCATAGCGGTCCCCTGGACGGCGACCCCCGGCAGCCACTCCCTGTACGCGGTCCTGGACCGTGCCGGCCTGGTACCGGAAACCGACAAGACCAACAACAGCCAGACCTTCTTTATCATGACCGACATGGTCGATATCGCTATCTCGGCTTCCGACATCAACATCAACCCGGAATATCCCATGGACGGCGACGCTGCCACGGTGAACGCTGTCATCCAGAACCGGGGTATCAACCCCACCGGTGCGTTCAACGTGAAGCTCTACAACGGCGACCCGGCGAGCGGCGGCACGCTGCTGCAGAGTTTCGCCATAACGAGCCTGGCGGGCGACGCGACCCAGACGGTCAGCTACCCCTTCTCCGCTGCCCGCGGCACCTACCGCTTCTACGTGGTCTGTGACCCGGAAAATAGCGTCATCGAATCGGACAAGACCAACAACCTCGCGGTCCGCACCCTGCTGGTAAAAAGCTCCGCCGACGCCAAAGGGCCGGACCTGGTGCCGCTCGCCTTCGATCTCTCGGGCGCCAGCACCGATCCCCAGACCCTGCGCATCTCCGGCACGGCCACGGTGAGATTCCAGAACAAGGGCGACGACAAGGTCTCCACCCCGTTCCGCATCACCGTCTTCGAGGACCGGGACGGCGACGGCCTCTACACCGAGGGGACCGACCTTAGCCTGGGCTACTGGGACTACGCCGCACCCATGAACCCCAACATGGCAGGTGAGGTCACCATCAACCTCGCCGGCACGGTGACCTTCCGCGACTCCCCCATCTACGCCATGCTGGACAGCGGCCAGGCGGTCTTCGAACAGAACAAGGACAACAACAGCATCCGCAAGGGCTCGGCCTGCGAGTCGCGGCCCAGCAGCACGGTCCAGCCGGTGCTCAAATGGCAGTGGCGCGGCGGCCGCACCAGCTGCCCGGAGTTTGATATATCCCCTCCCATCGTGATCGGCCTTACCGACGATAACGGCGACGGTAAAATAGATGAAAAGGACGCGCCCTCAATCGTCTTTATCACAAAGAATAAGGACTACTGCCTCAACACTGACTATGGCAGCGGCATGCTCAAGGCGCTTAACGGCAAGACCAGGCAGGAGATTTTCTCTTACAGTAATGCTGCTCACCCAATGCAGACCGGTGATTTTGTCACAGCCGGGGATATCAACAACAACGGCAAGCCGGAGATTCTAGTCCAAGGTTCCAATCATGGACTGCTGAACTTCAGTAACGACGGCCACCTGTTATGGGACAACATTGACACGATCAGCCCATGGAGTGCGAGCCATTGGCCATACGTGCTTAATATCACGCCCTTCGCGATAACAAAGATCGCCGACCTTGATGGAAGCGGCCAACCAGTGATCGTTTCCGGCGCCACGGTTTTGAACGCTGACGGTTCCATCCGGTCGACACGCAGTTTATACTGGGGCACAGGATTCGGGGGTAATAGTGTGGGTTCCAGTGGAGGATCTGCAGTAGCTGACTTGGACATGGACGGCAAGCAGGAAATAGTGGTCGGCAACGCCGCGTACAACTCCGACGGCACGGTGAAATGGTACAACCCGGCTGTGCCCGACGGCCCTGTGGTCATTGCCAACTTTGACGGCGATCCTTACCCGGAAATATTAGTCAGAAGTGACGCAACGTCAGGACGCTCAGATCTTCTCTATTTGCTGGACCACAACGGAAAAATCAAATGGGGACCGGTCGGTGTCGCCGACCTGGAAGGGGCGTATCCCTACAACTACGGGGGCATTCCTACCGTTGCCGATTTCGACGGTGACGGAGAGCTGGAGATCGGCTTCAAGGGACGCAACAATTACTTTATCTTTGACAAGAATGGCCGCCTGAAAAGAACTATCGCGACACCACTTATCGGCAACGCTCCCAGGTATGAGGCAGCCACGGTTTTTGACCTCAATGGCGACGGTCACCCCGAAATAATCATGCACAGCGAAACCTACCTGCAGATCTACGACGGCAAGACGGGGACCCTGCTCTACACGGAGCGGCCCGGGACCGGAGGAAATTTCGGTTCAGCCAACGTATACCAGGGAGTCATCGTCGCGGACGTAGACGGTGACGGCCACGCCGAACTCGTGGTTACGGGACTGGACATTTTTTCGGGCGGGGGCTCCGAACAGTGGCTCAGGGTTTACGGCGCCAAGAACAACGACTGGCAGGGCACCCGGCGGGTCTGGAACCAGCCCGGCTACCACGTCACGAACGTGAACGACAACGGGAGCATCCCGCGCTACGAGGCGCCGAGCTGGCTCACCAACAACAACTACCTCTGCAATGTGCCGACCACGACCGGCCCCGACCCTTACCTGGCGGTCGACCTCTCAGCATCCTTTGTCAGGGTCGACATGGCCCGCTACCCGGCGTCAGTCGCTATAACCGCGCGGGTCGGAAACGGCGGAGCCAAGGCGGTCCCGGCCGGCGTGCGCACGGCCTTCTACGATGGCGACCCGGCCAGCGGCGGCGTCCTGATCGGCTCAGCGCTCACCACGGTGCCGCTCAACCCCGGGGATTACCAGGACGTGGCCCTGGTCTGGAATGCCCCGAGCGCGGGGAACCACACGGTCCAGGCGGTCGCCGATGCCGACAACACCCAGGCCGAGTGCGACAAGACCAACAACAGCGTCTCCCTGCCGGTCTTCATCACGAGCGGCATACCCGACCTGAGCGTGGCCGCCAACGACATCGTGGCGCCTGCGGCAATCCCCGAAGGGAGCCTCGCCCCCATCCTCGTCACCGTCAGAAACCTGGGCACCGTCCAGGCGGACAATGTCCTGGTGCGGCTCTACGCCGGGAACCCGTCCTCGGGCGGCAAGCAGATCGGCAGCGACCAGATCGTGCCCTCGATCGCGGCCGGCGGAGCCACGACCCTCAGCACCACCTGGAACACCCTGGGAGCCGCAGGGGTCAGCTATCTCTACGCCCTGGTGGACCCGGCTCTCACCACGGCGGACGCCAACCGGGGCAACAATACGGCCTTCCGACAGACCACCGTCAGCGCCGCGCTGAAACCGGACCTGCAGATCGGCGCCGGGGACATCTCCGTCACCCCCGCTGCCCCGCGGGAAGGGGATACCCTGACCATCAACGCCAGCATCCACAACCTGGGGAGCCTGGCCGGCAACATCAAGGTCGCCCTCTATGACGGACTTCCAGCGGCGGGCGGCATCAAGCGCGCAGAGACAACCATCGCGCAGTTGCTGGTCCAGGGAGCCAGCGCCGGAGCCGGTTTCACCCTCGACAGCACCAGTCTGGGCGGCAGCCATACCTTCTATGTCTGCGTCGACCCGGACAACAGCATCGACGAATCGGATAAAACCAACAACCAGGCGAGCCGGAGCGTAACTATTTCTGCGGCCGGCCTGGCGGCTTCGATCTACACCAGCAAGGGCGCGTACGGTGCCAACGAGGCCGTCCCGGTCTCCCTCTCGGTCAACGAGCTGAGCGGTACTGCGCGCTCGCTGGTCTACGACCTGCTGGTGAGCGACGCGAGCGGCGTGCAGGCCGCCCTGCTTCCGGAAGTCGCACTGCCGCTTGGTGCGAGCGCCGGAGTGAATCTCAGCATCCCCTGGAACACCGGCACCACCTTTGCCGGGTCCTACACGGTCACGGTCCGCATCAAGGAAAACAGCCGGATCATCGCCAAGGCATCTGCCGCGATCAGCATCACCCCGGTGAAAAGCGCCGACGCCGGGATCACGGTGGACAAGATCTCCTATCGCAGCAACGAGCAGGTCGCCATCAACGCGACGCTCACCGGCACAAGCCCCAACTACATCTTCAGCGCTCTGACTGCCGCGATAAGCGTGGCCGACTCCAGCGGGAAGAGCCTCCTCAGCACCACGCGGACGGTCGCTTCGCTCGCAGGCGGGCAGCGGGTCGCGCTGAACAGCTACTGGAACACGGTGACCAGCCCGTCCGGGTCCTATCTGGTATCGCTGCAGATTCTCGACGGTGCGACGGTTGTTAACTCGGCAAACACCAGCTTCACCATCACCGGCTCGGCAGCCGCCGGCGACGGGCTCACCGGGACGGTGACCGCCCCTGCGGCCCCCGTCGAGGCCGGCGGCGACGCGGCACTCACCTACAGCATCGCCAACCTGGGGAACCAGGATCTGGCCGCCTTCGACCTGAACCTGCTGATCGTCGATCCCGCCAGCGGCCAACTGCTCAAGACCATCAACGCCGGCAGCGGGCTGTCCCTCGCCATGGCGGGCAGCCAGACCGGCGCCGTCACCTTCGTCACCGGCGGGATCGCCCCCAAGACGCTCCTGGCCGTCCTGCAGTACGGCTTCCAGGGAACTGTCAAGAGCCTGGCGAGCGCACCCTTCAACGTGACCGACACCACGGCCCCGCTCCTGACGGTTTCCACCCTGGCCGACGGCGCCTACACCAACAACCCGGTGCTCAACGTTTCCGGTTTGGCAGCGGACGCTTCCGGAATCAAGTCGCTCGCGATAAACGGTCTCGACACGACGCCGAACCAGGACGGCAGCTTCAGCCAGGCCCTCGTGCTGCAGCCCGGACCCAACGCCGTGAGCATCGTCGCCACCGACCTGGCGGGTAACGCCAGCAGCGATAACCGCATCGTCAACCTGGACCTGACCGCTCCCCAGATCAGCATCACGGCCCCGTCCGACAACGACAATACCGCGGCGGCAGCCCTGACTGTCACCGGAACTGTCAGTGAAACTTCGACTGTCACCGTCAAGCTGGGAGACGTCATCCAGAACGCGGTCATCGACGGCACGGCATTCAGCGCGTCGGTCAACCTGTCTCCCGGCCTCAACACGATCGAGGTGACGGCCACCGACCCGGCTAGCAATGCCAGCACGCTGAAACGCACCGTGATCTACGATAACCGAAAACCCTCCCTGTCCATCAGCTCTCCGGCCCAGGACACCCAGACCAAGGAGGCTCTGCTTACCGTCAGCGGCTCGACTGCCGATCCCTATTCCCCGGTCAGCATCACGGTCTCCGTGGACGGCCAGACCTTCAACCCGCCGGTCGCGGACGGCGCCTTTGAGCAGGTGGTCAGCTTGTCAGCCGAGAAGACCTACAGCATAATCGTAACCGCGACCAACCTGGCGGGGAGTGCGACGAGCGTGCAACGCAACGTCATTTTCGACCAGACCCCTCCGGCTCTTGGCATTATTCCGGTGCCCAGCCCGACCAACCAGGGGAACCAGATTCTGAGCGGGACCATGGAAGCCGGGGCGACTGTCGTCCTGATCGCAGATAGCACCGCTTCGCTCGGGGCGGTCACCTATCCGACGGCCACCTCTTGGAGTTGCGCGGTACACGGCCTGCCTGAAGGGACCAGCAACTTCACTGCCGTTGCCAGCGACGCCGCGGGCAACAGCGCCACCGCACTGGCTGCCATAACCCTGGATACGATCCCTCCTGCCGTGCGGATCGATTCCCCCGTGTCCGGGTACCTGCGAAACAACCAGCCGCCGCTGAACTATGAGGTTAGCGACGGGACCGTGCTGGTCCAGGTCGACGGTGCCGCCGTGCAGGTGCTTCCCGGGCAGCCTCTTGGCCCGCTCGCCGAAGGTCTCCACAGCGTGCTGGTGCAGGCAACCGACGCCGCCGGCAATGCGGGTTCGGCAACGCTGACTTTCACGGTCGACACCGTGCCGCCAGCCGTTACCATCAACCCGGCCGTCTCCCCGACGAGGAGCGCCAGCCAGGTCCTCTCCGGCACGGTCGAGGCGGGCGCCGCGATATCCCTCAGCGCCAATACGGGCGCCTGGATAGGAGCGCTCAACTATCCGGCACCGGGGACCTGGTCCTGCCCGGTAACGGGCCTTGCTCCCGGCAGCAACGCCGTGAGCGTCACGGCCAGCGACCCGGCGGGCAACAGAGCAAGTGCTACCGTCAGCATCAGCTATTTCCCGCCACTGGCGGCCAGAATCACCCCGGCTGAGATAACCAATCTTTACCAAGGGGCCGTCACCCTTGCGGTCAGTGATCTCTACACTCCCGGGTCCGAGGCCCTGGTGGAACAGTTCGTCGATGCCAATCGAAACGGCGTGATCGATGCCGGCGACTTCCCTGTCCGCACCTTCAAGTTGAGCGACGGGACCGCCTCGATAAATGCCAATATTCCGGGAGACGAGGACTGCAGCGTAAACTCTTCCATTCTTACCAGCTTGAACTACTACCTGCTGAATGACCTTTACCACGCGCCCGGGCAGTACCTTTTCCGGGTGACGAGCGGGACAGACAGCGCGGTAGCCTCGCTGAGTGTGAGCCCCGCACCCCAGAACCAAGGTATCTCCGGCAAAGTTTTCGTCGACTCTGTACCTGTGCCTGGAGCCATGCTGCAATTGACCGACAAGTGGCAGCGCCCGATTGCCTACACGCTGGCCGATACCGCCGGCAGATACGCCTTCAACCTGAAGGATCCCGGAGCTTACTCAGTCTATGCCCTTAGCTATGGATTTGCAGCCAGCGCTGCCAGCTCCCCCGTTCTGGTGGCTGCCGGTCAGAATGTCCTCGATCAGGACGTCGCGCTCTCGGCAGGAGCCTTCAGCGCGACCGGCCAGGTGAAGGACGCAGCATCCGGGGCTGGCATTGACGGGGTCTGGGTCAGGGCAACCGGCAGCAGCTATGCCGGCACGGCCATGACCGGTGCGGACGGCAGTTACAGCCTGAGTCTTCCCGCAGGTCAGTTCAGCATTGCCGTGGTCGCCGACCCAACGGTCCCTAATCCCTCGGGCAAGGGCTATCTGGCTTTTGAAGAGCAGAGCCAGACTGCAAACGTGAGCGCGGACCTCGTCGTACCGGACATCAAGCTCCCGAGAGCAACCGTCCTGCTGAGCGGCAGGGCACTGGACGGACAAGGCGGCGCAGTGCCCGGCATCCCCGTGCAGGGAGAGAGTGCCGGCGGGCTGGACCTGCTGAAGCCGGCAGGGTACGGAGTGACCAATGCGCAGGGCGACTACACCTTGGCGCTTTGCTCCGGCGCCGGTTGGGACCTTGGACCGCACGATGCTTCGGCCCAAAGCCTCGGTTATCTCGGGAACAGCATAGGTAATGTGTCCACCTTGACGGGATCCTCTACGGGCAACGACCTGACCGTTCACCCGATCACCGCCTGGGTCCAGGGGACGGTAAAAGACTCGAACGGCAACCTGATCGCCGGCGCCAGTATACAGCTCAGGAGTGCCGATTCATCCATCGTCACGCGGGTGCAGAGTGCCGCGGACGGCAGCTACCGGATGGGCGCCTACCAAGGCAGCTGGCTGGTCGACGACATCACCCACAACAAGAAAAACCAGACCCTGGAGCAGGGAGTGGCGCTGTCCGATGGGCAGACCGTCACCGTTGACTTTATCGTCGACGTGACGGCGCCTGCCCTGGCTATCGACCCGGTAGTGACGCCGACCACCTCGAATTTCCAGGTCGTCACCGGAAGCGTGGAAGCCGGATCGACTATCGAAGTTGCCGTCGACACTTCCGCTGTCGCAGGTGCCATCCGGTACCCGACCCAAACGACCTGGAGTGTCAGCATTACAGGTCTGGTCGCAGGGGATACTGGCAATCACGTCGTCGTCACTGCGACTGATGCGGCGGGTAACTCAACGGTCGCAACAACTCAAATCCTGTTTGTGCAGACCTACGGCATCAGCGCCGCGGCAGGGAGCAACGGAAGCGTATCGCCTGCCGGCAATACCACGGTAGCGAGCGGTAGCAGCCAGAGCTTCACCATACTGCCGAACTCGGGGTACTCCATAGCCGACGTCACGGTTGATGGTGTCTCTCATGGTCCGATAACGAGTTACACTTTCTCCGATGTCACTGCTGCGCACACGATAGCGGCAACCTTCGCCATAAACAGCTACACCATCACCGCCACGGCAGGGAGCGGCGGGGCCGTGACACCCGCCTTGGCCACGGTCAACTACGGCGGCAGCCAGACTGTCAGCATCACGGCGAACACCGGTTATCATGTCACCGGCGTGACCGTGGACGGTGCCTCTCAGGGTGCGCTAACAAGTTACAGCTTCGCCAATGTCACTGCCGCACACGAGATAGCTGCGAGCTTTGCCATCAACAGCTACACCATAACCGCTACGGCGGGGAGCGGCGGCGTCGTGACGCCTGCCTCGGCCACGGTCAATAACGGCGGTAGTCAGATCGTAAGCATCGCGCCGAACGCGGGGTATTCCATCGCCAGCGTCACCGTTGACGGCGTACCCCAGGGGGCGATTGCCGGTTACACCTTCTCCAACGTCACAGCCGCCCATACGATCGCTGCAAGCTTTGCCCTCACCCAGCAATCGACCTTCTCCTACGCACTGTTCGGAAGCAAGTCGGTCAGTATGACAGGAGGAAGTTACACTGACAGCTATGTAGGGAGTCCGGGATCGGTCGTAATGGGGCAGGTCAAAAACGGCGACATAGGAACCAACTCGTTGCTGTCCTGCGCCATACAGATAACCGGGGGAGCCCAGGTCTTTGGCAGGGCATGGGACGGGACCGGCGGCAATCCGGCAACGGGGATCTGTCTTAGCGCTGGAACCATCTACAACAATCAGGAAGGCGCATTGACCGCTGCGATAGACATGACGCCTAAGGCGGAGCCCAGCCCTGGGGCCTCCCTGGGGGCATTGAGCCTGGCAAACGGTGTAAGTAAGACACTTTCCGCTGGATCGTATCACTATACCTCCGTGAACCTGACCGGTGGTACCACACTGACGCTGAACGGAGCGATAACGCTCCATATCGACGGCAACCTGACCATATCCAATGGGTCGAAAATCGTCATCGCTTCCGGTTCGGCGACACTCTATGTAAACGGGCAGAAAATAGACATAACGGGCGGAGCCATAGTCAACTCTACGCAGGACCCGAGGAATCTGACGGTGTATGGCGGCTCCGGGTTGCAGACTGTCAGCCTCTCGGGAGGAGCCAATCTCTACGGGCAGATCTTCGCTCCAGCGGCCACCATAACCATATCGGGCGGCCAGGTCACCTTCGGCTCGCTCGTCGGGAGCGCCATAAATATGTCCAATGGAGCTGCAGTGCATTTCGACGCGAACCCGTAACCACCTAGGCAGGGGCCAAGGTGGAGGCCGTCCTTATAGGGGGATGGACAGAGCCGCAATATTGCAGAGCAACATCGCGCTGCATCCCCGGGCTCATGATCTTCATCATAGCGACCATGAAAAATATGATGGCCGCCATGAGCTTCATCATAGCGGTCATGAAAAATATGATAGCCGTCATGAGCTTCATCATAGCGGCCATGAAAAATATGATGGCTGCCATGATCTTCATCATAGCGGTCATGAAAAATATGATGGCTGCCATGATCTTCATCATAGCGATCATGAAAAATATGATAGCCGTCATGAGCTTCATCATAGCGACCATGAAAAATATGATAGCCGTCGTGAGCTTCATCATAGCGGTCATGAAAAATAAGATGGCTGCCATGAGCTTCATCATAGCTCCCCTGAAAAATATGATAGCCGCCATGAACTTCATCGTGGCGGCTATAAATTTACCGCCGAGGGCCGCTCCGGGCCTGGCTTGACATCGCAGGCAACAGCGGTACCATGCAAACGTGGGACACTTTCGTTATTTCATTAATCATGCACAAGGGGGCGGATCATGCTGATTGCAAAAACCTGGTACAGCATCGAGGAGGCGGCGGCGAAGTTCGGCGTGGAGGAGGAACGGCTCAGGGTCTGGATCTCCGAAGGGGTGGTGCGCTACGAGGAGGAGGATGGCGTGCCCGTCCGGGTAAACGGCGACGACGTCGAGCTGAAACTCCAGGAACTGACCGGTATCTAGGCCTTTAGCCGGAAAGTATCTCGCCGGGCGCCTAAAGATTGGCGCGCTGCTGCCGATACGGTTATCTGTACCGAGCAATCCCCCCGAGGATGGCAGGCTCAGGTCGTCAGACGGAGGTAGTTATGGGTGAGCTGTATGTACCCGTCAGCATCGAGAGCATTCAGGCGGATATCTTTCCGGATGTCGCCCTGTTCATACGCAGCGGCGACAAATTTATCCTGTACAAAAGCCACGGGCGGAACTTTTCCAGCGAGGATGCCGCGCGCCTGATGGAAAACAACGTGGATTTCCTCTTCGTAAGCCCCGCGGACCTGGAGGTCATCACCACCTTCATGGAGAGTAACGCCGAGCGGATGCTCAGCGACGATAGCATGCTGGCGAAGACCAAAGGGAAGATCATCTATCAGACCTCCCTCAACTTCGTGGGCGACGTCTTCGAACACCCGGAAAAGGTCTCGGACTTCTCCCGCTCCAAGCGGCTGGTGGAGAACCTGCTGAAGTACCTGGCGAGCGACAGGGACTCCTTCAACTCGCTGGAAAGCGTCATGTCGCACAACTATTACACCTTCGTGCACAGCCTGCAGGTAACCGCGCTCTCGGTGCTGCTCCACTCCGAGGCCTACCTGCTCTCCCACGACGAGATGCTCGACGTCGGCATCGGCACGCTGTTGCACGACTTCGGCAAGATCTTCGTCTCCCAGCAGATCCTCAACAAGGAGGGGAAGCTGACGCCGGCCGAACTGGAGGCGTACCGCGCCCACCCCGAGACAGGCTACCAGTACCTGAAGAAAAACACCAAGCTAAGCGACATCTCCCTGGGGATCGTCCGTTATCACCACGAGCGCAACAACGGTAACGGTTACCCGGAGGGACTCAAGGGGCCGGCGATCTCGCGCAGCGCCCAGGTGGGCGCCATCTGTGACGTCTACTGCACCCTCACCATCGACCGCTCCTGCCGCAAGGCCCTCTCCTCGTCCATCGCCCTGCAGATCATGAAGCAGGAGATGAAGGGTGCCTTTAACGATCGCCTGCTCGACGTGCTGGAGGGGATCGTCTGCACCGATAATCCCGGGCAATTCCTGTGACAACGGTTAATACTTCAATGAAATAAAGAGCAAGGGGGTAGTGCTTTGAGCGGTATCAGTTTTGAAGAAATCATGTTCACCATCATGTCGGCCACCCAGGACACCTTCAAGAGCTACATGGATACCGACATCTATGCCGGCAAGGTGGAAAAGAAGATCAACCCGATGTGCTCCGACGTGGTCGGCATCATCGGGGTGGCCGGCGACCGGGTCGGCTACATCCTCTTCGCCACCGAGATGAGCTCGGCGATCCAGATCGGCAAGGAACTGCTGATGATGGAGGACCCGGACGAGGACTCGATCAACGATGCGGTCGGCGAGGTGACCAACAACATCGCCGGCGTCTTCAAGACCAAGTACCACGAGCAGTACGGCTCCGTCGCCCTCGGCCTGCCGCTGGTCGTCTCCGGACGCATCCGACCCATCACCGATCCCCCCGAGGCGGCAGCCAAGGACGGCAGCATGAGCGTCCAGTGCAAAGGGGTCACCATCCCGTTCACCACCATGGACGGCAGGATCACCTTCCGGGTCATGGTGTACATGTAGCCCCGGAAAGCTCCCGCTCCTTAGACGCAAAAAAGCCCCCGGCGCCGTACTGGCACCGGGGGCTTTTTCATCTGCGCGGCTTGTCGCCGGTTTAGAGGCCCAGCTGCTTGAAGAAGTCGTTCCCCTTGTCATCCACCAGGATGAAGGCGGGGAAGTCGACGACCTCTATCTTCCAGACCGCCTCCATGCCGAGTTCCGGGAAGTCGATGCATTCGACTTTCTTGATGTTCTCCTCGGCGAGGATCGCGGCGGGCCCGCCGATGGAGCCCAGGTAGAAGCCGCCGTGCTTCAGGCAGGCATCGGTCACCTGCTGGCTGCGGTTCCCCTTGGCGATCATGACCATGGAGCCGCCGTTTGCCTGCAGCAGGTCGACATAGGAGTCCATGCGGCCGGCTGTCGTCGGGCCGAACGACCCGGAGGGCTTCCCTTTGGGGGTCTTGGCCGGGCCGGCGTAGTAGATCGGGTGGTTCTTCAGGTATTCCGGCAGCGGCTTGCCGGAGTCGAGGATTTCCTTGAACTTCGCGTGGGCGATGTCGCGTCCGACCACGATGGTACCGGTCAACAGCAGCGGGGTGGAGACCGGATGCTTGGTGAGCTCGGCGAGGATTTCCGGCATCGGCTGGTTCAGGTTGATCCTGACGCCGTGCTCATGCTTGCCGCGGTACTTCTCGGGGATGAGGCGCCCGGGGTTGTCGTCCATCTGCTCGACCCAGATCCCTTCCTTGTTGATCTTCGCCTTGATGTTGCGGTCCGCGGAGCAGGAGACCCCCATGCCGACCGGGCAGGAGGCGCCGTGACGCGGCAGGCGGACGATGCGCACGTCGTGGGCGAAGTACTTGCCGCCGAACTGCGCGCCGATGCCGCTATCCTGGGCGGCCTTCAGGAGCTTCGCTTCCAGCTCGATGTCGCGGAAGGCCTGGCCGCCGTCGTTGCCGGAGGTGGGGAGGGCGTCCAGGTACTTGGCGCTGGCGAGCTTCACCGTCTTCAGGCAGGCCTCGGCGGAGGTGCCGCCGATGGCGAAGGCGAGGTGGTAGGGCGGGCAGGCCGCGGTCCCCAGGGTCTTCATCTTGGCGACCAGGAACTTCACCAGGCTGTCCGGGTTAAGGAGCGCCTTAGTCTCCTGGAACAGGTAGGTCTTGTTGGCGGAGCCGCCGCCTTTGGCCATGAAGAGGAACTTGTACTCCATCCCCTGGGTCGCGTAGAGGTCGATCTGGGCCGGCAGGTTGGTGCCGGTGTTCTTTTCCTCGTACATGTCGAGCGCCACGGTCTGCGAGTAGCGCAGGTTCTCTTCCGTATAGGTCTTGTAGACCCCTTTGGAGAGGTACTCCTCGTCTTTCACGCCGGTCCAGACCTGCTGGCCCTTTTTACCCATGACGATGGCGGTGCCGGTGTCCTGGCAGATCGGCAGCTCCCACTGGGCGGAGACCTCGGCGTTCCGCAGGAAGGCGAGCGCCACACCCTTGTCGTTCTGGGAAGCCTCGGGGTCCGCGAGGATCTTTGCCACCTGCTCGTTGTGCTCGGGGCGCAGCAGGAAGGAGAGGTCCTTCATGGCGGTGTTCGCAGCGATGGCGAGCGCCTCGGGGCAGACCTTGAGGACTTCCTGGCCGTCGAAGTTCGCGACGGCGACGTACTTCTGGGTGTCCGGGAGGAGGCGGTACTTCGTCGCGTCGGGGCCGAGCGGGAAGGCTTCCTGGTACTTGAATTCGGGAGTTGCCATCGTTTTCTCTTCTCCTTTTGGTGGGATGATGGGTGACGCCGGTATTTCTGGCCCTGCCGCCGGCAAAAAACGGCAGGTACGATTGTATACAGTATTTCGCGAATATATTGCAAATAGCTCATTTTGTCGAGAGGGAAGTTGAGCGCGGCCGCGGACCCCGGAAAAAGAAGGCGCCCCGGCTTTTTACCAGGCGAGGGGCGCCCGAAGCATGGCGGGGCTCCGGCCTTCCGCTTCCGGGAGGGGCCGGAACCGGGAAGGGCCGGAGCATCGCGATCAGTGCCGGTCGGGATACCCGAAAATCTGCCCGACCGCAGGAGCGCCGGCTGGCCAGTCACCCACGGGAGCGCTGCTCTGCAGCAGCCTGGCCGGTGCGACCGGGGCGGCGGTCGGGTCCACGACGATCCCGGTCAAAAGGAAGGTGGTCATCTGGAGCTGGGCAAGCTGCAGGTCCGTCAGGGAGGGGACCGGGCTGATCAGGAAGCCATGGGTGACGCCGGCCTGGTCGAACTGGAAGTACCCCTCCCCGGGGCCGGAGGCCGCCCCCGGGCGGGCGGCGACGATCATCTTCGGGCCGAGCAGGGTCAGCATGAAGGAGGAGGGGAGGCGGCCGTCGGCGTAGCTCACCTGGGCAAAACCGGGGGCCACGTCGCTGCCGAGCACCCCGCGTCCGCCCAGGGCGTTACCGAAGTAGCGGGTGCTCGAGTTGGGAATCACCAGGTCCCCGTCCAGCGGGAGTCCGTTGGCGTCGAAGTGGGTGCTGGTGCCTTCCTGGACCAGGATGCGCCCCGACAAGCGGGAGGGCGGGGCGCTGCCGCCCGACAGGTTGGGAAGCGGCGTGGTCATGGTGGCCGGGTCCACCGGGTCGAGCACCGACTGGGTCAGCAGGAAGAACTGCAGGTAGCTCGGGGTCCCCTTGGCGATCCCCTGGGCCGCAAGCCCCGCGTCGATGCTCGGTCCGAAGGAGGCGCTGTCCCGCAACAGGTAGGCGATCCTGCCGCCGGCCACGTTGAGCAACCCCTTCATGTCGCCGTTCAGGGTCGTCTGGTCGTAGGGTGCAGCGGGGAAGGCCCGCAGGGTGGTGTTGCCGGCCAGGTAGTAGGCGCCGACGATGGAACCGAGGCTGAGGCTCAGGAATTTGGGCGTTTGCACCGGGTTGGGAGCATTGCTTCCCAGTGCGCCGACGAACCCCAGGGTCTTCACCACGAATTCCAGCCGGTCCAGGTTGAAGGCTGCCTGCTGCACGTTGGAGCGCGCGGCAAGCGGAAAGCCGAGGGCGATGAAGTCCTGCCCCCAAAGCGCGCTGGAAGGGGCGCTGGAGCCGTGTCCGGGGGCCGCTAGCTCGCCGTGCAGCGGCAGGTCGATGGCGACCACGGCAAAGCCCGCCGCGGTCAGTGCACCGGCCACGGCGACCGCCTGCTCCTTGCGGCCGTTGATGCCGTGCTGGAAGATCACCAGAGGCCAGCCGCCGGCGGGAGGCGCCACGGCAGGGGGAGTGAGCGCGGGGACGAAGTAGACAAACGGTATCGGGCGCTGGGTGTAGTAAAAGCCGGTGAGCTGTCCGGTGCCGTCGCGAAAGGGCTGCACCACGGAAGTTGCGATGTCGAAGCTGCCAGGCGGGAGGTTCAGGTTCATGACCGCGCTGTTGTGCGCCGCCACCGGGTTCATGGAGATGTCCGCGCTGGTGAAGCTGCCGGTGACGACCGCGGCGACCGATGCGGGAGCGGTGCTCCCGGCGCCCCAGGTGGCCCAGAAGCTTGACACGGTCGTCGGGGGGGAGAGGGCGACGCTGTTGAGCAGGGACCAGTCTAGGCCGGAGAGTCCGCCCAGGCTGCTCCCGGCAGCGAAGGCGCGCAGGGCGCTTTCCACGGGGATCAGGCTGGTGACCGGATTGGCCGGGTCCCTGGCGACGAAGCCGGCGGTCGTGGTGATGAAGCGCCCGAGCAGGGCGATCTCGTTGCGGCTTGTCACCGTCGTCGTCGCCGAGGACGCAATCAGGTCGTCCATGACCTTGGCGTAGCCGGAAAAGGCGACGGGGCCGGTGGCGGGGGTGTTGGCCCGGATCGGCTCCAGCGCGGCGAAGGGGCCGGCCAGCGGGAGACCCGATTTGAGGGCTTCGAAATAGACGGAACCCGAGACCGAGCCGCCGGTCGCTGCGTCCTTCACCCGGCTGGTCACCAGGTAGAGGTAGCGGGTCCCCGGCAGCAGGGGGAAGCTCGGGAACAGCGAGACGTCGCCGCTCCCGGCGCTGTAAACGAAGCTGAACATCCCGGTCACGTCGGTGAAGGTGAGCGGCTTGGTCTCCAGGGAAGTCGGGCTCGCGCTGTCGGGGGTGACCTGGAACACCTTGATGTTCGCCCCGTTAACGGTGGCCGGGTCTAGCGCGCCGGCGAAGCGCAGGTAGATCGGCGCGTTCACCCCGGCGACGGCGTTGGTTCCACCGACCTCGTGCAGGTTCTCGTAGGCGAGCGCCTCGAGCGGGTTCATCGGGGTGTTGGCCGGGCGCAGCCCGACGTTGCCGGTGGCCGGATCCGCGTACTGGGTGATGGGATCCTTGGCAGTCGCGGTGGCCAGGAGGTTCGGGAGCGGAACGGTGTTGGTCGTGGGGTCGAACAGGGCCGTGTTGGCGCTGGTGCTCTCCGTCGGGCGCGTGCTGTCGCTGCAGCCCAGCGGGACCAGGATCAGGAGGAACAGTAGCATGCGTTGCATGAGCCGGTTCATGGTATCACCTCTGCTGGAAGTTGAGATGTGCGGCCGCGGCTAGAACTTCATGGTCAGGTTGGCGGCAAAGAGATAGGCGTCGCTTTTGAAGACGCCGTTCTCGCCCCGCAGCACGGTGATGTCCTGGTTGTGGACGGAGCGGTCCACGAAGTGTACCCACATGTAGGCGAGGTCGAGGGTGGCCAGGCTGCCGTGGATGCCCGTGCCGAACGAGAAGCTGTGCCGGTCGGCGTCGGGCAACAGCGGGTCGACGGTGGCGTCGGGGACCGGTGTGACGTCGAACGAGTAGCCGGCCCGCAGGTCGAGCCGCGGGGAAAGCGCGTACTGGGCGCCGAACTTGTAGGCCCAGACGTCCTGCCAGTTCCTGGGGTCGGGCTGGTTGTTGAAGACCGCGAACTGCGCGCTGGCGAAGTTGAACTGGAGCTTGTCGAAGCAGCCCCAGCCGGTCCTGGTCGCGTCGAACTCCAGGGTCAGCCTGTCGGTTGGCAGCCAGGCGACCGCCAGGTCCAGGCTGTCGGGGAGGGTGATCGTGGTCGAGGCGGGGCTGGTGGCGCGGGCCCGGGTGTAGGGGAACTGCGCGGTAGTGGGGAGGCCGATGGCCCCAAGACCGGTCGGCGTGGTGGCGAGAAAGTTGGCATCTCCGTCGATGTTAAGGGTGATCTGGCTTCGGTAGGCGGCCCCGAAGCGCAACTCCGGAAGCGGTCGCCAGGCGAGGCCGACGTTGTATCCCACCCCCGTGGCGGTGCCGTCCAGGCCGAGCGCGCCCACTTCGAAGGCGCCGGTCGGCGGAGCCGGATTGCGAGAATCTATGACCGGGCTGTAGACCGACTTCTGCAGGGAAACCTCCGCATAGGTGATGTCGAGGCCCGCCGCGAGCGCCAGTTTCAGGTCGTCGAAGCGGTAGGCGACCGTGGGCTGGAAGTTGATCGGTTTGATGGAGACGTTCTGGACCTGGTTGCGGAAGACGCTGCTGTCGTCCCAGCTTTTGGCCAGGGGATAGATGGAGTTGATGCCGAAGCCGAAGCTTACCGGGATCCTTTCCAGGCTGTAACTGGCATAGAAGGTGGGGGCTACGAAGATGTCGCGTTTGGCCCGCTCGGAGACGGCGGAATTCCCGATGTCGAAGGGCGGGTTGCCGCTTAGTGCCGTCGTGCCGGTGAACTGGGTCTGGGGCACCAGGATGGCCAGGGCTCCCACGCTCACCTGGGCGCCCGGCAGGAAGGCGATCCCCGCCGGGTTGTAGAAGAGGGCCGAAGGGTCGTCGGCCTGGGCCGAAAAGGCGTTCGCCATGGCCATCGCCTTGGCCCCCTGCTCGCTCACCCTGAAGCCCGCGGCGAACGAAAGGGAGCTTACCCCCCAGACGGCGCCCATGACGGCCGCGCATAACAGTTTTTTTCTCATCTCGTCCCCCCGAGCCAGGGTGAATCCCCCTTTGCCGCACGGGGGATGTGACCGGCTTGCAGCAGTTCTTGCGCCAAGTGAGTACTATTAATCCAATGAATGCCAATGTGGGCCGCGCCTGGAGCCCGGTCAGTAAGCGGCTCCTGCGCCCGGGAGGGCTAACTAGCCTCATGTGTAGCAAGATTTTCACAAACTCATGCTACTGCCGTTGCCGCCTAAGTCAAGCTGTTATGTTGATAAAGTATAATGGGGGTTTATTTTTGATGGGCTGCGGGAGAGGTGCCGGTGGTCTGTCCCCCCTATGGAAGAGGGGGAAGCTGAACGTAGTGAAGCAGGGGGGTGTTTTCGCCGGGAGGAAGAGACCCCCCTGTCTCGCTGCGCGAGCCTTCCCCCCTACTTCGCAGGGGGGACAGAGCAGAAGACCCCCACTGTTAGCTTCATTGCAGTGGGTGGCGGATCAATCGTGGGTGAAGAGGCTCGCCTCGACGGCGAAACGTTTGATTTTCCTGGTGGTGGTCTTGGGGAATTCGTCCTCGCGGATGGTGAAGCGCTTGACCCGCTTGTAGTCGGCGAGCCCCCTCCCCGCGGCGAGCACCTCGTCCCTGATCAGCTGCTCCAGGTCGGCCACGGTCAGGGCGCCTTTGCCGCGCTTGCCGGCGAGATTCTCCAACTCCTCCTGGTTCGGATAAATGACGGCGTGCACCTCCTCGGCGCAGCTGCCCACCCTGTGACCGTACACCATCACCTCGGCGATGTAGGGGCTCTTGAGCAGCTCGTTCTCCACCTCCTCCGGGTAAACGTTTTTGCCGTTGGGAGTCACGATGAGGTTCTTGACCCGGCCGCAGATGGAGAGGTAGCCTTCAGGGTCGAGGCGCCCCAGGTCGCCGGTCCGGTACCAGCCGTCCTGGAGGACCTCGGTGGTCGCCTGGGGGTTATTGTAGTACCCTTGCATCACGTTGGGCCCCGCTACCAGGATCTCGCCGACCTGGTCTTCGTTGGGCGCGTCGATGCGGACCTGTATGCCGGGGAGCATGCGGCCCACGCTGCCAAGCCTTCTGCCCCGCGGCTGCTCGGCCGAGATTACCGGGGAGGTTTCGGTGATGCCGTAGCCCTGGTAGACCGGGATGCCGAAGCTGAGCAGACCGGTCGCGATGGCCGGGTCGAGCGCGGCCCCTCCGCTGATGAATATGGTCCCGGACCCGAAGGCCCGCTTCACCTGCAAGGAGACCAGCGGACGGGTGATGGGGTTGGAAAAGAGCAGCTGGGAGAGCCTCTTGGCGTGAATCTTTTTCCGGATGCGCTCCAGGATCATCTGGTAGACTGCGGGAACGCCGAGCAGGAAGGTCGGTTTCACCTCCGCAAGGTTCTCGCCGAGCTTCTTCAGAGACTCCGCGAAGGAGACCTTGCCGCCCATGGCGAGCGGCAACAGCACGCCGACCACCTGCTCGAAGACGTGGTTGATCGGCAGGAAGGAGAGGGTGTGCATGGTGTCGTCCAGGTTGAAGTGGCTGGCGGCACCCTCCAGGTTGGAGACGATGTTGCCGTGGGAGAGCATGGCACCCTTGGAGCGTCCGGTGGTCCCCGAGGTGTAAAGGATGACCGCCGTGTCGCCCAGGCCCCGGGGCGAGGGGAGCACGGGGGCCTCCTGGCGCAGCGCCTCGAAGCCGAGGAGCCTCCCCTCCCGGGTCAGTGCGGAGCGGGTCGCATGGGTGGGCGAGAAGGGGTCCCGGACCTCGCTGCGCGCGGACTTCGGGGGCGTGGTGGCGCCCCAGTGCCGGTGCAGCTGGGCCGCCAGGTGCTCGATGCGGGCCACCCGCTCCGGCGCGACCTCGTGGCTGCTGATGAGCCCCTGCCACTCGGCCCGGAGCTCCTCCAGTGCCTGGTTCGGCCTCGGGTCGCCCGAATCCTGCTTGGTCGGGTGCAGCACGATGATGCTCTCCAGCGTGGGGAGCGCCGGGACGTATTCGAGCAGCGCATCGAGATAGGGGGGATCCGTGAAGATCACCCGCGCCGCGCAGTCGGCCAGGATGTGGCGCAGTTCGGCGCTTTTGAGCTCCTTGTCGATGGGAATCACCACGCCGCCCGCCCGCAGGATGCCGAGATAGCTCTCCACCCAGCGGATGGAGGACGGGGCGAGCAGGGCGGCATGCCCCCCCGGCGGGAAACCGCGCTGGGCTAGTCCGGCCGCGACCCGGCCCGCGCCTTCCCAGAGCTCGCGATAGCTGGTCTCCTGCCAGTGCCCGGAGACCTTCTGGCGCAGGGCCGTCCGGTTGGCAAAGGTCTCGCAGCGCGATCGTAAAAGGGCATCTATAGTTTGCATGTAGGACGCTCCGGCACACCCTGGGCCAGTCGCCGGGAAACCTGCGGGACAGCCGGTTCCCGGCACCTGTTAGCTCATGATAATATATTGGTAGTTATATCAAGATTCCACGGTTGTCGCCAGCGCATTAGTGAAGCTGGCCGGGAGCAGTCGTCAAGTTAAGGCTCTCCCTCCCTTGGCGGGAGGAGCCAAAGGTGGCACCTACCCCCGCCCCCCGACCCCCTCCCGTAAGGGGCGGGGGAGAGTTGGAGCCGGACTGTATGTAGAGTGGGGACCGCGGGGGCCGTCGGCGCCCGTTGGGGATTGGGTTCAGTGCACCGTTTCCCCGGCCACCATTTCCCCGAGCATCTTGCGCAGGGAGTCTTCCTCCACAAAGCTGAATAGTTCGCTCTTGCCGAAGACGACCTCGACGAAGCCGCGCATGCTCTTCAGCGTTACCGCCACCTCGTGCACCCCGTTACCCAGGAGGCCGAAGTAGAGCTGTTCCTTGCCATTACCCCTTTTCCCCTGCTCCCTGCCGCGCAGTTCGAAATAGACTGCCTGGTCCAGTGCATCGTTTGTCAGGTAAATCATGGTGTACCTCCCTGGTTTTTCTATAGTAAACCACGAAGGAGTGACAGAATAAGTCCCAACGCGCAGGGCGATGCAAAAAAAAGGAGATTGCTTGACAATTGCCGGCAATGGCTGGAAAGTGCTAGGGGCTAGGGGCTAGGGGCTAGGGGCTAGGGGCTAGGGGCTATGGGCTAGGGGCTAGGGGCTAGGGGCTAGGGGCTAGGGGCTAGGGGCTAGGGGCTAGGGGCTAGGGGCTAGGGGCTAGGGGCTAGAGGGCTAGGGGCTGGAGGCTAGAGGCTGGTGGCTGGAGGCTGGTGGCTGGTGGCTGGGATAAAGATTTAGGTCTTACTAGCCCCTAGTCCCCAGTCCCTAGCCCCGGTTTTTAAAAGAAAGGAGCCAATCTATGGAGGCGGATCGCATCAAATGGGACGCGCGCTACGGCGGAGCGCACTATCTTTTTTCTTTCACGCCTTCCAAGTTCCTGGCCCGGAGCCTCCCGCAGATCAGCGCACTGACGCCCGGGAGGCGGGCGCTGGACATCGCCTGCGGAGAGGGGAGGAATGGCATCTTCCTGGCTCAAAACGGCTTCGAGGTGACTGCCGTCGATATCTCGGGACTGGGGCTCGCCAAGGGAATCAGCCGGGCTGCCGAGTTGGGGGTGCGGGTGAACTTTCTGCAGGCGGACCTGGAAACCTACCACGTGCAGGAAAACTACGACCTGATCATCAACTTCAACTTCCTGTTGAGGCCGCTCATCCCCATGATGGTGGACGCCCTCGCGCCGGGAGGTGTCATCCTGATGGAGACCATCATGAACGCGCCTTCCCTGCAGGGGGAGCACGTCAGGAACTACCTGCTGGACCAAGGTGAACTCAACACCATTTTTTCGGGGTTTGACGGGAGCATTCTGCTGTCGGAGGAGGAGAGTTCAGGAGAGACCCCGGTAGCCAGGGTTATCTTTCAAAAGCAGATTGAGGTTAAGGCGAACAAGCAGGTTGAGGTTAAGGCGAGCAAGCAGGTTGAGGTTGAGGTTGAGGTTGAGTGAAACCGGTAACCAAAACAAGCAGATTGAGGTTAAGGCTGAGGTTAAGTAACCAGTAACCAAAACGAGACCGGGAGGCTGCGAAGCCCCCCGGTAAATTCTCAACCTAAACCTTAACCTTGACCTGTTTTTTTACCTAAACCTTAACCTTGACCTGTTTTTTTACCTAAACCTTAACCTTGACCTGTTTTTTTACCTAAACCTTAACCTTGACCTGTTTTTTTACCTGGTGCCCAGGTAGACGGTGGCGATGCCGCCGGTCAGGTCGAAATGCTGCACGTCCTTGAAGCCGACCTCACTCATCATCGCCTTGAAACTCTCCCGGGAGGGGAATTCCAGTACGGAATCCGGCAGGTAGCGGTACGCGCTCTCCCTGGAAAAGACGCCGCCGATCACCGGGAGCATCTTCAGGAAGTAGAAGTGGTACAGCGACCTGAAGAGCGGTGAGGTCGGGGTGGAGAATTCCAGGATGACGATCTTCCCTCCGTCCTTCAGCACCCGGCGCATCTCGGAAAGCCCCTTGAACCGGTCCACGACGTTCCTGATGCCAAAGGAGATGGTGGCCGCGTCGAAGCTCTTCTCGTCGAAGGGGATCTCCTCGCAGGGGGCGACCTGCAGGGTGATGCGCCCCGCATAGCGCGAATCCTGCACCTTCACCCGCCCCAGGTCGACCATCTCCGGGCAGAAATCGACCCCGACGATGCTGACCGAGGCCGGGGTCTGGGCGGCAATTTCCAGGGCCACGTCGCCGGTACCGGTCGCCACGTCAAGGACGCGCCCGGCGCCGGACAGGCCGATCTTGCCCACCGCGAAACGGCGCCAGCGCCGGTCGATCCCCAGCGAGAGCAGCCTGTTCAGCAGGTCGTAGCGCGGCGCGATGCTTCCGAACATGGCGCGTATACGTTCACCCTTTTCCGACAATGCGTACATATTTTCCTACCTTTTTAATGTCTAAAATGCTATAAATTTTAACCTGTTTGCCGGCGCGCAGCGCGCCAGAGGCTTGTTTTTTAGCATAAAGCGGCTCTGCTTGCCAGTAAAAACGGCACATCACGGCTTCACCCCACCGGTTCCCGTCCCCCGAGCCGATCCGAACACAGGAGGCAAACGCGTGCTGCCGCACTTCCGGCCCCAAGATATAGCCGACATTCTGATCATGTCCTTCCTGGTCTACCAACTCTACAGCTGGTTCAAGAACACCAAGGCGCTGCAGGTCGTACTGGGCCTGCTCTTTCTCGGGGTCATCTACGTAATCACCAAGAATCTCGGGCTATTCATGACGAGCTGGATACTCCAGGAGCTGGGAACGGTGCTGCTGATCCTGCTCATCGTGGTGTTCCAGTCGGAGATACGCCAGGCGCTGTACCGGCTGAGCCTGCTGCGCAAGTTCTTCGACCGGCAGGAAACGGTGCTGCGCATCGACCTGCTGGAGTTCTCCGCCGCCATCTTCAGCCTTGCCGCGCAGCGCATCGGTGCCCTGGTGGTCTTCCAGCGCGAAGAGCTCCTGGACGAGTATATCCTGCACGGCGTGCCGCTGGAGAGCCTGGTGAGCGGTCAGCTGATCACCAGTATCTTCATCCCCACCTCGCCGCTGCACGACGGCGCCGTGCTGATCCGGGACGGCCGGCTGGCGCTGGCCTCCTGCCACCTGCCGCTCTCGGTGAGCGCCGAGGTCCCCCAGCATTTCGGCACCCGGCATCGGGCCGGCATCGGGCTTTCGGAACGCTCGGATGCGGCGATCGTCATCGTCTCCGAGGAGCGCGGCGAGGTCTCCCTGTCGCTTGCCGGCGAACTGGAGCGCATCGGGTCTCCCGCCGAGCTCCACGAGAGGCTCACCTCCCTGTTGCTGCCGCTGTCCCGGGAGGCCCAAAGGGTGAGCCTCAGGTCCCGATTCTTCAGGAACTTCTGGCCCAAACTGGGGGTGGTGGTGCTGGTGCTGGTGAGCTGGCTGCTGATCACCTTCCGGCAGGGGGAGATCCTCACCGTCACTGCGCCGATCAAGTTCCACAACCTCCCCGAGTCCCTTGTCCTGACCCGGAGCTCCCCGGACGGGGTGGACCTGCAGCTGAAGGCGTTCTCGAACCTGGTGGATTCGCCGCAAGACCTGAAACCCGTGATCGACCTCGACCTCGCCAAGGTGAAGGAGGGGGGGAACAACATCACGATCCGCAAGGAAGATATCAAGCTGCCGCCGGGTGTCGTGGTGGACAGCATAGAGCACACCCAGGTGCGGGTCCTCGCCGAGCGCAAGGTGCACAAGGACGGGTCGCCACGGGTGCGTTGACCCGGAAGTACCTGATTCTGCGCGGGTGTCCTTGCCGGCGTCTGGGGCCAGGTTTCATTTGGGTTGACTTTGTGGCACAATTGTTATACAAATGGCCACACCTTGCCATATTTTGTAAAACGATGAAGGAGGATTAATGATATACAGCCTTAAGCTACTCGCCCTAAGCGTTATCATCCTGTCCCTTCCTTCCCTTGCCCATGCTGCCAAGACTCACCGCGTCAAAAAAAATGAGACCGTACATACGCTGGCCAAGAAGTACCATGTCACGGTTGAAGAACTAAAGGCTGCCAACAACCTGGTGGGCGATAACATCAAGCCGAAGCTGCTTCTTGTCATTCCGCCCCGCACCGTTGCCGCCTCCGGGTCCGCCGGGACCTCGGTGTACAAGGTTAAAAAAAGCGAGACCCTGTCGCGCATCTCCCAGAAGACCGGGATATCGGTGGCGGATCTCAAACGGCTGAACGGCATCAAAAGCAGTAGGGTCAAGGCGGGGAAAGTTCTGGTGCTGAGGGAGAGCGCTCCGGTAGAGGAGCAGCGCCCCAAGGTCGCCAGGAAGCTGCAGTTGCGCCACGGCGACCTCTTCAGCGAGAAGGATTACGAGCAGAGCCTGCAGGAACTGACGGAGAACGAGCCGGAGCGCCAGGTCGACCTCAGGAAGAGCACGGAACTCAAGGTGGACGGCATCAAGGAGCTGAAGAAGTCCGCCTACGGCTTCCTCGGGACCCGTTACCGTTTCGGCGGCAGTTCCAAGTCCGGCGGCATCGACTGCTCCAGTTTCGTGCAGAAGGTGTTCCGCGAGCTCGAGGTGTCGCTTCCCAGGACCGCGCGGGAACAGTTCGAGATGGGAAGCGCGGTCGCTCCGGGCGATCTGCAGAAGGGTGACCTGATCTTCTTCAGCACCTACGCTTCCTACGCCTCGCACGTCGGGATTTACCTCGGCAACAACAAGATGATCCATGCCTCTTCCAGGGACCGGCAGGTGGTGATCTCACCGATGAACACCTCCTATTACCGCTCGCGTTTCCTGGGCGCCAAGCGGATCACCCAGGTCAACCCGGACGTCTTCAAGCTGGACGACCTGATCCTGGGCGTCGAGGAAGAGAACCCGGATGACACCATGCAAAACGATGCACTGGGGCTATCCAGCAGCAACTAGTGGCTAGAATGACATATGCGACACCTTAATGAATCCGGCCCCTGGCCGGATTTTTTTGTCGTGAAACGGTTTCCTGGGGTATGATGAGCCTGCATGCTGTCCCCCCTGCGAAGTAGGGGAGAGGGCTCGCGTAGCGAGACAGGGGGGGTCTTCGCCGGCGAAAGGCACCCCCCTGCTTCACTTACGTTCAGCTTCCCCCCTATTCCATAGGGGGGACAGGAGAGCATCCTACCCCCGTGGTGAAAGCTTCACAAAGGACTTAAGGGAAGTGCCTTCACGGGAAAGTGAGATCAAATGAAAGTACTATTGGCATACAAGTCCCATCCCGAAGGGGCTGAGGACCCGTTCACCTCGCTGCTGCCGGTGGGGCTGCTCAGCCTGGACGCGTTGCTGCGCGACCTGGGGCATGAGGTGACGCTGGCGAACTTCTCCTGCTTTGGCTGGGACCGGGTACGCCAGGCCCTGGAGGAGCTGCGTCCCGCCGTCCTGGGGATCTCGCAGTTCACCCACAACCGGGTCGATTCGCTGAGCCTCGCGCGGCTCGCCAAGGAGCTGGACCCCGGCTGCCGCGTGCTGTTGGGCGGCCCCCACGCCACCCACGCCTGCCTCGACATCCTGGCCGCACATCCCGAGGTCGATGCGGTCGTGCTCGGCGAGGGGGAGCAGACCCTCAAGGAACTTCTGGAGGCCCTTGGCGCCGGGACGGAGCTTTCCGGGGTGGCGGGGATCGCCTACCGCGAGGGTGGAGAGCCGCGGCGCAGCGCGCCCCGGGCGCCGATCCACGACCTGGATACCCTGCCGGTCCCCGGTGCCCGGATCGGGGCGAGCATAGGCGTCGATTACCGGCGCCAGCTGGAGTTCGTCATCACCTCGCGCGGTTGTCCGGCAAGCTGCCTCTTCTGCTCCTCGCCGCTTTTCTGGGGCAAGGGGGTGCGCTTTCGCTCGCCCGGCTCCGTCGTTCAGGAGCTCCGTCTGCTGCGGAAGCGCTTCGGTCTGGTCTACTTCTCCTTCCGGGACGATACCTTCACCGCGGACCGGGCGCGGGTGCTGGAGATCTGCCGGCTTTTGGAAGAGGCCAAGCTCGGTATCCTCTGGAACTGCCAGTCGCGCGTCACCTCGGTGGACGAGGAGATGCTGGGCGCCATGAAGCGGGCCGGTTGCGAGTGCATCCAGTTCGGCGTGGAATCGGGGTCGCCGGCGGTGCTCAAAGCGCTCGGCAAGCGGATCACGCCGGCGGACGTGGAGCTCGCCGCGGCCGCGGTGCGCCGCGTCGGCATCAACCTCTCGGTCTATCTCATCACCGGTGTGCCGGGCGAGGGGGAGGGCGACCTGCAGGAGACGCTGCGGCTCATCGGCCAGATCCGGCCCCAGGACGGCCAGGTCTCCCCGCTGGTCTACTATCCGGGTACCCAGCTCTTTTCCCGGGCGGTGCGTAGCGGGACGGTGCCGGCCGATCTCTTCGACGCGCCGGGGGGCGAGGGCTTCCTGGTGCGCCAGGACCCCTTCGTGGAGCGCGCCAGGCACGCCATCATGAAGGCCCTCGACAAGGCGGCCGGCAAGGCGCGCTTTGGCAGGGGCGACTTCGCCCGGCAGCGCACCCTGGTGGGGTACTCATTCGTGACGGAAATGCTCTGCGCCGAGGCACTGGAGGAGCAAGGAGACTGGGAGGGCGCCCAGGCGCTTTACCGCGGCATGATCCGCTGCGAGCCGGAGAACCCCTGGGGCCATCTGCTGCTGGCGGGGCTGCAGGGGCGGCTGGGCAGGTTTGCCGCCGCGAGGTCGTGCTACCTCGCTGCCCTGGAGCTGGTACCGTGCCACACCCCCGCGCTCCTTGCCCTGGGCGAAATAGCCGCACAGCAGGGTAACGCCGGCGAGGCGGGTCGTTTTTTCAGGCAAGCCCTGGAACTGGCGCCCGGAGACCCCGCTACGCTGGAGGCGCTGGCTGCGCTGGGCCCGTAGGGGTGAACCGGGCGTCTCAACGAGCCACTGCCGACAGGGCAAATCCCTCACCCCGACCCTTCTCCCATCATCTCCCCAGCACACGGCCCAAAAAAAGAGGGCACGTCCGTTTCCGGTCGTGCCCTTCTTTTATACGGATGTATCGCCAGGACTTATTTGTTTACTGCGAGGCCCGGAGCGAAGATGATCTTTTCAAAGGTGCGCTTGAGGGTTTTGCTCTGGAAGTTGACCATCGGCGGTGAATCCGGGAACTCGACAGTGTCGCCCACTTTTACCTTGGTAGCCATGACAGCAACCCAAAGTTTCTGGCCGTTCTCGTCAACCTGCACGTAGGTGTAACCGCCGGAATCCATGGTTTCCGTGACCTTACCTTTGTGCCCTGCGCCAGCTTTGACCTCCTGCGGCTTCAGGCCGGCATGGGGATCAGCGCCGGGAGCTACTGAAGGCATCTGCCCTGCGGGAGCTGCTTCGGGTGCCATTGCCTTAGGTGCTTCTTCCTTTTTCTTGCAGCCGGCAGCTGCCACAGCAACAATTGCCAACACGACTACTAAAGTCTTCTTCACAGTTTCCTCCGAGTTGGATAAATTTAAGCTTTAACCGTCGACAAAATAGCACAACTTCTGTGCGCAGTACAATAAAAAAAGTGACGTATTACTGACGCTCTTCTCGCCGGGCCGCTTACTTGATGACCTCGCCGGTATCGGTGAAGAGCCGGCCCGGCAGTTCGAATACCCTCTTGAAGATGTTCAGCACCCCCTTGGTCAGAGACTTGACCGGGACCGCCGTCACCCGGGGGTTCTCGATCGGCCCCTTCGCCTCGAAATAGGTGGTGATGAGCGAGCGGTCCTTGCCGGTGAGGATCCATCCGACGATCGGGATGTGGCTCACGACCTTGTCCACGCTCTGTAGCGGCTGCACCCCCAGGGTGAGGTCGAGCTCGTTACGCACCAGGTCGAACTTGCCCACGGTGGAGATGTTGATGGCGTTGCTGTCGAGCAGCAGGTTCTGGGTGGAGGCGATGCCGTCCCGGACCGCGAAATCGCCGGTGATCTTGGTGAACGGCATCCCCCCGGAGACCATGTCCGGCAGCTGGAACTTGAGGAGCTGCGACACGTTCAGTATGGAGAAGACCTTGGAAAGGGTGGAGAACTTCCTGATATTGCCGTTTTCCACCCGCAGCTTCAGCGCGCCCAGGGCGCTTTGCTTCAGTTCCGCCGCGCTCTCCCCCTTGGCCGAAAGGTCGCCCTGCAGCGAAAGGACGCCGACCACCTCCTGCTTTTGCACCCCGAGCGCATGCAGCAGCCGATCGGCGGAGACCCGCTGCAGGTTGCAGTTCACCTGGTAACGCGGCGCTGCCGAGCCGAAGTCGATCCGGATCTTGCCCGCGACCTCCCCGTCCAGGGAGGAAAACTCCACGGGCTGCAGGTAGAGGATCTTCTCCTCCAGCATGACGACGGTTCTGAGATGCTGGAAGGGGATGTCACGCGCCTTCCCCTCGGTCGCGCTCAGGTGCGCCTTCAGGCTGAAGTGGGGTCCGGCCGGCCCCTGCTGCGAGCCGAAGAGCGGGGTGAGGTCCTCCAGGACCAGGTGCGGCGAGGTCACGGTGAGGTCGAGGTGCGGGTTGTTGAGGTCCTGGACGCTCCCCTTCAGCTGCAGCACGGTCTTGCCCAGCTGTCCGGAGAGCGAGCCGATCTGCAGGTTGTCGTTTTTGAGCGAGAGGGTCCCCTGCACCCGCTCCGCCCGAAGCGGCAGCTTGCCGGTGCCGAAACCGAGGTCCGCCAGGTCGAGCAGCGGCGAGGAGAAGGAAAGCGACAGGGTAGGCGACTTGAAGCCGTTCAGGGTTCCCCGGCCGCTGATGCTGGAGTTCCCCAGGCGCACGGAGAGCTGCGAGCTTTCCAGGGAGTCGCCGTTGAAGCGCAGGGTCCCGTTCGCGCCGCTGACCGCCTTGATCCGGTCGCCCGGCTTGAAGGAGAAGCCGGCGAGCGCGATCTCCCCCGCCCAGGAAAGGGCGTCCAGGCCGGGTCCCTTGGCCTGCAGCGTGGCCTGCAGTTTGCCGGCCGGCTGGTATTTGCGGACCGAGGGGAGCAGCGGGGCGACCTCGGCGGCGGAAAACTGGTTGGTCTTCAGGTCGACGCTGATGCCGCCCTCGTAGCGGCTGACGGCGCTGGCCGAGAGCGAGAGCGGCGCCAGAGCGTAGCGCGAGGCTGTCAGCCTGAACTGCTCCTTGTCGAAGCTGCCGCGAAAGGAGAGCGTGTTGCTGCGCCCGGCCGGTTTGGCCACCAGGTCGGGGAAGCTGTAGGCCGCCTTGGTGAGGTCCCAGTCGCCGGAGAGGTTGTAGAGGGAGGTGGTCCCTTCCCCGGAGAGCTTCAGGGTGGACCCTTCGGAAAGCGATACCTTTTCGCCGCGGCCGCGCCCCAGGAACCAGGCGAGCTCGCCCTGCCTGGGCTGCAGGTTCATGGTGAACAGGTAGCGGGTCGGGACGTTGAGCGGGAAGTCGGCGATCTTTCCTTCCAGGGTGATGGGGGCTGTTCCGAACCGGCCGCTCATCCCCTTCAGGTTGAAGTCCTTGCCGGCCAGTTCCAGCTCGCCCTTGAGGCCGTCAAAGACCGGAATCCCCGCGCCGTAGTTGACGACCCCCTCCTCGACGTGGGCGCGCACGTAGAGGATCCTGGCGTTGTCGCCCAGCTCCATGTGGAGTATCTGGCTCACCCTGCCGTCCAGCCGCCCTTCGTCGAGCCGGTAGTTCCCCCCGGCGATCTTGCGTTCGATGAAGTCCGCGGTGTCCTTGACGATGATGCCGTAGGGGATGAACTGGCGGAACTCGCGCAGGTTGAAGCGGTTGCTGGAGGCCTTGGCCGTGATGCGCAGATCCTTGCCGTAGATGTCGGAGAGCCGGCAGCTCCCCTGCACGGCGAGCCCGTCCAGGTTCAGCTTCACCTGGCTCACCTCGAGGTCCCGGTCGGTAAGCTCCAGCTGGTAGGAGCACTTGAGGGACTTCGGGGCGAGCAGCGCGTGGAACACCTGTGGGTAATCCAGACGCAGCCGCTGGACCTGCAGGTCCCCCTTCAGCTTGAAAGCGGCCAGCCGCCCCTTGAAGGTGGCGTCGAGTTCCAGCTCCCCGGCGAGGCTTTTAAAGGGGAGATAGCGCCCGTAGTAGGGCCAGAAGCGCCCGGCGTCGAGGGAGCCGCAGCGCACCCGCCCGGAGAGCTGGGTCGCCGAGAGCGGCTCGCCCTGGGCGGCCAGGCGCGCCCTGCCTCCCAGGAAGACCGGAACCTTGCGGGAGCCGGAAATGAGCTGGCCGGCGAGCTTGAAGTCGCACTCCTTGCCGCGGATGAACTGGCTTAAGAAGAGCTCGGTATCGGTAAGTTCGGTGACCAGCGGGACTTCGGTGAGAGCTGCGTCCGTGAAGCGGATGCTCGCGTTCTTGAGCTGCACCCCCCTGATCGCCGGTGGCGCCCCACCCGGGGTCGCCTGCAGCAGGTCGCTTATGTTGAACACGCCGTCCTTGTCGCGCGAAAGGCGCAGCACCGGCCGGTCCAGCTCCATGCGCGTCAGCACGAGCTCTTTGCGCAACAGCGGGATCAGGGCGATCTTGATGGTCAGGTGGTCGGCCTTGACGAAATCGTCGATGCCGTTTTTCTCCTTGATGGTCACGCCGGCGAAGCTGAAGGCGAGGCCGTAGCGGAAGGAGAAGTCGCCGGTCTCGTAGCGCAGGTCCCTTTTCAGGGCGTTGCGCACCTGTGCCACGATCTCGGCCTTGTAGGTGTCGAGGTCGAGGAACCTCAGTAAGAGGCTGCCGCCGATCACGAGCACCGAGACGACGGTTGCCAATAGCGGCAGGAGCCAGGCTCGGTAGCTTCTTATTCTCATGGGTCGGTCCGATGCCGCGGGAAGTCCGTCATGCGGCGGCGTCCGCTGGAAGTTCTATGATGAAGCGGCTCCCCTTGGGGAAGTTTTCCTTCGCCCTGATGAAACCGTGGTGGTCGGTGATGATGGTGTTCACGATTGCCAAGCCCAGGCCGGTGCCGCTTTTCTTCCGCGAGAAGTAGGGCTCGAAGAGCCTGGGGCGGTCTTCGGGCGCTATGCCGTGGCCGGTGTCGGAGACGGAGAAGGTCGCCATCTTCAGCTCGTGGTCGAAGGCGCTGGCCAGCTCGATCTCGCACTCCCCCTCCCCCTCGACGGCGGCGACCGCGTTGTCCAGCAGGTTGATGAGCACCCGCTTGATCTGGTCCCGGTCCAGCTGGATGGGGGGCATGGCCTCGTCGGTCTTCAGGGTGAACTGGATCGAGCGGTGCGCCTCCTGGTACAGGGTGAGCGCCTCCTTGAGGATCGCGTTCAGGTCGTTGGGGGAGGGGACCGCCGCGGGCATACGGGCGAAGTTGGAGAACTCGTCCACCAGCCCCTTCAGCTCGTCCACGCTCTTGATGATCATGGCGGTGCAGTCGTCGAACACCTTTTCTTCTCCCTCGAAGCGGGACAGGTAGCGCTTCCTGAGGCGCTGGGCCGAGAGCTGGATCGGGGTGAGCGGGTTCTTGATCTCGTGCGCGATCCTGCGGGCCACCTCGCGCCAGGCCGCCATGCGCTGCGCCTTGATCAGGGAGGTCAGGTCGTCCAGCACCACCACCATCCCCATGAAGAGGTCGTTTTCGTCCTTGAGGACGGTCAGGTTGGTGAGCAGGGTGAGTTCCCCCTCCCGCATCGGGATGGTGACCTGCCGGGTGATGGAGTCCTGCTTGGAGAGCACCATGTCGCGCAGCAGGCCCTTGACGATGTCCAGGTGCTCGGGGCGCAGCACCTCGCGGAAGTTGTGCCCCGACACCTTGTCCAGGTTGATGAGCAGGAGCTTCTCCGCCGACTTGTTGACCGTCGTCAGCAGGCCGTCCTTGTCGACCGAGATGATCCCCGCGGTGACGTTGGCCAGCACCGCCTCCATGTAGCGGCGGCGCTGCTCCAGCTCCAGGTTGCTCTTCTGCAGCTCGGCGTTGGTCATCTGCAGCGCCAGCTGGTTCTCGCGCAGGTCCTGGGTCATCCTGTTGAAGGAGGCGATCAGCATGCCGATCTCGTCGTGCCCGGTCTCCCCGAGGTGCACGTCCAGGTTCCCCTCGGCCACCTGCCGGGTCGCCTCGGCGAGCTCCTGGATCGGTATGGTGAGGCTTCTGGCCAGGTAGACGCCGAACCAGACCGCCAGGAAGACGATCACCATGGTGATCAGGAACAGGGTCAGGATGTAGCCGGTGGTGATCGGGTTCTTCATGATCTTCAGCTGGCGGAACTCGTGGTAGGAGGCGGAGATCTCGCGCATCTTGGCCACCATGGAGTAGGGGACGTAGTAGTTCACCACGATGACCCCGACCACGTCCTTGCTGTTCCAGTTGGAGCGCACCGGCACGATGCCCCGGATCAGGTCCGCCTTGCCGGTGGCGTTCACCCGGGTCAGCTGCTGGCCGGCGAGGCCGACGTTGATGTCCTCGGAGGAGGGGTTGGTGAACTCGCCCAGCGGCAGCTTCGGGTTGGCCGCGCGGATCAGCTCCTCGCGCTGGGAGGAGAAGACCTCCACCACCCCCAGGTTGTATTCCTTCTGCTTTTGGCGCACCAAGGCCTTCAGGGCCGGGAGGTTCTCCTCGTTCAGGAGCTTTCTCTCCTTGATGGCGTCGGAGATCTGCTGGCCGTAGTACAGGGCGTTGGCGGCGGAGCTCTTGTAGTAGGTCTGCGCCACCTCCATCGACTCGTTCAGGGAGTTCTCCACCTGTTTGTTGAACCAGTTCTGGATGCTGTTGGTGATGAAGCCGGCCGAGACGAAGAAGAGCAGCATGGTCGGGACCAGCGAGAGCGTCACGAAGGCGAGCACCAGCTTGGTACGCAGTTTGGACCCGGGCACATTCTTGCGCCGCTCCAAAAGGAGCTTGGCGATGTTGCGGAACACCAGGTAGACCAGCAGGATGATGAGCAGGATGATGACGTTGATGATGCCGAAGATGGTGATGTTGCTCCCCATCGGCACCTCGGAATTCAGGCGCGACAGGTGGATCTCGACGGAGGTCAGCAGCAGTATGGCGAGCAGCGACAGGCATACGATGACCGCCTCGCGCTTTCTCTTCCTGAGCTCGGCGGGGGGCAGGCCGGAGCCTGCTCTGTCGGGGCCGGGTGCGCCCTTGTCTGGTCTGGTTAGCATGGAGCCACTCTATATGAAAGGGTAATGAAATTCAATAATACTGTGAAAAGGGAAAGCTGAAAGGTGAAAAGTGCATGGTGCAAGATGAAGGGGGGAAGCTGAAAGGTGGAAAAAGCGGTGAGAGACGAAGGCTCATCTGTTTCCGGCATAAAAAGTAAAAGGTGAAGGGGCTAAGCCCTTCACCTCTCACCTTTCTCTTTTTAAACGTTCACCCTGTGACGGTATTACCCCTGCACCTTTGACTCTTCACCGTTCACGCCTCTAAGCCTCCAGCCAGGAGAGCTCCGGCAGGGCGAGGTTGAAAGGGACGTTGGTCGCCTGCGGGGTGAACTCGACCAGCGCGTAGCAGTCCGGGCGCTTCAGCAGTTCGGTCACCAGCTTGTGGTTCAGGTCGTGGCCGGACTTGGTCGCCTTGACGTGGCCGATCAGGCGGTGCCCGGCGAGGGCGAGGTCGCCCACCGAGTCGAGGATCTTGTGGCGCACGAACTCGTCCGGGTAGCGCAGCCCTTCCTGGTTCAGGACCCCCTCGTCGCCGATGACGACCGCGTTGTCCAGCGAACCGCCCAGGGCCAGGCCGTGCGCCTTGAGCATTTCCACCTCGGCCAGGAAGCCGAAGGTGCGCGCCGAGGCGATCTCGCCGGCGAAGGTCTGCGGGGTGAAGGTCATCGACCTGGTCTGGCTGCGCACCGCCTGATGCGCGAACTGCATGTCGAAGGAAATCTTATAGTGGCGCGACGGGATGATGGTGATTCTCTTGTCACCCTCGACGACGCTGACCGGCTTCTTGATCACCAGATACTTGCGAGCCTTGCCGCTTCCCTTGGAACCGGCCTTGACGATCCCCTCCACGAAGGCCGCCGCGGAGCCGTCCATGATCGGGACTTCCGGGCCGTTGATGTCGACGTGGGCGTTGTCGATGCCGCAGCCGTAGAGGGCCGCCATCAGGTGCTCGATGGTGGAGACGCTCGCCTCGCCGCGGCTTATGGTGGTGGAGAGCCTGGTATTGGTCACGTTGGCGGCGCACGCTTCGATGGAGACGGCGGGGGAAAGATCGACACGGTGGAACACGATGCCGGTGCCCGGTTCGGCGGGACGCAGCGTCAGTGTGATCAGTTTCCCGGTGTGCAGCCCGATGCCGCTGAATGCCGCTTTGTTGCCCAAGGTTTGTTGAAATATCATGGCGTGCTCCCTGCCCAATTTAGTCAGTATGCGGACTATCAAGCAAGGAGCGGGCCAAAAAACCGGTCGCGCAGCCCTGGAGCAAAAGCGCGCTAGGCCAGGTGGTTAGGCGGCAGGGGCCGCGCGGCGGGCTGCCTCGGCTGTGTGCAATCGGGGGGCGTGTGGTGTAAAAGCAACGGGGTGTGAGGCGTTTTTGCAACACGGGTGGTTGCCGGTGCGGGGGAAATCGGACACCGGCGCGCGCTGCCCGCGTCGTGGCCGGTGTGCCCGCGCCCTGCACCGTTCACGCCTTCAGAGCCGGCCGGAGCGGATGATGGCGACCATCCACCAGAACCCGATGACCCCGGCGCACAGGTAGCCGAAGAAGGCGAAGGCGGGCAGCCCGAGCAAAAGCGGGCCGCGGTTGGTCTGCATGGCGATGGAGGAGCCGATGATGAGCGCCGCTATGATGAGGGAGAGCGAAAGGCGGTTGGCGGAGCGGTCCATCTCCCGGCTGAAGCGGTCCAGTCCACGGTGTTCCAGGTCGATGCGGAACTTGTTCCGGTTGATCTTGTTCAGCACCTCCCGGATCTCGCGCGGCAGATCGCGGGCAAGACCGAGGTAGGCGTCCAGCGCCTCACCCATCTCCCGCACCAGCCGGCCCGGGGAGTGCTTCTCGCGCAGCGCGTCCTCCAGGAAGGGGCGCAGGTGCCCGACCATGTCGAACTGCGGGTCGAGCTCGCGCCCCATTCCTTCCACGATCACCAGCACCTTCACCAGCATGGTGAGGTCCGGGTGCATTTTGATCCGGTGGGTGGAGATCAGGTCGATGAACTCCAGCAGCATGCGCCCCACCTCGATATCCTTGAGAGGAATCTCCAGGTAGCCGTCGATGAAGTCGGCGAGCCCCTTTTTCAGGGAGCGCAGGTTCAGGGTCTCGTTCATTTCCCCGGCGCCGATGATGGTGAAGACCAGCCCGTCCACGTCGCGCTTGATGACGGAGCTGAGCACGTCGGTGAGGTAGCGCTTCAGGCCGGGGTCGAGCCGGCCGACCATGCCGAAGTCGAGCAGGCCGATCACGTTGCCCGGCATGATCAGCACGTTGCCGGGATGCGGGTCGCCGTGGAAAAAACCGTGGTCCAGCACCATCTTCAAAAAGGCGATCGCGCCGCGCCGGGCGATCTCGCGCCGGTCCAGACCGGCTGCGTCGAGCGCCTCCAGGTCGTTCACCTTGATGCCGCGCATGAACTCTATGGTGAGGACCGCCTTGGCGGTCGCTTCCCAGTAGACCCGCGGGAAGTGCAGGGTGGGGTCCCCGGTGAAGTTGTCCCGGATCTTCTCGATGGCGTGCCCCTCCCGGGAGAGGTCCATCTCGCGCCGGATGGTGTAGGCGAACTCGCGCACCACGCCGACCGGGTCGTAGATGTCGCTCCCCGGCATGTGGCGCTCCAGCAGGTACGCCAGGTCCATCAGGATGTCGATGTCGGTCTCCACCGCCTCGGTCACCCCGGGACGGCGCACCTTCACCACGACCTCCTCGCCGCTCGCCAGGCGCGCCCGGTGCACCTGGGCTATGGAGGCCGCGGCGATCGCCTCCGGGTCCAGGAACTGGTAGCGCTCCTCTATGGTGCAGCCCAGCGCCAGCTCGATCTGGGTCCGGATCTCGTGGAACGGAATGGACGGGACGCTGTCCTGCAGGCGGGCGAACTCCAGGATGAAAGGAGCCGGGATGATGTCGGCGCGGGTGGAGAGCAGCTGCCCCAGCTTGATGAAGGTGGGGCCCAGCTCCTCCATGGCGAGCCTCAGCCGCTCCGGCGGCGAGAGGTGGGCCGCCTTCCCGCCGCTTCTGCGCAGCATGCGGCGGGAGAGCGCCACGACCTGGGAGAGGTTCAGGTACTCCAGCAGGTGGCCCAGCCCGTACCCCGCGAGGACCGTGATGATCTGGCGGTAGCGCCGGATGCTCCGGACGTTGCGGTTTAACTGAATGATTCTCAGCATTCAGTCCCCGGCTCCTCGTCCTCCACCTGGAGCGCCTGGAGCGCTTCGAGAGCCCTGACGCGCCGCTCCAGCCGGTCGAACTCCTCGCGCGGCACCATCCCTATCCGCTCCATGACGCGCTTCACCTCGCTCTCCGCCATTTCGGAGGTGCGCTCGCGGCCGGCCCGCGCCAGGTCCTGGATCCGGTCCAGAAAAGCCCTGCCTTCCTCTTCGCTCATCTTGTAGCGCGCCCTGAGTTCCTGCACCATCTCCTCCCCCTTCTTCTGGGTGAGCGACGCGGCGCCGAGAGCGGTGAGTGCTGCCTTTTCCAAGAGTTCCAACATGGTTGCACCTCCTTAACATGACTTGATGAACATCATTACACGGCTAGGCTTAATGTTATCCTTACCGGGCTGCAAAGTCAACGTTGGAGCCCCTTGACATTACAAGGGTTCTCGCCGATACTCCGGAGGACAGCTGGTGGAGTAACGGGGGCTGCAATGACCAAAAGAAAGACAGTCACCATACAGAACGTCGCCCAGATTCTGTCGCAGCGCGGCCTGATCGATGCTGCCCAGCTGCAGCTGCTGGCGGCCCAGGGCGAGGCGCAGACGGCGCGCCTGCAGGGCGCCCAGCAGGCGGGGTACTCGAGGCGCCTGCAGCAGACCCCGGAGAAGGCCTCCCCGGCCGAGGTGATCGCCTCGCTCAACCTGGAGATCCCGGGCTCCGCCGGCAAGCTCTTGACCGAAGACGCCATCACCGAGGTGCTGGCGGCCGCGGTCGGGCTGCCCTACCTGAAGATCAACCCGATGAAGCTCGACCTGGAGCTGGTGACCGCGCACATCTCGCGCCCCTTCGCCCTCAAACACCTGATCGTGCCGGTCGGCTTCTCCGAAGGGGTTGTGACCCTCGCCGTCGCCGACCCCTTCAACGACGAGGTCATCGAGGAGCTGAAGAGCGTCAAGCGCATGGAGTTTCGCCGGGTGCTCGCCTCGCGCAGCGACATCCTGAAGATCCTCAGGGAGTTCTTCGGCTTCCGGGCCTCCGTGCAGGCGGCCGAGAGCGAGGTGGGCAACGCGGTCGACCTGGGGAACCTGGAGCAGTTCGTGCGCCTGAAGCTCGGGCACGAGATCGAGGGGACCGATCGCAACATCATCTCCGCCGTGGAGTTCCTGCTGCAGTACGCCTTCGACCAGCGCGCCAGCGACATCCACATCGAGCCCAAGCGGGAGACCTCGCTGGTGCGCCTGCGGGTGGACGGGGTGCTGCACAACGTGCACGCCGTGCCGCGGCAGCTGCACCCCCCGATCGTCTCCCGGATCAAGATGCTCTCCCGCATGGACCTGGCTGAGAAGAGGCGGCCGCAGGACGGCAGGATTAAGACGAGCCACGGCGGCAAGGAGATCGAGCTGCGCGTCTCGACCCTGCCGGTCGCCTTCGGGGAGAAGGTCGTGATCAGGATCTTCGACCCCGACGTGCTGATGCAGGACCTGGATCAGATCGGGTTCTACCCGCGCGAGTTCCAGCTGTACAGCTCCTTCATACGCAGGCCCAACGGGATCATCCTGGTTACCGGGCCGACCGGCAGCGGCAAGACGACGACGCTCTACTCCTCGCTGCGTGCCCTCTCCTCGCCGGAGGTGAACATCGTCACCGTCGAGGACCCGATCGAGATGGTCATGGAGGAGTTCAACCAGGTCGGCGTGCAGAGCGCCATCGGGGTGACCTTCGACAAGGTGCTGCGCAACATCCTGCGTCAGGACCCGGACATCATCATGATCGGCGAGATCCGGGACCGGGAGACCGCCGAGAACGCGGTGCAGGCGGCGCTTACCGGGCACCTGGTGCTCTCGACCCTGCACACCAACGACGCCCCTTCCTCCATAACCCGGCTGGTGGACCTGGGAGTGCCGCCCTTCCTGATCACCTCAACCGTGATCGGCATCATCGCGCAGCGGCTTATGAGAAAGATCTGCCCGGCCTGCAAACGGGAGCGCGATCTTTCGCGGGACGAACTGGAGTACCTGGCCCTCAAGAAGGCGGCGCGGGTCAGCTACGGCGCGGGGTGCGGGGAGTGCCGCGGGACCGGCTACCGGGGCCGGACCGGGATCATGGAAGTCCTCGAAGTGAACGAGGCGATGAAGGGTGCCGTCACGGAGCGGCTCGACCTGGCCAACCTGCAGGCGGTCGCCAGGCGCGACGGCATGGTCACCCTGAGGGAGCTCGCGATCAAGAAGATGCTGCAGGGCATCACGACCTACGAAGAGGTGATTGCGGTCACCGGTTAGGGGTCTGAACGGAGGGGACATGGCAACGAACCCGGAGCTCAAAACCGAGGCGGCGATCTTTGCCGGCGGCTGTTTTTGGTGCATGGAGCCCGTCTTCGATGCGCTGCCCGGGGTCTCTGACGTCATCCCCGGCTACATCGGCGGCTCAACCCGGGACCCCAGCTACCAGGAGGTCTGCGCGGGCGAGAGCGGGCACCTCGAAGCGGTGCGCATCAGCTTCGATCCCGCCCGGATAAGTTACCGGGAGCTGCTGGCGGTCTTTTGGCACAACATCGACCCGACCACCAGGAACCGCCAATTCTGCGACTTCGGCAGCCAGTACCAAAGCGCCATCTTTTACCTGGACGAGGAGCAAAGGAGCGCCGCCCAGGAGTCCAAGCGTCAGTTGGAGCAATCGAAGCCGTTCGACCGGCCCGTCGTGACAGAACTCCGTCCTGCCGGCCGGTTCTATCCCGCCGAGGAGTACCATCATAAGTACTATCGGAAGAACCCGCTCAATTACCAGCAGTACTACGAGTCGTGCGGCCGCCGGGGCCGGCTTAAGGAACTCTGGGCCAAGACGGTCGCTCAGAGTCACTGAGCGTGACCGTGCTTATTGGTGGCCTGTCTCTCCCTTCGATGATGCAAATTCTGCCGTGCCTCGTGACAGTGTCCCTTTACCTTTAGTCAAGGGGGACCAGGTGCGATTGTAACAGTCCCCGTCTCCGCTTTGCAAACCAGGCAGTATCCAGCAGCAAACCCCTTCTGAACCCGAACCCGCCTTCGAAGATACCTTTCTCTCCGACCTGCCGCTTTACATTTGCCTCAGTCAATTTACAATTCAATTGCATGATCCAATGATTGGTTGGTGGAAAACATGATAAATCCCCTGCAAAGACTCGGTGCCAGTACCCTTGGTACGCTGGCTGCCATGGGGAGGATGCTTAACTTCATCCTCTACGCAATCTACGCCTGCTTCAGGCGGCCGGGCCACCCGCGCCACATCCTGAAGCAGCTCAATTTCATAGGTGCCAGGTCGTGCTTCGTGATCCTGCTGACCGCCGCCTTCACCGGCATGGTGCTCGGGCTGCAGGGCTACTACACGCTGGCCAAGTTCGGCTCGGAGGGGCTGCTCGGCACGGCGGTCGCGCTCTCGCTGATCCGGGAGCTGGGCCCGGTGCTCTCCGCGCTGATGGTGACCGGGCGCGCCGGCTCCGCCATCACGGCCGAGATCGGCATCATGCGCATCACGGAGCAGATCGACGCGTTGGAGACCATGGCGCTGGAGCCGTTCAAGTACCTGGTCTCGCCGAAGCTGATCGCCTCCATCCTGGCCCTGCCGCTACTCTGCGCCATCTTCGACGTGGTCGGGATCTGGGGCGGCTACCTGATCGGGGTGAAGCTCCTGGGCGTCAATCCGGGGGCGTACTTCGGCGAAATGGAGAAGAGCGTGGAGTGGAAGGATGTCTACTCCGGAATGATCAAGTCGCTCTCCTTCGGAGTCATCATCGCCTGGGTCTGCTGTTACAAGGGGTATTATGCGGAGCACGGGGCGGAGGGGGTGTCCCAGGCGACCACCTCCGCGGTGGTGCTCTCCAGCGTGCTGATCCTGATTTGGGACTACTTCATCACCTCGGTGCTCCTGTGAGATTGCGCCCCGCGAGGTTTTGGAGCAACTGCAAGGCTAATTCTGAGAACACTGGCTGGCGGGGGAATTGATCCGATGATTGTGATGCAAGAGCTGAGTAAATCGTTCGGCCGCCAGCTGGTGCTGGACCGGTTGAACCTGGAAATCCCTTCCGGCCGGATCACCGCCATCATCGGCCCCTCGGGTGAGGGGAAGAGCGTCCTATTAAAGCACATGATTGGCCTGCTGCGCCCGGACTCCGGAAGCGTGAAGGTGGACGGCGAGGAGATCACCACGATGGGAAGGGGTGAGTTGAACCGGGTGCGGGAGAAGTTCGGCATGCTGTTCCAAAACGCGGCACTCTTCGACTCCCTGACCGTCTTCGAGAATGTCGCCTTCCCCCTGCAGGAAAAGACCAGGCTCTCCGATCTCGAGATCGCCGGGCGGGTGGGCGAGGCGCTCTCCCACGTGGGGCTCACCGGTGTGGAGGCAAAATACCCGGACGAGCTCTCGGGCGGCATGAAAAAACGGGTGGGGCTTGCCCGGGCGCTTTTGATGGACCCTCGGATCATCCTGTTCGACGAGCCGACCACCGGGCTTGACCCGGTCATCAGCCGCGCCATTCACCAGATGATCAGGGAGACCCACGAGAAATTCGGCTACACGGCCGTCGTAGTGTCGCACGAGATTCCGGAGATCTTCGACATCTCCGACAGCGTGGCCGTGCTGTACCGGGGCAAGATCATCGAAACCGGGACGCCCAAGGAAATCCAGAGCTCCCTTGATCCCGTGGTACGGCAGTTCATAGACGGCAGCCTGGAAGGTCCCATTCAGCTGGTGTAGGGTGGCGCTCCGGTGCCAGCGCAGCAAATGAAAGGTGAATTCGGAAGGGAACATGAAGAAACTAACTCTCGATACCACAGTCGGCGTCTTTGTTTTGGCAGGCATTCTCTGCCTTTCCTACCTCTCTATTAAACTTGGCAAGGTCGAGCTGCTGGGCGGGGATTATTACCGGGTCGCCGCGGTATTCGATTCGGTCTCCGGGCTCAAGCCAGGGGCCTCCGTGGAGATTGCCGGGGTGGCGGTAGGAAGCGTGGAGAGCATCTCCCTCGACGCGAAACAGCAGGGGAGGGCGCGGGTGAACCTCAAGGTGCTCGGGACGGTGAAACTCCAGGAGGATGTCATCGCTTCGGTGCGAACCAGGGGAATCATCGGGGACAAGTTCATCCTGCTCAAGCCGGGCGGCTCGGACACGCCGATCAGCGCGGGCGGGACTATCAGGGAGACCGAGTCCGCGGTGGACCTCGAGGACCTGCTGAGCAAGTACATTCACGGTCAGGTGGATTGATGCCGACAGGCAGCTGCCTTTGGGGCGAAGGAGGAACAATGGAAAGGTTGTCGCGAATTGTGGAGGGATACCCTGCTTCCCTGGCGTCTGCGGTCCGGAGCAACCTGGGGCGGGGCCTGGCGGCGCTGCTGCTGGGCTTGGCCCTCCTGCTGCTACCCGCGCGGGCGCCTGCCGCCATGCAGGCGCTGAGCCTCAAGGAGTGTGTGTCCCGCGCCCTGGCGCACGCGCCCGAGCTTGGCGAGGCGCAAGCGGACGTCGATCTGGTCGGCGCGAAGTTGGACGAGGCCAAGGGGAACCGGTTCCCTCAGCTAGATTTCCTCGGGCTCACCGGCCCGTCCCCGCGGGCGCGGGGTAACCAGATCTCCTCTCCGGACACCATCAGCAATACCAACGCCCTGGGCTGGTTTGAGCGCGGCGACCTGACCCTGGTCCAGCCGATCTACACCTTCGGAAAGATTTCCCACTCGATGTCTGCCGCCCGGCACGGCATTGAGGTGGAGAAGCTGCGCAAGGAGCAAAAACGTAACGAAATCGCCGTGAAAGTGAAGGAGTACTACTACGGCGTCCTGCTGGCGCGCGATGCCAAGGAGTTGCTGAACGAGGTGCAGGGCGACCTCGGGCGGGCGCACGACAAGGCGAAGAAGCTCCTGGACCAGAATTCCAGCAACGTGGAGGAGGCCGACCTCTACAAGCTGGAAGCCTTCAGCGGAGAGGTTGCCAAACTCCAGGCCGAGGCGGTCAAGGGTGAGACCCTGGCGCTGGCCGCACTCAAGGCGCGCATCGGCATCCCGCCCGAGTCCCCCTTGGAATTAAGCGACGCGCGGCTGCTGCGGGTGGGGGAGCCGATCGGGGAGCTGAACGCGTATCTGGAGCGCGCCAAGGCAAGGCGGCCCGAGTTCAGGCAGGTAAGCGAGGGACTCAAGGCCCGTGAGGAGCTGGTTGCGGCGGCGCGGGCGGCCCACTACCCGGACTTCTTCCTGGGCGGGAACCTCTCGGCGGCCAACGCCTCGAGACGCGACAGGGTGGACAACCCTTGGGTTCCGGACGAGTTCAATCATGTATGGGGTGGCGTGGCGCTCGGCATCAAGTGGAAGCTCGATTTCGGCATCACTTCGGCCAAAGTTTCCCAGGAGCAGGCCCAGTACGACCGGCTGGTCTCCACCAAATCGTATGCCGAGGAAAACATCCCGCTGCAGATCAGGAAGTTCTATGACGAGGGGGTTGAGGCGGCGAGCAGCATGGAGGCGACCCGGGGGGGCTACGAGAGTTCCAAGAAGTGGGCCGTCACGGCGCTGGCAAACTTCGACTTCGGCGTCGGTCCCGCCAAGGAGATCTTCGACTCCCTGCAGCAGTACGCCAAGATGCGCTGGGCTTATTTCCAGTCGATCTACAACTACAACCTGGCCCTGGCCAACCTGAGCTGCGCGGCCGGCGACGAACCGCAGTGAGCTAGCCTGCCGTCCGATGTTAGCTGAGCGGTTTTGCAAATAGAGCGGAAATGGGCGAACACAAGGTTCGCCCCTACGGATACCTTGAGCCGTAGGGGCGAATCTCGTATTCGCCCGCCTTTCGTGCCCCGAGGGAAACAACACCTCCCCCTGGCCAGAGGCTATTACGATTCGGCAAAGCTGACCCCGGTGATCCGGGTATCCCTGGCAATCTTGAAGGTACACGTAAATTCCATCACGGCTCGTCCCTGGTCGTCAAAAAGAGTCGCCTCCCCCTCGATAATCCTGTCGACCCTGGAAACCACCCGAGCCCGGGCGGTCACCACACCTTTTTTCACCGGAAGCAGGAACTTGGTTTCCAGGCGGATCGTCGCGAAATGCGATCCCGCCGGAAGCAGGCTCTTGATGGCCATGACGACCGCGGTGTCGGCGAGGCTCACCAGCGCGCCCCCGTGCATAAGCCCTGCGCCCTGGGCATAGTCGACCAGAAACGGCATGGTCAAGGTCGCCTGCCCCTCGCTTGCCTCCACGATGGTGATATGGAGCAGCCTCTCGAAGGGAGCGGCGCTGATCCACGCTCCCATGCTGAACTGGTGCGGGCCGGTAGATTCTGTCGTCATGGTTATGCTCCCATTCTGGCGAGTTCGATCGGATGCTGCGTATCGGGATGGTTTGCAACAGGCTTTCGGGGGGCGGCGCTGGTGACGCGCGACTGGTGCGGCAATTTAACGGCAGCGTGCCATGGCATAGCTTTTCTCGGGGCTCACCTTGTCGACCAGCACCGTGAAGCCCCCCTCGGGGTTCCGGGCGACCAGCACGCCGTAGTCGGGAAGTCCCGCCGCTGCGGCGATCCGGCTGGCGGCGCTCCAGACCTCGTCAAGCTTGTGCACACAGGTCGTCGGGACCGCGCCGAAGCGCTGCCGGGCATCCCCTTGCAGCCGGATAATGTGCACGTGGAGCTGGTCCTGGTCGCGCATCCCGGCGGGGTTAACCACGAGCGCGACAGTTGAATCGTCGCCCACCCTGTCGCAGGCGACTGCCCAGGCGAAACTCCAGATGCCGTCCGGACGGCGCGGGTCTTCGACGCCGGTGACCCGTGCGCGCGGCAGCACGAGCCCGTGCACGAAATCTTCCGGGCAGTCGCACATCTTGCGGTCGCGCAGGGCAACGTAGTCGGCGTTCTGCGCCCAGACTTGCAACGTGTCCTGGCAGCGCTTTCCGGAGGCACAGGGTGTCTCGACGAGCGGTGCAGGGCAGGTGGCGCAGTAATTGGCAAGGCCCGGGTCGAGGCAGCTGCCGATGATATTCCAGAGCACGTCCCGGGAACCCGCGGCATTGGCCGGCACTGCGCAGCATGCTGCAAGGAGGACCAGTGCGGCAAAAAGCAGCGACCGGATGCCTCGGCGCTCAAACAATTTCATGTGGCTCCCAGGTGCCGTGGTCTTCTTTGCGGCAAAGTGCTCAGCGCCGGTTCTCTTCGCCTTTCACCAGTCATAACTCGTGATGTCGGGATTCACCCGGTACGAACCACAAAGTCCAGGACCATTCAGGCCTGCACGACGTCGATTATGGGAGGAACTTGGTGTCCACGTTGGAAACCACGACGATGCCGGATTCGGTGACCCGGTAGCCACGGCGCCTGTCCTCGTCGTGGTCATAGCCGATCTCCGCGCCGTCCGGAATCGAGATGTTCTTGTCGATGATCGCCCTTCTGATCTTGGCGCTTCTACCGATGGTGACGTTCTCAAAGAGGATGGAGTCCTCGACGAGGCTGTAACTGTTCACCTTGCAGCGCGGTCCCAGTATGGATCTCTTGACCGTCCCGCCGCTGGTGACGCACCCTGCGCAGACATAGGAGTCGATATTCAGGCCGCGGCGCTCATCCTCGTCGAAGATGGTCTTTGCCGGCGGCAGATTGCCCTGGTTGGTCAAGATGGGCCACTTGTAGTTGTACAGGTTGAGCTGGGGCGAGACATGGATCAGATCCATGTTGGCCTCGTAATATGACTCTATGGTCCCCACGTCCTTCCAGTACCCTTTCTCTTCCGCTCTCATGCCGGGGATCAGGTTGTCATTGAAGTTGTAGGCGAACACCTTGTCGCGGTTTGCCAGCATCATCGGAATGACGTGCTTGCCGAAGTCGAGGTCCTCGTGCAGTTTCTTCCCTTCCTGCAGCACCTCGATCAGCTTTTTGGTGGAGAAGATGTAGTTCCCCATGGAGGCGAAACAGGTGTCCCTGCCGGGGATGGTTTGCGGATTGGCGGGCTTTTCCGCGAAGGCGGTGACCCGGTAGTCATCGTCCACCGAGAACACGCCGAAGCGTTTGGCTTCCTCAGCCGGCACTTCGAGGGCGGCCAGGGTGAGGTCGGCCCGGTTTCTGCGGTGGTAGTCGATCATCTGGCTGATGTCCATCTTGTAGATGTGGTCGCCGCCGAAGATCGCCACGTAATCGGCGTCGGAGGACTCCACGAACCTCAGGTACTGCAGGATCGCGTCGGCGGTCCCTTTGAACCACTCCTCGCTCTCGCTGTTTGTCTCAGGAGATATGGCGACATAGAACTCGCCCAGGCCGGTCCATTTGCCCCATGACTCACGGATGTGCTTATTCAGGGAGTAGGCACGATATTGTGTCAGGATATAGACCTTCTTGATGCCCGAATTGAACAAATTGCTCAGGACAAAGTCGATGATCTTGTATTTCCCGCCAAACATGACGCTGGGCTTCGCCCTTCTGATTGTGAGCGGACTGAGGCGCTCACCCTTGCCTCCGGCCAGAACCATGGCGATGGTGTTTCTTCCGACATTGCTCATAGAATACATACGCTGCCTCCTTCTTGGAATGAAATGGTCAGAAACTTATGCATTGCAATGTTGCTTTGGTTCTACCCGCTGTACAAAGGAGACGGAAGGGCTTGAGTTAGTGCGGCCTTACAACAACTAATACCACCGGTAACCGTCACCGGCAAGACATATCATGTTTAAGCGCCAATGTTTTCTGCTCCCCGCCGGGGCCTGCCGCAGTCCTGCCACTGCAGACCCGAGTCCCGCATCCCCGGGGACGCTCCCGCGCTTTCTCCCGCGTTGCCGGGCGGCGGCGCTACGTGGCCGGCAACCGTCCCGGCTACGGCTTCCCGTGCTGGTGCATGTCCGTGGACTTCTCATAGACGACGTCCAGCTTCAGTTGCTGGCCCTGCCGCTGTACCTGAAGGGTGCTGCGGTCGCCGACCTTCTTCTGCTTCATCGCGTAGATCAGGTCGAAACTGTCCGCCAGCTTCTCACCGTCCAGCACGAGCAGCAGGTCCCCTTCCTTCACCCCGGCGCGCTCGGCATTGGAGCCGGGCACGACGCCGCTCACCAGCAGGCCGCTGCCGTCCTTGGCCGGCTCGAACGCGACACCGAGCAGGACCCCGGTTTTCGGGAGTTCCTCGTAGGGCAGGAAGTTCAGGAAGTCGAAGGCCACCATGGGGTAGTCCGGCAGCTCGACGTCCATCAGCTCCTTCTGCCTTTCGGGTGAAAGCTCGATCTCGTTGCCGCCGATCAGCTGGTAGGAGACCGGGATGCGGCGAAACACGCGGCGCGGTATGCCGTAGCCGTGGCTGATATGGTTCGCGCCGGCCACCACCAGCAGATGACGGTCCTTTCCTGCTGGGCTCGCCAGAAAGCGGGCCGCGGACTCAGCCATGGTCTCGTCCCACAGCGTCTGACCGCGCTGGAAACCCTCCAGCACCATCTTGCCGTGGCTGTGGCCCGCGAAGATCCCCTCGATCATGCCGCGCTGATAAGGATCGGTCAGGTCCAGCTCCGGGACCTGAGCCTTCTGCTCGGCGCTCAGCTCTTCCAGCGGCTTGGCCGTCACCGCCTGCACCAGGCTCTTCTCGGCGTTCAGGCCGATGACCGGGATATGCTTGTCGCGGGCGAAAATCAGCAGGTCCCGATAGAGTGCGAAGTCCATTTTCCAGGTGTCGAACCAGCGCGATTCCTTGAGGAAGGCCTTCTCGTCCAGTTTGCCCGCGACCCAGTTGTCGAGCGCCGGCTGCTGGGAACGGGTGAACATCTCCATGCCCAGAGCCACCTGGCCGGGGTGGCGTGCCTCGAGCCCCTGGAGCATCTGCAGTTCCAGGCGGTGCGAAGCAGGGTTGTCGTGTGTCTCGCCCACGTAGACCACCCGCGAGTCACTGGCGACGGACTGCATCTGGGCGAGGCTCACCAGCGTTCCGGTCGGCAGATGCACGATGTCGCCGATCTTGGGCGCAGACTTGAGCGGATAGGGGTTCTGGGGATCACCCATCAGTTGTTTTCCCGCGGGGCTGCACCCCGTAAGGACAAGAAGCGAGAGTGCAGTTATCACATGCAGAGGGGAAAATACACATTTCATGATGTCTCCAAGCCGGGGTGGTTGCGTTAAGCCATCGCTGTTATACAAGTAGTGGCTATCAATGCGCCGTTCAAATGGGCAAAAAGCTGCCAGTATATAATTCAAATGCAGCAAAAAATGGTTTCATCTGGTCCAAGCTGTATGTGTCGAAACTATTGCACGATATACCAGCTTTCTATGCCCTTTTGCGGGACTGTTTTCAGAAGCCCGACAATGCATCGGCAACCTCTTGCCTTCAGCGTATCCTTACAGAACCGAGAGCAAAAAAAGTAATCGAATGTACTATCATTGTCAAGGCCTTTGCCGGAGACTTGACATGACCCAAGAGAGGAGCCGGGGAGACTTTCCCCACTCAGAAAAAGCGTGAATTGACTTGCAATAACGCTATGTTGTGTGAGTTGCTTAATTTTAAACAGGTGGTATGCTGTTAACCAATGCAGGTTTTGACGCATGCAGACAAAATATATCATACACTTTCATGAAAATAAACTACAAATTTGTGGGCGATTCGACCTGTCTAGCGGTGGTCCGGGCACTCGACCCCATGGATGCCGTAAAAATGGAGGACTCCTATGAAATCACTCGTGGCGGCTGCTTTTTTACTCTGTTCCCTCGCGATCGGCCTTCCGACTCAGGCCTCCGCCTCGGTGACCGACGAGGTGAAGCGGGTTGTTGACGAGGTGGTGCGCATCGTTTCGAACCCCGAACTGAATAAGCCCCAGAAGGAGGCGCAGCGCCGGCAGATGCTGAGAACCACCATCAGCCGGATTTTCGACTTTGCCGAAATGGCCCAGCGCTCCCTGGCGACCCATTGGAAGGAGCGCACGCCGGAGGAGCGCAAGGAGTTCGTCTCCCTTTTCGAGACGCTTTTGGAAAACTCCTACTCGGGCAAGATCGAGGGTTACCACAATGAAAAGATCGTCTATCTGGGAGAGTCGGTCGATGGCGGCCATGCGGAGGTGAGGTCCAAGGTCATAGCGCCCAAGGGGGACGAGTATTCCCTTGATTACCGGCTGCTGAGCAAGGGCGGCAAATGGGTGGTCTACGACGTGGTCATCGAGGGGGTGAGCCTGGTATCCGACTATCGCGGTCAATTCAACCGGATCATCAACAACCAGGGCTATCCCGAACTGCTGAAGAAGCTGCGCGCCAAGAGCGAGGAGATCAAGGCGCCCTAAAATGAATGACAGGGGGAGCTTGATGGTTGTATGGGGCCGTTAAACCTGAGTTTGACGGCCTTTTTATGTTGACAACATGCTACCCCGCCAATAGAATCCATTGTTCAATACATACTGGAGGTTTGCGTCAATGGGAAAGCTTTTTAAAGTAGCGGTACTGCCGGGAGACGGCATTGGGCCGGAAGTTATGGCAGAAGCACTGAGGGTGCTGGATGCGGTAGAGACGAGCTACGATGTGACTTTCGAGCGGACCCTGGCAAACGTAGGCGGGGCCGGGATCGACCTTGAGGGGCGCGCCCTTCCCGAGACCACCGTGAATATATGCAAGAGTTCGGACGCCATCCTTTTCGGCTCGGTAGGCGGACCGAAGTGGGAGACGCTCCCCCCGGACGAGCAGCCCGAGCGCGGTGCGCTGCTCCCCTTGCGCAAGATCTTCGGCCTTTACGCCAACCTGCGCCCGGCCATCATCTTCCCGTCGCTCACCTCCGCTTCCTCGCTGAAGGAAGAGGTGATCGCCGGCGGCTTCGATATCCTGGTGATCCGCGAGCTCACCGGCGGCATCTACTTCTCGCAGCCCAAGGGGATCGACGGCGCCGGGCGTGACCGGGTCGGCGTCGACACCATGCGCTACAGCGTGCCGGAAATCGAGCGCATCACCCATGTCGCTTTCCTGGCCGCCCGCAAGCGCGGCAAGAAGGTCTGCTCCATCGACAAGGCGAACGTGCTCTCCACCTCCGTGCTCTGGCGCGAGATCGTGACGACCATCGCCAAGGAATATCCGGACGTCGAGCTCTCCCACATGTACGTGGACAACGCCGCCATGCAGCTGGTAAAATGGCCCAAGCAGTTCGACGTCATCCTGTGCGAGAACATGTTCGGCGACATCCTCTCCGATGAGGCCGCCATGCTGACCGGTTCGCTCGGCATGCTCCCCTCCGCCTCGCTTGCCGAAGGGACCTTCGGGATGTACGAGCCCTCCGGCGGCTCCGCGCCCGACATCGCAGGCCAGGGGATCGCCAACCCGATTGCCCAGATCCTTTCCGCCGGCATGATGCTGCGCTACTCCTTCGGGATGATCGCGGCGGCCGACGCCATCGACAACGCGGTTTCCAAGGTGCTGGAGCAGGGGTACCGCACCCGGGACATCTACATGGAAAAGGCCGGCGAGAAGCTGGTGAACACAAAGGAAATCGGCGACGCGATCATCGCCAACCTGGGGTGAATCAGACAGAACAATACGAGGTTGCCAATCATGGGACTGCCAGCCGAGAAAATAATAGCAGAAGCACTGGAATTACCACGCGAGGTGCGGGCTCTTGTCGCTGAGCGCCTGATCGAAAGCCTTGAATTCGAAGAGCCCCTGGAACTCTCAGACGAATGGCGTGAAGAGATCCGCAGGCGATGTAAAGAAATCGATGACGGGACTGTGGAACTACTCGACGGCGACGAGGTTTTTGCTCGGCTGTACGCATCAATAAAGTGAGAAAACTCACTTTTCTGCCTTCGGCGGAATCTGAGGTCGCTGCTGCGGCTGAATTCTACAATTCACAGCAGGCGCACCTTGGTAATAGATTTATTTCTGCTATACAGGATGGAGCAGGAAGAGTAAGGGTCGATCCCTATCTTTACCCGGTCGTTGACGGAGAAGTAAGGCGCTGCCTAATTCGTACATTTCCGTTCTGCATTTTGTATAAAGTCGCAAAGCGAAAAGTGGTGGTCGTTGCTGTCATGCATTTGCACAGAAAACCGGGATATTGGAAAGAATGAGTTTTGCTCAGGATTTAAATACATAGAAAAGAGGACGTACCTATGAAAGTCGGACTTGTCGGTTGGCGTGGCATGGTAGGCTCGGTTCTTCTCCAGCGCATGCAGGAAGAGAACGATTTTGCGGGCATCGAACCTGTATTCTTCACCACCTCGCAGGCGGGGCAGCCTGCGCCCATGAACGCCGGGACTCTGAAGGACGCTTCGGACATCTCCGAGCTCAAGAAGCTGGACGTGATCATCACCTGCCAGGGCGGCGACTACACCAAGGCGATCCGCCCGGAACTCGCCAAGGCCGGCTGGAAGGGGTACTGGATCGACGCGGCCAGCACGCTGCGCATGGAAAAAGATGCCGTCATCATCCTCGATCCGGTGAACCGCAACGTCATCGACAAGGCACTGAAGGACGGAATCAAGGACTACATCGGCGGCAACTGCACGGTGAGCCTCATGCTGATGGCCCTGGGCGGCCTGTTCCGCGCCGGTGTGGTGGAGTGGATCTCCTCCATGACCTATCAGGCGGCCTCCGGCGCCGGCGCTCCCAACATGCGCGAGCTGCTGTGTCAGATGGGCGTGCTTCACGGCTCGGTCTGCGATCACCTGAAGGATCCCTCCTCGGCGATCCTGCACATCGACCGCACCGTTACCGACACGCTGCGTAGCGGCATCCTGCCGACCAAGGAGTTCGGGTTTGCGCTGGCAGGCAACGTGCTCCCCTGGATCGACCGCGAAGTAGAGGACGGGCAGAGCCGCGAGGAGTGGAAGGGGTTTGCCGAGACCAACAAGATCCTCGGCACCACGACACCGATCCCGGTCGACGGTCTGTGCGTGCGTGTCGGCGCCATGCGCTGCCACAGCCAGGCGCTGACCATCAGATTGAACAAGGACGTGCCGATCGCCGAAATCGAAGAGATGATCAAGAACGACAACCAGTGGGTAAAGCTGGTTCCCAATAACAAGGCTGACACCCTGTCGCAGTTGACCCCCGCTGCGGTATCCGGCTCCCTTACCGTGCCGATCGGCCGTCTGCGCAAGATGAAGATGGGGCCGCAGTACCTCTCCGCCTTCACCTGCGGCGATCAGCTCCTGTGGGGGGCGGCCGAGCCGCTGCGCCGCATGCTGCAGATCCTCAAAGAGCGTTAAACTCAAGGGTGATCGGTCCCATCGGTCCTATCCGGCCGATCCGTCAGATTGGCCAAAAAGCAGCATTAAGCGGAGCGCGCCCCCAGCGCAGCATTGGGGGCGCGCTCCCGTTTTTGTCTGGCACGCGCACAATTTGTGAGCCCGTCCAGGCGGTATACCAGAGGAGAAGCAAAAAATGAGCAAGCTTTGGAACATAGCTGTTGTTGGTGCGACCGGAGCGGTCGGCGCCCAGATGATCGAATGTCTGGAGGAACGCAATTTCCCGGTCGGCAAAATCAAGTTCCTGGCGAGCGGTCGCAGCGCCGGTCAGGCCCTCGAATTCAACGGCAAGCCGGTTCTTGTTGAGGAGCTGACCCACGATTCCTTCGAGGGGATCGACATCGCGCTCTTTTCAGCCGGAGGCGCGCGCTCGGAAGAGTTCTGCCCCGCGGCCGCCAAGGCGGGAGCCGTCTGCATCGACAACTCCAGCGCCTGGCGCATGGACAAAGACGTCCCGCTGGTGGTCCCCGAGGTGAATCCGGAGGCGATAGCCGGCTACAGCAAGAAGGGGATCATCGCCAACCCGAACTGCTCCACCATACAGATGGTGGTAGCGCTGAAACCCCTGCACGACTTCGCCGGCATCAAGCGGATCGTCGTCTCCACCTACCAGGCGGTTTCCGGCACCGGGAAGAAGGCGATCGACGAGCTTCGGGTGCAGACCGGCGAGCTGCTGAACGGCCGCCCCATCAAGACCGAGGTCTATCCGCACCGCATCGCCTTCAACTGCCTGCCGCAGATCGATTCCTTCTGCGACAACGGTTACACGAAGGAAGAGATGAAGATGGTGAACGAGACCGCCAAGATCATGGGCGCCGGCATCAAGACGACCGCCACCTGCGTGCGGGTGCCGGTCTTTTACGGGCACTCCGAGTCGATCAACATCGAGACTGAACGAAAGCTCACCGTCGCCAAGGCGCGCGAGATTTTAGAGGATGCGCCCGGCGTGGAGCTTTCCGACAACCCGGCCAACGCAGATTACCCCATGGCGATCAACGCGGCGGGGGAGGACCTGGTGATGGTCGGCCGTATCCGCGAGGACGACTCCGTCAAGAACGGGCTCAACCTCTGGGTGGTTGCGGACAACATCCGCAAGGGTGCCGCGACCAACGCCGTGCAGATCGCGGAAATCCTGATCGAGAAGTACCTGAAGTAGGGACACCTTTCTAATGCATGATGTCGAAAGTATTATTCTCCCCCTCCCTTGACGGGAGTGGGGCGGGGGGAGGGTGAAGCTGCTACGGAGTTGTACATGGCGCATACCCCCTCACCCCGGCCCTCCCCCGCAGGGGGGGAGGGAGGTCTGGACCCACTTACAAAGCAGGTTTCTTATGCGCAACATCAAGCTGATCATAGAATACGACGGTACCGCCTACTCCGGCTGGCAGGTGCAGCCCAACGGCATCACCATCCAGGAAGTCATGGAAGGGGCGCTTTTGCGCATGCTGGGCGAGCCGACGAAGCTCCGCTCCTCGGGGCGTACCGACGCCGGGGTGCATGCCCGCGGCATGGTCGCCTGCTTCAACACGAAGAAGGGGCTGCCGCTGCGCGCCTTTCGCGAGGGGCTTAACACCATGCTGCCGGCCGACATCGCGGTGCGCGAGGCCTGCGAGGTGCCGCTGCCCTTCAACCCGCGCGCCGACGCCAAGGCGAAGCACTACCGTTACACCCTTTTGCTGGACAAGCACCGCTCGCCGCTGGCGCGCCACATCGCCTGGCGTCTGGGCGGCGCGCTCGACCTTGATGCGATGCGCGCCGCCTGCGCGCTCTTCGTGGGAGAGCACGACTTCGCCGCCTTTCGCGCCTCCAACTGCGCCGCCAAGACGACGGTCCGCAATATCTACTCGCTGGAGCTGGTTCAGGACGGCCCCTGGGTCCACCTGGACGTGAACGGCAGCGGCTTTTTGAAGAATATGGTGCGGGTCATCGCTGGCACCCTGGTGGAAGTCGGCCAGGGGAGAAGGGCGCCGCAGGACGTGGCAAAGCTGCTCCTGGAAGGGGATCGCCAGGTTTCCGGGATGACTGCGCCGCCCCACGGGCTCTGCCTGATGCAGGTTTTTTACGAGCCCGAACTTTTGCCGTGAGTTTTTGTCTTGACATGCCGCTGAAAATAGATTAAATTTTCACCTTTCTGTAAGTCCAAGTGCCAATTCCAGATAGTTGTGAGGTTTCGATGAAGACGACGCAAGTTGCTAAAAAAGAAGATGTGACCAGGGATTGGTATCTGGTCGATGTGGATAGTAAGGTGCTCGGCCGTGTTGCAACGCAGATTGCCAACGTGCTGCGCGGCAAAAATAAGCCGACCTTCACTCCCAGTGTTGACACTGGTGACTTCGTCGTTGTCGTTAACGCCGCGAAGATTGCTCTTACCGGTAAGAAGATGGCAGACAAGACCTACTACTCGCACTCCGGTTATGTCGGCGGCCTGAAAGAGATCTCTGCTGGCAAGCTCATCGACAAGAAGCCTGAAGATCTGATCAAGAAGGCAGTCAAGGGCATGCTTCCCAAGAACAAGCTGGCCCGCCACATGCTGAAGAAGCTGAAGATCTATGCAGGCGAGGCACATCCGCACGCCGCTCAGCAGCCGAAGAATCTGAACATATAATTCGTTCATCAGGAGATATAAAATGGCAGCAGTAAGCTTTTACGCAACAGGCAAAAGGAAATCGTCCATCGCGCGCGTCTGGCTCAAAGCCGGCACCGGTGAGATCATCGTCAATACCAAGACGCTCCAGAACTACTTCGGCAGGGAAACCTCCAAGATGGTCGTCATGCAGCCCCTGGAACTGACTGAGAATGTCGGCAAGTTCGACATCTTCTGCACCGTTAAGGGCGGCGGCGATTCCGGTCAGGCCGGCGCGATCAAGCACGGCATCACCAAGGCGCTGCTTGCCATCGACGCAGACCTCCGTGGCACGCTGAAGAAAGCAGGGTTCATCACCCGCGATTCGCGTATCAAGGAAAGAAAGAAATACGGCAAGAAAGCTGCACGCGCCAGCTTCCAGTTCTCCAAGCGTTAATCCGCTTTCTGGACGATTGCTGCTCCGGCATGACAAAGGGGGAATCCGCAAGGGTTCCCTCTTTTGCTGTTTGTTTTGCGAATGTGCTGCCGCTTGACGCTTCATTCTGGTGGGGAGTATCTAGGTACTTCTTGGGCTTGGTGGCGCTTCGACTCCGCTCAGCGACCGGACCCCCGTCGTTCCCTGAGCGGAGTCGAAGGGGACACGCTCAAGGAAGCATTTGCAGTATCGAGTACCGCAAGCGTAAGATAGAAGATTGCTGAAGATTTGATTCTGTTCCGTATTAAGGGAGGCGTTCATGTTAAAGGTTGCCATTGTCGGAGCCAGCGGTTACACCGGTGTCGAATTGCTGCGGATACTGCATTCCCACCCCGAGGTCGCCGTTACCTGCGTCACTTCAGAGCAGAGCGCGGGACGCCCGGTAAGCGATGTTTTCCCGACGCTGCGCGGGCGTATCGACATCCTGCTGGAAAACCTCGAGCCGGTCGGCATCTCCGAGAAGGTGGATGTCGTCTTCACCGCCTTGCCGCACAAGGCCGCCATGGAAGTCGTGCCCACCTTCCTCAAGATGGGCAAAAACATCGTGGACCTCTCCGCCGATTACCGTCTGCGTGACGCAGATGTGTACGGCCGCTGGTACGAGAAGCACATGAACCCTGAGCTGCTGCAGACTGCGGTCTACGGCATTCCCGAACTGCGCCGCGACCTGATACGCGAGGCGTCTCTGGTGGCGAACCCCGGCTGCTACCCGACCAGCGTCATCCTCGGCATGGCGCCTCTTTTGAGCGGGAAGCTGGTTGATCCTAAATCCATCATCGTCGATGCCAAATCCGGCGTCTCGGGCGCCGGGCGCGGGGCGAAGGTGGAAGGGCTCTACTGCGAGGTCAACGAGGGTTTCCGGGCTTATGGGGTCGGCGGGACGCACCGCCACATCCCGGAGATCGAGCAGGAGCTCTCCCTGCTGGCCGGAACCGAGCTGGCGATCTCCTTTACCCCGCACCTGGTCCCGATGGATCGCGGCATTCTCTCCACTATCTACTCGAACCCGCTTGAGAAGTTCACTGCAGCCCAGCTGGTCGCGCTGTACCAGGAGTTCTATGATGGCGAGCCCTTCGTCCGGGTGCTCCCCGAAGGGTGCTTCCCGTCCACCGCCCACGTGAGGGGTTCCAATTTCTGCGACATCGGGATCACCGTGGACCAGAGAACCGGCAGGGTGATCGTGGTCTCCGCTATCGACAACCTGGTGAAAGGCGCTTCCGGGCAGGCGGTGCAAAACATGAATCTCATGTGCGGCCTGCCGGAAACGCTCGGCCTCGATTTTCTCCCGATTTTCCCGTAACGGTTATCAGACCGATCGGTCCGATCCGACCGATCGGTCTGATAAGGCAGCTATGAAAAAAGCAAGTCCCAAGAAAGCAACTGCCCCCAAGTTTCTCCCCACCACCCTCGCTGAAGCCAAAGCGCGCGGCTGGAGCGAGCTTGATGTTATCTTTGTGAGCGGCGACGCCTACGTGGACCACCCGGCCTTTGGCGTGCCCCTGCTGGCGCGCCTGCTCGAATCCGTTGGGCTCAAGGTCGGCATCATCGCCCAGCCCGACTGGCGCAGCAAGGACTCTTTCATGGCTCTGGGTCGGCCACGCCTCTTTTTTGCCGTGGCCGCCGGCGCCATGGACTCCATGGTGGCCCACTACACCCCGGCGCGCAAGCTGCGCCGCGACGACGCCTACACACCGGGTAACAAACATGGCGCCCGCCCCAACCGCGCCACTATCATCTATACCTCCAGGTTGAAGGAGGCCTACCGTGACGTCCCGGTCGTGATTGGCGGCATCGAGGCCAGTCTCAGGCGTTTCGCCCATTACGACTTCTGGGAGGACAAGGTGCGCCGCTCGGCGCTGCTCGACGCCAAGGCCGACCTGCTGGTGTACGGCATGGGGGAGAGTCCCCTGCTGGAACTAGTGGCGAGACTCGCGGCTGGCGAGCCCTTCTCCGCAATCAAAAATATCCGCGGCACCGCCTATGCCGCCTCCGCGCTTCCGGAAGAGACCCCTGGCGGGCAAATGGAGTTGCCGAGCTTCGAGCAAGTCTCAGCCGACCGCGCCGCCTACTCCGAATCGTTCCGGCTGTTAAGCGGTGAGCAAAACCCCGGCTGCGCCAAGGTCGTGGTGCAGCGTCACGCAACGCGCTACCTGGTTTGCAATCCGCCGGCCGAGCCGCTTTCACAAAAGGCCTTGGACGCGATCTATGCTCTTCCCTTTGTCAAGGCGCCGCACCCAAGTTACAGTGAGACGATCCCGGCTTACGAACAGATCCGCGGTTCCATCACGACGCACCGCGGCTGCTTCGGAGGGTGCGCCTTCTGCGCCATCACCCATCACCAGGGTAAGACCATCCAGTCGAGGAGCGAAGAGAGCGTGCTGCGGGAGTTGGAGAAACTGGTGGAACTCCCCTGGTTCCGCGGTTCGGTGAGCGACCTTGGCGGGCCTACTGCCAATATGTTCGGCTTATCCTGCGGCGATTCTGCCGCCGGTGCCGTCTGCCGCCGTGGCAGCTGCCTCTACCCCAAGCCCTGCCGCAACCTGGTCACCGACGACGCCGCCAGTTCCCGGCTCCTCGCCAACGCTCGCAAGGTCTCCGGGGTGAAACATATCGCTGTCTCTTCGGGAGTGCGCTACGACCTCCTGGAGCGCCAGCCCCGCTACCTGCGCGAATTGGTCGAGCACCATGTCGGGGGACTCCTCAAGGTCGCCCCCGAGCACCTGACCGACCGCGTGACGGCGGTCATGCGCAAGCCCGGGCGCGCCTCGTTCGAGCGCTTCAGGGACGCCTTCCTGAGGGAGAGCTCCCGCCTTGGCAAGAAGCAGCACATCGTCCCTTATTTCATCTCGGGACACCCCGGCTGCACGCTCTCGGACATGGTGGACCTAGCGCTGCTTCTCAAACAGTGGGGCATGCAGGTGGAGCAGGTGCAGGACTTCACCCCGACGCCGGGGACGCTGGCGACCTGCATCTACCATACGGGGATCGACCCCTTCACCGGAGAGGCCGTGTACGTGGCGAAGTCGGACCGGGAGAAGGGACTACAGAAGTCGCTTCTGCTCTACCACATTGCCGACGAGCGCAAGAACTGCCTGCTGGCTCTCAAGGAATGCGGACGCGAGGCCGCGGCGGCCGAACTGTTCGGTGCGAATTTCCGGCGCTAAGGAGGCGCCGGGGCTCGCTCGCTTGTGGTAATTCGCGATTTGCGGTATTCTAATGACTTGCGTGTAGCAGCTGTCCCGGTATACTACTTCTTTGCGGTTTCCGCTGGCCTCGACGCCGCCTGCTGGACACGGACGCAGGGAAATATTTTTCATTGGAACGAAAAAGATGTTGACTTGAAAACCGTTTTGCTTTAGAAAAGGGATTCGCTTCTGCTATGCAGGATTCAGCGCGAAACGGAGCGGATGATGATTAGGCTGGCGTAGCTCAATTGGTAGAGCAGCTGACTTGTAATCAGCAGGTTGCGGGTTCGAGTCCCATCGTCAGCTCCAGTTGAAAAAAAGTAGTATCTTCGTCTGGAGGGATTCCCGAGCGGCCAAAGGGAACAGACTGTAAATCTGTCGTCATCGACTTCGGAGGTTCGAATCCTCCTCCCTCCACCATACGATCTGCAGATGATATGGGCGTCAGCTCAACCCAGGAGATCTAAAAGATCGCCAGTACTGGGAAGCCGGGGGCACGTTGATTCAAAAAACTTCGCTACACGCTGTTAATTGGCGGGAATAGCTCAGTTGGCTAGAGCGTCAGCCTTCCAAGCTGAGGGTCGCGGGTTCGAGTCCCGTTTCCCGCTCCAATAACGCATACGCCCACATAGCTCAGTAGGTAGAGCACTTCCTTGGTAAGGAAGAGGTCACCGGTTCGAATCCGGTTGTGGGCTCCATTCTTCAAAAACTAGCATTCACATACAACGTTGTCGTTCTACCAGGGAGGATTCCTAATGGCAAAAGCGAAATTTGAAAGAAACAAAACTCACGTGAACGTCGGGACCATCGGCCACGTCGACCACGGCAAAACCACCCTGACCGCTGCTATCACCAAGGTTCTTGCTGGCAAGGGACAGGCGATATACAAGGCATTCGACCAGATCGACAACGCCCCGGAAGAGCGCGAGCGCGGCATCACGATCGCCACCGCCCACGTCGAGTACGAGACGGACAAGCGCCACTACGCGCACGTCGACTGCCCGGGCCACGCCGACTACATCAAGAACATGATCACCGGAGCGGCGCAGATGGACGGCGCGATCCTGGTGGTTTCCGCCGCTGACGGCCCGATGCCCCAGACCCGCGAGCACATCCTGCTGGCACGTCAGGTCGGCGTTCCCTACATCGTCGTGTTCCTGAACAAGGCCGACATGGTGGACGACGAGGAGCTCATGGAGCTGGTCGAGATGGAAGTGCGCGAGCTGCTTTCCTCCTACGATTTCCCCGGCGACGATATCCCGATCATCAAGGGTTCCGCTTTGAAGGCTCTGGAAGGCGAAAAGGGGCCGTTGGGCGAAGACTGCATCTTCGCGCTGATGGACGCTGTTGACTCCTACATCCCTGATCCGGTCCGCGCCATCGACAAGCCGTTCCTGATGCCTGTCGAGGACGTCTTCTCGATCTCCGGCCGCGGCACCGTCGCAACCGGCCGCGTCGAGAGGGGCATTGTCAAGGTTGGCGAGGAAGTTGAAATCGTCGGCATGAAGGCAACCGCCAAGACGACCGTAACCGGCGTCGAAATGTTCCGCAAACTGCTCGACGAAGGCCGTGCAGGCGACAACATCGGGGCTCTCTTGCGCGGCGTGAAGCGTGAGGACATCGAGCGCGGCCAGGTTCTGGCCAAGCCCGGCTCCATCACCCCGCACACCCAGTTCAAGGCCGAAGCCTACATCCTCTCCAAAGAGGAAGGCGGACGTCACACCCCGTTCTTCAACGGCTACCGCCCGCAGTTCTACTTCAGAACGACGGACGTTACCGGCATCGTGGACCTGGAGCCCGGCACCGAGATGGTTATGCCCGGCGACAACGTCTCCGTTACCGTTAACCTGATCACCCCGATCGCCATGGACGAAGGTCTGCGCTTCGCAATCCGCGAAGGCGGCCGTACCGTCGGCGCAGGTGTTGTCGCTTCGATCATCAAGTAACAACCGCCGGGCTGGGTTGGCTGCAGAATTTTGAAAAGACGGTAAAATCGTCGAGCAGTTGAGTAGCACCAGTTGACTAGCTAACGGTTTTGCCGACTCAACGGATAAAAAGGACAGAGACATGGCGAGAGACATCATTACCCTGGGCTGCACCGAGTGCAAGCAGCGTAACTATACCACGACGAAAAACAAGAAGACCACTCCCCAGAAGCTGGAGTTCAGCAAGTACTGCCGTTTCTGCCGCAAGCATACTCCTCACAAGGAAACGAAATAGTTTGACGCTTTGGGGTTCCACGGTTTCGTGGAACCCCCGCCGCAGGCCAGTAGCTCTAACGGCTAGAGCACCGGTCTCCAAAACCGGGTGTTGTAGGTTCGAATCCTACCTGGCCTGCCAATTTTATTTCAATCTTTCGTCTTAAGTGGGGTGTGTCAAGTGCTCGCAAAAACCAAGAATTTTTTTGAGGAAGTGCAGGCGGAGCTTGCCAAGGTGACCTGGCCGACCCGCAAGGAGACCATTTCAACCGCCCAGGTAGTCGTTGTCATTATCATTCTCATCTCTTTTTATCTTGGCGCCTGCGACGTGGTCCTTGCAAAGCTCATCAGGTCGATACTCCGCTAGAGGACTGACAAATGGCACATAAATGGTACGGCGTACACACCTACTCCGGTTTCGAGAACAAGGTGCGGCTCTCGCTTGCAGAGCGCATCAAGCAACTCGAAATGGAGGAGTTCTTCGGCGAGATCCTGATCCCGTGCGAAACCGTCGTCGAACTGAAAAAAGGTGAGAAGAAGACTTCCTCACGCAAATTTTTCCCCGGCTACATCCTGGTCAACATGGAACTCAACGACGACAGCTGGCATGTGGTCAAAGAGACCGCCAAGGTGACCGGTTTCGTCGGAGGCAACAACCCGTTTCCGATCCCGGACGACGAGGTGGCGAAGATCACCAAGAGAATGGAGGAGGGCGCCGAGAAGCCCCGCCCCAAGGTGCTCTTCGAAGTGGGCGAGACGGTACGCGTTATCGACGGCCCCTTCCTCAACTTCTCCGGCGTGGTCGAGGACGTGAAGCCCGACAAAGGGAAGCTGCGGGTCATGGTCAGCATCTTCGGACGCGCGACCCCGGTGGAACTGGAATTCATGCAGGTAGAGAAGCAGTAGGGGCGACCCGCTGTTACCGATAAGTTTAGCAGTCTCAGGAAAGTTCAAAGGAGTAGGAAAATGGCCAAAAAGATAACCGGATATATCAAGCTGCAGGTACCCGCAGGGAAGGCTAATCCTTCTCCTCCGATCGGTCCCGCGCTCGGTCAGCACGGCGTTAACATCATGGAGTTTTGCAAGGCGTTCAACGCGAAGACCGCTGGCGACGAAGTCGGAACGGTAACCCCGGTTGTCATCACCGTGTTCGCCGACCGCTCCTTCACTTTCATCACCAAGACCCCGCCGGCACCGACCCTGATCCTGAAGGCGCTCGGCATCACGAGCGGCTCCGCGGTCCCCAACAAGACCAAGGTCGGCAAGCTGACCAAGGAGCAGGTGCGCGAAATCGCCACCAAGAAAATGCCTGACCTCAATGCTGCAAGCATCGAGGCGGCCATGAAGACCATCGAGGGTACCGCGCGCAGCATGGGCGTCGAGATAGCTTAAGTTAAAGAGAGGGTTAATAGAAATGGCAACGACAAAAAAGCTTAAAGAAGCTGCCGCAAAGGTAGATAGAACCAAAAGCTATCCCCTCACCGACGGCCTCGAGCTGGTGAAAAGCGCCGCATTCGCGAAGTTCGACGAGACCGTCGACGTCGTCGTGAAGCTGGGCGTGGATCCCCGCCACGCGGACCAGATGGTGCGCGGCGCGGTAGTGCTCCCCAACGGCCTGGGCAAGGACGTACGTGTTCTCGTTTTCGCCAAGGGCGAGAAGGAGAGGGAGGCTCGCGAAGCCGGTGCCGATTTCGTCGGCGCAGACGACCTGGTCGCCAAGATCCAGGGCGGCTGGTTCGAGTTCGATACCGCCATCGCAACCCCGGACATGATGGGCGTGGTCGGCAAGATCGGCAAGCTCCTCGGACCCCGCGGCCTGATGCCGAACCCGAAAGTCGGTACCGTTACCTTCGACCTGGCCCGCGCAGTCAAGGAGTCCAAGTCCGGTAAGGTCGAGTTCCGCGTCGAGAAGGCTGGCATCGTGCACGCTCCGGTCGGCAAGGTCTCCTTCACCGCCGAGACGCTGCGCCAGAACATTGTAGCACTGGTCGAGGCGCTCCAGAAAGCGAAGCCTTCGGCAGCCAAGGGAACCTACATGAAGAAGGTCTGCGTATCTTCCACCATGGGCCCCGGCGTAACCATCGATCTGGCGGAAATCGCCGCGATCTTGAAATAAAGCTTCAAAAGCCAAAGTCAAAGACAGTAGGCGGACCCGCTGCGCAGGTGGCAGAGGGGACTTAATCACCGAAACCCGGTGGCCAACCGAGACTTGCAGTCGTTGTCGGAGATGGAAATTTTCCGCAACTTCCTGACTTTGGCGGGGTTCCGTACCCGTATACCAAAAGAAAGGAGGAAGGCGCTTGAACAAAGAAAACAAACAAACACTTGTTGCCGAGATGCACGACAAGCTCCTGAGGGCCCAAGCGATCTTTGCCGCAGATTTCCGCGGCATGAGCGTGGGACAGGCCACTACACTCAGGAACGAGCTTCGCAAAGCGAACGTCGAGTACAAGGTAGTCAAGAACACGCTGCTTGAGATCGCGTCCAAGGGCACCGACAAGGAAGGTCTGAACCCCTTCTACAAAGGTCCCACCGCGATCGCCCTCAGTTACGACGATCCCGTCGCTGCTGCAAAGGTACTGTCAAAGTTCAGCAAGGACGCGACGGTACCCTTCAAGCTGAAAGCTGGCGTGCTCACCGGCAAGACCATCGACGTTGCCGACATCCAGGCCCTGGCTGACCTGCCGAGCCGCGAAGTCCTGTTGGCCCGCATGCTGGGCAGCATGATGGCACCGACGACCAACTTCGTCCGCGTGCTGGCTGCTGTACCGGGCGGTTTCGTGCGCGCTCTGGATCAGATCCGGGCGCAAAAAGAAGGCAACTGAATTCCATCTCAACTCGACTCAACTATCTAACATATTCTCTGGAGGAATAAGAAATGGCTATCACCAAGGAAGAAGTAATCAGCTTCATCGAAAACATGTCCGTTCTGGAACTTGCTAACCTGGTTAAGGAACTGGAAGAGAAGTTCGGCGTCTCCGCAGCAGCTCCTGCTGCCGCTGCTGCTGCCGGCCCGGCTGTTGCTGTTGAAGCTGCTGAAGAGCAGACCGAATTCGACGTCATCCTGAAGTCCTGCGGCGCCAACAAGATCGCAGTCATCAAGGTTGTCCGCGCTCTGACCAGCCTGGGCCTCAAGGAAGCTAAGGACCTGGTCGACGGCGCACCGCAGCCGGTCAAGACCGCTGTTGCCAAGGCTGAAGCAGAAGAAGCCAAGAAGCAGCTGGTTGAAGCAGGCGCAGAAGTTGACGTTAAATAAGTAATAAAGCTCTGATCTTTATACAAGCCAAGGTCGCTCTTTGCGGCCTTGGCTGTTCTATTTTAGTTTGAGGCCGCTTCACCCACCTGCGCCGCCCGCACTTTGAGCAGGAATTTCCAAGGGGGTGAAGGTCTTCCAAGGCGTTCACCAAAGGAGAAGATATGGCTTATTCAATCGCGAATAACCCTCTGTTGCGTAAAAACTTCGCCAAGATTCACAAGATCATCGATATACCGAACCTCATCGACATCCAAAAGAATTCCTATAAGAGATTCCTCCAACTCGACACTCCTGTAGATGCACGCAAAAACTCCGGCCTCGAGGCCGTATTCAGAAGCGTGTTCCCTATTAAAGACTTCAGCGACACCGCTTCCCTCGAGTACGTTTCCTACTCGCTGGGCGCGCCGAAGTACGACGTGGAAGAGTGCCACCAGCGCGGGATGACCTTTGCGGCCCCGATGAAGGTGAAGGTGAGGCTGGTAGTCTGGGATGTGACGAAGGACCCCGGTACCCGATCGATCCGTGACATCAAGGAGCAGGAGGTCTATTTCGGCGAAATTCCGCTCATGACCGACAACGGGACCTTTATCATCAACGGTACCGAGCGCGTTATCGTGAGTCAGCTGCACCGCTCCCCGGGCGTGTTCTACGATCACGACAAAGGAAAGACCCACTCCAGCGGCAAGGTGCTCTACTCTGCTCGTGTCATCCCGTACCGCGGTTCCTGGCTTGACTTTGAATTTGACCATAAAGACATCCTTTATGTTCGCATAGATAGACGGCGCAAAATGCCGGCGACGGTTCTTTTGAAGGGCCTGGGCTACTCCAACGACGCGCTCATCAACTACTTCTACAAGTCCGAAGAGATCCGGATTTCCGAGCAGGGGATGACCAAGCTTGCCGACCCGGAGCTCTTGACCAACCAGAAGGCAGTCGTAGACATCGTGAACCCGGCGACCGGCGAGGTCATCCTCAAGTCGAACCGCAAGTTCACCAAGGCCGCCATCAGGAAGATGGCCGAGCACGGCATCAAGGAAATCCCGATCACCGAAGAAGAGGTGGTGGGCAAGGTCGCTTCGCACGACATCTACGATCCCGCTACCGGCGAGATCCTGGCCGAGTGCAACGAGGAGCTGACCCTGGCGAAGATCGAAGAGATCGCGCAGAAGGGGATCACGGTCTTCCACGTGCTCTTTATCGACAACCTGCACGTCACCTCGAGCCTTCGGGATACCATCCTGATCGACAAGATCGGTTCCACCGACGAGGCGCTCATCGAGATCTACCGTCGCCTGCGTCCGGGCGATCCGCCGACCCTGAAGAGCGCTCTGGTGCTCTTCGACAACCTGTTCTTCAACGCCGAGCGCTACGACCTTTCCGCCGTGGGCCGTCTCAAGTTGAACTACAAGCTGGGCGTCGACGTGCCGCTGGACTGCATGACGCTCACCCGCGAGGACGTTCTCGAAGTGGTGCGCTACCTGATCGAGCTCAAGAACGGCAAGGGCAACATCGACGACATCGACCACCTCGGCAACCGCCGGGTGCGCGCCGTCGGCGAGCTGCTGGAGAACCAGTACCGCATCGGCCTGGTCAGGATGGAGCGCGCCATCAAGGAGCGCATGAGCCTGCAGGAAGTCGAAAACCTGATGCCGCACGACCTGATCAACTCCAAGCCGGTCTCGGCCGTCGTCAAGGAGTTCTTCGGTTCTTCGCAGCTCTCGCAGTTCATGGACCAGACCAACCCGCTCTCCGAGGTCACGCACAAGCGTCGTCTTTCGGCTCTCGGACCTGGGGGCCTTACCCGCGAGCGCGCCGGCTTCGAAGTGCGCGACGTACATCCGACTCACTACGGCCGCGTCTGCCCGATTGAGACCCCGGAAGGCCCGAACATCGGTCTGATCGCCTCGCTTTCCACCTACGCCCGGATCAACGATCACGGCTTCGTGGAGACTCCTTACCGGGTCGTCAAGGAAGGACGCGTCACCGACGAGGTCCGTTTCTTCTCGGCTCTTGAGGAAGAAGGTCACGCCATCGCGCAGGCCAACGCGGAAATGGATGAAACCGGTCGCTTCTCGTCCGATTACATCTCTGCCAGGAAGAGCGGCGAGTTCGTCCTGGTGGGTCGCGACGAGCTGGAGCTGATGGACGTGGCTCCCATGCAGCTTGTTTCCGTCGCTGCTTCGCTGATTCCGTTCCTGGAAAACGACGACGCAAACCGCGCACTCATGGGCTCCAACATGCAGCGCCAGGCAGTTCCCTTGCTGCGCGCCGACTCCCCGCTGGTGGGAACCGGCATGGAGCGGGTCGTGGCTCGCGACTCCGGGGTTTCCTCGGTAGCGCGCCATAACGGCGTGGTCGAATCGGTCGATGCCTCGCGCATCGTCATCAAGATCGACGAGGACCAGTACGATGCAACCGGCACCGGCGTCGACATCTACAACCTGATCAAGTTCGCCCGTTCCAACCAGAACACCTGCATCAACCAGCGCCCGGTCGTCAAGGTCGGCGACCACGTGAAGGCCGCGGACATCATCGCCGACGGTCCTTCCACGGACATGGGCGAGCTGGCACTGGGACAGAACGTGCTGGTCGCCTTCATGCCCTGGGGCGGCTACAACTACGAGGACTCCATCCTCATCTCGGAGCGCCTGGTCAAGGACGACCGCTACACCTCGATCCACATCGAGGAGTTCGAGGCCGTCGCCCGCGACACCAAGCTTGGGAAAGAAGAGATCACCTCCGACATCCCGAACCTGGGCGAAGAGACCCTGAAGGATCTCGACGAGTCCGGCATCATCAGGATCGGCGCGGAAGTCCGCCCCGGCGACATCCTGGTCGGCAAGATCACCCCCAAGGGCGAGACCCAGCTCTCTCCCGAGGAAAAACTGCTGCGCGCCATCTTCGGCGAGAAGGCAGGCGACGTGAGGGATACCTCGCTGCGCGTGCCGCCGGGCGTGGAAGGGACTGTCATCGGTGCCAAGATCTTCTCGCGTAAGGGAGCCGACAAGGACGCCCGTACCGAGATCATCGAGAAGGCCGAAGAGCAGCGTCTGAGAAAGGACGAGCAGGACGAGATCCGGATCATCCGGGACTCGGCAATCGGCAAGCTGAAAAGGCTCCTGGTCGGCCGCACCGCTGCGGTTAAGATCGAGGGGAGCGACGGCCGCGTGCTGATTGCCAAGGGCGCGGCTATCACGGAGGAGATGCTGAAATCCTTCTCCATGGACCGTTGGGACGAAATCTCCATCGCCGACGACGACACTGTCGACGAGAAGGTCGCCCAGACCCTGTCAACGTTGAATCAGCAGATCGACATCATCAAGTACGTCTTCGATGACAAGGTTCAGAAGCTGCGCCGCGGCGACGACCTGCCCCCGGGCGTCATCAAGATGGTTAAGGTATACATCGCAATCAAGCGTAAACTGCAGGTCGGCGACAAGATGGCCGGTCGTCACGGCAACAAGGGTGTTGTTTCCAGGATTCTCCCGGAAGAAGACATGCCCTACATGGAAGACGGCCGCCCCGTCGAGATCGTGCTGAACCCGCTGGGCGTTCCTTCCCGTATGAACGTGGGGCAGATTCTCGAGATCCACCTTGGTTGGGCAGCCCGCGGTATCGGCTGGAAGGTCGAGGAATTCCTCGCCAAGAACACCCCGCATAACGAGGTGAAGACCTTCCTCAAGGGTGTTTACGACAACCCCGACATGTCGCGCTTCCTCGACTCGTTGGAGAGCGAGGAGCTCATCAACGTGGCCAAGCGTCTCAAGCGCGGCATCCCGATGGCCTCACCGGTCTTCGAGGGCGCGAGCGAAGAGTCGATCCAGGGGATGTTGCAGCATGCGGGCTTTGCCACCACCGGCCAGGTAACACTTTTCGACGGCAAGAGCGGCGATCGTTTCATGTGCAAGGTCACGGTCGGCATCATGTACATCCTGAAGCTGCACCACTTGGTCGACGACAAGATCCACGCCAGGAGTATCGGACCCTACTCCCTGGTCACCCAGCAGCCGCTGGGCGGCAAGGCACAGTTCGGTGGACAGAGACTCGGGGAGATGGAGGTCTGGGCCATGGAAGCCTACGGCGCCGCATACGCGCTGCAGGAGTTCCTCACCGTCAAGTCGGACGACGTGGCGGGCAGGACCCGGATGTACGAGGCGATCGTCAAAGGGAAGCACACCCTCGAGCCGGGTCTCCCGGAATCGTTCAACGTTTTGATCAAGGAACTTCAGTCCCTCGGTCTCGACGTGGAACTGCTCGAAGGCGGCGAAGAGGAATAGGCAAAAAACAGGGACTAGGGGCTGGGGGCTAGGGACTAGGGGAAACCTTGGACCGAACCCGCCGCCCCTGGTGCCAGTCTTTCCTCCATCTAAACATATACGGAATCAGTCACTCCTACCTACAAGGAGGAAATATTTTGGAAGATATCTTTAATTTTTTCGATAAGCCGAAGGATCCGCTGCACTTCTCCTCCATCAAGATCTCCATCTCTTCTCCGGAGAAAATCCGCGAGAGGTCGTTTGGTGAGGTGAAGAAGCCTGAAACCATCAACTACCGTACCTTCAAGCCGGAGCGCGATGGTCTGTTCTGCGCCAAGATCTTTGGACCGACCAAGGACTATGAGTGCAACTGCGGCAAGTACAAGAGGATGAAGCACCGCGGTATCGTCTGCGAGAAGTGCGGCGTCGAAGTTATCCCCTCCAAGGTGCGCCGCGAGCGTCTGGGTCACATCGACCTCGCTACTCCGGTTGCCCACATCTGGTTTCTGAAGTCGCTCCCTTCCAGGATCGGCAACCTGATGGATATCACGCTTAAGGACCTGGAGAAGGTACTCTACTTCGAGGCCTACGTGGTCACCGACCCGAAGAACACCGGGTACCCTTTCGGCCAGGTCTTCACCGAGGACCAGTACCAGAAGGCCCTCGAAGAGCACAACTTCGGCTTCGAGGCCGGCATGGGCGCCGCCGCCATCCGACTCTGCCTGCAGTCCATGGACCTGGACTCCCTCTCCGAGACCCTCAGGGTCGAGATGCAGGAGGCTACCAGCGAGGCTAAAAGGAAGAAGACCGCCAAGCGCCTGAAGGTCATCGAGGCTTTCAAAAACTCCGGCAACAAGCCCGAGTGGATGATCCTCGAGTGCATTCCGGTACTCCCCCCCGAGCTGCGCCCCCTGGTGCCGCTGGACGGCGGACGCTTCGCGACCAGCGACCTGAACGACCTGTATCGCCGCGTCATCAACAGAAACAACCGCTTGAAGCGTCTCATGGAACTGCAGGCTCCCGAGGTCATTATCCGCAACGAAAAGCGGATGCTGCAGGAAGCGGTTGACGCACTCTTTGACAACGGCCGTCGCGGCCGCGCTATCGCAGGCCCCAACAAGCGTCCGCTCAAGTCGCTCTCCGACATGCTGAAAGGCAAAAGCGGCCGTTTCCGCCAGAACTTGCTCGGTAAGCGCGTCGACTACTCCGGCCGTTCGGTTATCGTCGTCGGCCCGGAACTGCGCCTGCACCAGTGCGGTCTGCCGAAGAAAATGGCTCTGGAACTCTTCAAGCCGTTCATCTACAACAAGCTCGAAGAGCGTGGTTTCGTCACCACCATCAAGAGCGCCAAGAAGATGGTGGAAAAAGAGAAGCCGGAGGTCTGGGACGTTCTTGAGGAGGTCATCAAGGAGCACCCGGTCATGCTGAACCGCGCTCCGACCCTGCACCGACTCGGCATCCAGGCTTTCGAGCCGGTGCTGATCGAAGGAAAGGCTATCCAGCTCCACCCGCTGGTCTGTACCGCGTTCAACGCCGACTTCGACGGTGACCAGATGGCCGTTCACTTGCCGCTCTCCGTCGAGAGCCAGGTGGAGACCCGGGTGCTCATGATGAGTACCAACAACATCCTGTCTCCGGCACACGGCAAGCCGATCATCGTGCCTTCGCAGGATATGGTTCTCGGTATCTACTACATGACGCGCGACAAGTACTTTGCCCTGGGCGAAGGGAAGATCTTCTCCTCCCCCGACGAGGTACGTATCGCCATGGACGCGGGTGAAGTCCATCTGCAGGCGCGCATCAAGGTGAGACTCAAGAACCTTGAGGCCGACGAGGCCCCGGCAATCGTGGAAACCACCACCGGCCGCGTGCTGCTGCGCGACATCCTGCCGGACCAGGTTCCCTTCTCGACCATCAACAAGGTCATGACCAAGAAGGAGCTTTCCAACCTGGTCGACGTTTGCTACCGTCTGGCCGGCAACAAAGAGACGGTTATCCTCGCCGACAAGCTGAAGTCGATCGGTTTCAGCTACGCGGCGAAGGCCGGTATCTCCATATCCATCAACGACATGGTCATTCCCGAGGGCAAAGGCGCCATCATCGGGCGTGCCACCGAAGAGGTCCAGGAGATCCAGAACCAGTACACCGAGGGTCTCATCACCGACGGCGAGCGCTACAACAAGGTCATCGACATCTGGGCGAAATCCACCGAGGAAATTGCCAAGGAAATGCTCGACAACCTGTCGCGTGACACCATCGTAGGTCCCGACGGAAGCGAAGTGAAGGTTTCCTCCTTCAACGCCATCCACATGATGGCCGACTCCGGTTCCCGAGGTTCCGCACAGCAGATCCGCCAGCTGGCCGGTATGCGTGGATTGATGGCCAAGCCTTCCGGCGAGATCATCGAAACGCCCATCACCGCGAACTTCCGCGAAGGTCTGACCGTTTTGCAGTACTTCATCTCGACCCACGGCGCACGTAAGGGTCTGGCGGATACCGCGCTCAAGACGGCAAACTCCGGTTACCTCACCCGCCGTCTGGTGGACGTGGCACAGGACGCCATCATCACCGAGAAGGACTGCGGCACCATCGACGGCCTGACGGTCTCCTCCCTCACCGAGGGCGGCGAGATCATCGAGCACATCGGCGACCGTATCCTGGGCCGTGTGGCCCTGGACGACATCCTCGACCCGGTCACCGGCGACGTGCTGGTTCCGGCCAACGAGGAGATCGACGAGACCCTGGTGGCACGCATCGAGGCCGCCGGCCTCGAGAAGGTCAAGATCCGCTCGGTGCTCACCTGTGAGAGCCGCCGCGGCATCTGCGCCAAGTGCTACGGCCGCGACCTGGCACGCGGCCACCTGGTGAACCGCGGCGAGGCGGTCGGCGTCATCGCCGCCCAGTCCATCGGCGAGCCGGGCACCCAGCTCACCATGCGTACCTTCCACATCGGTGGTACCGCATCGCGTCGTGCTGAGCAGACCTCTCTGGAGTCGAGGAACGAGGGTCGCGCCAAGTTCATCAACATCAACTACGTCACCAACTCCGAAGGGCATCACATCGTCATGAACCGTAACGGTGAACTGGCGGTGATCGACGAGACGGGGCGCGAGCGCGAGAAGTACTCGGTCGTCTACGGCGCCAAGATCAAGGTAAGCCCGGACGAGAAGATCGTGGCAGGGCAGGTCATGGCTGAATGGGACCCTTACACCATGCCGATCCTGACCGAAATCTCCGGCAAGCTGAAGTTCGGGGATATCATCGAAGGTGTCACCATGGAGGAGCAGGTCGACGAAGTTACCGGCCTCTCCAGAAAGGTTATCATCGAGTCGCGCGACGCCGACAAGCGCCCGCGCATCACCATCAAGGACGAGAGCGGCAAGACCGCCAAGATCGGGGAGAGCCTGCTGGCTCGCTACTATCTGCCGGTCGGCTCCAACATCAACGTGATCGAGGACACCGTCGTGAAGGCAGGCGACGTCATCGCCAAGATCCCGCGCGAAACCACCAAGACCAAGGACATCACCGGTGGTCTGCCGCGTGTCGCCGAGCTGTTCGAGGCGAGAAAGCCGAAGGACTTCGCGGTCATCACCGAGATCGACGGCGTGGTCGCCTTCGGCAAGGACGCCAAGGGCAAGCGCAAGGTCATCGTCACGCCGGAACTGGGCGAGCCCAAAGAGTACCTGATACCCAAGGGCAAGCACATCAGCGTGCACGAGGGTGACCATGTACGCGCCGGCGAGGCGCTGATGGACGGTTCCTCCAACCCGCACGACATTCTGCGCGTCTTGGGGCAGAAGGAGCTTGCCAAGTACCTGGTCGACGAGGTGCAGGAAGTGTATCGTCTCCAGGGCGTCAAGATCAACGACAAGCATATCGAGACCATCGTGCGTCAGATGCTGCGTCGCGTCAGGGTCAAAGAGGTGGGTGACACTACCTTGCTGATCGATGACCAGATCGAGCGCTACGTCTTCGAGGAAGAGAACGAGAGGGCAATGGAGAAGGGCGGGCGTCCGGCGACTGCAGAGAGTCTGCTGCTGGGCATCACCAAGGCTTCGCTCTCCACCGAATCATTTATTTCGGCGGCATCGTTCCAGGAGACGACAAAAGTCTTGACACAGGCATCAATTGAAGGTAAGGTCGACAGTCTTCGTGGTCTCAAAGAGAACGTGATCATGGGGCGCCTGATCCCGGCGGGTACGGGATTGGCTCTTTACCGCAACCTGCGCATGGTAGCTGAGGAGCCAGTAATCATTCCGGAACCTGTCATCCCGGAAGATGAAGTCATCTACGACGAAGAAGCATAGCCGGAAGTCTCGGCCGCAACATACAACCTGGTGCAGGATTTACCGTTACTCTGCACTCTGCCTCCCTTGCAAAGGGGAGGGTCGCAACTGAAGCCGGGCGGGATGGGTTTTCCCCATCCCGCCTGACCACCTCCTGACAGGGGTGGACGTAAGTTGTGATAGCTTTCCCGATGTCAGGGAGGTGAAGGGGTGGGCCCTCAAGGGGCGACAGAGCAGCGGTTGTTTTGTGCCTTCATAAAAAATAAATTCATGCAGTCTTAAATAATTCTTGACAAATGCCGCCGCGTTTTGTTATCTTCGTCGCTTCCGCAGGGAGTTTCCTGGTCTGGAAGTACCGTACGAGAGGGTTTGTATGCCAACTATTAATCAGCTTATTCGTCATGGTCGGGAGTCTAAAGGTGAGAAATCCACCGCTCCGGCACTCAGGAGCTGCCCGCAGAAAAGGGGCGTTTGCACCAGGGTTTACACCACAACTCCGAAGAAACCGAACTCCGCGCTCCGCAAGGTCGCCAGGGTACGGCTCACCAACGGCGTCGAGGTAACCTCCTACATCCCGGGCGTTGGTCACAACCTCCAGGAGCACTCCGTCGTCCTCATCAGGGGCGGCAGGGTTAAAGACCTTCCGGGTGTGCGTTATCACATCGTCCGCGGTACGCTCGACTCCGTCGGCGTCAAGGGTCGCATGAAGAGTCGTTCCAAGTACGGTGCCAAAAGACCCAAGTAAACGATTAAAGTGAGAGGTTTTCCATGCCTAGAAGAAGAGAAGTAGCTAAAAGAGTAATTCTTCCGGACCCCAAGTACGGTGACCGGGTTGTTGCAAAGCTGATCAATATAATCATGCTGGACGGCAAGAAGAGCACGGCCGAGAAAGCGCTGTACGGCGCACTCGAGATCGCTGCCGCCAAGGCCTCCGAAGAGCCCGTCAAGGTTCTCAAGAAGTGCCTGGACAACATCAAGCCGATGCTGGAAGTCAAGTCGCGCAGGGTTGGCGGTTCGACCTACCAGGTTCCCGTTGAAGTACGCCCCGAGCGTCGCGTTTCTCTGGCGATGCGCTGGCTGGTGAAGTACTCCAACTCCAGGAGCGAGAAGACGGTGACCGACAAGCTCGCCGGCGAGATCCTGGACGCTTACAACAACCGCGGTTCCGCGGTCAAGAAGCGTGAGGACACCCACAAGATGGCAGAAGCCAACAGGGCTTTTGCTCACTACCGCTGGTAAGTATTCCAGGGTAGTCTTTACCAAGGCTTCATTGCAACTCGGAGGTTCCAGAAGTGGCACGTCAGGTTTCGTTGGAAATGACCCGTAATATCGGGATAATGGCTCATATAGATGCAGGGAAGACCACCACCACAGAGCGTATTCTTTACTACACTGGTGTTTCCCACAAGATCGGTGAGGTGCATGATGGCACCGCAACCATGGACTGGATGGAGCAGGAGCAGGAGCGTGGTATCACCATCACCTCCGCGGCAACCACCTGTCACTGGAAGGATCACCGCATCAACATCATCGACACCCCGGGCCACGTTGACTTCACCATCGAAGTCGAGCGCTCCCTGCGCGTGCTCGACGGCGCAGTGGCAGTGTTCTGCTCGGTAGGTGGCGTTGAGCCCCAGTCCGAAACGGTATGGCGTCAGGCCGACAAGTACCACGTGCCGCGTCTTGCCTTTGTTAATAAGATGGACCGCGTCGGCGCCGACTTCTTCCGCGGCGTGGCCATGATCAAGGATCGCCTCAAAGCGAACCCGGTTCCGATCCAGATTCCGATCGGCTCCGAGGAGAACTTCAAGGGCGTAGTCGACCTGGTAGAAATGGTCGGCATCGTCTGGAACGACGAGTCCATGGGTGCCCTGTACGACGTCATCGAAATCCCGGAAGAACTCAAGGAGCAGGCGCAGGAATACCGCGACGCCATGATCGAAGAGATCTCCAGCCACGACGACGCGCTGATGGACAAGTACCTGAGCGGCGAAGCGCTGACCAAGGAAGAGATCAAGAACGCCATCAGGCAGTGCACGCTTGATATCAAGATCTGCCCGGTCATCTGCGGCTCCTCCTTCAAGAATAAGGGCGTGCAGAACCTGCTCGACGCGGTTCTCGATTACATGCCGGCCCCGACTGACATCCCTGCAATCCAGGGGATCGACGCCAACACCGAGCTGCCGATCGAGCGCCACGCGGACGACTCCGAACCGTTCTCGGCCCTGGCATTCAAGATCATGACCGACCCGTTCGTGGGCCAGCTCTGCTTCTTCCGCGTCTACTCGGGCATCCTGAACGCCGGATCCTACGTGTATAACTCCACCAAGGGGAAGCGCGAAAGAATCGGCCGTATTCTGAAGATGCACGCCAACAAGCGTGAAGAGATCAAGGAAGTCTACGCCGGCGACATCGCTGCCGCCGTCGGCCTCAAGTACACCACGACCGGCGACACGCTTTGCCTCGAAGACCAGGCGGTTATCCTGGAGTCGATCGAGTTCCCCGAACCGGTTATCTCCATCGCCATCGAGCCGAAGACCAAGGCTGACCAGGAAAAACTGGGCATCTCGCTTTCCAAGCTGGCGAGCGAGGACCCCTCCTTCCGGGTCAAGACCGACGAAGAGACCGGCCAGACCATCATCTCCGGGATGGGCGAGCTCCACCTCGAGATCATCGTGGACCGTCTGTTCCGCGAGTTCAAGGTTGACGCCAACGTCGGCAAGCCGCAGGTCGCTTACCGCGAGACCATCTCCAAGAAGGTCAAGGCGGAAGGCAAGTTCGTTCGTCAGTCCGGCGGACGCGGTCAGTTCGGCCACGTCTGGCTCGAGATCGAGCCGCAGGAGCCTGGCAAGGGTTATGAATTCGTCGACGCCATCAAGGGCGGCGTGGTTCCCCGTGAATACATCCCGGCGGTTGACAAGGGGATCAAGGAAGCGCTCGATTCTGGCGTCCTCGCCGGTTATCCGGTAGTCGACATCAAGGTCACCCTGATCGACGGTTCCTACCACGAGGTTGACTCCTCCGAAATGGCGTTTAAAATTGCCGGATCGATGGGCTTCAAGGAAGGGTGCCAGAAGGCGGCGCCGGTTATCCTCGAACCGATCATGTCCGTAGAAGTAGTGGTGCCTGAGGATTACATGGGCGACGTCATCGGCGACCTCAACTCCCGCCGCGGCCGCATCATGGGTATGGAAGGGCGCTCGGGTGCGCAGGTGGTTACCGCGATGGTTCCGCTGGCGCAGATGTTCGGGTACTCAACGGACCTTCGCTCCGCAACCCAGGGGCGCGCAACCTACTCCATGACCTTTGACCACTATGAGCAGGTGCCGAAGTCGGTGGCTGAGGAAATAGTTGCAAAGGTTAAAGGCTAACGCAAAGGTTTAAAGCTAATATTTAATCCCTATCGAGGAGGATTCCGAAATGGCAAAAGCTAAATTTGAAAGAAACAAAACTCACGTGAACGTCGGGACCATCGGTCACGTCGACCACGGTAAAACCACCCTGACCGCTGCTATCACCAAGGTGCTGGCAGGCAAAGGCCAGGCGGTATACAAGGCGTTCGACCAGATCGACAACGCCCCGGAAGAGCGCGAGCGCGGCATCACCATCGCTACCGCCCACGTGGAATACGAGACCGACAAGCGCCACTACGCGCACGTCGACTGCCCGGGCCACGCCGACTACGTAAAGAACATGATCACCGGAGCGGCGCAGATGGACGGCGCGATCCTGGTGGTTTCCGCCGCTGACGGCCCGATGCCCCAGACCCGCGAGCACATCCTGCTGGCCCGTCAGGTCGGCGTCCCCTACATCGTCGTGTTCCTGAACAAGGCCGACATGGTCGACGACGAGGAGCTCCTGGAGCTGGTCGAGCTGGAAGTGCGCGAACTGCTTTCCTCCTACGACTTCCCCGGCGACGATGTGCCCATCATCAAGGGTTCCGCTCTGAAGGCGCTGGAAGGCGACAAGGGCGAGCTGGGCGAAGATTGCATCTTCAAGCTGATGGACGCCGTCGACTCCTACATCCCTGATCCGGTCCGCGCCATCGACAAGCCGTTCCTGATGCCTGTCGAGGACGTCTTCTCGATCTCCGGGCGCGGCACCGTCGCAACCGGCCGCGTCGAGAGAGGCATTGTCAAGGTTGGCGAGGAAGTTGAAATCGTCGGCATGAAGGCAACCGCCAAGACGACCGTAACCGGCGTCGAAATGTTCCGCAAACTGCTCGACGAAGGCCGTGCAGGCGACAACATCGGGGCTCTCTTGCGCGGCGTGAAGCGTGAGGACATCGAGCGCGGCCAGGTTCTGGCCAAGCCCGGCTCCATCACCCCGCACACCAAGTTCAAGGCAGAAGCCTACATCCTCTCCAAAGAGGAAGGCGGCCGCCACACCCCGTTCTTCAACGGCTACCGCCCGCAGTTCTACTTCAGAACGACGGACGTTACCGGCATCGTGGACCTGGAGCCCGGCACCGAAATGGTTATGCCTGGCGACAACGTCTCCGTCACTGTCAACCTGATCACCCCGATCGCCATGGACGAAGGTCTCCGCTTCGCAATCCGCGAAGGCGGCCGTACCGTCGGCGCAGGCGTCGTCGCTTCAATCATCGCCTAAAAAAACGGTTTTCTTCCGACATTTCCGGCAGCAGGTGCCCCAGGCACAGCTGCCGGAAACGTCGAAGGTAAACTGAAACTGATCCATCACGAGGAAGAGATGCCTAGTCAAAAAATCAGAATCCGTTTGAAAGCATACGACCACAAATTGCTCGACACTTCCGTTGGCGAGATCGTCGATACCGCAAAAAGGACCGGGGCACGCGTTGCCGGACCGATTCCGCTGCCGACCGTCATCAACAAGTACTGCGTACTTCGTGGACCCCACGTTGACAAGAAGTCGCGCGAGCAGTTTGAGATCAGGACTCACAAGAGACTGATCGACATCCTCGAGCCGACCCAGCAGACTGTGGACGCGCTGATGAAACTCGACCTCTCCGCTGGCGTGGACGTCGAGATCAAGCTTTAAGAACTTAAGGATAGGGAAGTCAACCATGAATAAGGGATTGATTGGGAAAAAGCTGGGCATGACCCAGATATTTGCCGATGACGGAAGACGTATTCCCGTCACC